>Ga0070741_10007761_pt1 | contig 21973 bp, 21 predicted proteins | sample Coa_R1_4_FD_66440 | JGI IMG/M metagenome (GOLD analysis project Ga0070741, IMG submission 66440) | Surface soil microbial communities from Centralia Pennsylvania, which are recovering from an underground coalmine fire - Coalmine... | ecosystem: Environmental > Terrestrial > Soil > Unclassified ... | reverse complement strand
CTGCAGGTCAACAGATCAGGCTGTGTGGTAGTGGGTCAGTTTGATATCAAACTGACCCACTACCACACAGCCTGATCTGTTGACCTGCAGTTTCCGATGAAATTAAACTACAAACTCTTCTTGAGGCCCGCAGCGTGAAACCGTACCTTCCAGCACGAACTCTTCTTACGCAAATTGAGCAGGCGCTTGCCGAACATCGTCCGTCGTTTCGCCACTCTCCACTTGAAAAAGTTGCCGGATTGCTTGCCGATGGTCGGCACTACGGCTGGGTTGGAATTTATTTAACTCTGGATAGCAAGTCCTCGCCGGCTTTGCTTGAAAACGTGGTTCATCCGGCGCAGTTTGCATCTGCCAGCACCCGCAAGAAGGTAATTGTCTCTATGAAAATTGCCGGACGCGAGGTCGGCTTTCTGAATGTCGAAAGCGACCGCGAGAATGCGTTCGGATCTGAAGAGCGCGTATTGCTGGAGCGTGTGGCGGGCATGCTTGCCAAGTTCCTCGTAGGCCCCGGAAGATATCTAGTGCGAAAAGCCGTCGAGCCGGAACCCACCCCGAAAGCCGCAGCAGCATAAGCCGAGTCAAGATGAAACCCCGCCGGGAGTGATTCGTGCGTAGAACGTGACGCCATGAGCAACACCACCGAAATAGAGCCCAAAGGTGGTCCATTACCGGGTCTGCTCAGGCCACCGATCATTTTTGTCTTTGCGATTCTGCTGGGGATTGCTCTGAACCGCAGCTGGCCACTTCATTTCGTGCCATCGACTATTCGGCTGCTCGGCTCGCTGCTTGTCGCTTGCGCCATACTACTCTTCGTCCTTTCCTGGCGAGAATTTAGCGCCGCCGGCACTTCAGTACGAGGAAGCAGGCGCACCAAGGCGATCGTGCAAACGGGTCCGTATCGGTTCAGCCGCAATCCCATCTATTTGTCTTTCATCTTGCTCGTGCTCGGCTTGTCAGTTTGGTTGAATAATCTTTGGCTTCTCGTGACACTCCTTCCAGCCATCACCGTGATCGCCCTGGTCGTTATCCCCCGAGAGGAACGATTTCTCGAGAGCAATTTCCGTGACCAATATTTGAGCTACAGGGCCAATGTCCGCCGTTGGTTGTAAGAGCGATACAACGACGAGCAAAGCGTGCGCTCCCCGGACCTGGAAAGACCTATACTGCGTCAAGTGCCTGCTGCCGGTTCATCCCGCCTGGCGTACATCGACTGGTTGCGCGGACTTGCCTGCGTATTGATGTTCCAGACCCACTGTTACGACGCCTGGCTTGGCGGGGCAGGGCGCAACTCCAAACTATTCATGTGGTCCCAACTGGGCGGCACGTTTCCTGCGCCACTGTTCTTGTTCTTGGCGGGAGTCTCGTTTGCGATTGTCGTTGATAAGCTCGTGCGCAAGGGCGCGGGTTCCGCGGAGATTGCGAAAACTACAATCAGGCGCGGAGCGGAAATTTTCGTTCTCGGACTCTTGTTCCGGCTTCAGGAATATGTGATTGCCTTGGGCTGGGCGCCGTGGACTGATCTCTTTCGTGTAGACATCCTGAACACGATCGGCGTTTCGATGATGTTAATGGGGGTGGCGTGTTGGGCCGTGTTGGCTCCAGGTGCACGTGGGAGTACGGGAGTCCGCGACTCTGCGGGTCGCGCAGGTCTTGAGACCCGGTCCTACACAGGTCTTGTCGCAACGGCGATTCTCATCAGCGCTCTGATCTCTCTGCTGACTCCGCTCCTCTGGACGACATGGCGGCCACGCTTCCTGCCGTGGCAGTTGGAGAGTTATATCAATGGCGCCCATAATCTCGGACAGCCACAAGCCTGGCTGTTCCCGATCTTTCCCTGGAGTGGTTTCGCTTTCGCCGGATTGGCACTAGGATTTCTGCTGATGAGCGATCGCGTGAAACAATCGGGCAGTTACGTTTTTTTTCTGATCGGCGGATTCGGCGCAGGGTTGATTTTCGCGGCCAAATTCCTGGCCTCGAGAAGCTTTCAATTTTATCCAGTATTCGACTACTGGCACACAAGTCCTGAGTTCTTCATGACCCGGGTAGGCTTGCTATTGGTTCTGGTTACCTTCGGATACACATGGTGCCGCTGGGGACCGGGAGAATGGGGCTTCAGCCCGTTGATTCAGCTTGGGCGAACGTCACTTCTCGTCTATTGGGTGCACATCGAGTTCGTCTACGGACGCTTCTCTATACTGCCTCATAAAAGCAATAGCATCGCGCTGGCATCTATTGGTTTACTTACGATCATTCTGGCGATGCTGGCACTTTCCTTGATACGGACAAAGACACGCACGAAAATGCGCACCAAGCTTAGCGGACTGACGTTCTACAAGCCGACCGTGCGGCCGTCACACTCGTGAGGGATTCTGGCGGAGAGTGAGGGATTCGAACTTGAGGCGATTAGAAGGCGTGAGCGGAGCGGGAGCCTTCTGCCGAAATCCCGAGCGCAGCGAGGGACCTGGAGCGAACTGGCGGAGAGTGAGGGATTCGAACCCCCGATACCCTTTCGGGTATGCCGGTTTTCAAGACCGGTGCCATCAACCACTCGGCCAACTCTCCGTAGTGAGAGGCTTGAAATCAGTTTACCCGGTTCGGTACGTTCAACCAATGGCGTCGCTCGTTTTCTGCATGCGTGGTAGGCTACCTTGGGCGTGCTTGGGGATACTCCGGCCTACTATGCAGCCACGCCTCATCGCCGTCCGAGTTTCAGTCGAAATGTGGAAGAAAAACAAACCCGCTGCTCAGGATGTAAGTCCTTCAAATACAGAGAGATATCCCGCTCAGGAACCTTCAGAAGACACGCAACTTTCTGAGGATGAGCGGGTTAACAAGGATGTGAGCAGCGTAGCGCTAAATTACGGGCTGCCTGCAGTAGGCATGCGTTCGTCGACGGCAGTCGCCAACCCGGCTGCTGGCGAAGAAACCGATGCCGAGATCATGCTTCGTGTGAAGGCCGGTGACGATTCGGCTTTCGACTTTTTAGTGCAAAAATACCGTCGTCCAATCATAAATTTCATGTATCGGATGGCGCATAACTCGGCGGCAGCGGAGGATTTGGCGCAGGAAGTTTTCTTGAGGGTATACCGGTCGCGTTCAAGCTACGAAGCCAGCGCGAAATTTACGACCTGGCTCTACCGGATCGCGACCAATCTGGGCATGAATTATGTGCGCGACACGCGCCATGAGCGGCCTGAGAACACGATGAACCTGGACGAGTCGGACGAGGAGACAGGACAGACTCCTGACTTGGCCGACAAGGCCCCGAATATCGAAGAAGAGATCCTGCGGCGCGAGCGCCTCAATGCAATTCGGCAAAAGGTAGAGGCGCTGCCTGAGAGGCAAAAGATGGCGGTGCTGATGCATAAGTATCAGCAGATGGACTACCGCCAGATCGCCGATGTGTTGAAGTTAAGTGAATCTGCCACGAAGTCACTGCTGTTCCGGGCGTATGAAACGCTGCGGATGCAGCTGAAAGAGTTTGTATAACCGTGCCGGGCAAGAATGTCCGGCCCACACAGTTTTTGGCGAAGGGAAAGAAAATGAAGTGCAATGAGATTCGCGAACAGCTTCCGGATCTGGCCGCCGGACTTGCTACCGCCACACCAGAAGTAAACGTTCACCTGAGCTCCTGTGCAGAGTGCGCGGGAACACTGGCCGAGTTCCGCAAGACTATGACATTACTCGACGAGTGGCAAGCGCCCGAGCCATCGCCGTATTTCGATACGCGGCTGAGAGCACGACTGCGCGAGGAAGCAGCCAAGCAGCAGCCTTCTCGCTGGGCGATGTGGCTACGGCGGCCTGCGCTCGCGGCATCAGTAGCGACCATGCTGGTCGTTGGCGCGGCTGTGTACAGGTTGGAGCTGGGAAGGAAGACCACGAATCCTCCGGCCCCTGTCGCCAATGTCGAACTTACACCTGGTACCGCGGTTGGCGACCTGCAAGCGCTCGATAAGAACCAAGACATTTATGCGGACTCAGATTTGATGGATGATCTAGGGGGCGATCAGGACCAGAACGCGAATCCGTAACAGTTTGCTGCGTGAGTAAGAAGATTCCGGGGACAAGAAGGGAATGAAAGCCAAGGCACATGTCGCGCATGGGTTCGCACTGGCCAGCCTGGTGCTGGGTTTGGCGACAACGCTATGCTACGCCCAGAATCGCCGAGGTCAGGCCGCTTCCCCTCACCCGCAGCCCCCACGGCAGGCGCCCAGCAGACCCGCGCCGCAACCGCATTATCAACCGGCGCCGCAGCAGCAACAGCGCTACGAGGCTCCGCGCCCGAATCAGGCGCCGCCACAGAACCGTCGCGCCGGACAGTGGCTTGAGCAGCATCGCCAGCTGCCGCTCGATCAGCAGCAGCGCGCGCTTCAGAACGATCCCAACTTCCGCCGCCTTTCTCCGCAGCGGCAGCAACAACTGGAGCAGCGTCTGCAGCACTTCAACAGTCTGCCACCGGACCGCCAGCAGCAGGTCTTGCAGCACATGCAAACCTGGGAACGCCTATCCAGCTCGCAAAGGCAGGAGTTCCGGTCAATGGATTCGCAGTTCCACAGCCTGCCTCCGGACCGCCAGCGTGCCGTGAGGAATGCGATCCAGACCTTACGTTCCATGCCGCCAGATGCCAGGCAGCGCGCGATTCAGGAGGGGCGCTTCAACCAGTTTTCGCCCCAGGAGCAGCAGATTCTTAACAATGCCTCTCGTCTGCCGCTTGCCCCGGCGCCCAATGCCGGCCAGCCCCAGGCGCCAGCCACCGGCCCGCAGCGTTATATTCCCCGGCCGCCGAGATAAAAGCTTTTCGTAACAAATCTTGACGATGGCGGGCTTTGGAATCCTGCTACACTGCTACCAATCTTCCAGGTCCTCTCGCCGTTAGCGCCACTTGATGAAGCGAGAGCCTAAATACCTGGGACCTGTTCGTATGTCTAGGGGCGCATCAGCGCGGCTCGCGTTTGCGATCGGCATCGTTCTGCTGGTGATTTGCGCCGTCCTCGTTTATGTCACGCTGACAACCTTCGCAGACAGCGAGCGATGGGTCGAGCACAGCCAGCAGATCCGGGAGCTGCTTCGACAAACCGAATCCGATATTGCGTATGCTGCCCGCGCGCGTTTGCTCTACGTTTTCAATGGCGATGACGAGTCGCTGGCGCAGTATCAAAAGAGCGCGACGCAAATCCCTGTTGACCTGAGCCAGCTTCGCCAACTCACGGCAGACAACCCCGATCAGCAGAACAGCTTGAACCGGCTTGAGGCGCTCGTGAACACGCGCACTCAATTATGGGAAAAGTCAATTGCGTTGAAGAAAAGTGGAGCGAAGGAAGCCGCCGGCCAGCCGGAGATGACACGGCAAAGCGTGGAATTCGCCAATGACATCGTCACTGTGACACGAGAGATGGCCGGCGAAGAGTCTCGACTGCTGGCACAAAGAACAGCGTCGGTGCGGGTCCATTTTCTTATACTGGTCGCGGTCATCGGCGTAAGTTTCACCGCCGCAGTTCTGCTGCTGCTATGGCAATATCGGAGGTTGCAAACCGAACTGCGCGCGCGCGAAGAAGCCGAACAGGCAGCCAGCAGCGCCGCCAAGGCGGCGCTCGAATCGGAACAGAAGGCTTATCAGGCTGAACGCGCCGCTCTCGCCAGTCATGAGGCCGCCCGGCGTTTGAGCGCGCACCTGCTTCAGTCGCGCGACGATGAACGGCGCCGGCTTTCCCGCGAACTTCACGACAGCATCGGCCAGTATCTGGCGGCCGCCAAAATGATTTTGGCGTCGATTGCAGGTCATGCGGAATCGGATCGTCGCTATGCGGAATGCATAAAGCTGCTGGACCAGTCGATGAAGGAAATCAGGACCCTTTCGCACCTGCTCCATCCGCCGGGGCTGGACGAGGCTGGTTTCTCTGCCGCGGCCAGGTGGTATGCGGAGGAATTCGCGAACCGAAGCGGACTTAAGCTGAAGCTGGAAATCCAGGATCCGCCAGATCGTCTCGCCCCGCCCTTGGAACTGGCGCTTTTTCGTGTATTACAGGAGAGTCTGACGAATATCCATCGCCACTCAAAGAGCGACTCGGCGGAGATTACGTTTACGATCTCCGAAGGAAAAGCAATTCTGACAGTTGTGGACCATGGCGTCGGGGTTCCTGATGAGGTCCTCGCGCGGTTTCGGGTTTCGGGAACATCGGGTGTGGGGCTTGCCGGGATGCGCGAAAGAATTCGAGAGTTAGGCGCAAGCTTTGAGGTCGAGTCGAGTGCTACAGGCACCCGGGTCCGCGTCATGGTTGCAATCAGTCAGCTACAGTCAGTACCAAAGACAATTTTCGCTGTGCGGGATGAAGCCAGAGCTCTGGTTGCCGAGCGGAAAGCTTAGGCTCTCACTTCCGAAGCAGATTTCTGGCGACGAAGAAAACATTCGCCGGACGCTCTGCCAAGCGCCGCATTAAATATGGATACCACTCGGTGCCGAAAGGCACGTAGATGCGTATCCGCCATCCATCCTGGGCCAGTGAACGTTGCAAGTCGCGGCGGATTCCGTAAAGCATTTGAAATTCGAATGCATCGCGCGGAACCTTCTCGCGCGTGGCGAACGCTTGCGCTTCGCGAATGATTTTTTCGTCGTGCGTTGCCAGACCGTGGTAAATCCCGCTCTTAAGCAAGAGTTTCATCAGTTTGATGTAGTTGGCATCGACCTCAGCTTTTTCTTGATACGCAATCTCCGGCGGTTCTTTGTAAGCGCCTTTGCAAAGGCGTATTCGAATTCCGTCGGCGAGCAGCTTGCCGACGTCGTCTTCGGAACGCCGCATGTAGCTTTGGATCACGGCGCCGACGCAGCCACCATTCGCGGGCTCGCGGTGAAGTTCGTGAACTAGATCCAGCGTGCGTTGGGTATAAGCCGAGCCCTCCATATCTACCCGCACAAAGTTCTGCGGATTCATCGACGCAGCCTTCGCAACCAGGCTAGCCACGTTCTCGCGCGCAAGCTGCGGGTCGACATCGATCCCCATGTGCGTGAGCTTGAGGCTCACGTTGGCATTCAAATTTCGCGCAGAGATCTCGGAGAGAACCTGAGCATAGAGCTGGGCGCTCCGACGAGCTTCGTCGGCAGTGGTGACGTTCTCCCCAAGATTATCGAGTGAAGCGCTGAGCCCAGCCTGATTGAGAGTGCGAGCTGCATCGAGCGCTTCTTGAACCGTTGTTCCGGCAACAAAACGCCCCGAAATTCGCTGTCCAACGGAGGATTTTTCCGCGAACGCCCTCAGCTTGCGGCTTTCAGAAAGAGAAATGAGCGCGGCCCTTAACACGGGCGTCCCGGGCATTTTTGGCTATCGAGCGGCAAGATAACAGAAATTTGTATCACGCGCGGAATCGGAGCGGGGACCAACGTTCTTCAGTCATGAACCACGAAGGTCACGAAATTACACGAAGGTTGATCTGCTGGAAACGATGTTTCCTTGTAACTTCTTGTCCTTCGTGGTTACTTACCTGTATGCTCTTCCAGAAATTTCTCCACCTCCAGTGCCGCCATGCAGCCGGAACCCGCAGCGGTTATGGCTTGACGATAACGCCGGTCCTGCACATCACCGCACGCATAGACTCCCGGAACTTTCGTAAAGACGTTGTTTGTAGTCTTCAGGTATCCGTCCTGGTCCATATCTAGCTGGCCTTCGAAAATCTTGGCGTTCGGAATGTGGCCGATGCCCAGGAACATCGCGCTTACTGGCAACTGCGACGTCTTCCCGGTCTGCACATTGCGCAGAGTAAGGCCGGTCACTTCCTTTTTTGACGGATCATGTACATCCTCAACCACCGTATTGGTGATAAATGCGATTTTGTCGTGCTGGCGCGCTCGGTCCAACATGATTTTCGACGCGCGAAATTCGTCGCGCCGATGAATTAGCGAAACCTTGGTCGCGAACCGCGTAAGGAAAAGCGCTTCTTCCATAGCGGAATCGCCGCCGCCGATCACCGCGATATCCTTGCCTGAGAAGAAAAAGCCGTCGCAGGTGGCACACGACGAAACTCCGTGGCCAATCAGGGCCTGCTCATTCGGCAGGCCAAGCCACCGGGCCGAAGCCCCGCTCGCAATAATTAGGGTACGCGTCTGAATCGTGTCTTTGCCCACCTTGAGGGTGAACGGATTGCTACTCAAGTCGGCCGCGGTCACATGCGCCAGCTGGTACTCCGCCCCAAAGCGCTCCGCCTGGCGACGCATGTTGGCGATCAGCTCCGGCCCCTGAATACCTTCAGGAAATCCGGGGAAGTTTTCGACCAGCGTGGTCAGCGAAAGCTGGCCTCCGGGCTCATGCCCCTCGATCACAAGGGGTTCCAGTTTTGCGCGGGCGGTGTAAAGGGCCGCAGTATGCCCGGCGCAGCCTGACCCGATGATCACTACATTCCGTATGGACATAGGAACTGATTAGATTACAGAAAAGAGATTCGGTCGCAGCAGTCAATTCTTACGGACGGCACCGGGCGTCGGCGCTTTGCGGTGCAGACTCTGGCCGCCTAACTTGGCCAGTTCCTCAGGAATAAGCTTGCTGGCTCCCAGGGCCCGGCGATAGTCAGACAGGATCGACGACGCAGATGAGAACAGCGGCTCGTATGGGCCCTGGTCGACAGCCTTTCCATCTGCGCCCGTACACCGCGCCAAAACCACAGAGGACTTACCGAATCTCTCGATCTTCACCCGGCCCGCCGGTGTTGCCGCATTCAGCATGGCGGATGGCGTGGTTACCGACGATGCGTTCGACTCGATCGAAATTTGCAGCACGTCTTTGGGGTCGCGCAGCCTGAAAACGAGGGTTTCGACCATCTGTTCTTTGTCGCGGCTGAACGAGTACTGCACATTTGAGAATGGTAAACTGCTCGCAAAATCATGCCGAATGCGGACAAATTCGGCTGATGCCGGTTGCGAAGATGCCGGATCTGGTTGTACCTGAGCGCCTGGCGCAACGGTGCCCGCGGCGGTCAGCGGATTGGCGGTTGGGTCGAGCAGCGATCGTCCGCGGTCTACTTCAAAATCCGCGCTGAAAGAGGGCTTTTTCGGCACCTTCGCCAGGGCAGACGAAATCTCCTGTTGTTCCTCCTTTGAAGGAGTGCACACGTTGAGCACATTCACTCTGACCTGGGGCTTCTCAGGGGAGTTCGGCTCCTGTGACTGCGCAACGCATACGGCCCCGTATGCGATCAGTAAAAAAAATGTTCGCTGCACAGCGAGCATTCTAGCAGCAGCAAATACTGAGGCCTTGCGATGTCCCCCGGTTTTGAAAACCAGTGAACCACGAAGGACACGAAGGACACGAAGTTGACGCAGAACCCTCGGGCCTGCCAATGCTAGCGCCGCCGCAAACATGGCATGGGCGCATCGGGGGAATAGGATGATACCCACTTCCATCTATAATTCAGGCGAGATCCTATGGCTTCCCGCGTCTTACGTGCGCGCCTGTGGCTGGAGCACCAGGGGCTTTTTCCGCGCGGCAAGCTGGCGTTCTTCACGCTGTACGTGCTCGGGTTGGATGTGCTGCTGTTGCTCATCCAGAAGACTGCCCAAGCCCTTCGCAGCTCCTACGCGAGTTCTCTTACCGGCTGGACCATCTTTCTTAGCTTGCTGGCCGTCGTTCTTGTCATCGTCCTCGGGGCCCGGTGGCTTTCGGCCAATGCGCTCTGGCGCATGCGCAATCGGCTGATTGTCACCTATGTGTTTATCGGGGTCGTCCCACTCCTTTTATTAACCGGACTGGCGTACCTGTCGCTCAATTTGTTCTTCGGACAGTTCGCTACCTTTATTGTTAGCTCCAGGCTGGACGACCAGCTTGAGCAGTTAAGCGCCGAGAACGCGACGGTAGCGCGGCAGATCAGCGCCAGCCTCGACGCAAGCCAGAACACCCTGCTGGAGGGGATCAGCAAAGCTTCCGCAAATACGACCGCGTGGCTGAACGACAAGCGCGTTGTTACCGCGACGGCCAACCCTGTTGTGGCGCCGCCTGCGCAGAACCTGCCTTCCGACTTCAGAGGTGTAGTGCACGACAGCGGTAGGTTGTTCCTGCGTGCAGGAACCGTAATCCAAACCTCTCGCGGCAGGCTGGTTGTAGTCACGAGCACGCCTTTGGGGCAGGGCGCTTTACTGGCCGTTGCATCCGGTGTTGGAGAGATCACGCTGGAACAGTCACGGGGCGCCGCAACTTCCGGCGCCGGTGAAACGAGCGCCACCTCGCTTCGACCGATCCTCACGGTTGGCACGGTCTCGGCTCCCCGCAGATTGTTTGATCCTTCGGTAAATCTTTCAACCTCGATAGCGGTGGTGAACTGGACGGATGGCCAAATGTCGAACTCTGCAGCCATCGACGTGCAGACTCGGGCATCGGCTCTGTACGATCATCTGTTCTCAGCACCAGGCGCGTTCGCGTACACGGTCGAAGCTGAGCTCCTCGCGGCCCTTATCGGGTTCGGAATCATCGTAGTGATCGCGCTTTGGATTGGCACGCGCCTCACCCGCTCCATAACCAGCGTCGTAGCGCACCTTTATCGGGGCACTACCCATATCAATCGCGGAGACTTCAGCCACCGCGTTCCCGTCACTTCGAATGACCAACTTGCTACGCTCGCAAGCTCTTTCAATCTCATGACGGCTTCTATCGAGAAGCTGATTCAGGAGCAAAAAGAGAAACAGCGGCTGGAAAATGAAATCACGATCGCCCAGGAGGTGCAGGCGCAGCTCTTTCCACGTCACATCACGCAATTGCCCAGCCTGGAAGTCCATGGCTTCTGCCGTCCGGCGCGCAGCGTGAGTGGAGACTACTATGACTTCCTTTCGGTCGGACCGGACCGCCTTCTGCTCGCTGTTGGGGACGTGAGCGGCAAGGGAATTTCAGCCGCCTTGCTCATGGCTACAATTCATTCCGCCGTACGTGCTTACTCGATTGAGGGAGTTCCCGCCATGCGCCAGGTACAGGCGGTCGGCGCAGGCCCGATGCTGCTTTCTAAGGGCGAATCGGTCTTGCAGGGTGCCGAGGTCTGCCCATCGACTTTGCTTTCATTGTTGAATCATCAACTCTTTCACAGCACGCCGCAGGAAAAATACGCAACATTGTTCTTGGCGATGTATGACGCCGAAGACCGGCGGTTGACGTTCAGCAATGCTGGGCATCTGCCGCCACTTCTGCTTTCTGCGAATGGCAGCATTCGACGCCTGGAGGATGGCGGTACAGTTGTCGGCCTCTTCGACAATATCAACTACGACGAGAATTCGGTACAGCTTCGCCCCGGCGATCTATTTCTCGCTTACAGCGATGGCGTGACCGAACCTGAAAACGAATTTGGCGAATTCGGCGAGCAGCGCCTGATCGAGCTTGTGCATGAAAACCGCGATCTGCCCCTCGCGCGCATTTCGGAACTCGTTACCGCGGCAGTCGACGACTGGATCAGCGGCGCGGAACAGCCGGATGATGTGACGCTGGTTTTGGCGCGGGCGCGTTGAATTTTCTTCTCGCCGTCGAACGGGAATCTGCATTTCCGGCGGCCACGAAAGCGCTCCGGAGCGCCCAAGACGCTTTGTTATAATCAACACTGAACTCGAATCGCCGCTGTTTTCCACACATGGCGCTATCGTCTAGGGGTTAGGACGGAAGATTCTCAATCGTTGCTGGCCCAGCCGACCAATTGATTCCAAAGCCATTTAGCTTAGGTTTAGTTAGGCCGAATTTGGCCGAATTTGGGTGCATTAGTGAAAATATCAGTGAAAAGTTTGGACTTTTTATTCGATTGGATCACTTACAGCCCGGACTGGATACGTCGTGCCGTACGAAGCCGACACCACTGAGTGGAAGCCTCTCCGGAGAATCCCCGCGTTTGCCCCAATATTCTAAATATCCTGCAACTTCGAACGTATTGAGGCTAGGGCCGCCACTGCCCATCTTCAGCAACACCGGCAAATATGTATCGTTGGAATCGTAGAACGCAAGCTCATAGCAGGGATCGTCGTTAGCCGCCTTCACTATCTGATTTTGAAACTCATCGGCACTAAGGCCGCGAGCAAAAGTTGCGTTGCCTTTAATTCGAGAAAAGCTAAATTCTTGCTTTAGGAATTTGCCGGGTGGAAGACTTTGCATTATCGGGAGATCAGGCGCTTTCCAGTCGGCATGTCGCCCCGGCATCCACAGAAGAAGATGGGTAACGAAGACCTCAGTATCTCCACGATTGACGATTATTGCAGAACCAAGGGTATTGCAACCAACAACTCGAACATCCTCCCGCGAAAAAAAAGTCTGATGAATTCTCTGCACGAGCCAAGCCGAGCCGGAAAGAATGAGTACAAACAAGGTCGCTATTCCAGCGATATATTGCAGATCGTTTTTCCAGCGGCGCTGATGGCTCTTGCAGGTTGGACAGATTGCAGCGTTTGGATGAATTTCTTGCTTACATGCTACGCACAGATGCTTCGATTGCGTCATTGTTCCCAAGCACTCCATAATTCCGTCAGAAGCCTATTAATGGATTCTTGAGACTTCTTGGTCAATGTCATCTTGTCGGCACGTTCTGAGTACGTTCGGGCCAGAAGAACCTTATCAATGTTCTGGCGTTTAATTGCAGCAGATGGAGCTTCGCCAGCATTTAAGGTCAAGCTGGGATCCATCGCAGACAGCAATGCTCGGAAGTCCTCGACGGAAAACAAATCCTCAATTGTTTTCGCGTCCTTCGGATGAACGATACGCGAACGTGGTACGGTCAGTTCTCGTTCTAGCTTGCCCTGAATGCTCTGGCCTTGATCGTCATTGTCCAAAAGAACGACGAATTTGAATCCCCATCCAATGAACAACGAACCAAGTAATGGGACGGTCGTCGCTCCGGTCCCCGGAAACACGTTAAACCGTTCCGGTAGTTCCGGTCTAAAAAGGCGTCCCCACGTCATCAAATACATGTGATCGCTAATTCCCTCCACGAAAAGGTTCCTCTCTTTGTTGAAGGTTAGGGACTGGCTGATGTCAATTCCGATTGCAGTGATGACCGGCGAAAGCGAATCGGCAAATTCGGTTCCTCTTAGGTCTGGATGCGTGAGCCGGTCTAATATTTTTGTACCTCCGGCTGTCGTCTTCAGAACGATACGCAAACGATGTAGCCGCTCGGGTGGAATCAAGTATGGGCTGTGTGTCGAGTAGAGAACCTGATCTTGCTGAGTAATTCGGTCTTCGAACAAGTGAAGGACATCGCGTTGCGCGCGGGCATGTAAATAACTCCCCGGCTCGTCTATGAGCAAAATGCGGCGTCGGTCTGGATATCTCTTGTGTGCGGCTGCAAGGCGAAGATAGAACGATAGAAACCAGAGGAAACCTTTACTACGTTGATCTGGATACTGGTCGCTCTTGTCATGTACGTAGAATGCCAACTTCAAGGTGCCTGCCGCATCCCGTAAGTGTCGAACTCTTAAATCGACCGTTTCTTCCTTATCAACCTTTTGCTTCCAGTAGGTGAGGAAATCGCCGGTTATTGCCGCGCCACGAAGGCTGAGATAGTTTCCCAATGCCTTGTCGTTCTCCGCCAGTGTAGCCACGCGCTCAATATCCAAGTCGGCCATCACGACAAAATCGTGGACTGAACTTGGCACTTTCGATTTCACAGCTTTTGCAGGAGCGACTTTAGCTGGCATCGAGACCTCAACATCGTTGAAGTCCACCTGCCTTGGTAATGAATCTTGAAAGGAATCAAAATAGACGAAGTTTGGCCAATAATCGCGAAGCCAGTTAGCAAATTCACTGGGTTGCAAAACCTTTGGGGCAGGCGCTGTAACCTCTGATTGCTCGGTGGATGACTCTGCCTCGGATTCGGCGGCCTCTTCCGCTTTCGGCTCGGCATTGTCATTCCATTCGGAAGCTAACGAGTCTTCCAAGACGAATTGACCGCTTTTGAAAACTCTTGTAATCCACAACCTAGAATTCTGATGAAGCCATTTCGCAGCACTGCGGGGAATGGTGAAATTCTCTTTACTCAGTTCAGAGGCAATATAACTCGGGTTCCAGTCTCCAAATTGAACTGAGACTCGGGTATCCGAATCTGCGCGTTCCTCAGGTTCATAGTCCTGCGTAGTTGGTTTAGCCCCTGCTTCCAGATCGAAGTCTCGCAACGCAGTTAGTACCGCTGTTTTGCCAGCCTCATTCTGCCCTGCTAACACCGTAATGCTATCTCCGGATAGGATGCAGACGCCTGAATCTTCGATGGACTTAAACTCGTGTATTCGAAAGGCAAAGGGACGCATTTGTGCGAAGTACCTCCCAGCCTTGATGATAACTTGCGATTCAAGTCTTTTGAGGGAGAATGTGGCCTTCGCGTGATCTAATCGAGCGCTTCGCGGAGCTTTTCTATAACTGCACTGAGCGATTCTTGCTTGCGTGTTTCAAACGCTTGTGTGATGAACGGCTTCTTGCTCATCCGGCTGGTGCCGAATTCCAGCCATCTGGCGACGAGCGCTGCAGTTCGCGATGGCCACTTTGGGTTTCGCGGATAGACTTGTTTTGAGTTCGGGCCTACGAATGCGGAACCTGCAAGCAAATCGGGTCGCATCTTGGTTCTTACGTCTATGTGCTCCTCAAGGAACCCGGAATCTTTCGGAGCGTTGGCTACCATTGCGCTGCGGATCACTTCAGCCCCGGCGCGCAATGCTTGGCGGATTCCTCGGCGACGCGATTTCGTGCGCCAGCGTCAAAAGGAAGGAGCCGGAGCATCAGTCATCAATCGCAGCTTGGCCGCACTTCGTCGGATGCTAAAGATTGCTTACGAGGACCGAAAGCTTCAATACCTCCCGGTGATTCGCCTCTTAAAGGAACCACCAGCCCGCAAAGGATTTTTGCAGACTGAGAAATTCGAGGAGCTTGTGGCGTTGTTGCCGGGCACTCTCAAGCCCCTCATTACCTTCCTCTACTACTGTGGCGTTCGTGTCGGCGAAGCGTTGCAAATTGAATGGCCGCAAGTGGACTTGGAGCGCCGCCTGATTCGACTTGAGGAAGAACAGACCAAGAGCGGCGAGGCGCGATATGTTCCCCTCCCATCTGTCCTCGTGATGATGCTCCGCGGAATTCAGCCAAAAGTTGGTCGCGTTTTCACTGACACGAATCTGCGCAAGGAATGGATGCGTGCTTGCACGGCTGTCGGACTGGGCCGTATGATTGAAACGCCCGGAAAACCGTACGACCCGCGCTACGTGGGCCTAACGATTCATGACCTCCGGCGCAGTGCGATTCGCAACTTGGTCAACGCTGGAGTACCCGAAACGCTTGCTATGAAAATCAGCGGCCACAGAACTCGCAGCGTGTTTGATCGCTATGCAATTGCCAGCGCGGAGGACTTGATCGGCGCGATTCGCCGGGTGGAAACGGCCAGCAAAAATCTTTCGCCCGTAAGTGAAAGATCAGTGAAAAAGCTGGGCCGCTCCAGCCGTAAGTCATTGATGGCGCTATCGTCTAGGGGTTAGGACGGAAGATTCTCAATCTTCAAACCCGGGTTCGATTCCCGGTAGCGCTACCAATCCTGGCCACGAGGTCCTTCGCTGCGCTCAGGATTTCGCCTGCGGGCTCCCGCTTCGCTCACGCCCGCAAAGCGGCTCAAGTTCGATTCCCGGTAGCGCTACCAAAGCTCACTTCCAAGACTCGCTTTTTGATGAATTATCGAGTCTGTTTTTCTCTAACCACGAGAGTGACAAACGTTAAAGACGTGTCGCCGACTTTACCCGTCACTTGCCAGCATCCTTCAGTTGGAAAGATCACCCCGCTCGCTTGGAACCCAGTATCGCCGTATCCTTCGGGAATATCTGCGCCCAATGGTGGAGCTGTGGCGTCGAGTCTCCTCCCTTGAATACTCAATTTGCCGCGTAGTCCGTTCGCTCGAAACCACCCGAATTTCATGCTCAAGTCGGGCGAATCTGCCGGAATCACGATAGTTCCATTGGGCCATAGACCGCCCACGAAAAGATCGCCATTCCAATAGGCACTCCCTGCGCCGAAGAGACCTGTGCCCGGAAGAGCCGGGGCTTGGCGTCCGATTGTCACAGGGCAAGGTCTCGATTTACATGCATGAGTCTGACTGGCTGCAGTTGCAGCGTATACCGACACTAAAAGGGTCGAGAGCACAAGAGATTCGCGGAACAGAGCTTGTGTGCCAACCCAATTCATACCCATTCTCCCTTCTACTTTCGATGCGAGCGCTGAACCAGACGCTATACCACGGGCTTTTCGATGGCTGAAAGATCGCGGAATAATTGATTGGGCCGTAACTCTTCACGAAGCAGCCGCGCTCAATCCCGAACCCAAGACCGTTCATGGCCCGCTTCCAGGCGTTCCGCTGCCTTGGCGGTGTAATGGGGCATGATGACGCCGCCACTCACTATTGAACTTGCGAAAGCCTCTGTCAATTCTGACAGTAGCCACTCTTAAGCCCTGCACTCACAATCGAGGCACTCACAAGCGCCTATGGAGGTGGTCGTTGAAGGGGGCTAAATATGCGGTTACTCCTGTTGGTTCTTACGACTCTCACGTGTTTTTCGGTGCCTCTTTGTGCTAACAGCCTAAGAGACTCGTATCCGTCGGCACGCACTCAATCGTGCGCTGACGAATGTACCGGAATTGTTAGCAACGATTTGCAGTTTGACACGCAAGTCTACAACCTTGGTTCAGATATCATGGGCTCGTTTGACAGTCTGAATCCTCGCGTTTCGGACGAGACGGGTTACATGCCAACGATCGACAGCTTCGAGCGCGGTAAGCACCCAGAGAAAAAGCATCATGGCCGCGACCCCAAAATAGTGGTGCCCGAGTCTGGTGGAACAGGCATGCTGTTGATGAGCGCGTTGGTGCTTGGTTTAGCCTTTTGGCGTCCGTTACGCCGTTTAAGCACGTAGAGAAAGATCACTAGCTTCGCATGATCTTTACAAAATTCGTGGTGGTGCTTCATGCAGTACTCCCGGTTCGCTGCCTTGCTTGTAGTGTGGGCCCTCGGCCTTTCCTTTTTTCCGTGTTATGCCCAGACAGTCCCAACCTTCAATGTTGAACCGCACGCCAGCAGGACAAATGCGACTTTCGGAATTAAGGCTGACCTCAATAATGACGGTGTTCCCGACCTGCTGCTCTGCTGCGATACGGGTGGGAATGTCTGGTATCAGCTTTCGGATGGAAATGGGGCATTCCTAGCCCCAGTAACGGTGGGGCCAATTTATCAATTCGGATTCTCACTCGCGAGTGGCGACTTCAACAAGGATGGGCGAACCGACGTCGCCATTCCCAACCGGCTGGGCGGCATCACGATTCATTACAACCACGGCGGCGGCAACTTCACCATCCAGCGCTATTTCGCGGGAACCAAGCCGCGGGAGGTTGTGGTTGCCGACTTTAACCACGACAACAATCTGGACATTGCGTTCACACCGAACAAGGTTGGAGTGCCGGTTCTTGTTGCATTCGGTGACGGCAAAGGCCACTTTACTCCGCCTGTGACCGTGTACAGCTCCACAGCCGAAGCCGGAGCCTTCAATCTGGTGGCCGGCGACTTTGATGGAGACCACAACGCCGACTTGGCGTTTGTTCTTCAGTCGTGCTTCCGCGGAGGATGTAACACGTCTGAAGTTATCGTCCTCTATGGCAACGGAGATGGCACGTTCACCAGGAAGAGTTTTTCTAGCAGTTTCTACCTGCAGAACATTTCCTCATATGACGTGAACCGCACCGGGCGTTCAGACCTGACCTTTGTACCAGGTTGTTCCGTGATCTCCTGTGGCGACTCGATCGGCGTGCTCTTGGGGACGTCAAGCCGAACACTTACACAGTTGTTGATTCATCCGCAGCGTTTCGATCTGAATCAGCTCGCAGTAGCCGATTTGAATGGCGACTTAAAGACCGACATTGTTGACAGCTATAGCACTGGAACTACTGAAGGCGCAATGCTCGCGCTTGCGACATCGCTCTCGGCATGGAACGACGATGTCGAACTTCCTGTAACCATGACTGGAGAATTCTTCTCCGTAGTTCAGGTAGGAGACTTCAATCGCGATCGCAAACCGGACATAGTTTTGTATAACCCCAACAGCGGTGTGATCGAGGAGTTGGTGAACACCACTGCGACCGGAAATTACGGCTCGTGCGCATATCCAACGACTGGCCAGGGCATTCACGTCTGCTCGCCCGTAGGCGGAAGCACCCACCACTCGCCTGTTCGATTCACGGCTGCTGCCAATTCCTTCCAGCCAATCCGCAAGCTGGAACTGTGGATTGACGGGCACAAGGTGACGGAGCAGTTTCGTTCCTGGCTCGATTTCGAAGCTCCGCTAGCAAAGGGACAACATAAGGTGGCTATTAACGCGAACGGCTTCGACGACGACTTCCAGCACACCTCGTTTGTGTTTACCGTTAATTAGTACGCCCCAGCGGAAATCCGCTCAAACAAGAGCGGCGAGACGCAGTTTATCTGCTTCTCCCCTATTCCATGGAGGAATGAATTCCGCAGCGCATCACGACCTAAAGAGCTGCGGTGTCGGTCAGAGCGGTCCGAAAGGAAGTACCACGCGACAGCTCATTTGTTGTCTCCACTGGCTCAGCCGAACTTGATGCGGCTTCAAGCACCGACTCCAAAGCAGCATCGGAGAGAACGCTCGAGGGGTCCTGGCGGTCTTCGTCAGTTTTCAGATTGAAAGCGGAACGGAGGGCGAGAGGAGTAATAAGTGTGGTGAGCAGAACGACTGCTACCATCACAGCGACTTCAGAACGCCCAAAGATCCCAGAGGTGGCTCCCATAGCGGTCACGATCAGGCCAACTTCGCCACGGGAGATCATTCCGCACCCAACGCGCACGCTCGCCACCCAGCCCATTCCCGCCGCCAGTGCCGCCAGGCCGCAGCCAACCAACTTGCCAATAACCGCGACGATGAAGACGAGAGTTAACAATGTCCAATGTCCTGCCAGGGCGCGGTAATCGCTGGACAACCCAATTGCTATGAAGAACAACGGAATAAGCAGCCCGTGGCCCAGGGCATGAAAACTGCGTTCAACGTCTGCTTTGTATTCTGAGCCGGCGAATACATACCCAAGCAAATACGCCCCCGTTATCCCGGCCACGCTCCCCAGCCACTCGGCGGAAATCGCATAAAGCATGATCAGCGCGAGGACACAACTTGGGACAGCTTCGCTGGCGGACAGCTTCCGCAACTGCAGGATCAGCGGATCGAGAAACTTGTGTGCGGCTCCGTATCCCAGCCAGAAGAACAGCGCGACGCAAGCTGCGATCACGATCATCTGCACGATCAGCGGATGGTGGGCAGCAGGCCCCATGTGTTGCTGGAGCCAGCCGCTGGTCAATGGAGCGAGCCCAAATGCGGCGGCCTTGCTTGTGCTGGTCGATGCCGCAGCGAGAAACGCAAGGACGAACAGGCCCATTACATCATCAATGACCGCGGCGCCGAGAATGACCGTTGCCTCGGATGACGCCATTTTGCCGGAGTCCATCAGCGTGCGTGCCGAGATTGAAACGCTGGTTGCGGTCAGTGCGCCTCCCATGAAACAAGAAGTCGACCACGATAGACCGAGCATGTGGGCGATTCCCGCGCCGAGGAAGAACGGCCAAATGACTCCGGAAAGCGCCACCAGAAAGGCAGCGAAACTGGCTTCGCGCATGCGCTCGATGTCAGTTTCAAGGCCCGCGATGAACATCAAAACCAATCCGCCGACCTGCGCCATCAACAGCAAAGCATTGGATGCTTCCCCGCCAGCGAACAAGTGCATATGCAAGATGTTCAAAGCGCCAGGGCCCAGCAGGACACCTACGACGAGCTCTCCGAGAATAGGTGGGATGCCGATTTTCGAAAACAGCGAGGCGCACAACTTCCCCGCGGGAAGCAGAATGGCGACAAGCAAAGCGAGTTGAAGGCCAGGCGACATGCTACCGAACGCTGACCGTTACTGCGTTTTCACTGTTTCGTGATGTGAACAATCGACGCAGGAACGCAGGCACAAAGGCGAGCGGCGATGTGTAACCACCACGCTCGATGCCCTCGCGCTTCATCGTTCGGATCGACGCCGCCTGTTTTCTCGCCAAGTCGGATTGCGCGAAATTCTGCGCCAGCAAAGATGCGATCCGCGTATGCTCCTCGGCTTTGTCGATCACCCGGAGTCTCATCCACAGCTCGCCAAGCTTAAGCTGCGCAATGAAGCTGTTAGGCGCGAGCCGGACTGATTCTTTCAATTCCTCAATCGCGGGGTGCACATCCAAATTTACGCAGAGCGCCATACCCAACAGCACCCGTAACTCAGAGACCTTAGGAAATTTCGCTACGCACTCTCTTAGCTGTGCGACCAACAACTCTTTCTCATCCTTCTCTAGAACGAGCGGATTAGCAAACATCCGCAGCAGCAAACCTTGTGTCTGAGAATTAATCGAGGCCAGCGCCAGCGAAGAAACATGTGCGCTGAGGGCGGTTGTCGTCTGGGACGAGTTCAAAACTGTTTCGGTATTTTTGTTCTGCATGAAATTGACTCCTGCCGGGTCAATGAAGTTTGGTTGCTGCCAGTGAACTTGCACAAACGGCGGGGTGCAAAGTACATTGCATCCCGCCGGTGTCGTCGCTTACGTTTGGCCGACGCTACGCGACAGCATAAGCTCGTTCGGCATGCCTTAAAACTTCAGGCTCCTCGCGGAAGACAAACTCGGGATAGCCGAGCTGTCCCATTTCTGGAATGTCCAGGCCCGCGATTTCGGTTTCGACTGAAACTCGGTGCCCGACGAAAATCTCGAGCGCCCAGTTCAGCACGAAACTGAAGGTGAAAACGAAGCCCAGAAGCGTAGATATACCGACGAGCTGGGCGACGAGCTGGTTGGCGTCACCGTAAAACAGGCCGGTTACTGAACCTGTCACGCCATTCCAGCTTCCGCCGTAGTTACTGGTTCCATCGGCGAAAAGACCCACCGACAGGACTCCCCATAACCCGTTGGTGCCGTGTACGGAAATTGCGCCGACGGGATCGTCAACCTTCAGTACGTTTTCAATGAAGGCACAACTTATGCAGACGAGTACTCCCGCGACGAGCCCGATAATCGCAGAGCCAGTCGGGTTTACGAAACCGCTGGGCGCCGTGATCGCCACCAGCCCAGCAAGCAGGCCATTCGCGCTCATCGACATATCAGGCTTGCCCTTCAGCGACCACATATAAAGGATGGCGCCGAAAGTCCCAGTGCAGCCCGCAAGCATCGTGTTGACTGCAATGGAACCAATCCGGAGATTGCCGTTAGCCGATGCGCCAAGGGTGCTGCCCGGATTAAATCCGAACCAGCCGAAGGCCAGGATGAAGCAGCCGATCAGCACCGCGGAAACATCGTGGCCGATGATCGCGTTGCTTGATCCGTCGCGGTTGTATTTACCGATTCTTGGTCCGACAATCAGGCAAACCGCCAATGCGGTAAGCCCTCCAACCGCGTGCACGACGCCCGAGCCGGCGAAGTCGCAATATCCTTTGCCGAGGCCGAGATTGCTTCCAAGTTGCGCGAGCCATCCGCCGCCCCATGCCCAGTTACCGAACAATGGATAAGTGAATGCGCCCATCAGCACGGAAGTTACTGCGAATGTAAGGAACTTCCAGCGCTCGGCGCAGGCGCCGGTAACGATGGTGAGCGCGGTATCCATGAACACCATCTCGAACAGGAAGATGACCATCACCCCGACGTCATAAGTGTGGCCAGCCAGGAACATACCGGCGCCGCCGAAGATCCCCCAGTTCGTATTCAACCAGTGGTGCTCAACCGACAGGGAGTAGAGCCCGCCCAGATTGGCGTTGCCCGCCGCGCCACCCATTTGTATGGCAAAACCAATGAGCCAGTACGCCAGCAGACCGCAACCGTACACAAAGAAGTTCATCATGTAGGTATGGTTCGCGTTCTTCACCCGGCAAAGGCCCGATTCCACCATGGCGAACCCGGCCTGCATAAACATGACCAGGAAGCCGGTGAGCAGCGTCCA
>Ga0070741_10007760_pt1 | contig 21974 bp, 17 predicted proteins | sample Coa_R1_4_FD_66440 | JGI IMG/M metagenome (GOLD analysis project Ga0070741, IMG submission 66440) | Surface soil microbial communities from Centralia Pennsylvania, which are recovering from an underground coalmine fire - Coalmine... | ecosystem: Environmental > Terrestrial > Soil > Unclassified ... | reverse complement strand
GCATGGAAATAGCCGGTGTCCTCCGGGACCTCGGTCAGCGTGTAGTCGATCTGATAATAGACGGTCATGGGCTCTTCGTCGAGGTTCTCGAGCGTCATCCGGCAGGACTTGCGGAAGGGCATTTGCCAATAGGAATTAAGGCCGCTGCCCGGATTGACGCACACTGCCAAAGAGGAGATTTGAGCGTATTTTCCCCAGCCGCAGGCGAAGAAATCGCCCACCGGGACTTCCACCGAGGGCTGCGCTTCCCCGTCCCAGTATATGCGCAGAATCGAAAACCGCCAGTGACCCGTAGGGGTCATCCAAATGTGCTGGATGGCCCCGGGACCCTGGATTTCAGCGAGTGTGAAAATCTGCTTGGCCTGGATTTTGACGGACGGGGAGATTTTCCATCCCTGTCCCAGATCGCGCGCTGCTTTGGCCCCGGTGCCTTCGGTGGCCATTGCTCCTCTGCCTTTCTCGCCGGTGAAATTCTCCGGGCTGATGGAACGCGTCCTGGCGTGTGAAAGGCGGGAGAGATTCCCCATACCTTGATCGAGCCCGTTATAGGGTGTGGATTGTGCGGCGCTGTCGACCGCCAGAATCCCACATGCGATGAGAACCCAGGACAACCAAATGTTTCTGGTCATATCCAATTCCTCCCAAGTTTTTGGGGTTCATTCAAAGTGTGGCGCAGTGGCCAACTTCGCCCCGAGGGTGTGCTGCCTTTTCTGGCCCGTTCAATCCATCCACATTCCTCCATTGACCTCAATGGTCTCACCCGTGATGTAGCGCGCGGCCGGCGAGGCGAGGAACACGATCACGTCCGCAATCTCTTCCGAGGTGCCGGCGCGCCCGAGCGGGATGTTCGCAACCAGCCTCTGGAAAACCTCTCCCGGGCTGTAACGCTCATGGTAGGGCGTGGCGATCACGCCCGGTGCGACGCCATTCACGCGAACCTGATAAGGTGCAAGCTCCTTGGCCAACGCTTTGGTATAAACGAGCAGCCCGCCTTTGGCGGCGGCGTAAGCGGCTGCGCCCGGGCCCCCACCGTTCCGTCCGGCAATCGAACTCACGTTAATGATGCACCCGTCTTTCCTCTGCGCCATCTCTTCCCATACGGCCTTCACGCAGAGGAAGGCACTCTTGAGATTCAAGTCCATGACCTGGTCCCAGTAGTCCTCCGTCATGTCCGCGAGCGTGCGGCGTGCCAGCAGGTCACCAGCGTTGTTTACGAGGATGTCGATTCTTCCCCAGCGGTCCCGCACCGTTCTTACCATGGACTCCACATCTGACCGCCGCGTCACATCAGCGTAAATCAGCAGGGCTTCGCCGCCGTGGCGATTTATGGACTCGGCCGTGGCCTCGCCCCCCGCCAGGTTCTTGCAATAATTCACGCCCACTCGCGCGCCCTCCCTGGCCATGGCGAGTGCCGTCGCGCGGCCGATCCCGCTGGACGCTCCGGTGATCAAGGCGACCCTGTCTTTCAGCACCATTCCTGATCCTCCCTTCCCGCGACTGGTCTCGTGTCACATGCCTATCGAAAAGTCATTTCCCAAATAGCTGCGCGACGAATGGTATCTTAATTCGGCTTGCTTTCGAAATACTAAACAAACTGACATGAAACCTCTTGGCAACGATCGGGATTTTCTGGTATTCCTAGTAGACTCCGGTTGTGCTCTAAGTCTCATCTGAGGGGGGCGGTCGGGCTCAGGTTTTCCGGGAGTTGCCGCTCTCTGACATCTTCAGGGATGACGCCGGTTGAGTTGAGAAGAATATCGGATCTCGTGTCCCGAAATGTTCAACGAAAGACAGACAGCGGACAGGCGGGAAGCGAGAGGCATCCCAGCTTCGCTGCAATGCTTCCTACAAGTAGTGTGAGACAGCCCGAGCTCCGTCAGGTCGAAAATTCGCAGTCTGCTTCATGGGATAACTCATTCGGTGGGGCTTCGCGCGACCCGCGGGCAACATGGTGGGCTGTGAACTCTGAGCGCCATCACCCGTTAAGTGACAAGAGGTCGCGGGACACTCGAAACAAGGATGAATATCGATGATTGAAGTGGAACGACTTACAAAGTATTACGGACCAACGCTCGCCGTATCCGACGTGAGTTTCGAAGTACAAAGAGGTGAAGTGCTGGGATTCCTCGGCCCCAACGGTGCGGGGAAGACGACCACCATGCGTGTCATCACGGGCTACATTCCTCCAAGCGAGGGCAAGGTCCGTGTTGCAGGTTTCGACGTTTCCGAGGATCCCCTCGAGGCTAAGCGGCACACCGGATATCTGCCGGAACTGCCGCCCGTCTATCCTGATATGGCCGTGCGAGAGTACCTGGAATTTGTCGGGCGCATCAAGGGCGTTGCGAGACGAGACCTGAAAAGGCGAGTCGACGAGGTAAGCGCCAGGTGTGCGATCCAGGACGTTGGGCACCGGCAGATCGGTAAACTCTCCAAGGGCTACCGGCAACGGGTGGGGCTGGCACAGGCGCTGATTCACAATCCAGACGTCCTGATTCTCGACGAGCCGACAGCCGGGCTTGACCCCAAGCAGATCATTGAGACGCGCGAGTTGATCAAGAACCTGGCTGGACAGCACACCGTGGTGCTCAGCACCCATATCCTGCCGGAAGCGGCGAAGACCTGCCAGCGCGTCGTGGTGATTAATGCGGGCAAGGTCGTTGCCGTCGGCGCCCCCGATGAACTCACCCGTCGGTTGCAAGGGTACGAAACCATCCTGCTGACGGTAGAGGGCCCGGCGGCGGAAGTCATGGACAAGCTTCAACGCGTCAGCGGCGTCAATTGGGTCGAACCGCGCGATTCGAGCGACGGACGGGTTACCTTCGAGGTCCACTCCGAGAAAGGGAAGGATGTGCGCGCAGAGCTGGCGCGTGCGGTGGTGGAATCGAGGTGGAGTCTGTTTGAACTCAAGACCAGTGGTATGAGTCTGGAGGACATCTTCCTGAAACTCACGACGAAGGATTTGAGTGAGAGCCCGAGCGCCGGCGTTCCATCTTCGGCTGGCGAAGACAAGGCGTCGAACTGAGATTTTTGAAGCAGAGCAGGTGACGTCCTTGCCTGCTCGAAAGGGATAGGTTATGCGCAACATACTGGCCGTGGCGGGTAAAGAGCTTCGAGCCTATTTTCATTCCCCGATTGCGTACCTGGTCATGACGGTCTATGCCGTACTCTGCGGATACTTTTTCTACAGTTTCACGGCGGTTTACGTTGTTCAGACCTTCCGCATGCAGGCCATGGGTGGAATGGGCGCCATGCCGACAAGCTTGAACGAGATGATCATCCGTCCCCTTTTTGAGGGGGTACTGACGGTTGTCCTTCTGCTCTTGATTCCCTTGATCACCATGCGGCTCTATGCGGAGGAGAAGCGGTCCGGCACTATTGAACTGCTTCTCACTTCTCCTCTGACCGACCTCCAGATCATTCTGGGGAAATTCTTCGGTGCATTGGGGCTGTACGCGGTGCTGATGCTCCTGACTTTCCTTTATATTGGTGTTTTGTTCCTTTATGGGAATCCCAACGCGAAGCCGCTCATCGCGCAGGCACTGGGCCTGTTTCTGTTCGGTGCCGCTCTGCTGGCGCTCGGCATGTGGTTTTCCACGTTCACCAAAAACCAGATTATTGCCGGAAGCGTGAGTCTGGCGATCTTCCTGTTGCTCTACGTGCTGGATTGGGGTACGGCATATTCCAGCAGCCCGGTCCAACGCGTTCTCTCTTACATGGCTCTTACCACGCATTTTGACAACTTCGCAAAAGGTGTAATCGACCTGGGCGACACGGTGTACTACGTTTCGGTCATTGTCCTCGGAGTCTTTCTGACCGGGCGCTCAGTCGAAGCTTTGAAGGGGAGGCCGTAAATATGGCTTGGAAGCAGCGGGTGAGCGGGGCAAGTGGCCGCCGGGTCCTTGAGAGCGCCAACTGGGCGTTGTACACTCTCGTCGCGGTGGCCATCGTTGTTGTGGTCAACTGGTACGCTGACCGTCACACCCAGCGTTGGGATCTGACGCCGAACAAGAAATACAGCCTCTCGGATCAGACGCGGAAGCTCGTGAAGGGGCTGGACCACGATGTGAAGATCCTGGTGTTTGACCGTGAGCGCAATTTCCGCGAACAACGCGACCTGCTGGGTAATTACGCGGCATTGTCGCCCAAGGTGAGCGTCCAGTATGTTGATCCGGATCGGCAGCCCAGTATTGCCAAGCAATACGCGGTGCGAAGTTATGGGACCATTGTCGTTGCGTCAGGCGACCGCCACTTTGAGGCCCAGAGTTCGACCGAGGAAGGAATTACCAACGCGCTTGTACGAGTCCTCAAAGGGCAGAAAACAGTTTATTTTCTCCAAGGGCATGGGGAGCGAGACCTCGAGAACACCGAGCGGATGGGTTATGACCGGGTTAAGAAGCAATTTGAGAATGAGAATTACCAGGTGAAGACCCTGGTTTTGCTTCAGAAGATGGAGATCCCCTCTGATTGCTCGGTCCTGGTCGTCGCGGGCCCGAAAAATGACCTGCTGCCGCAGGAAGTGGAGACGATTCGGAAGTACGTGGCGGGAGGGGGAAGAACTCTGCTAATGCTCGACCCGATGGTGGAACTTCCGAACCTTTCAAAACTGCTGGCGGACTGGAATGTGACCATGCAGAACGACCTGGTCGTCGACATGAACCCCGTTGCCCAGATTTTCGGCACAGAACCCACCATGCCGATCATCATCAAGTACGGGTCGAGCCCGATCGTGCAGCCGCTTGCGCGCACGGCGACCCTCTTCCCCTTCACCCGCTCCTTTGTGCTTGGAAAGGATTACAAAGCCGGAGTCACAACCGATTCGCTGTGTGAAACCTCTTCGGACAGTTTCGGCGTGGCGGATTTCAAGGCTAACATGCGCACGGTCTCGTACCGGGAAGGCAAGGATTTCAAAGGTCCCCTCACCGTCGCACTTTCCGGGACGATTACGGGGGAAGGCGAGAAAAAGACGGAGGGCCGCTTTGTTGTCCTGGGAACCTCCATGCTGCCCACGAATACCTTTCTCGGATTTCAGGGTAACCGCGACTTGATCATGAACATGGTGAACTGGCTTTCCGCGGATGAGGAACTTATCTCGATTCGCCCGAAGCCCCCCGAGTCCCAGCGCCTGAACCTGACCGCCCGGCAAATGGGCAACATCCTCTACCTGGGTGTGCTGGGTTTGCCCATACTCATCGTGGCTTTCGGGACTTTGGTCTGGTGGCGCCGCCGATGAAGAAGCGATACCTCAATACTCTGGTTGCCGTTGCCATTCTCCTGGCGTTGTGGGGGACAATTACCTACCTCGACAAGCGTCAGAGCAAACAGGCTTCGAAAGTGGAGTCAACTCCTGAGGAGAAGATCCTCGGTGTGGAGAGCAATCACATCCGGTCGATCACCCTGAAACCGCGGGATGGGGAGGCCGTGGTCTTGAATCGCGAGGGTGAGACCTGGGGTATCACCGAGCCGCGCAAACTCGCTGCCGATCAGACCAATGTCAGCTCATTCCTCTCAAGCCTTACCTCCGCCACGGTGGATCAGGTGGTGGATGCGAAGCCTGCAAACCTGAAGGACTTTGGTCTTGATTCACCGAGTTTCACCGTTGAGGTCACGACCGATACGAAGCCGGAAAAGTTCACCCTCCTGCTTGGCGATGAGACTCCGACCAGCGGCGGCGTCTACGCCCAGGTTGCTGGGAACCCGCGCGTCATCACACTCGCGAGCTACATGAAATCCTCGCTCGAGAAGAAGCTGGACGATTTGCGCGACAAGCGGGCGCTCACTCTGGATGCGGACCAGCTTCAGAAGATCGAAGTGCAGTCCAAGGGCAAGAACTACACCTTGGTGAAGAACCCCGAAGGGGTGTGGGACCTGGTGCTGCCGCCCGCGGTGCGCGCGGACCGAATGTCCGTGCAGGGGATCATCGACCAGCTTCGGAATCTCACCATGCAAACCGTGGTGAGCGACGCGAAGAAGAATACAGGGCAATACGGATTCAGCGCTCCGGAATTGCGGGTCACGCTGAGCAGCGCCAAGGGGACCCAGACCATCATACTGGGCAAGAAAGACAAAGAAGGCGACCGTTATTTCGCCATGAACTCGGCCCTCGAACCCATCTTTACGCTGAGCTCTTCCTTTCTGACCCAGTTCCAGAAAGACCCCTCTTCTTTGCGCGAAAAAGACCTGTTTTCCTTTTCGGTTTACGACGCCAAACGGCTGGAGGTGGATACCCCTAAGGGTCACCGCGTCTTCGAAAAGCAACAGGACAAGTGGAAGCAGACTGCGCCCACTTCGAAGGAGGAGCCCACGGACAAGGTGGAGACACTGCTGAATCGCCTGCGTGACCTCCGCGCGGACACTTTCCCCAAAGAGACCAATCTCGTGGCTCTGGGGTTGGCCAGTGCACCCTACCGCTTCCAGGTTCAGTTTGGCGACAAGAATCAGACCGAGAGCGTCGAGGCCGCGAAAGAAAAGGACCACGTCTACGCACGGCGCTCGACAGATCCACTGCCTGCGGAGCTCAGCAAAACAGCTCTGGATGACGTTGAGAAGGCCCTTGGCGACCTGTAGCACGATGCTGAAAAACGTCTCGGATCCGTGCTATTCCGAGCGGAGCGAGGAATCTCGCTCTCTGGACAAAGGACTTACGAGGTTTCTGTCGATTAGGCTCGTCTGAATGACGCGCGGGATTGGTTTTTCAACATCCCGATGGAAATACTCCACATCTGCGTCCCACGACGGGGGAACACGCAGCTATTGTCCTGAGCGCTGACTCTGCGATTGAGAGAAGCTGCGAAAGCGGGGACTGTCGTGCCGTAACGGCGGCACATCTTTCGCCACACTTCACCGATGCGAATCACAAAGATCGAAACCGCCGTCATTGAAGCGAACTACGACTGGACGATTGTCAAGGTACATACCGATAAAGGGTTAGTGGGCTGGGGAGAGGCCTTCTTTGCCCCTGGGCTCACAGCAACGCTGCGCGAATTCAATGAATTTCTCCCCGGCGAGGACCCGCGTGACGTGGACCGTCTCTGCCGCCTGATGCGGACTGCCCTCGGCGCCACCGGAACTGCCGGCATGGGCTACCATGCCATCAGCGGCGTCGAGACTGCGCTGTGGGACGTTGTCGGGAAAAATGCCGGCCTGCCGGCTTATCAGTTCCTGGGCGGAAAATACCGTGACCATGTCCGCGTCTACGCCGACTGCCATGCTGGTCGTGGGTTGTCCAGTCTTTCCTCGGTCCTGCTCCCCCGCACTCCGTCATGGGCCAAGGAAAGGAAGCGAGGAAAGAGTCAAAGGACGGAGCTGAGTCCGAAATATCATGGCGGGCAGAAGTCCGAGGCGAACCAAATCCGCGCACAGGCTTACGCGCGCCGCGCGCTCCAGATGAAACGCCGCGGGTTCACTGCGCTCAAGTTTGACGTCGACGTGCCCACCCAATACTCGCTCGATGACTACAATCGCGCCCTCACGCGGCGGGAGATTGATTTCATGGCGAGCCTTGTCGGGACCTTGCGCAAGGCGCTTGGCAAGGATGTTGACCTGGCCATTGATTGCCACTGGAACTACGGCGTGAACGATGCTGTGCGTTTCGCGCGCGCGTGCGAGCCTTTCGATCTGTTGTGGCTGGAAGATCCTGTGCCGCCCGAGAACAACGACGCCATGGCACGCGTGACGGCTTCAACTGACACGCCGATCGCGACGGGCGAAAACCATTACCAGCGTCATCATTTCCGCGAGTTGCTGGAGCGTGAAGCTATTGACATCCTGGCCCCGGATTTCCAGAAAGTCGGCGGCCTCCTGGAAGGCCGCCGTATCGCGGATATGGCGGAGGTGCATTACGTCGCCGTTGCACCTCATAACATTTCAAGCCCGATCGGGACGATGGCGTCTGTGCACCTGTGCGCTGCCATCCCCAATTTTCTGGCGCTCGAATGGCACGCCGCCTCGGTGCCCTTCTTTGATGACCTGATCGAGGGGCGCCGCGAGCCGCTCATTCGTCGGGGTTACATTGAAGTTCCCGAGAGGCCGGGTTTGGGAATTGAATTGGACGAGGGCGTGGCTTATAAGTATCGGAAGCGGGGCGAGCCGTTCTTTGGTACCGGGAAATAGTGATTTGATTCTGCCATACGCGGCGTGTCGTTCGCCGTTTCTCCAAGGGGTTCATTGAACCCCCAGTTCATTTGTTCTTCCATACCGGCTTTCGTTTCTCGAGTAAGGCTCGCAATCCCTCCTGTGAATCTTCCAGTTGGAAAAGTTGATTGAGGTAGATATCCTGCGCGCGGCGTAGCGCTTCGTTGAAAGGCCGCCAGGTTCCCTCGAAGGTCACCTGCTTAAGGAGTTTCAGCACAGGGCCGCTTTGTTCCGAAATCCGCTTGACCAGCCCCTCTACGGTTTCTTTCAATGCGTCGCGTGGGACCACGCGGTTGACGAGTCCCATCGCCAAGGCCTGTTGCGCACTGATGGGATCGCCCGTCAGCAGAAGCTCCATGGCGCGCCGAGGTCCGATGACGCGCGGATAAACAACAGCGCCCAGGGGAGGGAACACACCCAGCTTGATTTCCGGTTGGCGAAACTGCGCGCTCTCGGTGGCGACCACGAGGTCCGAGAAGGCGGCGAGCTCCGCTCCCGCCCCGGAGGCAATACCATCCACCACCGCGAGGACAGGCTTTGAAATTTCGGTCATCGCGCGGAAAACGCTGTGGAACGCGTCCATCATCTGGAAGACCATCTGTGCGGTGTATCCTTCGACGCCGACCCCCATGGAGAAGTAGCCGTCGCAATCGGGTGACGCATCGAGGACGATCAGCCGCACATCCTCGCGGGCTGTGAGGCTCTCAATAGCCGCTGTGATTTCTTTGAGCATCTCCATGTTCATCACGTTCTGGCGCGGCCGGTTCATGGTAAGGCGCGCCACGGCACCCGAGGCATCCCAGCGGATGAACTTGAATGCCTCTCGTGCGCTGGCCTTGGGTTGCCCTGCTGCGGCGGGCTCTTTGTGTTCGTCTAGCATGTCGTCCTCCTGGTAAGCGGCTTGCTCGAGACCCGAGGCTAAGCCTTCTTCAATCTGCTGCCGCACTTGCCGCAGTAGTCGAAACCTTCCGGGATTCCTTTGGCCCCACAGTTGTCACATCGCCGCACGGGCGCACCCCAAAGGAATTCGCTGGATTTGTCGGCCGCGGCGCGCTCCCGGATGATTCTGTAATCCGCCGGCCGTTTTTCGATGAAAGCCTGCACGCCTTCGTAGGGTTCCCACGACGTGGCGTGAACGGCAAGCCAGTCGCGCGCGTGCCCAACATTGGCGACCCATCCTAAGTCTTTCCAGAAGCTCAATTGCTGTCTCGTGTAGCGAGTGCACTCGGGAAACTTGGCAATCAGCTTCCGAGCGAGGGTCGCGACAGCAAGGTCAAGCTGCTTGTACGGAACCACCTGGTTCACGAGTCCCCAGTTCAAAGCCTGTTCGGCAGAAATTTCATCGGACGTGAGAAGCATTTCGCGCGCTCGTCGATCCCCGACGACGAGCGGCAGCCACTGGGCCGATCCCCAGGCATCCACCAGTCCTACCTTCGTACCCACTTGCATAAAGACGCTGTGGTCCGCGGCAATGGCCAGGTCAGCGGCCAGGTTCCAGTCATTTCCACCTCCGGCTACCACGCCGTTAATGCGCGCAATTGTTGGCTTACCCAGGTGGCGAAACAGGTCGAGTGCCTCCAGGAGGAGGCCTTGGAATTTCCAGAAATTGCGCGGCCGCCGGAGGAATTCATCCGAGAACTCTTTCGCGTCGATGCCGGAGCAGAAGGCTTTTTCCCCCGCTCCGGTCAGGACCAGCACGGCAACGGAATCATCCCACAAGGAATCGCGAAACGCCTGGATCATTTCTCGGAGAGTCCTGGCCGAATAGGCGTTGTACACTTGCGGGCGGTTGAAAGTCAGACGGGCCACACCGTCCTTCTTTTCGTACAGAACGTCTTCAAACTGAGACGGCAATCCGGCTTGGACGGAGTCGTTGGCAGGCATGTGTCCTTCCATGGCGGAGTTAGTCTATCTCGTCCGGGCGTATGACCCGAGGGGGCCGAAAGAGCTTGTTTCTTGCCTGTCCTTAGACTCCCTCCAGGTCCAGGGCCATTCCCATGCCGCCGGAAACGCAGAGCGTGGCCAGGCCGCGTCTCGCCCCGCGCTTCAGCATTTCGTGGACCAGTGTTACCACAATCCGCGCGCCCGTACAGCCGATGGGATGTCCGAGTGCAATGGCGCCGCCGTTCACGTTCAGGCGTACACGATCAAAGTGCATCTCCCGTTCACAGGCAAGCACCTGCGCAGCGAACGCTTCGTTCAGTTCGATGAGGTCGTAGCTTCCCAGGCCCCAGCCGGTTTTGCTCAGCAGCTTTTGAATGGCCGGTACGGGGCCGATGCCCATGAGCCGCGGGTCCACCCCGCTGGTTGCGTATTCGCCAATTCGGGCGAGCGGCGCCTGTGCGGCGCGCTTTAGTCTGTCTTCGGAAACCAGGACCAGGGCCGCTGCGCCATCCGTGATGCCGGAGGAGTTTCCTGCGGTGATGGTTCCATGCTTTGAAAAAACAGGCGGGAGTCTGGCCAAGGAATCAAGTGAGGTATCCGGCCTTGGATGCTCGTCGCGCTCGAATAACTCCTCTCCTTTTCTGCTCTGAATCTTTACTGGGACAATCTCGTCCTTGAACCGTCCCGCTTCATGGGCGCGCTCGGCACGCTGTTGGCTTGCAAAAGCGAAAGCATCCTGCTCTTCACGAGAAATCCCGTACTTTTCCGCCAGCACTTCCGCCGTCTCACCCATGATCATCTTCGCCAGCGGACACATAAATCCATCCTGGAACATGCCGTCCACCAGCAGTTGATGGCCCAGCCGGGCGCCCCAGCGCGCACCTTCCACGAAGAAAGGGATGCGGCTCATGGCTTCCGTGCCGCCTACTAGAACCGCCTGGGCATTGCCGAGCGCAATTTCTTGATAGCCGAGTATGATAGCCTTTAGTCCCGAGCCGCAGGCCTTGTTCACCGTATACGCCGGCACGCGGTGTGGAATTCCAACCCGCACCGCAATTTGGCGCGCTGCGTTCGGTCCATTGCCGGCCTGGCGGGCGTGGCCAAAGATGACCTCATCGATCTCTTCGCAGGAGATGCCAGCACGCGTGATGGCGGCCTGCGCAGCGATCACCCCGAGGTCTGGCGCGCTGAATTCCCGAAGCGCGCCACCAAATCTACCGATCGGGGTGCGGACTGCGCCCAGAATGAAAACGCCCTTCATGCTGATTCGAGATGCTACCACACAGGCTCCGCCCATTTCAGAAAAACCTGTCGAGTACGCGACTGCGAGAGCCGGCACGCCGGGATGCCGTCCGGTTCTGTATGCCGTTCCCCCGTCACACGCCTTTTTCGAATCGCAAATCCCTCCGGGGACGGTTCGCAGTTGGGGTAATATGAGAAGGTAGGAGCCGTGATGACAACATTCAATATCCTGGTCGTGCTGATAGCTTTCGGATTGCCGGGAGCCCAGAAGCAAACTGCCGAGGCACCACCTTACAACGAGAGCGCGGACGCGCGAACACAGATCAGCGCCGCGATTGCCGAAGCCTCCCGGACTGGCAAGAACGTGGTTCTCGATTTCGGAGCCAACTGGTGCGGCGACTGCCGCGCCCTGGATGAACAAATGCACCGGCCGCCGCTTTCTTCCTTGATTGCCAAGAGTTTTGTCGTGGTCAAGATCGACGTCGGCCGCTTCAGCAGAAACCTGGACGTGGCCGAGCAATACCACGTGCCGATCCGGCACGGGATTCCCGCCCTTGCGGTGCTCGACAAAAACGGGGCGCTGCTATATGCCATGGATCAAGGCCAGTTTGCTGATGCACGGCACATGAGCTTTGAGAGCATCACTGCCTTCTTCGAAAAGTGGAAACCGAAGGATTAAGCGGGATGAGCGGGGAACTCCTCGTCCGCAAGAGTCCTGCCCCGGGCTACACAGGCGTCGACTATTTCGTGGAGGAACTGCAATGAGTCTGGAACGAATCCGCGTTGTGGAAGGTGACATCACCCGGCAGAAGGTCGATGCAATTGTGAATGCCGCCAACCAGAGTTTACTGGGAGGTGGTGGTGTGGATGGAGCGATTCACAGGGCCGCGGGGCCAGGACTTCTTAAAGAATGCGCAACGCTCGGTGGCTGCCCAACCGGCGAAGCGCGCATCACAAAAGGGTATCATCTACCGGCCAAATGGGTCATCCATACTGTAGGCCCCGTGTGGCAGGGCGGAAGCCGTGACGAGGCCAAATTACTCGCTTCCTGTTACCGATCCTCGTTGAGGCTCGCGGAGGATCACGGAGTCAAAACTATTGCCTTTCCCGCCATCAGCACGGGGGCCTATGGATTTCCGCTGGAGCAGGCGGCGCGAATCGCCGTGAAGGAGGTCGCGAGCTTTCTGGAACAGCATCCCTCGATTGAAAAGGTGGTTTTCGTTTGTTTTGGAAAACATGCGTTTGACTGTTACAACAAGATTCTTGACGAAGGCAGGCACTGATCGCGAAATAACGGCAGTGCCTTCAGGCCGATCCTCATTCTGCCTCGCGTTATCAATTCCTTTCGCGTGATATATTGAACTGATGGAGCAAGGTGACGGTAGCCGAAAAATACAAACCACGGAGGGCGAAACGAACCGGTGGGGCGTGCTTTTGCTCGCCCATGGGGCTCCGGACAAAATTGAGGATATTCCTGCTTTTCTGTTGAACGTCCGGAATGGGCGTCCACTGCCAGAACCCGCAGTGCAAGAGATTATTCGCCGGTACAAAGTCATCGGTGGCCGTTCGCCGCTCCTCAACCTCACCCGGCTCCAGGCTGAGGGTCTCGCCCGCCTCCTCCAGCGTCCTGTCTACATCGGTATGCGCAACTGGCGGCCTTTCATTTCAGAGGCCATTCGGCTGATTTCTCGCGACGGGATCGAACGCATTATCGCGGTGTGCCTTGCGCCGCACAATTCCCGCACCAGTATAGGTCTTTATCGCCAGTACCTGATGGAAGACGGTCGGCGTCTGGCGCCACGGCTTAAGGTTGACTTCGTCGACGATTGGCACGACCATCCGCTGCTCATCGAGGCTTTCCGCGCGCGCGTGGCCGAGGCATTGGCCAGAGTAGAGCAAGAGGCCGGCCGGCCCGTCCGGGTCATCTTTACAGCCCACAGCGTTCCGGAGAAAACGGTCGCGGCAGGCGACCCTTATGAGCGACAGGTCCACGAGACAGCAGCGCTCGTGGCAAAGGCATTGGGACTTGCGGACTATCGTGTGGCTTTTCAGAGTCAGGGCATGACGGCCGAGCCGTGGATCGGGCCGACGGTGGAATCGCAAATTGATGAGGCTGCCGCGGCAGGCGAAGGGCATCTTCTGCTGGCTCCGGTGGGCTTTGTCTGTGACCATGTCGAAATTCTTTACGATATCGATGTCCAGTTCCGCAATTACGGAAAAGCACGGGGGGTTATGGTCCACCGGTCCGAGTCCCTGAATTCGAGCCCACTATTCGTTCAGGCTCTGGCTGCGATCGTGACGTCACGGATCAACGGTGTGACCTCCTGATTCCCGTTGTGGTCTCCTGCCGCTGAAACACTGGGGCCTTCAGAGAGGAGGACGTATTTGGCCAATCAAGTGGCAACCCTGCGGCGCATCGCTGTAATCGGGGGTGGGATTGCCGGGTTGAGTGCAGCTTACACTGTCGCAAGAGCCCGCAGAAGCGGGGCGCCGGTGGAAGAGTTGATCATTGAGGGCAGAAACCGGCTGGGCGGTGTTATCCGTACCGAACAGGTTGAGGGATGCGTTATCGAAGCCGGGCCGGACAGCTTTCTCGCCGAAAAGCCGGAGGCCGCGGCTTTGGCGCGCGAACTGGGCCTGGGTGCCTCGTTGATTGGCTCCAATGACCACGAGCGACGAACCTATATTCTTTATCGCGGCCGCCTGCTGCCTCTGCCGGATGGATTGATGTTCCTGGTTCCGACCCGCCTCTGGCCGATGGTGACAACGCGCCTGCTGCCGCTTCGCAGCAAGCTGGCGATGGCGGCTGAGTGGTTCTGTTCGCCTTCGGCGGAGGGCTCTATCGAGGACGAGTCGGTTGCAAGTTTCGTGACCCGTCACTTCGGGACCGCTATGCTCGAAAACATTGCAGACCCTTTACTGGCGGGCGTCTATGGCGGAGACTCGGGGGCGCTAAGCGTACGTTCTGTGCTGCCACGGTTCTGGGAGATGGAGCGAAAATTCGGCAGCCTGACGCGCGCGACGCTCGAAGCGATGAGACGGCGCCGAAAAGGAATTGCAGGCGTCAGCGGCTCGAAGCATCCGAACTCCGGTGGCACAGGTACCGGGCCCGCCGCGGGACTGCCGCTCTTTATAACTTTGAAAGGCGGTCTCGAACAACTGACTACCAAACTCACCGAGTATCTTGAACCGACGCGCACCTACCTGGGACGGCGAGTGGCCGGAATTGAGCTTGCACCCGGCGGCCCGGACGGGCCGGCAGACTCTTGTTCGCGTCGATATCAAATCCACCTTGAAGGAGGAGTGTCGCTCGAAGCGGACGCAATTGTCCTGGCGATGCCCGCGTATGAGAGTGGCACGTTGGTCTCTCGATTAGATCCTGTGTCAGGAGAGCTGCTGAGCGCGATTCCTTATAGCTCCTCCATGACGGTCTCCCTGGGTTTTGGCGCGGGCGCGAAAGAGCAGCTTCCGCCCGGCTTTGGATTCCTGGTGCCCCGGAAGGAGAATCGTCGCATGCTGGCCTGCACCTTTGTGCACCGCAAATTTAGTCATCGAGCCCCTCACGACATGGCTTTACTTCGCTGCTTCCTGGGGGGCTCGCGAGATGGTGGAGTTCTGGATTTGCCCGATGGGGAAGTGATGGCGGTGGTCCGCCAGGAACTGAAAGAGATACTGAATTTCTCAGCCGAGCCCCGGTTCTGGCGGATTCACCGCTGGCCCGCTTCAATGGCGCAATATGTGGTCGGGCACGCGGAGCGAATCCAGAAACTCCAGCGTCGGCTCGCCGACCTGCCAGGGTTGTATCTTGCGGGGAACGGCTATGCGGGCATAGGAATCTCGGATTGCATCCGTACGGGGAAAGCCGCAGCGGAACGAGCTCTCGAGATTGTCGGGGTCCGAGTCGAACCTCTGAACAAGTGAGAAGTGGAAAATCCTTCCGAGCCACAGCCCACTGTCTGCTCAGGCTGACAAAAGGCGATGTGCTCTGCCGAGCATCTCCGGAATTTGGAGTCTTTGAGGGCAGTGGGTGAGGCACGCCCCGCAAACGTCGCAAGAATCTGCCTTTTTCTCGAGCCGAGCGTAGAGGAATCTGGCGCGCTCATCATCGTGGTAGTCTCGTGCATACCTTTCGTAGCGCAATATCTCTGCTATGGGCACGCCGCGGTTGCAGTGCGGCATGCATTCGTTGCAAAGGCGGCAGACCTCCCGATTCGCGTAAGCCGTCATCTGTTGGATCGCCGCTGAATCCGCTGGTCGCATAGGCTTTCCGGCTCCCGAAAATGTATCCACGAACTGCTCGAGGCTATTGATCTGGATTACGGCTGCAGTCAGTTCCGTGCCGGTTGTAAGCCAGCGCGCGAGCGCGTGGTGGGGCGTAGTCCTTTCGGGGAAGTTCTTCATGAACTCAGCATCATTCCGCATTCGCGAGACGCCACGACCGGTCTTCATCGCAGTCGTACCAAAGCCTTTTTGCCTGGCCCGGTGAACGAACTCGGTGACTCTGGCATCCTCGCCATAAGAGTAGAAGAACTGGGCGTGCTCGTAGACGCCGTCCTCCATCACGGCCGTGAGGATCGCATGGGCGGCTTCACCGCCCGGCACCCTGGATGAGCCCAGGTAGCTGTGCTGGGACAGGCACAGATGAAGAACCAGACCCTCCCTTTTCAACCTTTCAAAAGCTCGAATGAAGGCACGATTATTCCTGGCTTCAACCACGGTATGATAGCCGAAATGAAACATCATATCGTCAAAATAGCGAAGGCCAGTCTGCTTCACGGCTTGTTTCACGAATTGGTAGTGCGCTTCTTCATCGATTGTGCCGGTCTCGTGGTTACCCCTCACGCGGTCCACGCAGACTTCGCAGTAGTGCTCTTCGCGATTCTTCAGAATTCCCCGGGGGAGGTTGCTGCTTTCCCATTCATCTGCCTTGTGCCAATAGTTGACGCCGCAAAGGATTCCGGCTTCGACCGCTTCCCGTGCCCATGTTCCGGCGCCGACCAGGACTGAGACCTCGCGATCGGAGCCCCCCAGCTTGCGCCTGGGAAGGCGGCCAACTTTGCTTGCCGCTTCCTCAATGGCTTCGAGCGATGCTGTGCGCCCGCATGCCGCCTCCAATCCTGCGGAAACCACACCCGCTGACGTCATCATGAATTCTCTACGTCCAATCCGGTGCCTACGCGACATGGTCCGTGCCTCCTGGTCCTGGATTCGTGAACCGTTCCTGACGGATCCTATTTCTGGTCGAGCCTTCTTTCGATGGCGCGTCCCAGAGTTTCTAACGCTTCTCCGACCTCGGGTGAATCCTGGTAAGCCACGATACGCACAAAGAAAGATCCTTTGCGGAAGGTGACACTCCCTTTCGCAGATCTACCGGCGTCACCCAGATTGACAGGTTGGCTGCCTGCGGCAGATTCGGAGTCGAAGATCTTTCGGGCGCCTTCCGGATCTGTCATCACATAAACGTCAGCGGCAGCTTCAATCTTTTCACGATAGCGATAGTCACTCGTCAGCGTCTTTTGCACGCCAGCCTGGAGGTACCTCTCAGCGTCACCGTCAATGTACTCCCACAAGTTGCCTGCTTCGAAAGTGCGAGTTTCTCCTTTGGTCCATCCCGGAGCTTCATTGCTTTCGGGGAAGAAGGTTGCGGTTTTTGGACCGAGTCCGGAACGGCACCCCGCGGTCATTATCGACACGACTAAAACGAGCGTAGTTGCCGGTGCGAAACGCAAGACCGCAGACATCGACACAAGATTCCCGGGTAAGTGCCTGCGCCATGCCGTAGAGTCCGAAAGCAAAGACCGAGCAGCCCGACTTTCGGGGTTTGAATCGCGGACGTGGCTCCCACCCCATTCCATCATGCTCTTCCTTTCCCAGCCGCCTTGAGCAGGATCTGATTGGTCTTTGAGCGGCTTTCCCCGATGCTGGTTACGTATATGGCCGGCCGGTCTTTGACCGGACAGGCGAACTCGCATGCCCCGCAACCGATGCAGCGCTCAGGATCCAGGAACGGTTGGCGAACTTGTTTTGCAACGCCGCGCGAATCGATCACCTCTGCGGGGCGCAGATAAATGGCCTTGGGGGACGTGGGGCACCACTCCTCGCACACGATACATTCTGTGGCCATGGCCCACGGCAGGCATCGCCCTCGATCGTAGAAAGCGGTCCCCAGCCTGACCGGCTTGTTGTTCTGTGGATTGGCCGTTGCAACCCAGCCTTTTTCGATCGGAGTGATCTCCCAAATCGCTCCCGTGGGACATACCCGGCTGCAAAGTGTGCAACTCGGCTCACAGTACCCTACTCTGGGAACCAGTACAGGAGTCCAAAGCCCTTCAACCCCTGCTTCCATCAGGGTCGGATGAAGAGCGTTTGTAGGACATACCTTCATGCATTCGCCGCAGCGGATGCAGCGTGCCAGGAAGTTGGCCTCATCAAGCGATCCGGGTGGACGGATGAGCCGTGCATCACGCGCGGCGCTAAATCCCGGCGCGCTTCTAAGGACCGGCAATAATGCTGCACCAGTTGCCGCGCTGACGAGTACCTGGCGGCGCAGGAGTGCCGCGCCCTCGATGGTCGTTTGGGTCGCAGGAAAGAATTTGAATTTAATGCCGCTCTTCGGACAATCGCTCACGCAATTAAAGCAAAGATGGCACTCGGCCTTACGCCACTTGGCGCCGGGGATTGGATCGTCACCGCCTTGGCAGTGGAGAAGACAACGATTACAATCCTCGCAATGGCTCGGATGTTTTTCCAGTCCCAGTACAGACCAGCGAGAGAGCAAACCCAGCAGCGCACCAAGCGGGCACAGCGCGCGGCACCAGAAGCGTGTGACGCGAAGATTCAGAAGCAGAACGAGTGCCAGGATAAGACCCACGAAGAAGCCTTGGCGGAAGTGGGGTTGTTTGAAGCTGAGCAGCGTTTCACCCAGAATGAATTGCAGCGCATCTGCGACTGGTCTGAGGGGGCCAAGACCTGGTTTGTAGAAGAAATCGAACAGTTCATTGAACGCGTAATTGATTCCTGGCAGGATGGAAATTGTAAGAGACCGCACCAACAGGGATATGGGGTCAAGCAGACCCGAGATCTGCCCGCCCAAGACGGCTGTGATCAGCACGGCGATGAGGACGGAGTACTTGGTGGTCTGCCAGCTCTTGTATCGGTTGGACTCGAGGAGCCGCGGACCTCGCTTGTGTTGAGATCTGATGCTTCCAAAGAAATGATTCAGCGTGCCAAAGGGACAAATCCAGCCGCAGAATAACCGCCCGAGGAATAGGGTCGGGATGAGGACGACCAAGCTCCACAAGAGACCCCGGTAGAGGGAGTGCGAGGCGAGCGCATTACCGATGGCCACCAACGGGTCAGCCTCAAGAAAGATGCCAATTGGATAGGGCGAGTGGAGGTCGTCCTGAATTGCCTTCAGAGAGCCTCGATACTCAGTCTTGAGGAGAAGAAGCAGAAACACCGCTAGAAAGAGGACTTGAGAAAGCCTGCGAAGTTGCGAGAGCCTCTGTTGGTTCATGACAGAGGAATCCGTGAAACAGCTACCGGGCTCACTTGCAGATGCGTGGCCAATTCATCCTATCCTGAGGATAGCCTGAGGCTCACAGCAAGTCCTGGACTATCAGCAAGATATGGCCTTCCCAAGCCGGAGGCGCCGGGTAGACTCCTCGCGCGCTGTGGGGTATATGACTCAAATAGGACGCGCAAGGCAAAATCTCGGGCGGAAAACGCAGCAGGGGGTCACAAAGGGAGGCTGACGAAACAGAACTCCAGCCCCTAAGGTCCTCAGGGTCATCGCGTTGCTGCCCAAACCGCCAGTTTCTTCACGTGTGCTGGACTGGAGCAAAGCTCTTGGAAGGGCAGGCTTCCCAGTTATGCTTGATAGTATTGCTGCTGGCGCTTGAGTGTTATTGTCTTGTTCTGATGTCAAGATGCAAACCCGTATGCCAATTCGCCTGGTCTTAGCGCTCATCGGATTCACATCCGTGACAGGCCAGATCGTTCTGATGCGCGAACTGATGGTGGTCTTTTACGGGAACGAACTCTCTCTAGGGCTGATGCTTGCCAACTGGCTTCTATGGACAGCCGCTGGCTCTGCCCTGGGAGGACGACTCGCAGGACGAGTACGCCGGCCGAGAATACTGCTCGGAACCTTGCAGGTCTTTGTGGCTCTGACCTTACCGCTCACAATTGTGGCCGTGCGCACAAGCCGCCTGGTGTATCAGGCCTTGCCCGGCGAGATTCTGGGACCGCGTGAAATATTCGTCACCTCTCTGGTCACCCTAAGTGCTTTCTGCAATATTTCTGGGTTCACGTTCGCCGCCGGCAGTCGCCTCTTAGCCGTCGAGTTTGGTGCGACCGGGGCTCGGGCTACGGGCACCGTCTATCGCCTGGAAGCCCTAGGGTCTGGCGCGGGAGGACTCCTGGCGAGCCTTGTCTTGGTCCCCTATGCGAACTCAGTCCAGATTGCTTTCTTGATTGGCTTTCTGAATCTAGCAGCCGCCGGAAGTCTTCTGGTCGAGCGACAGCGGAATCGCTGGGTCGCTTTGGCTGGGCTGGTTGCCCTCGTCCCAGTCTTCTTCTCAGCAAGTCGAGAAATAGAGCGACGATCCCTGGCCTGCTTGTGGCGGGGCTTTCGCGTGATCGCAACACAGAACTCGATGTATGGAAACCTGGCTGTGGTTGAGGCGGGGGGAGCTCGAAGCCTTTTCGAAAATGGGCTGCCGCTGGTGAGCGGGCGAGATCCCGCAGCCGCCGAGGAGGCAGTTCACTATGCCCTGCTCGAGCACCCCGCGCCGGGCTCACTTCTCCTTATCGGTGGAGGCGTGAACGGCAGTGTGGCCGAGGCTCTGCGACACCCCACGCTGAAGCATGTTGACTACGTGGAGCTTGATCCTGCGATCCTCCAACTGGTTCGCCGCTTTTTCCCCGAGGAATGGGCCTTGCTTGCCGCGAACCCTCGTACTCGAGTCCACCACGTGGACGGGCGACTATATCTGAGGGCCGCCGACAGTCCTTTCGATGTCATCATTCTCAACCTGCCGGACCCCCAGACAGCGCAATTAAATCGATTCTACACCGCTGACTTCTTCCGTGAAGTCGCTGCCAGACTTTCACCAGGCGGCGTTTTTTCCTTCGGGCTCGCGGGGGCGGAAAACTATATCAGTCCCGAACTGGCGGATTTCCTCCGTTGCATGAATGAAACACTTCGCGCAGTCTTCCCGGAGGTCACTGCGTTTCCCGGTGAGACGATTCATTTCTTCGCCTCAAACCGGGCGGGGACTCTCATCACCGACTCGGGAGCGCTCGTCAAGCGCTTGAAGGAGCGGAAACTCAAGACAGTGTATGTGCGCGAGTATTTTATCCCCTACCGCTTGTCAGCGGATCGTATGCGGGACCTTGAGCAGCAGATCGAACCGAACCCCCAAACCCCCGTCAATCGCGACTTCGCGCCTGTCGCCTACTATTTCGATACTGTGTTGTGGAGTACACGTTTTCATGCAGACTGGTTCGGTGCCTTAGCGAGAATTCGCCTAACCCGCAAATCTGTTGTGGGGTTGGTGGCGATTGTGCTTGGTTTCACGGGGCTGCTCTATTTGTTGCCACGCGCTACCAAGATCGTCTCGGGCCGGCAAGGGGCAGACCAACGGTTGCGAATCCTTTCCGGGGTGTGTGTTGCCGCGATGGGCGCCACCACGATCGGTCTCCAGATTCTCCTCCTGCTGGGATTCCAGGCAATTTACGGCTATGTTTTCCAGGAACTTGCAGTTCTGATTGCGGGATTCATGCTCGGGATGGCCGCCGGGGCCTGGCTCGCTGCCCCGCGCGCATCCTATGCCGGACCTGTCAAGCGGTACGAGATCTGGAGGCTGGCATTGTTGCAATCTGTGGCGGCGATCTCACCGATCTTTCTCTACGGGTTACTCACCTGGCTTCACAGTGCGGGAAGCCTGCGTCTGGCGACACTCTCCAGCTATACGATGTTTCCGATTCTAGCTTTACTCTCAGGGTTGATGGGCGGGTACCAGTTTCCATTAGCGAGCCGCATCTACCTTGCTTCCTCGCTTCAGCCGGACCGAAGGCTGGGAACGCTTTATGGGCTCGATTTGGTCGGTGCCTGTATCGCGGCTGTGGTCATGAGCGCTTACTGGATACCGGTGTACGGATTTGTGAGAACAGGCGCGCTTATGGCCATGCTGAACCTTGTGCCGGTAATCCTGGCAGGACTTTCTATTTCTGCTGTGCAGGTTCGTTCGCCTTGGGAGGATCGGGCCGCTCGTGATCGCCGAACACCAGGGCCGTGAATGAAAAGATATCCGTATCTTCGTCGCGCCAGGCTTGCTGGGGTAATCCAGCCTTGAGGCACGTTTGCTCCAGGAAGGTATTGCGGTCCCAGCCCTGTTCCGTCGGGACCTGGGGAAGCAACAGGCCTTCGTCCTCCCCCTTTTTCACCATGAGTCCGTGCCGGCCAACCTTGATCTGCTTCACGTCGTACACCCTTCGCAGGGGGGAAAGAACCGAGATTTCGTACTCAAGTTGCCCCAGTTCAGCGGCTGTCACAGGCGGGAAGCGGGTATCTTTGAGTGCCGCGAAGGCGGCGACGTCACGCACTGTTTCGACGAGCGACTTGATAGGCGCAACGTAGCCGATGCACCCGCGTAATTGACCTTTTTCTTTAAGGGTTACGAAAGCACCTCGCTCCTGCATGAGGGATTCTGGTT
>Ga0070741_10007759_pt1 | contig 21976 bp, 21 predicted proteins | sample Coa_R1_4_FD_66440 | JGI IMG/M metagenome (GOLD analysis project Ga0070741, IMG submission 66440) | Surface soil microbial communities from Centralia Pennsylvania, which are recovering from an underground coalmine fire - Coalmine... | ecosystem: Environmental > Terrestrial > Soil > Unclassified ... | reverse complement strand
CGGCCGTCGTCGCGACGAACAACCTGAAGGGCGGCGTGCTCGCGGGCAAGTACCTCGCCGGGAAGCTCAAGGCCGGCGACTCGCTCGGCATACTGGAAGGCGTGCCTGGCGTGCCCGCGCTCGACGACCGCGTGACCGGGATGCTCAGCGGCCTCGGGGCCCTGAAGAGCAAGATCAAGATCGTCTCGAAGCTCGAGACGGACTGCGACCAGACGAAGGGCGCACAGGCGGCGCAGACGATGCTGACCGCGAACCCGAACCTGACCGCGATCTACTCGGCGTGCGGGCCGCCCGCGCTCGGCGCGATCCAGTCGATCAAGAACGCCGGTGCCAAAGGCATCACGCTCGTCGGCTTCGACGGTCTGCCCGACGAGGTGACCGCGATCAAGGCGGGCAAGGAGTCCGCGAGCGTCGCGCAGCACCCGGCGAAGATCGGCTCGATGGGGATCGCCACGCTGTACGCCGCGGTGCTGGGCAAGCACGTGCCGAAGAACGTCGACACCGGAACGTCGCTCATCACGGCGCAGAACGCGAAGTAGCGGTCGTCGCGGGGCCTGCGACCGAGCCCTCCGTCGCAGGCCCCGCGATACCGTGCTGCCGGAGCCATGACCATCGAGACCAGCGGGCGCGCCACCGATCAGGCGATCGCGAAGATCAAGGAGCTGATCAGCTCCGGCGAGTTCACCGCCGGCGCCCGGCTGCCCACCGAGCGCGAGCTGACCCAGCGCTTCGGCCTCTCGCGCAGCTCGCTGCGCGAGGCCGTGCGGGCGCTGGCGCTCGTCGGCGTCCTGGAGTCTCGCGTCGGCGACGGCACGTACGTGACGACACTCGAGCCCGAGCTTCTCTTGACGGGCATCGGGTTCGTGAGCGACCTGGCGAGCGGCGCCTCGCTCCTCGAGATCCACGCGGTGCGCCGCCTGCTCGAGCCGGAGGCGACGCGCCTCGCGACGCCGAACCTCACGGCCGACGACCACGCCGCGCTCGAGCGCTGCCTCGAGCAGATGGCGGCGGCGGAGAGTGTGCCGGCGTTCATCGACGCGGACACCGCCTTCCATCGCGTCATCCTCGACGCCTGCGGCAACGCGACACTGTCGTCGCTGATCCAGAACCTGTCGAGCGGGACGCTCCGCGCGCGGCTCTGGCAGTCGCTCGTCGAGCGCAGCGCGACGAAGGCGACGCTCGCCGCGCACCGCGCGATCTACGACGCGCTCGTTGCGCGCGACGCCGACATGGCGGCGGCCGCCGATCTCATGCACCTCCGCATCTCGGAGGACTGGCTGCGGCGCGTCGTCGACGGCCGCGACGGCGCGGCGTAACCCGTCCGGCGCGGGCATCGGGACGGGCAGTCAGGTCTTCGAAGGCCTGAGACTCGACCACGTCTGGACGGGGACGCCGTAGCTCAGCCGAGGAGGGTCGAGGACGGAGCGGCTGCTCGTGATCCTGGCGACTCGCCTGGACGAGGCTGCGTTCGCACCTCTTCGGGCGAGGCGCTTTCTCTCGTTCGGTAAGGACTGGCGGGGACCTATATGCGTCCCGATCATGCGAATCATCTTCTGCGCGCTGAGGCTGACGCGGTCTAGGGACGCTCGTCCGCTCGCGGCGAACTTCTGCAGGTAGGCGGTGATTGCGCCGGCCGCTCAGCGGTGTACGGCGATCTTGGGCGAGTAGGCGTGGACGGTGTGGTGTTGGATGAGCGCGGTGGCGGCGAGGCGGACGGTCTTGCCGACGTCGGGTTTGGTGAGGCGCAGTGTCAGATGGGTTGCGCCGGCGATCGCCCGACAGCTTTTCGAGGTGCACAGCTGCCACTGGTAGCCGACGTGGGTCGGCGTGGTCGACCATCTCGGCGCCGTCGCGGTGAGGACATGACCGACTCGGGTGACGCCGACGATGCTCGGGGCTTTCGTCGCGGCCGGCGCTTTGGAGCTGCCGCCGGCCGCGCTGACGCCGCCTGTCGACGGTGCGGTTGCCGGGAGGAGCTTGAGGGTGATGGTGTTGTCGGCGGGATTCAGCTCGGGCTCGGGGTAGCCGCTGACCGTGGCGGTCAGGTCTTGCTCGCCGGCCTGTCCGACGGTGCCGCTGATGTAGAGGTGCGTGGTCGCGCTGGGGTTGATGAAGGCGGTGTCGCAGGTGAGGTTGGGCGCTGTCCCGGTGCAGCCGGGGCCGCGGTCGCGGTTGATGCCCGTCACGGTGTAGCCCGCCGGGAGCGTCAGGCTGAGCGTCGTCTGGCTCGCGCCGCCGGTGCTTTTCGTGGACACCGTGATCCCGTAGTCGAGCTCCGCACCGACCGGCGGCGATGTCGTCGAGCTCGCGGTCACGTCGACGTGGAGGTCGGGGGCGATCCCGCCGCTTGCGCCTCCGCCGCCTCCTCCACCACCACCACCACCACCACCGCCACCGCTCGTGGGAGGCGGTGAGGAGGCCGGTAGGCCGGTGCCTGTCAGGTGAACGAAGAGGTCGTTCGTCGAGCTTGCTGCAACGAGCTCGAGGCTCGCGAGCCGGACGCCCTGCCCGGATGGCGTGAAGACGACGGTTGCCGTGCAGCTCGAGCGGGGTGCCAGTCGGCTGACGCAGGTCGTGCTTTGCAGCTGGAAGTCCGAAGCGTCCGGGCCGACGAAGGAGGCCGATTGGATCGACGCCGGCGCGTAGCCGACGTTCTGGATCGTCAACGTGGTGGTGCTGGGCGCGGAGCCAAGCGTCGCCGTCCCGAGATCGCGGTCTCCGGAGAGGGAGTAGCTCGGCGCGGCCGGCAGCACGGCAACCGTGCCTTCAGCACCGTTGGGAACTGCGAGGTCGGGCGTGCCGTCACCGTTCAGATCGGCCGTCGAGAACGGCGCCAACCCGCTGCCGGGATAGTTCGTCGTCGCGGCATACGGCGCCTCGGGCGTGAACGTCCCAGCGCCGTTGCCGAGTGCGACGAGCATCAGCCCGAAGCTCGACACTGCGACGTCGAGATGGCCGTCCCCGTTGAAGTCCGCAAACGCAAGCGACGTGGCCTCCCAGCCGATGGGGAGCGGGACGGAGCTCGAAGTCTGGAAGGTTCCGTCGCCGTTGCCTAGTCGCACGTGCATGATGCTCGGCTGGCCGGGTGTGGGTCGAAGTCAGCGGTTACGAGATCGGCCTTCCCGTCGCCGTTGACGTCGGCCGCTCCGACGGCCTCTGCGAACTCGGAGCCGACCATCGTCTCCGGCCCGAACGAACCGTCTCCCTTCCCCATCATCACCTGCACGCCGAACGAGTCGAACGCGACGTCGAGCTTGCCGTCGCCGTTGAAGTCGGCGAGCGCGAGTTGCCCTGCTGGAGCGGCATCCGGAGCGCTGCGAACGATTCCGCGGAAGCCGCCGCTCAGGAAGACGTCGATCTTGCCGACGTTCACCACCGCGTCGGGAGCTCCGTCTCCGTTGACGTCGGCGATGGAGATCGTCTCGGGGATGCCGTCTTCCTGCGCGTTGCTTTGAGAGAACACCCCGTTCCCGTTGTTGATGAGCAATGCGACCTCGTTGTACTGCGTCGTCGTCACGATGTCGTTTCTACCGTCGCCGTTGAAGTCTGCGACGGCCACGGCGGAGCCCCGTATGTTCTGTCCCACGATCGGACCGGCGGTGAACTCGCCGTCGCCGTCGTTGTGGAGGATGTGGACGTGACCGTCGGCGGCGTCCGGCACAGCGAGGTCGGGACGGCCGTCGCCGTCGAGGTCCCCCGCTGCGACCCCGAGCGGATTCGATCCCACCGGAATGATCGAGATGCTGCGCAGGGAGCCGTCGCCTCGTCCCAGAGACGTAAAGAGTCCGGACAATGCCGAGCTGGGATCGATGCTGTCGCTGGTGACGACATCCGGGTTCCCGTCGCCGTTTACATCGTCGGCGAGCACGTTGACGGGGTCGAAGCCGGTTCTGAACGGCCCGAGCGTCCGAAAAGCACCGCCGCCCGTTGACAGCAAGACCGCATCGCCTGCGCTCGTGGCAGCCACGATGTCCGGCTGTCCGTCGCCGTTCATGTCGGCGATCGCGAGTCCGCCGACGCCGCCCGACCCGTTGGCCGGGAGGGGAATCGAGGTCGGCGCGAAGAACGAACCGGGTCCGGCCCCGTACTTGATGATGATCGCGGGCCCAGGCCCGAGCGCGACGATATCGGGCCAGCCGTCCCCGTTGAGATCGGCGACGCGAACGCATCTCACCGGAGCGCCGACTCCGTAGGTGAACGGCTGCCCGAACGTTCCTCCACCCTCGTTGAACGCGACCGTGATCTGGGTGAACTGCCCATCGCTACCGGTGATGAGATCGGGCCGGCCGTCCTTGTTCACGTCGCCCACAGCGAGCGAGGTCGGGTTGCCGTCGTCGTGCAGCGGTGGCGCTTCGGTGAAGGCGCCGCCGCCGCCGTTCAGATAGATGTGTGTGGCTATTTCCCCGTAGTCGGCGACGGCGATGTCCGGTCGGCCGTCGCCGTCGAAGTCCGCGACGACCGCGGCCACCGCGGCGTTCAGCACGCCTCCCGGGCGGATCGGCGTCCCAAACGTGCCGTCGCCGTTTCCGAGCAGGACGGCGATCGGTCCGTCGAATGCCGAGACGACGAGGTCGAGCTTCCCGTCGCCGTTCAAGTCCGCGGCGGCCAAGGGCGAAGCCGAGCTGGTGCCCTGGATCTGGGTCGTTGCACCCTCGGTGAACGTGCCGTCGCCCTGACCGAGTCGGATTTCGATCGCGGCACCTGTCGAGACAGCGACGTCAGGTCGGCCGTCACCGTTGAAGTCTCCGCCGACGAACGCCGTCTGCGCGTTCTGCGGCTCGAGGGCGACGGGCGCTCCGAACCCGACGTCCGCCGGGGCTGCCGAGACGGCGACGCCGAGAACGATCACCGAGGCGGCCGCCAGTCCGCTCAATCGCAACGCCGAAGCCCGCCGCAGAGCCCCCCCGTTCACAATTGGGAACATATCGCTGTGCGAGCGAGTTGCCTAGCACGCCTGCACGCGCCGGAATGCAACGTCGTCGTCGCAGCGGGAGGAGGAGGATGCCCCCGGCCGGAATCGAACCAGCGCACGCGGTTTAGGAAACGGGCTTGGCGATCGGCGCGGGCCAGCGTTTTCGCTGGCATCTGTGGCGGCGGCGCAGGGTGCGCGCCACGGTTCGCGCCAGTCGCGGCAGGGTGCGCCTTTCGAGTGCGACGGACGGTCGCGCAGGCGAGATTTTGCTAGGCGTAGTCGGGATCGAACCAGCGCGACTCCGCCGCCGACGATGACGACCACGACCAGCGCGACCAGCACTCCAAGGAGGATTCCAGCCACCACTTGTATGGGGGTGTCAGGCGCCAGTGCGCCAAAAACCGTCCGCCTCGCGAAAAACCTGGCGGAGCACGGTCGTGCAGGTACGAGGCGCCGGGCCGCTCGACCCAGTCAGGCCGGCGGCTTCAGCGCCATCGGAGCACGCCTAAAGTCGTATACGTCCGGGTCTATCCGGATCAAGTTCTCCTCGAACGCTTCCCAACCGAACCTGTGTATGTATTCGGTTTCTGGGTCTAAGAGCGGCAAGAGCCAAAGCATGGCTAGCGGTGGGTTGACGGTTTCGAGCGTAGAGAACTTTTCGGCAAACCAGGTTGGCTGTAGGCAAAGCAGATGCCGAAATCTACTCGCTGGCCCGAGTCCTCGATCTAGTTCGAGCACCTCGCCGAGTCGAATTGCCGACGCCCTCGGGCTTACTTCTGAGGAAATGTTCAGGAGCAGGGTTGCAGCATCGCGAGGAGCGAGAGATGCGTCCGCGCACAGGAGGATTCCTCGCGCACAAGGGACTCGGACGGCTGACGTAACGCGGTCTTGCTGAGACCGAACGTCGCATAGGTCGTCGTTTCTGGCAGTGGCTGGTGCGCAAACAACAGAACCTGCACGGGGAGACCTTCGCCGTCGGCAGTATGCGTCCAGGATCGGCCGGGTTCGCCCAGCCAACGCTCGTAGTGGCCGAAAACGCGCTCCGCTAGATCATCATCGCTGGTTGTCTCGGACATTGCACGCTGGGCAGCGCAGTCTCAGGTTTCCCGGATCGTTATATAGGTCGAGGTACTGTTGACGCGTGAGTTGCCCGGATCTAGCAAGGTTGACGATCTCCCGATTCGAGACCGGGTAAGACTACGACAATCCTTCGCGAGCAACCCATTCCGTATCCCAACCGTCCCCCCACTTTTGAAGCGGCTGGTTCTCGCGTCGATGCGCTGAGCCGGTGACCTTCCACTCCTTCTGCCGCTGCTCAATGTGAACCCACGTTGTAGTTCGCTGTTCACCCAGAACATCTGTGTAGCCGACGCGCAGGTACAGGCGACCAAACGACGGCTGACCCGGATGCGATCCGGTTACAACGACCGTGTCTCCCGGAGCGACAAGTTGCGCAGAAACGGAGGCCATCTGCCAGAGCACGTCTTGTGGGACCTGGATTCCACCCTCGGACGGTGTGGGCGAGACGATCATCGCCGGGCCGTAGCCGTCGTTCCTAGGCGTCAAGGTGCACACGGTTCCGAAGTTCGACACGGTCACCATGACGCCGTCCTGACCTAAGGGAGCGAGCACTGGCAGTTGCGCCTGACGGGTCTGCCGCTAGGTCGCCGCAACACTTGCGGCCAGCTCCTTAAAGCTCCGTTCCCGAGCTCGTAGCGCATCATCGGGCGCACGCGAAGTCTCGCTGGACGAGGGTTCGGGAATGTCACGTGAGGGTCGTAGGGTTTGCCGTATGAGGGCGCTTCCATGGGTTGTGCTCGTCGTGTGTGGGCTCACCGGGTTGTGCGGTTGCGGGCGTACGGATTCGATACCGACGGTGCCGCCGATGAGCACTGTGGCACCAGCCGTTCGGGATGCCTCGCCGCGGTTTGCCCGTCAGATTGATCGGATCTGCGCGGAGTCGCGGTCGGCACTCTTTCGATGGTCGAAGTCGCAGGCCGGTAGCACTGATGGCCCCTACACGATCCTCCGGAATGAAGCGAAGCGGTTACGTCGGCTTCAACCTCCGGCAGGAGAGCGGCTCGCGTTCCAGGTGTTCGTGACGACCGTGGATCGATCCGCCGAGGCTGTCGAGTCGATCTACGCGAAGCCAAATGCGACGGGAGAGATTGCGAAAGAGATGAAGCCGGTGGGACGGCTCGGGACCGAGCTCGCCCGTCGCATGGGGGCGAGCACGTGCGCATTGCAGGCGTCAGGTGGCTAACGACAACCCGGTCGTCTAAGCAGCTCGTGAGGTGCGCTGAACGGGCGTCGCGGTGCGCCGCATCGCACAGTGCCGGCTGGCTAGTGTCATCCGTGGCGTCATCGCGCCCTCACCGCCATACGCTTTTGATGACGATGCGTCTGCGGTGGCAGCGCGGCGCCTAAGCGCCTCCGTCCTGTCCCTGCGATGCCCCCGGCCGGAATCGAACCAGCGCACGCGGTTTAGGAACGCGTGCGCGGTCGCGTCAAACTCCCTGCACAGAAGGGTGTTCTGTGTCTGATGCGGCGTGCGGGCGCCAGTGTGTGCGCCAGTCTCGGCGCTGCTGGCGCGTCGCGCGGCGGCGCGCGCGGGTGAGCCTTATGCCGGTTGCGCGGCGGTGACCTGCAGTGAGCCGTCGGCGCGGTTGCTCGTGACGGTGATGGTGAGCCCGGTGGATGGGTCGGTGAACGAGCCTCCCGGTGGCAGCGTCGCGCGCGCGAGCGGGCCGCAGCGGCTCTCGTCGACGCCGGTGTCGTCGCGGGCCGGCACGACTCGGATCTCGCCTTGGGCGAAGTTCGTCGAGTTCAGGCGATAGATCAAGGCGCCCGGATAGCAGATGCCGGTGTCGACCCCGGTTGCCTGACGGTTCTCGATTACGGTCGCCGTCCCCGTCGTCCCGTTCGGGACGAAGATCATCTTCACGCCGCCGGGCGACTCGAGCGGTGCAAGCGTCGCCGTGATCGGCTTGCCCGGCTGCACGCAGCGGATCTGGGACGGATCGAGCCAGCCGAGCTGCCATCGCTGCCATCCGAACATCCCTTCTTGTGCGTCGTCGTAGCTCATCAGGTCCCAGCGACCGACGAAGTCGAACGTCGACGCGTAGGTTGGGGCGGAGTAGTCGTAGAGATCGGGGAGTCCGAGCATGTGCCCGGTCTCGTGCGCGAAGGTGAAGTTCGGGTTGGCGATCGAGAGCAGCCAGGCCGGCTCGCCGGCGGCCTCTCTGATCGGTACGCCGTCGGGCGTCGCGAGCGGCTGCAACGAATCGGCGGGCAACGCGTCGCCCTCGCCGATCGTCGACCCGGGGGAGGCGACGACGTAGACGATGTCGTAGCCGTGAAAGTCGACGAGCGGGTCTGCGGCTGCGATCGCCTGCTGGAGATACGGAGCGTACGTCTCGGGAGCGCCGACGCGTTCGACGTTGTACGACGTGGAGGGCAGCGGCATCCGAAGCCACTGCTGAAACGGCGTCACCGTGATCTGCAACCGCCCGTACGAGACCTGCGAGTACCAGCTTGAGACCGGGTCGGCGAACGCGTGGAACAAGCCTTCGAGCGCGGCCGGCGATCCGGGCGCATCCGAAAGTCGACGAACAGCATCAACGCGTGCAGCTGACCGGTGGTCGAGGGCAGCAGAAAGCTCGAGCGCGGCAGATTCGGCCCGAGTTCGGTCGCGCCCCGACGGGATTCACCGGGAGCAGATACGGGTTGCACCCAGTCACTGCTGTGTCGTTCGCGATCGGCGCGGGCGTGCGGTCCGGCGCCACGTTCCGCGACAGGTCTCGATGTCCGCATGTTCCCAGCCGAAGCTTACGACGTCGTCGCTCGCGACCGGCCGCGCGAGCTGCAAGACGAGCGAAGCGCCCTCTACCTTCACGCCGTTGACCGGCATGAACAATCCGTTGTCGCGCACGTCGAACGTTCCCGCGTCTGGCGCGTGGTACGGGTACAGGAGCTCGTCGAAGCTCGCAACGAGCCGATCGCCGTTCACCGTGGCCGAGACGAGCTCGGGCGGCCTCTTGTCGACTGCGCAATCGATACGCTGCTCGACGTCGCGGCACGCGTTCGAACCGGCGCCGCCGATCACCCTGTCGATGCCGCCGCCGCCGTCGACGAAGTCGTTCCCCGCGCCGGCGCAGATCATGTCGTTGCCGCCCTCGCCGTAGATCCGGTCGTTGCCGCCGAGCGCGACGATTACGTCCTTGTGGTTCGTGCCGTGGATGACGTCGTTGTGGGCTGTGCCGACGATTGTTGCGCGCAGCCCCGCGCACGTCTCCGGACGGGCCGCCGACGCACGTGTCGGGCACAGCGACGGGGAAAGGCACACCGCGGCAGTCGAGACACCCCACACGACGCGTGCAGCGCGACTCAAACGGGCCCCTCGCTCGCGACTCTCCCGAAACTCACCCGACGATCTGGAAGCGCTCATGATCGTGAGCGCCGACGCGCGAAGGTGCCGATGACGAAATCGGACACCCCCAGACCAACGAACGGAAAGATAAGTGCCTCAAGCGGGATTGCTCTGACGGCTGCGGCGACTAGAAGAACTCCTAAAGCGGCGACTGCGAGAGCGTGAAAGACGAGGGCGCCGAACGTACCGTACTGGCGGAGATCTCGGCGCTCTCGCGTGGCGAGCACCTGTACGGCGACGGCTAGCGCAAAGACGCCGATCGTGGCGAAAAAGACGCGGAGCATCATGTCAACCCTGCGGTATACGTAGAGCTGCGCCGCCATTTGGCGAGCACGATTCTCGCGCGCCGCCGACGCGTTGGGTCGTTCGCTCGCGATAGGAAGAGCCACAGCGAACCCCGTCGGAGACCGTACGACCGCACTATCGCCGGCCGTAGGCGAAGTTCAGATGCAGCCCGCTCTCGCTCCAGCCACGCTGCGAACGACGTGCACGTCGGGCTGCCGACCGATGGCTGAATCGTGCAGCACCAACGAGAACCTCCCGGAGCCGCGGCGTCAACGCCGTCGACCAGATGGTGCCAGCTCAGAGGCGTCCGGTCATCCTCGGAGCCGCCTCGCCCCAGACATGAAAACAGTGTCAGCCACAACGAGGGCGGCGAACAGCAATCCCGCTGCTCTCGCCCCACCTGCCGCCAACCAAAGAGCCATCACCCCAGCCGCAAAACGCAGGAGGATGTGCACGCTTACAACGCCGGCTCCGCCGCCAGCTCGGAATTTGACCGTGAGTCGGGTGAGGTAGAGCGAGGAGCCGATGAGGGCGATCCCGAGAGCCAAGAAAAGGATGTGTACAACTCCCATCTGACCGCCCCCTCACTTCACGGCTGAACCGTACAGTCCACACATACCCGTCACGCCGCCCCAGACAATCATGAGCGACGGCGATCTCCCCCGCGTGCAATGACTGTGGGCTGCTGCCGGCGATCGCTTCTACCAGCGCTCCGAAGTCGTCCCATGACGCTTGTGCCTGCTGCCAGTGGTCGGCAATGCCGTCCGGCGACTCGTAGATCTCATCCAACACATAGCGGGTGTTGCCGGTGGGCTCCGAACCCGGATCGAGCGGATTCGAGAGCTCGGGCCCCTTCGAAAAGTTGTAGCTGAGCAGCGCCTTGCTCCCCTCCCCGGTGGTGCGTCTCCGCCATCCACCCCGCATGACTCGCTACGAGGCGGTCGATCTCGGCGACCTTGTCCGGGGTCGCCACGAACGTCATCAGTAACTGGCTCTTCCCTTGCGTGGCCATCGTCCGGCCTTCTCCTCGTCGAAACGCCGCCTTTGCGTGAACAGGGCGATGCTACGACCGTGCGCGCAGGGATGCAATGCCGCGCTCCGCTGTCGTCGGCGGAGATGCGCTTACTGCAGGAGCGGCGAGGGCGGGATGCGGGTGTGGCCGCGGATTCCGTCGACGACGAACGCCACTTCGTCGACGTAACACCAGTTCCAGTCCTCGCTGGGTTCGAGTGAGTGGATGAGCGGGTGCGACGTCGCGTGGGCGTGCACCGTCGCGTGCCGGTTGGGAGAGTCGTCGCAGCAGGCGACGTGGCCGCAGACGAGGCAGATCCGGAGATGGAGCCACTTGCCGCCGGTGCGCAAGCAATCCGCGCAGCCGTCGACCGAGGCCGGCAGCTCGTGAACGGTGATCTCGTCGAGGTGCGTGCACACAGCGTTGCTCATCTCATTCCCTCCATGGCACGGGTACGGGAAAGGTGGGCGTGGACGAACTGGACGGCCATTGCCCCTTCACCCACGGCGGTCGCGCAGCGTTTGGTCGAGCCGGAGCGGACGTCACCGGCCGCGAACACGCCCGGGACGTCGGTCTCGAGCAGGTTGTCCACGTTCGCTGCGGCGCCGGTGAGAACGAAGCCGTCGCCGGCGCGGCCTACGGTGTCGCCGAGCCACTCGGTGCACGGAAGCGCGCCGAGGTAGAGAAACATGAACGAGAAGGAAAGACGCTCGCCGCTCTTGAGCGTGACGGCCGCGAGGCGTCCGTCTTCGCCGTGGAGTGCGGCGATCTCGCTTCGGTCGCGAACGGCGACGCCGTACCGCTCGAGCTCGGTGATCAGATACTCGGACATGGTCTCGCGGAGGTCGGCGCGGCGGTGGAGGGGAGCGGGCGCAATCGTTGCTCGCATCATCGTGAAAGCGCCGCTTCCTGTTGCGCGAGGAGCAATCGCAGGGGGTTGCTTCATCTACGTTGTCATAAGGAGGGCAAGGTAAATGCGTCGCCGTCGCACGCCGTCACGAGCATCTCGCGTTTGGTTGTGGACCCTCGCCTTAGCCTGCATCGCGGTGCCGTTCTGGTGGGTTCCGCAGGAGTGGCTACGCGCGGTGCTCCTCGTCCTGATCTTCCTCGCGTGGATCGTCCTGCTGGCGAGGGCGTCACCCGAATCCGGTGAGTCGAGGGACATTAGACCGCTGTTTCGGCGGAGCTTCTGGCGTGGGGAAGCGCACTCGCACAAGCCAAAAGGGTGACACTGGCGAATCGAGGACGAGGACCCGAAGACGTAACCCGGGGCGAAGGCGGAGCCACCTTCTAGAGGTAGGGCCGGGCGTCAAAACTGGTAAGAGGAGAGTTCGGAGCGCACGTCTTGCGAAAGGCAGCTGGCGTCGAAGGCTGATGGCCGGTCGTGCGCTCTATCGGGCGAGCGCCGACCGGACCGGCCCGCTGCTCACAGGTGTATGCCGATCACGATCCGCGCGACCGTGGCGCTCTTGTCCCATGCAGAAGTCCAGAGCGTCCAGCGTCGAGCCGCCCTGGCTCGCGTGATAGGCCAAACATGACTGTCCCTGAGAGCGGAGCGTCGCGAACGGCTCCCCCGAGCGTTCTTCGCACCTCTGACGCCCTTGTTCCCACCCTGATGCCAACGATGGAGTGCTGAAGCGCGGAAGCGCCTATCCCGCTACGAACCTCGATCACTCCGCGAACGACCCTGGAATTGGGATGCGAGCCGCGAGCTGCCAGCGCGAGAACGACGAGCAGCGCGCCCGGCCCGCAGCTGACGCTCGTCTGGGATCCACAACGCCGAGCCGCCGAACTTGCGCTGACGGATGCCGAAATCGTCGCCGTTGCGCGCCACGGCCGACCGGTCCACGTGATCGACCTAGGCGCGCCCATTCACGAGGCTCGAGAGGCTTTCCGCAGAGAGGTTGAAATCGTCGCCGCGCAGGTGAGCGCGCGGCGCCACGCCCAACATTCAGCCGGCGGCGGACAGCTGCAAACTGACGTGCCCCACCCTCGGTGACACGACTTTAGCCCTCTCCTCACTTATTGACAGCGTGTACCTTGTATGCGTACGAGACGTCGTCATATCATCCTCTATACGATATGCATCGGTGACGCTTACGAATTAACTGCGACGTTTGGAGGAAGTCTATGAAGCTCAAGGTTAGAGAGATCGAGGTTGAAGGCACGCCCGAGGAGCTGAGGACCGCCGGTTACGCGAGTCTGCTTCTCGGACATTTCGACGAACCGCCGCGTCCGACGACCCCGACTGCGGAGGCGCACGGTGACTCGGCGCGTTTTAGCTCGGAAATCGAGCGTTTTCTTGATATGCGCGTGCCGAGCAACGTGCGGGATACGGCCGAGGCGATTATCCGCGAGGTTCTGAGCTGGGCAAGCGTGTACGCGGTCGTCGGGCCCGGAATCCCTGGCGGTCGCTACCTCCGGTTCCACCGACGGGGGGCAGCCGTCGGAGCTTTCCTGTATCTCAACCCCAAGAGGGCAATTCTGCGATTGCCGGGCGACGCTGCAAGTGGGATGGAGTACGCGGTCGCGCGAGCCGTCGTCGAGACAAATCCGCACCAGGTGGGCGTTCGACTCGACGAGCCGGAGGCGTTGGAAGAGGTCCTGGCATTGACGCGTCGCGCCTACGACGATGCCCAGTAAAGCGGCCAGCGAGCTACCTCTTAGGCAACCGGCCGAGTAGGGCTCCTTCCGGCTGTGGTGCGGGCTCCGGACGTCCGCGTCGAACGAGATTCTTCAACTTAACGGTCGTGTCGAGCGCGCTTCGATCCGTGCAGTGATTACGCTCTTGCCAAATGTCTCCAGGCTTCAGGCGGAGAGTAGAGGACGACGACCGGGGGCCGTCCGCTCCCGCGGATTCGTATAGCGACGCGGTTATGCAGGACTCGCCTTCGGCCTATTGGCGTCTGGGTGAGGCCGCCGGTTCGACCACGGCGACCGACTCATCCGGAACGGGTCTCAGCGGCACATATTCCGCGGGTGTTGTGACCGGCGTGGATGGCGCACTGCCGGCCGACACCGATACAGCCGCCGAGTTCCCGGCCGGCGAGAGCATGGTCGCGAGCCCCGCCGACTTTGGCAACTCGGACTTCAGCTTCGAGACCTGGGTTCGCGCCTCGGCGAGTGTGAGCAGCGATGTAACCATCGCGGGACACTGGCTATCGCTCCACAACGAGGAGATCCAATGTCCCGACGAGCCTGACGGGCCTCCCGCCGTTGAAGGCTGGCGGGTCATCATCAGTGGAGACCCAGCGTCGGCCGGCCAGGTTGAGGCTGAAGTCCAGAACGCGCCGACGGACTCCGTCACCTGTGAGAGCGGTCCCAACGCGCTAATCGCGTTTAGTGGGGCAACGGTTGACGATGGTGACTGGCATCACGTCGTCGTAACTGTCGACCGCGCAAACGCTGTCACCGTGTACGTCGACGGCGAGGGGACGACGACGCCGGGTGGGACACCGGAGAGTCTCTCAGTGCCGTTCGGTCATTTCGCGCTCGGTGGCGAGGGCGACGCCGGCCAGAGCGTCTCGCTAGATGAGGCGGCACTCTATACCCATGTGTTGTCGTCGGACTCGGTGGCGAATCACTACGCCGCATCGACCGCCGACGCCCATCTCTTCCCAATCATCGGCGAGGCCGGCAACTTTGGGATGAACCTCGTTTGGGATAGCTGCTGCAAGCTCACCGGTGTTGAAAGTTCGATCGAAACCCCTGACGACCCGTTCGAGCTCGCACCGGGAGTCATCGGCGTAATGCGTGTCACCGCCGAACGCGCTGACATGCGGGTCGAGGGGCCTCGGCCCGTCGGGCTTATCCAAGCCGGCTTCGGTCAGACGGACATGCCCTCCGGAGTCGTCGCGACGGGATGCGACCAGTGGCCAACGCTAACCAACTACGTGGAGATCAAGCCTTACAGCGGAGCGGATACCAGCTACCGCTGCATCCAATTCCAAACAGTCCCCGAAGACGGATCGAACTGGGTTTACAAGCTCCTTCACAACACCGGGGGCACGGTGTGGACTGCGTTCCTCGACGGCCATCCCGAAGTGAGCGTTGACTTGGGAGAGTTCTTCGATGAAGCGACCTACATCGGCGCCGGCGGAGAATTCGCCTCAGGCCAGGCGCCTTTCATCGGAACGTACGGAAAGTCGTCGGCATGCTTCGGCTGCGACGGCGGCGTGCGATGGTCCAGAACAAGCGACTCGTGGAACGGGGGCCTCGACAACTCGACCTGGCACACGATCAAGGAGGCGCGCTGGATCAACAGCGGCGATCCGCATTGGCAGGTCGGTAACCCGGCCGATGGGCCGTTCACGATCAGCCATCCCTTCCAAGCACCGTAGGCATCGTCGGTGCGGCACAGACTTCGGAGCCGGGTTACGGTGTCGACCGCCATTGTCTTGATCCTGGGGTCAGTATCTGGACTGAGTGGGAGAGCCATGGCATACACCCATGACGCTGGACAGCTCCCAAACGATCTGAAGCAACGGCTGCTCGAGGTTCAGCGGCAGGCACGACTTCAGCCGGCTCGTTGGCCGCACGACTTACCAGATCAATTGTTCCTCGCAGTCGTTCGTGGGCTACCCCCACAAGACGTCTTGCGCGCAAGCCTCGGCCCCGCCCCCAAGGGTTGGGGCCGAGGCGGCGCCGGATCACATGACTGGGCTTACATCAATCTTCGAAGCGCCGTGGACAACAACCCACACACTTACGCTGTCCAGTGGGAGGCTGAGATCGCTGCGGGCGCCTATCGCGAAGCGGCATCCCTGCTCCACCTCCCGTCCCTTGCTGGCGTCAGCGTCGGCGTTACTTATCCCCACGGCAAAGATGCCGTCCCGTTTATCCACACGATTGGTCGCGACTCGGGTATTACCGCAATCTCAGAAGCGGCAGCAACCAACCGCATCAAAAACCACCTTAGCGGTCAAAAGCGGTTTATCGACTGGCGCCTCGCCTTCGTACAAGGACTTCAGGCTGCTCCTGTGGTCACGCTTAGGTTCCGAACGCCCGACGAGTTCGCCAGCGCACGAGAGGCTCTCCCGTTTGTCTTCGGCGCGACGACTGACTATGAAGGCGTCCTTCTCAAGGTCGTAGACGATCACGGGAAGTTACTGCGTGTCGCAAGTGTCGCAAACCGCACGGGCGTGAACGCGGGAAGTGACCCGCGCTCCCACTAGCGGGCGGCGCATAACCCTTGAGTCGGACGTCGCGCAAGCGGCCGCGCAATCAACGAAGCACGCCAGGCTCTCGCGACCAGCGCCGGCGGGCAGGTCAATCAATGCCGCTCAGTAATCTCGAAATGCGGATACCGAGACTGGAGGCTAGTAACGAGCGTTCTTAGTCGCGGCTCTCTGCCTGCACGCTCGAGCAACGAGATCTCAGTCCTATGCAGTCCAGCGCGGTAGCCGAGCTCTTCCTGAGACAACCCCGCCTTTAGACGTTGCCTCCGCAGGTTGGCGGCGACGCCATGCGGTCCCGCGAGTCCAGCGGAGCAGAGCGGAGAACAGCGAGCAGCACAGAGTCGCGAAAGCCCCTGCTTCTTCGCTGTTTCCGGCGTGGAAGCCCGATGCCCCCGGCCGGAATCGAACCAGCGCACACGGTTTAGGAAACCGCTGCTCTATCCACTGAGCTACGGGGGCGCGACGCGCAGACGATAGCGCCGCTCCCCTCGGGCTCACCGCGCCTGATCGCGGAGACCATCCCGTCCGGCACGCGCTCAGCAGTGCTGGATGCCGACGCCGACGCTGTTGAAGAATCCGCTCGCGTCCGCGTAGTAGGCGCCGCCCCACGGAGCCGAGAGAATCCGGTACCAGGTCGTGGCGCCGTCACGGAGCCAGCAGCTCACCTCGACCGTCTGGCCGGACTCGATCGCAGGGCCGGGTCCCGTCTGACCGTGGTAGTCGCTGTAGGTCGCGAGCCGTGTCAGCGCCTGCTCGTTCTGGAACGGCGGCGTTCCGCCGATGATGCAGATCTTCTCGAACCCCGAGATCGTGAGCGGCGCCGAGACGTTTCCGGCGAAGTCGTACGCAGAGACGGTGAGCGTGTGCCGGACGGAGCACGCGAGGCCGCCGAGCGTGTAGACCGGGGTGGGGATCGAGCCGACGAGCGTCCCGTCGACCGAGACGAGGTAGCCGGCGACGCCGACGTTGTCGGTCGCCGCGGGCCACGTCACCGTCTTCGACGGCGTCGACGTGAACGAGTCGATCGGAGCGGTCGGCGGGAGCGTCGGCGGCACGGCGTCGCCCGCCGTCGAGGGTGGGGGCGGAGCCGGCACCGCCGCAGTTCCGGGCGCCCACGCCGACGGCGCGGCCGCGACGAACGCCGCACGCCGCAGGTACGCCGGCGCGTGCACGGGCTGCGTGGCGAGCGCGCCGGTGTCGTCGAAGCCGTAGGACTCGACGACCGCACCGTCGCTGTCCACGCCGACGACGAGCCCGACGACGCCGTCCGGGTGCGGTCGCGACGCGCCCCACCACGCGATGTCGCCGACGGCCGGCGCCGTGACGACCTGCATTCCCGCGGCACTCGCGAACGTCTTCCAGTCGGCGGCCGTCCCTGCGACGCCGCTGAAGTGGAAGCTCGACCACGTCAAGCCGAGCGCCCACGCGACGAAGTCGGCCGAGCTGCGGTACGGGAAGCCACGGCTGCCGAGCACGTTCCAGACGCCGTTCGCAGTGCGGTAGCCCCACGTGCCGGAGCTGCACGCTCCCGTCGACGCGAACGGAGCCGCCGTGCACGGTGCGTTCGCGTCGGGATACGCCGCGCTGTCGGCGGGGCCGGGTGTGCCGAGCGCACCGGCGACTCGCGCAGGCGGTTGCTGGAGCGCGCGTCCGACGAGCGTCTTCGGGAGCACGAGGCCGCCTGCGGCACCGGCTGCACCGCCGACGCCGACGTGGCCGCTGAGCGTCTGCTTGCGTTTGCCCGCCGCGCAGACGACCGAGTCCGTCCACGTGCGCAGAGCCGCGTCGAGCGGCACCGTCCAGGTCCACGCCGCATAGGCGCCTGCACGCACCGGCGCGGAGACGACATGCGACTGGCCGGTCGCGGAGAGCCTGAGCGTGCACGTCGCCGTCTGCGTCACGTGCACTGCGAGCACCGCCTCGTCGCCGGCTCCGACGTTCGCGGGCTGCGTGGAGAACGTCGCGAGCGCCGGCGGCCGCCTCGCGCCTGCCGCGCTCACGAGCGCCGCGGCCGTGAGGAGCGCGAGGCCGCAGAGAAGCAGACGGCACACTACGCGAGGCCGACGTCGACGGGCACGCCGCCGGCGAGCGTCTGATACACGACGCAATACCGTTCCGTCAGCCGGAGCAGCCGCTCGATCTCGTCGTCGGTCGCCGCATGGTCGAGGGCGAATCGTAGCCGGATAGATCGGAATCCGACGGGAACGCCCTCGTCCTTCGCGACGCCGAGCGTGCCGCGGAAGTCGAGGTCGCCCTCCGCGCGCACGGTGCCGCCGACGGAGAGGCCCATCGACGTCGCGACGGCGCGCAGCGTCACGCCCGCGCAGGCCGCCAGGGCCTCGAGCAGCATGTCGCCGGAGCAGGCGAGCGCGCCGGTTCCGCCCGTCGCGGGGTGGAGCCCCGCTTCGACGAGCGCGCGGCCCGTCTCGACCGAGCACGAGACGCCCTCCGCGCCGAGCGTGCCTTCCGCACGCAGCGTCACGAGCGCCGCCCCCGGGTCGTCGCGGTAGCGCTCCTTCAACGGCGCCTGCACGGCTTGCAGCTCGTCGCGGTTCACAAACCGAAACTCTATGCGCGCCCGTACAGGCTTCCCATGCGCCCGCACGCGTCGTACGCTGCTCTGATGTCGATTTGTCCTGCCTGCGGGCAGGAAAATCCCGATATCGCGCGCTTTTGCTTCACCTGCGCGACGCCGCTCGCCGCGGGGGGAGCGCCCTCGCGCGACGAGCGGCGGATCGTCAGCGTCGTCTTCGTCGACCTCGTCGGCTTCACGGGACGCAGCGAGGCGCTCGACCCGGAGGACGTGCGCGCGCTGCTGAACCCGTATCACGAAGCCGTCCGGACCGAGCTGCAGTCGTTCGGCGGCGTCGTCGAGAAGTTCATCGGCGACGCCGTGATGGCCGTCTTCGGGGCGCCGACCGCATTCGGGGACGACTCCGAGCGCGCCGTGCGCGCCGCCCTCGCGGTTCGCGACTCGGTCGCGAGCAGCGAGCTCGAGCTGCGCATCGCGGTGAACACCGGAGAGGCGCTCGTTGCCCTCGGCGCCCGGCCGGAGCGCGGCGAGGCGATGGTCGCCGGCGACGTCGTCAACACGGCGGCGCGCCTGCAATCGGCGGCGCCGGTGAACGGCGTGCTCGTCGGCGAGGAGACGTGGCGCAGCACGCGCGACGCGATCGAATACGAGGAGACGGAGGCGCGCGACGCAAAGGGCAAGCCGCATCCGGTCCCGGCGTGGGTCGCGGTGCGGCCGCGCTCGACCCAGGGCGAGCGCCAGCTCGGCGGGACGTTCGTCGGGCGCGGACGCGAGCTCCGCCTGCTGCACGACATCTGGAAGAACGTGCGCGACGACCGCACGCCGCATCTCGTGACGATCGTCGGTCCGGCAGGCACCGGAAAGACCCGGCTCGGCGTCGAGTTCGCCGACGCGATCCGAAAGCAGGGCGGGCTCGTCGTGCGCGGCCGCTCGCTGCCGTACCGCGAGAAGAGCGCGTACGGCGCGTTCGCGAGCCATGTGAAGCAGCTCTGCAAGATCTTCGAGAGCGACTCGCGCGACCGTGCGGCGGAGAAGCTCCACGAGACCGTCGAGTCGCTGCTCGACGGCAGCGCGGCGGACGAGGTCGCCGCGCATCTCTCGCTGATCGTCGGGCTGCACACCGGTGCGCAGGCAGCGGACCGCGAGTCGCTCTTCTTCTCCGTGCGCTGCTTCATCGAGGCGGTTGCGCGCAACGAGCCGACGGTGCTCGTCTTCGAGGACCTGCACTGGGCGGACGGAAGCCTGCTCGACCTCGTCGAGCTGCTCGCCGAACGGCTGCGCGACCTGCCGATCCTGCTGCTCGTCCTCGCGCGTCCCGAGCTCGTCGACCTACGACCGAGCTGGGGCGGCGGCCTGCCGGCCTCGACGAACCTGCCGCTGGGGCCGTTGACGCAGGACGACGCCCGCCGGCTCGCGCTCGAGCGCCTCGCGCAGGACGCGGATGCGGCGCGCGAGGAGCGCGCGACCGAGCTCGCCGCTGCGGCGGCGGGCAACCCGCTCTTCATCGAGCAGCTCGCCGCGACGCTCACCGAGACGCCGGCGACGGCGACGCGCGCGCTGCCGCACACGATCCGGGGCCTCCTCGCCGCGCGGCTCGACGCGCTCCCGTACGCCGAGCGCTCGGTCCTGCTCGACGCGGCGGTCGGGGGCAAGGTCTTCTGGCGCGGCGTGCTGCGCGAGATGGGTACGGGTGGCGAGCGCCTCGGCGAGCTTCTGTGGTCGCTCGAGCGCCGCGACCTGATCCGGCGCGAGACCGTGTCCGCGATCGAGGGCGACCATCAGTACACGTTCACGCACATGATGATCCGCGACGTCGCCTACGACCTGCTGCCGCGCCCGCGCAGGCGCGAGCGTCACGAGCGCTACGCGCGCTACCTCGAACGCGCGACCGCCGAGGTGGGCGAGGCGGGCGCGGCGCTCGCACGGCACTGGCGCGAGGCCGGCGACGCGGCACGCGCGCTCGAGTACGCGGTCGCCGCCGCCGAGGAGGCCGAGCAGGGCTGGGCGAAGGAGCTCGCCGTGACGTTCTACCGCCAGGCGCTCGAGCTCGCGGGCGACGACGCCGAGCGGAGGCGTGCGCTCTTGCACCGGCTCGCGGTCGCGGAGCAGCAGGCGTTCCACCTGGAAGACGCCCGCGCGTTGCAGGAACGCGCCTAGACCGGCGGGAAGTCGGCGGGCGTCACGTCCCCCGCGATCTCGCCGATGAACTCGACCCGATGCGTGCCGAGCTCCTCGGCGTGGTCGAGCACCATCTGCGTGTTCGGCGCGGCGTAGACGCAGTACGTCCGCACGCGGCCGTCGTCGTCGACGACGACGTGGCTGTGCTCCCAGGTGATCTCCGGGAAGACCTCCTCGGTCAGCCGGCGCGACCTGCGGCCGACGTTCGGCATCTCGTCCTCGCCGACGTCGAATCGGCGTACGATCAAAAAGCGCGGCACCGACGGATGCTACCGCTCACGCGGCGTCGCGACGCCGCCGTCGCAGGTCGACTCCGGTCACCTCGCCGCCGCAGGCGCTGCACGTGTGGGCGAGCTCGAGGTCGGCGCCGCAGCTGTGCACCCACGTCGCCGTCGGCCGCTCGTCCGTCCAGCGCTCACCCCATTGCGAGAGCGACAGCAGGATCGGCCGCAGCTCGTCGCCCGCCGGCGTCAGGTGGTACTCGAAGCGCGGCGGATGCTCCTGGTAGCGCCGCTTCTCGAGCACGCCCTCGGCCTCGAGGCGCCGCAGCCGGCTCGTGAGGATGTCCCGCGGCGCGCCGGTGTTCCGCGCGATCGCGTCGAAGCGGTGGACGCCGAGCGCGAGCTCGCGCACGACGAGCAGCGACCACTTCTCGCCCAAAACGGACAATGCGGCCGCGATCGTGCAGGGGCGGGGGAAGACGTCGGGCTCCATGCGCGTCCAGTGTGCCAGAGAGAGTTGACTTTTCCAACCGATGATGAGTAGGATTTTCAAACCGACCATGCACACGCGCTTCCTGAAGCTCCGCCACGGCCTGCCGCTGCTCGTGCGGCCCCTCCGCCACGGCGACGTCGAGAGCGTGCTCGCGGTCTTCGAGCGGCTGAGCGAGGGCTCGCGCCGGGCGCGGTTCAACGGCGCCAAGCCCTGCCTCTCGGCCGACGAGCTGCGGGCGCTCGCCGCGGAGGACGAGACGCACCACGTGCTCGTCGCGTGGGTCGACGGCGACCCGCGCCCGGTCGCCATCGCCCGGCTCGCCCGACAGGGCCGCGCGAGCGCCGAGATCGCGTTCGCGGTGGCAGATGCGTACCAGCACCGCGGGGTCGGCTCCGCGCTCGCGGCCGAGCTCGTCGCGGATGCGCGCGCCGCCGGCATCACCGAGATCACCGCGCTCACCTCGGGCGACAACCGGGCGGCGGTCGCGCTGCTGCGGCGCATCGCGAGCGTCGTCGACGTGCGCTTCGAGGGCCCCGATCTCTCCATCCGCGCCGCGATCGCCTAGCGCTCTTGTCGCGGCCGACGCGCCGGTATAGCGTCGCGGCGACCGCGCGCGACATGAGGGGCGCGCGACGAGAAGGGGGAGACCATGACGAATCGCAAGCGGCTTGCACTCGCGGCCGCCGTGCTTGCGTGCGTCGCGACGGCCGCGACCGGCGGGGGCGTGCATCGCGCC
>Ga0070741_10007758_pt1 | contig 21979 bp, 20 predicted proteins | sample Coa_R1_4_FD_66440 | JGI IMG/M metagenome (GOLD analysis project Ga0070741, IMG submission 66440) | Surface soil microbial communities from Centralia Pennsylvania, which are recovering from an underground coalmine fire - Coalmine... | ecosystem: Environmental > Terrestrial > Soil > Unclassified ... | reverse complement strand
AGGCCATCCCACTTTATGAATATCTCACAAATCTGGCATCTCTTTTGTCCGCTGGCATACCTACCAGAGCCAACTGGCTTTTGAGCCTTGTGACGGATGCATATACCTTTACAAGTCATTTTTCTTATTTCACCCGGTAAAGTACCAACAAGGGCCACGCCGGCCTACGTCAGTTGCGTTACCAGCGATTAGTACACATAATATCTATTTAAGATTTATACAAATATTTTGTTAATAAAACAGGGATTATATCAAAATTTATATAATTATAAACAGCCCAATATTGAAAAAGTTACATTTAAAATGTTGAATAGCAGTATTTATTATTGTCATATCCTATCATTAATAGAGTGTTTTTTTACATATTTTATAATAAATAATATCGACAATTGCGTAAAATTCTGATAAAGCGTAGAAAACAAAATCTATTGCATGTTCTATTTAATTCTTACCAGTCACTCCAATTGGCAAAAGCCCGGCAGCTATAGCCAGTGCTGAATCTTTAGAAAGTCGCCGATCGGCTCCTTCTTCAAGAGTTTGATTAGTGCGTGTGCCTGCGGCACGGAAAGCATTGGCTTTTTGAAGTGGTTGTCGGTGGCTATTCGCGGGCAGGCGACCTGCACGAACGCGTCAATGCCCTTGAATACCTGCATCCTGTCATCTGTTATCTCTGTCAGCGCGATCATTTGAGCCTTCTTGCCCAGCCTTTCAAACTCTTTCTTGAGTTCCAGCGCGCGCACGTGGGCAAACTGACCTTCTTTCAAGCCGATAACAATTCCGATCTTTTCCGCGTCAAGTGCCTTGTATATGGACAGTATCGCCCTCTTTTGCAGCCCCTGCGCGAACTCGTTCACTTGGCTGTATTCTTCAAAATATGGATCAAGCATGAACGTAGGCTTGTCCGTGGACATCGCCACGCTTGCAGAGTGGAACATGCTCTGCCCGAGGAAAATGTACGCGTCAACATGTTTCTGGATATTATAGGCAGGATAGAATTCGCATCCAAACACTTGGGCGTCGCGCAGCTGCCCCTTGCCTCTGCCGATTATGACGTTGTAGCCATGATCTTCAAATATTTTTTTCGCGCTTGCTATCTGGTGCAGGTGCTGGCTGTCTGTCAATAGTGAAATCGTCTTGTATTTTCCGGCCAGACCTTGCGCGCATTTTTTTGCCACCGCGTCAAAGCTGATGTCATCTAGCGCGCCGATCATCACCACCTTGTCGCCAAAGGTCTCCATAGCCACCGTGTGGCCTATGTTGAACAATATGTCTGCTCCAAGCATGTCTGCGGCATGCGTGTTGAGGTCGCACGAGCCCCAGCACGTGTCGCCGATGACGTACGCTTCGATTCCAAACTTTTCAGTGATGTGATCTGCCGCGTCCTGCAACTTTGGGATGAGGCCCTCCGGCCCGTTGAGCGCAACCGACCTTGGCTTGCGCTGCTCGATCACTTCAAACATCCTCTTTTCGTCGATTATCATTGTCATGGCTTTGTCACCCTTATCGCAAATTTCGGGCAGACTGCTTCGCACCCAAAGCAGTAGATGCAGTCGCGCTCGCGGACCGGGATGGCCTTCCTGTCAGCCCCTGCGCTCTGCCAGTCAAACACGTTCACAGGGCACACTTCGATGCACGCCCCGTCGCCCACGCACAGGTCAAAGTCGACTGCCACGTCGGTGCCATAGATCCCGAGGCTGCTTGTATCGTTTTTCCATACCTTCAGGTTCTCGTACACCTTTGTTGTCCTGCTTGCCTGAAAGTTGGGGTCGATTGGCAATATGAAAGAAAAGACCTGCCAAATTCAATTTAAATCATGCTGTATTCGCCTGAATAGCTATAAATGTAAACAATTCAATTCATAGAACATCATGCAAAAAATAACCCCCTTCTTGTGGTTCGACAGCCAAGCCGAAGAAGCAGCGAATTTTTACACCTCTATTTTCAAGAATTCAAAGATCGTAAATATTACTCACTATGGCGAAGTGGGACCTGGACCAAAAGGTAGCATAATGGCCGTGGTATTCCAGCTCGATGGACAGGAATTTATTGCGTTAAACGGCGGGCCCATGTTCAAATTCACTGAAGCTATATCGTTTGTCGTGAATTGCGAGACACAGGAAGAAATAGACAAGTTCTGGGAAAAGCTGTCTGAAGGTGGAGAAAAAATACAGTGCGGCTGGCTTAAAGACAAGTACGGTATGTCGTGGCAGATCGTCCCTACCATCCTAGGCAGGCTGATGAGCGATCCTGATGCTAAAAAATCGCAAAGGGTCATGGAAGCGATGCTTGGAATGAAGAAAATTGACATAGAAGGTTTGAAGAAAGCGTACGCGGGACAATAATAGAATGGAGGCAGCCCACCGGTACCACCGCCGGCAAAAGGCCCCATCTCAAGCCCTGCAAGATCCACCACGTAGACGTGCTAGCACGGACCTGCCACCTTAGAGTTGCTCCCTCCCGGACCTCACCCATTTCGACGGTTCGCAATCGGCAACCGCGCCTTCGCGCAGCGCGCTGCTCAAGCCCATCCGACACGGCGTAATTTCATTTCAGCAAGGCAAGCGGGAACCCTCTGCCGGCGGATTTACCCAGCGGTTACTGATCCTGGCATAAAGCCGATTTCCAGTATGGGGTACGGCTGGCACCCCGATCCTCCCTGCCTCCGCACATCCTTTTGCATGATGGCTATATTTGCTTGTTGGATGTCAGCACGTTGACGGTCTTGCACACCGAGCATATGTCGCCAGTAGAGTCGCGCCCGCACACCGAGCACTTTTTTCCTTCGCTCTGCGGCGCATTGCGCAATACCTTTGACACCTTCATCATGGAATTGTAGGCATTGTACTTTATGCCGGGGTGATCCTTTTCCATACTGTTGAAAAACTCACGCAGATCAGTTCGTATGCTTTCGTTCATGTATGGGCACTCTTCAGACTGGAATGGGATTTCGCGCTGGAGCGCGTAGAACGCGATTTCATACTCATAAATTTCAATAAATGGCTTGATCTTTTTCATGCCTCTCGCGTACTGCACCGGCTCCGGGTATATCCAGCCGATCCGCTCGACATCGCCGGCTAGCAGGTTTATCATGAATGTCTGGAGCTGGTCGTCCATGTTGTGCGCCGTCGCCACGACATCCGCGCCTACGTTTTCGGCGGCGATGTCTGTGGCTCGTCTCCGGAACGTGCCGCACATCGAGCATGACGACATCTTTTCGGACGGCCTGAGCACCATTGCTTCATCCATGTCAACCCCAAAGAGCGACTTGTAGCTGAGCACCTTGCTCTCAACTCCAAGCTGAGCGCAAAAGTCCTTCACTATCTGCAGCGACTCGTCGCGGTAGCCCTTGATGCCCTCGTCTATCGTGACTGCAACAAGCTCGTTATTGTTATGATCGTCAAACAGCTTTTTCAGCACATACAACAACGACAGGCTGTCCTTGCCACCTGAAACTCCGACGGCTACTCTGTCGCCGTGCTGCATCATCGAAAATTTTGAAATCGTCTTTGCAGTCTTTTCTTCGATCGAGCGTGTAAAGCACTTCTTGCACAGGTACTCGCCAGAGTATGCCCTATGGAACACGCTCTCCGCCTTTCCGCACTTGCTGCAAAGCACGGGTCTGCTACTCCCTAGAAGGGTTATTAATCATTCGAGCATGAATCGTTATTAGCTCGAAAAGACTGTATCTTTTGATTGCAGTTACCCGATCTGCTTGACGAGATAAACCTAAAGATAATCGACGTCCTTGGCCGCGACGCGTCCAAGCCCTTCGTAGAGATAGCCAAGGAGCTTGAAATCTCGGACGCTACGGTACACATGCGGGTCAGGAGGCTTGTCGCTGCCGGCATCATCCGCAGGTTCACGATAGCCACTGACAACCGGCTACTGGGCTATGACCACCTTGCCTTCATGGGGATAAACATCAAGGAGGGCTCTGCCGACGAAGTAAACTCCATACTGTCGCAGTTTGACGAGGTGCTGGAAATACACGAAATGCACGGCAGGTTCGACCTTATTCTGAAGATAAGGGCGAGGAGCCTTGAAGAAATGAGGGATATAGTTGTCAACAAGGTTCGGAAATTACCGCAGATCAAAGACGCCGAGCTGATGGCCGTCTTAAAGACAGTGAAGGAGGAACAGTCGGTGTCGCTCAAGAAAGATATTTCAGATAAGATGGGCGCGGCTGCAACGTAATTATTTTTGCTGCTTGTCCTTCTTTGAAGACTGCCACCAGTCAAGGTAATCGTCGCGCCGCCTTGTCCTTGGGTCATCGTTGTCCCTGTCGGCCTTGTCGCGCAGCTCGTCGATTTTTTCTCTGGAAGCAAAGAGCCCGCAGCTTTTGCAGATAAAGTTCTTGCTGGAGAGGTCGAATTTCAGCTCTCCGCCGCATTCAGGACAAAAGCTTGCCAACATAATCCTATCTTCCTCTCGCTAATAAAAGGTTTTCAAGGCAATCTGCATTATCATGTATGGCTTGCGCTACTCTGTTTCAGTCAGGTTCAGCTCTGATGGGCGAGTTGAAGTCAGCGGGAACGAGATATCGATCTCGATCAAGTCGCTGCCAGAGCGCGGCAAGGCAAACAGGGAGCTTGTGAAAAAGCTGGCAGCCCACTTTAATGTCACAGAAGACAGGGTCAGGATCATTTCAGGCCTGACATCGCGGAAAAAGCTGGTCGAAGTGTCGTAAAATCGGTGCATGGACTTTGGTCGTCATTCCACGTTTGTGGTCGGTTCGCCCATCGTAATGCCATGCACCGAGATCGTGATCTGCGCATTTTTTGAAATTAAACTTTTACTATGATCTTGCCTTCGTCAGCCTGCACTGCTGCAACTGCTCCCTGCTTTATTGCGGAAAGCGGGGTGTCCTGTGGTAGGTCAACTACAGGTATGCTTGCTATTGCGCACCCAGAAGCGGTGGTAATGTCTGCCTTTGAGCAGACTACCGCGCTAGGTGCCGTCCCGTACTCGCGGAGAGAAAATATCGCGTATGCGCCGACGCTGCTTCCAACCGCGTAGGGAAAGACCAGCACCGCTCCCTTGAGCGACTTGTTGTAGAGCTCGTGCCTGCTGTCTGTTATCACGCCTGTCTTGGCGTCAACCATTGCAAGGAAGTTTATCGGCTGCGCCGTGACGAGAGCATGGCCTTCTCCCGATCCTCCGACGATTTTCTTGCAATTTGAAATTATCATTTCGTGTACTCCTTTGCTATCGTCTTGATGTCCTTGAGGGCGACCTTGACCTTGTTGGAGCTGTTCAGGTAGTACGCGCCTTTCACACTGTTTGACACAACAGAATCGTACTTGTCCTTGCTGACGTACGGCGTCAGGCAGGTGCACGAATCGCACATGAATTCCGCGCCCGACCTCTCGATCCTGCCTGTCAAGCCTATCTTTGCTGCCTGGTTGTGGATTGCCTTCGAGCAAAATATCATGCAGCGCTTTGTGAACTTTTTGCCCTCTACAAGTTTGGCAAGGTAGTCAAGCTCGTTCATGCCAAGCTGCGGGCTGCCAAGCGTAATGATGTCGCCGTCGTCTGCCGTGCTCAGCTCGTCCCTGGCTGCCTGCACATCTTCTTTGCCAAATGAAATTGTCTCCCGCCCCTTGCCGATCGTGAACATGCCGCAAGAGCCTGAAGTGCCAATAGCCGCAGATAATGCCTTTGCCTCTATAGTTGATGGTCTGCTAATGTCAAGGGCGACAGAGCTGTCCTTTACCGTCTTGCCTGCGAAATAGCCCAAGAGCCCATAGTCAAGCTCTGACTCGAACTTGAAATTTGCCTCAATTCCAACTTTTGGGTTTCTTGCCTCTTCGAGCCTCAGGTCAGATAGCGGCGCCTTGCCCGTGACAGAACTCGCAAGGGCGCTCAGCGCGCTCTCCTTGTTTGTCATCAGGCCGAGCAGCGAATTTGAAAAAACTGCTGCATTACTTTCTGCAAAGCTAACTGCCGTTCCTTTCTGCGGTATGTCAAAAACCTCGTAGGGGGTGCACGTGAATGACGGAGCGACTCCCATCCTTTCATACGACTTGACGATGCTTGACTGCTTTTCCTGAAATTTCTCCGAGATGCCTTCGGGCTTTGTCCTGTCATAACCCATCGGGTTTACCGTGGTCTTGACAGCTATCATTGCTTCCCTGCTGAATTTTTCAAGGAACTGCACACCAGCGTCGCCTATGGTGTTGTAGTTGACGCCGGAAACATGCGCCCATTGTATCGGGACGAGCTTTTTTGCGCCGGTGGCCTCGCCTATCGCGGCAAGAATCCTATACGCAGAGGCAAGCGCCTCGCCTTGCTTGCCTGCAAGCGCCTCCTCCTCGTCCCTTGAAAGCTCCATCCAGCTGTACTCCCTGCAAAGAGTATAAGAATCATTACGGAATTATATAGCGCTTCAGCCAAGTATCACTGCAATTGCCAAAACGCTCGATGGGCAGCATCATAAAGAGTATGGAGCAGGCACTATACCGGGAAAAGCCCCCGCGCCTTACCGCGCTCCGCGGCCTTCAGATGGAGGAGCAGGGCGATCCGTTCAAGATACTGATAGGCACTATTCTGTCTGCAAGGACGAGAGACGAGAACACTACAAGAGTAGTCAACAAACTCTTCGTCCGGTTCAAGACTTCTGACGATCTGGCCTCTGCGGACATTGACGAGATAAAAAAGATAATCCACAGCATCGGCTTTTACAATGTCAAGGCAGAGCGCATCAAGCAAGTAGCACAGGAGATAGTCAACAGGTTTGCCGGGCAGGTGCCCTCTGACATCGAGCGCCTGCTAGAGCTTCCAGGCGTTGGAAGAAAGACTGCCAACTGTGTCCTTGTTTATGCCTTTAACAAGCCGGCGATACCTGTCGACGTACACGTGCACAGGATATCAAACAGGCTCGGGCTTGTCAGCACAAAGACACCAGAGCAGACCGAGCTGGAGCTGAGCAGGATGGTCGACAGGAAGCTCTGGACTAAAGTAAACGACACATTCGTAATGTACGGCCAGAACATCTGCCTACCGGTAAAGCCCAACTGCGCGGCGTGCGACTTGAAAAAATCCTGCAGGTACTATTCTAGTCTGACTTCCTCTTTTTGAATATCAGCAAGCCTGCCACAAGGCCGCCGACGCCTGCCATCACTGCAGCCGGCACGTAATAAACCTGCGACTCCTTGAAATCTCCATAAAATAGCTCAAATGAAATATTGCCCGAGTACGCGTTTGCAAGCGAGGTAGAGTTGTCGCCGCCATCATTGCCGTACACTGTGATAGAGCCCAGCGCAAATCCCTGAAGGTCTAGCCTGTCTATCACAATCCTCTTGCCGTCCGTCACCGAGAGGCCTTGGTTGATGTCGTGTCCTACTGATATCGGTCCTTCAGTTGACCAGCCGCCAAGGTCGTTATCGTACATTCTCTGGTATCCTGTTTCATGCGTGTTGACTGAAACTAGGTATTTCTTTGCGTCGTGGTCACCGTACATTATAATTTCAATATACTTCTCGCTTGGCGCCGGCTCTTGCAACTTGATTACTGTTCTTGCGCCCTCCCTGTCGACATAAGTCAGGTTGTCTCGTATCGTAAGTATCCAGCTTGGCGACTTGGGTGGGGCAAACGTGTAGACAAATGGGTTCTTTGAGTCTTGGTTTGTCGAATCATAATGCAGTGTAAAGCTTTCCGTCCCCTTGGCCTTGAGGACATTAAATGCCTGCTCGTTCTGTGCAAACGCCAGCACGGGAAGCAATGCCAACATTGAAACTAGGGTTATCGCCGCAAGCGACAGGCGCATAGTCAAACTCTGTCGCTTTAGTAATATATATGCCTCGGCTGCCACGTGCCGCTCTGCACCTAACGTAGGCAAATCCTGAACACGAGGCAGATGGAACGGCCGTTCCAAGGGTTCCTGATATAATGGCTGGCGAAAGTATTAGGTGGTTAGTAGCAGATTGGATACAGTTGCCCGCATATTGGCAAATAGGAAAATGATAATCGTATCTTTGATAGTGCTTATCCTGCTTGTGCCGATTGCTTCGGCATATGCAGAAAATTTTATCGTGACTACAAACAAGAACATCTATTCCGTGGACGAGAAAGTGATAGTCGTCGGCGTCATTCCTTCTGACTCGCCTAGCGGCTATGCCGTAGTCATTCAGGTGACAGGGCCTGATGGGAAGAGCTGCGCTGTCCAGAACATATTGCCGGCAGCGGACAGCTCGTTTGTCTCAAGGCCGGTCAAGATTGATTGTGGCCTTGGCCAATATTCTATATCCGCATCCTACACTGATTTGACGTCCACCTCTATCTTTACAGTCTCCAGCAGCCAGACAGGCGCAGGTAGCCGGCTGGAATTGCGCATGATAAAGAATGTTGTCATGCAGGCGCAGGAGGCAGTCAATGCGAGAGTGCAGGAGCTGATCAATGCCAACTACGTCCTGCCTGCAGATGTTGTTGACAGGTACAGCAAGGGCATCTCAGAGACGTCACTTGCGGCGCAGGCAGTTGATTTTGGAAACGCTGCAGAGGCAAAAAAACAGGCGATACTTGCCATCAGAGACTTTAGGGCAGTGCTTGACGCGCTTTCGTCAGATCGCCTGATGCTATTTGAGCAAAATGCAGAGCAGCAGGCCGGCACAAACAGCTCTGCAGCGAACATTACTGAAACATACAACAGGTTGCAGGAATTCTATTATAGGCTCGAAGACCTAGCTAGCAAGAACCAGGTGGAAAAGGGAAGGGAATTTGCAATTGCCGCGTCGCTCCTTGCAAGCTCGCGGCAAATGATCGACGATGGCAACCTACAGGGCGCAGAAACACGCCTTGCGCAGGTAAACAGCCTGCTTGAAGGAATAAGGGCAGAGCTCTTTAGCGATACAGGGGCACAGGACAAAAAGGCGGTTGCTTCTACCGCAAACAGCACCGATTCAAGTGATGAGGCCAACAGGCTAGCCAACGTGGCGGACAAATTTGAACAAAGGGCTGTCACTCTGCTCAATGAGACTAGCTCCAACCCGGAGGCAACGGCAAAGGTCCAAGAGGCACTATCACTGATCGCGAGAGCTAGGTCAAGCATAGACCAGCAGGACTACGACTCTGCAAGAGAGTCGCTGTCAGCGGCGTACAAGGCACTCAACGAAGCAAAAGACCTCGTTGACGGTGATCATGGAGATGGCTCGAATTCATCCAGTAGTTCGTCCGGCGCTAACGAAAGCGAGAAAAACAAGAGCTCTGGCAACAGCACCGGCGACAAGAATTAACAGCTTGCATTTTTTCGTCAGCAAGATCATTCTGCCATTTTATAATTGCACGTTCTTCGCTTGCTGTCGTAAATCGCCGCTCCCGCATACAAGTTTCCCAGGCTAGCTGGAACGGCCGTTCCAGAGTGTAAATTCCGCCATGCCCCTAATATAACATCTAGGACCTTAGCAACTCCATGTCTGAACGCAAGAACAATAGAGGCAAGATCGAAATCATGGCCGACGTGCTAGCCCTCTCCACTTCGGGGATAAAGAAGACGCATATCATGTACAGAGCGAACCTGAGCTACGAACAGATCCTACACTACCTAAACCAGTTGCTGGGCAAAGGACTGATCGCCCAAGATGTATCAGATGGATCGCTTGTGTACAGGACGACGGAAAAGGGAAGGGAGTTCCTAAACTGCTACTCTCGCATGACAGAGCTCATAACAGAGCACGAGAGCACCCAAAAAGTCCCGCTGCTCACTACCTAGGAACCCAAAATTTATTCATCCGCACCCGGCCATCCTTTTACTTTCTTGTGATCCAGAGAAGCACTGCAAGTCCAGCAGACTGCGCTGCGTTTATGGCAAAAAGGTACGGCGCAGCTGCGTCAACGATGTCTTTTATCGCCGGCCCTGCCATGTACAGATTTGACCAAAAGATCACTATTACGATATTCTGAACTATGAAAAGTGATGCGACAAGTACTAGCCCCGCGGTAAAGTAGGACTTGATGAGGCGCATATTTTGGATATAAGTTGCCACGATCCCTCCAAGCAGGCCAATGTTAAGGAGCGCGGCTCCCGCAGCGCCCAACATAAAGTCCATCTATGCCATCCTGCCTCCATCCTTGCCTAATTTACTTTTTCCCAATTCTTGCCAATATCTCCTGAAAGGATGGGTAGTTGTTCTCCATAAGAGGAGTCAGAAAGTATGTTGCACCGTAGGAATCCTTGTTGTCCGTGACAATCAACCCATTCTCAGACAGGACGCGTAAATGATGAATCACTGTCTTGTAGTCAAGTTTTAGCTCAGATGCTATCTGGTTGGCGTTCGCAGGGTGGGAGTTGACAAGGTCTATTATTTTCGCCCTGTTGACTCCACCTTTCGTGCTTCCGATCAGGTACCAGAGCACACGCTTGAAGCGCGGGTCGATATACCCACCGCCACCCGGGCCGGCAGAAGCAAATATGAAGGGAATCCGGACAAACAGGCCGGCCAAGCTAGCAAAACCAAGCATCTGGATTGAAAAAACCCTCTTGCCGGTCGATATAAAGTTGTTCATATTTGGGAGAGATTTGGGTGTCAGTTGGGAAAAAATCCTTTATTGCCCGGGCAAATCGATGCACAATGAAATCCATACGTGACGAAAACGGAAAAGTCAAGACCAGCGTCTACATCGGCGCGACCATTGTGGCAATGCTTGTCGCAATGGTTCCGGCGATTGCAGCCATGAACGCAGGCAACGCAGCACAGGCGGCAGGTGCGATGGACCGGCCTTACGTCAAGGTCTTTGCCTCAAATGCTCTTTACGAGCCGGCAGTGGGCAGGACAAACGTGTTTGGCCCGGGCGGAATATTCCCGTTCTTTAACAGCACCTTCACGTGCGCAAACAACGTGTTGAACTGCGGCGTAATGTCAGAAGAAGCCACTTTCAAAGGCGTCTTTAAAGAAGCTGGCAAAGAAGGCGACAACAGGTTTACCGCACAATACACTGTCCCGATAACCTACGGCGACCACCAAGTAGCAGGTCACAAGTACAGCGTCGAGCTGATAGACACGATGTGGAACAACGCTGATCCAAAGCTAACGCCAGCGCCTACCGGGGTGCCGGCATTCCTGAGTGCGGGCAACGGCGTGGCATTTGACCAGATACAGCACGGGCACTCAATGGTTGACAGGTCAGATGCGCCGATGTTCATGAACAGAGTAGCACTCTATGGGCATGCCAATGTCTATGATATCACTGACGGAGGACATAAACTGGTTGCCGAAAAGATATTCGTACACCTGATGGTTGGTCGCGTGATTGATGAAAGCAAGTTCTACAGCGACTTTCAGTTCAACTCGCCATTGCCGCTGGTGGTAGCGTTGTTTGTAGTCAACGTGCCAAGCGGCGTGCAGCTGCCAGGCGGAGTCGGTCCCCTTACACCCGAGCAGGCGCAGAGCTTCACGCCGATGCCTGACGACCCATCGCTCAAGAACGCGCCGCCGGCCAATTACAAACAGCTGTCCGACCAAGGAGTGAACGTAAGCGCGCCGATGCCCCAGTCAACGGTCTGGCCAGTAGATAACCCGACGCAGCCAGTGTTCTTTACCTTCCTTCTGTTCACGGATACAAGAGCATTCGACTCGTCTACAAATTATGTGCCGGGCATCAATTAGGCCAGCCCCTCCTCCCTTTTTCTTCAACCTTGCATGTTGTCTGTATAGTCAACCTACAGACTAATGTCAATAGGCAAGCGATTGCGATCAAGAGGCAAACAGACGGGTAAAGAGGATTGAGTAAAACAACTAGATTTGCCTGTACATTGATTTGCTTTGCCGTAATGACATTCGTGATATTTGTCCAGAGTTCCACACATGTGCATGCGTTTGACAACAACGATAGCTTTGTATTGAGCCTAAATTTTGCCCCCTCTATAGTTGAGACAGGCAAGGCGGTATATCCTGTTGGCTTTGTCAAGCTAGTATCAAACATTACCGGCGGGCCGGTGCTTGCACCACGTGATCTGGAAGTTGAACTGCTTTCAAAAGATACCTCAATAGCGCTAGTGCCGCCACGAGTCGTAATCCCTGCAGGAAGCGATTATGCTAGGTTTAACGTCGACGTTGGGTACGTAACAGGCGAGACAGAAGTCTCGGCGCTATTTGGTAACCAGATAGTGAGTAAGAATTTCAAGGTTGTGGAGGCTGCAAATCTAGTCCAAAAAAACTTTGACATCGTCATAAATCTACCTTCTGACAAGATGCAGGTACAAGCTGAAATGCCGTTTTCTGTATATTTAGAAAACAACGGTAATATCGTGCAAGCAGCTGAAGACCTGACCGTCAGATTTGACTATGAAAGATCACTTGTAGAGCTGAGCTCTGATACAATAACGATAAAGAAGGGCAGTTATTACGCTACCGGTGTCATCAAGTCACTTGAAAAATCGGGCAACGCGTTTATCAAGGCCATGTCTAATGTCGGTTCCGAGGATCTGAATACCGTAACCAACGTCGTAATTTCACAGACACAGCCTGTATCGCTAAAAGTAAATGTGTTTCCAGACAGGATCTCGCAAGCTGATACTACTGTCGATATTTTTGTACAGCTACTTGACTCTACCGGCCAGCCCACTTTGGCGTCAGACGATGTCAAGCTGGAACTATTCTCAAGTTCAACTCAGGTGAAACTCGACAATATCAATGCAGTGATAAAGAAAGGCGAGGCAGGAGCGCACATAAAGCCTTCAGTATACTTTTATCTGCCGCAAAGCCAGCCGGTTACCATAGGAGCGTCTGCACCAGGGCTTGGGGCCACTAGCGCAAACTTTGATGTCCTGACAGGTTCACTTTCTATCTCTAGTCCAAAGGCAGCTGATAGGGTACTCAAGGTGTTTACAGTTGGCAATATGCCAAGCGATTCAACTTCGATAGTCGTTTACCAGCTCAACGCTATAGAGCATGACTCTGATGACGGAACTGACGTCAACGGCGATGGCAGAGTGGATCAGAATGATCATAGTCCTATAGATGATTTACCTGAAGGTGCGCTATTCCCAATCCAATCATTAACGCTTTATAGCGCGGGTCAAGACAACCTCAATATCGTGTCTGGGAACAACTGGGCTGCAAGCATATCTGATCCTGGCTGGATCCCAGCAGGAAGCTCGTACGGCACTGCAACAATAACAAGCGGCCGTCAGGCTGACAGTGTCAACATTTCAGTTTCCTTGGCCAATACTGCAGCCGGCACATCGCCAATTACAATTGTGGGTAGCCTGAACCCGATTCAGACAATGATCTTTTCACCGGCAGGCAAAATGTCTGATGGAAGTTATAGGATCCTATTTGATCGCGATGGCCACTCTGACCTCTTTTTCATTACGCTTGATTCAGCAGACAGGCCGTCAAATGCTGAGAAGGGAGTGAAATATCTAATAAAGCCGGTCAATGAATTGGCTGAAATCATGCCCGGCAAGAGCTTTGCCATCATGAGCATAAACAGTTACTCCTTTGGACCCAACATAGAAAATGCCCTCGAAGAAGTTGATGCAGTGCCCATCGGAGTGAATGCAGACTCTAGCCTGGAGGTAAAATCAAGCCTGCACCTTATCTTCTACAGTGGCACAACGAGCCAGGTAGTACTGCCGTTTAATAGCATGGTTGGCTTTAGCAAGGAACATCAGATCGGCGCTGTGCAGCTCAGAGACGCCACCGGATATCCAGTTCTGGCATCTGATGACGTGATAATCAAGCTGTCCTCATCATCAGTTTCAAATGTCTTTCCTACGCCTACCATAACAATACCAAAGGGCAAGTCATTTGCCAGCTTCGCGATCGCCACATTTGGCAGAGCAGACAACTTTACAATTAGTGCGTCGGCTGAAGGTCTGCAATCGTCGTCTGCCACAGTGACTCCGATTCTAGCAGACCTGCATGGTTCGTTTGCCAATGAAGACAGACTTGCAATATCTATTCCAAATAAAATTATCATATCTACACCCACGGAAGGGGCGAGCGTTCTTTGGGGGATGCAGGCCGACTTAAAGGTAGCAAGCAAGGACGACAAGACAGCCACTTATGATCCTGCGAGCAATTCTTTTGTAGCTAGCGCGCAGGTGCTATCAGATAAACCAGGCACCTTTACGATAGACGTGACACTTCTAAAAGACGGCTTCAAGACTATCAGGATATCAAAATCCGTAGCCTTCGAGCCTCAACTAGCTCAGATGAAAACTACTATCCAGTACGACCAGAACGCAGCGTTGTCTTATGGCCAGCCAATACAGATGAGTGTGCTAGTTCAAGATGCTAATGGCAAGCCCATCTCTGGCGCAGTAGTACAGGTAGAGGAGTCAGGTGCCGCCGGCCTGGTTGTGATTTCAACTTTAGCCACGGATCAGAATGGCGCCGCCGGGTTTGCATACATACCGACACAAAGTGAAAGCTCTCAAGGCCTCTCAACCATTGTAGTCACTGCCTATAAGGACGGATACAAACCCTCCCGTGATAGTAAGGTGCTCGAGGTGGCCAGCTCTGGCATGCTGCCAGCTATACCCGTAGTTGGAAGCACACTTGGCCTTCCTACGTGGATGACTTATGCAGTAATTGGCGGCGCAGCGGCAGGAGGGGGCGGGTTCTATTACTTCAAAAGACTAAGAGGATCAGAAGAAGAGAACGATGATCTCACAGTAGAAGAAAACGTGGCAGAAGTAGAAGAGCGAGAAGAAATCTAGTGACTATGCAGTCCCAGACACGATAGTCTCCTTCTGACCTTGGGCAGCCTCAAGGTGGTATAAAGAATACTTGTGGATGTAGTCAAGCATTGCTTCTTCTAGCGCATTTTTAAAGTCGCCCTTCCTCAGGCCGTGCCTTTCATAAATAATGTGACGGAAGTCCCTAACTAGCTTGTCGTCAATCTTTGCGTTTATTATTGCCAATTTGGAGTCTGTTCTATAGCAAAAAGAGATGCATATAAAGATGTACTCTTAACTTGCTATCTATATTCACGATTGTGATTATCTGAGGTATTGTATTCTAGGTCGGCCTAAAGATAGAGTATGCCAGAGCCATCAAGTCTCCCACAATAAGCATCACGGTAAAACCTGCAAACATGTAAACAAGCAGTGGGGTACCGGACATCACCCACACGTCGCTTCGCGTTTCATACTCTACATTCTCGGCAGATTTCAAGGCAAAGTCAAATACCCTCCTTCGGTCCACCATTGTTTCTATTGGGAACGCGTAACGTGGCTTCCTCGTCCTGTGCCCTATTATTAGCGCAATAGTTTTTCTAATTACCGATTCATGTTCAAGGCCTACAAACAGATTGCCGGAATTCCTAGCATAAGCTAAGTTCTTTGCAATGTTCACAATTATTCCAAACAGTGAAAGGATTATTGCGTTTGAAAGCACTATTAGCGAGGCAATTGGGTGGAAAGTTGCCTGCGGTACAATCCCTCCAGTCGCCGGCCAACCACTAAATGTGGGCATTATTGCTGCAAATACCACTAGGCCCAGCGCGTCGGCCCCTCCAAACATGCCAGATTTGTAGATACCGAAGGATATTATTGCAGTGAGCAAAAGTGATATGGCTACTGTTGACTGCTCTGTAAATGTTGCAGGAAAATCAAAGATGTAGATCATGCCAGCTGCAACGCCAAAAGCTACCCATAGCATGTCGCTGACTTCGCGCTTGCGAAGATCCAGAAAAGAGGCTATGCTAAGCATGGCTAGAGCAAGTACAATGCGGACTAGTTCAAAGTCCATCGCCGTGATTCAAGCTCAAAATCTGTGCTTTTAAAGCTAAGCATGTAGACCAAAATTCATACTGACAAGAAGTTACCGCATCTTCGGATCTCTGTTCCGGTAGAATTTAAAGCCGATTGTAATTGCTGCAGCTAAGATTACTAGTGCCAAGCTAATCGGAACTAACTGAATAAAAGATCTATCATATACAAAAAATGAATCTACCGGACTGTTAGGCTGAAAGTTTACCAATATCCCATTTGGCAACGATGGATCTCCTTTTCTATTCATGCCTAAAAATAAATAATGTTCTCCTGTTTCTCTCATTTTGTACGGTCCAAGAAAAAAGGTCTCGGAATCATTAGAATTGAGAGATACTATGGTATATGAACCGGACGAGTGCGTCCGATTGTCCTTTGAAGTAAATAATGCCCAAAGAGATTGGTTTTGTATTGGGATACTCTCATCATTTGTTAGCTTTATCTGATACTCAACATATTCGTCGACAACAGGAAGATAACCTGATGAAAAACGCTTGGAAACAATTTCTACACTTACATGCAATTTGCTGTCTTCTTTGGCAAAAGCGGTTCTAGCTGCAGGTAGCAACAATATGAGTAATAGAAATGATAATAGTAAGAACGGCGAGCTTTTAAAGATCTTGCGCCAAAGATCGATGGCTTGACTGCCAAATCTCTTCTTCATCTTTCACATCTCTTCTATATCCTGTAATGATAAGTATAATGTTATTGCCGCTTTAACTACTGAACTATTATAATAGTCGCCATCTTTCAATCACTTCTTATCTTCTTGCTTTATTACTTCACAACTTACGAATGTGTCGTTTCCGCCTCCCGTGAAGCCAGAATCATTGCCATCTCCGCCATTTATGTAGTCGTTACCATTGCCGCCATGTATTTCGTCATTGCCACCTAGACCATAAATCTGGTCATATCCATATTTGCTTCCATCATCGCCATAAAGATGATCCTCACCAGTTCCTCCAATTATACAATCATTACCTCCTCTGCCGTGTATCACGTCTCCTTTGTTGTTGGCAATTATAAGATCGTCTCTTTCAGTACCTTGCACTTCTTTCTTATCGGATTTTCTCAGATCAATGACATTATAGTGACCACCAGAGATTAGCTGATCGATGGTCTTACCGTCGCAGTAGAGATTGCCCTGGGAATTATTTACTGTAATTGTCACCCTGCTGGAAGAGCTAGCTAAGCCATGATTATCTATAACCACAAGATCAAAGGCATAGGTTCCAGCCAAGGTTGGTATGAAGTTGGGTTTAACAGGATTTACAAGATTCAGAGTAAGTTGCACAGGTCCGCTTGTCTGCGTCCACTTGTATTGGGTAATACTATCACCGATGTCAGGATCGTAGCTTCCAGAACCATCCAAGATCACTAGCTGTGCCACGTTGACTGACTGGTTAGGCCCTGCATTAGAAATTGGAGCTTTATTAGGCACAGGGATAGGGGCAATGTCAAGTGTTATTACTTTCCCGTTCTGATCATAGCTATCCCAAAACGAAGCAAATCCATTTGCGTCTACCGATCTCACTTTTGGAGTGAACGTGCCCGTTACACCAAACGTGTATGTGGTTGTTATTCCAGTAGCAGAGATTGGGGCGCCATTTGCAATCGTAATACTATCAACTGTTCCATCCCCATTAAAGTCCCACTCTAGTCTAGAGATGCCAGCAGGAGCAGATGCATCTGCAGAGAAAGTAAATACCGTGTTTGGAAATCCATCCGCGCCGGTTGGAGAATATGGGCTCCAAGCACCCATTGTTGCTGTTGGACTACCTACAACGTAAAGTGGGATCTGAGTACCTATATTGTTTAAGGGAACTGCCTGCGTGTGGCCTCCGTAAATGTCCCAGACTGTCATTGATGGATAATATGTTCCCCCGACATTATAAATAAAAGTCGCCGACGGTGTAGTCGTCGACGCGTCGATTACCTCATCCCCATTAAAGTCCCAGTCAAATCTTACAGGCGTCAGGCTTGATGTCGCTGTAAACGTAAATAGCGTGCTCGTAGTACCATCTGGTTGACCAAGTACTGAAGTGTGAGGTGAGAAACTAAGTGTTGCAGCGCCTATTGGAAGACCTATGTCTAGTTGGATTGTTTGCCCGCTAGACTGATATTGACTCCATGAAGATATTTCGTTGTTGATAGATATAGCACGGACTTGTGGGGTAAAAGTCCCCGTTATGCCATAGGCATGTGTTGTAGTAGAACCTGTCAAAGTTTTGGGAGCTCCCGCAACAGGCGTTGTCGCATCAACTGTTCCATCCCCATTAAAGTCCCACTCTAGTCTAGAGATGCCAGCAGGAGCAGATGCATCTGCAGAGAAAGTAAACACTGTAAGAGGATTGCCATCATATTGCGTTGCTGAGTATGGAGACCACGCATTCATGGTAGCCAATATTGACGGCGCAACAACAAGATGCATGGGAGTTCCTGACACATCATAAAAGTCCCATGGGGAAGCAGCGTTGTTCTTGTCTACCACCCTTACCGCGGGATCATAGGTGCCAGCTATTCCATAGATATGGGAGGTGGTAATTCCAGCAACGATGATTGGAGCTCCCGCAACAGGCGTTGTCGCATCAACTGTTCCATCCCCATTAAAGTCCCATTCTAGTCTAGAGATGCCAGCAGGAGCAGATGCATCTGCAGAGAAAGTAAATGACGTTTGAGTGGTTCCGCTGGGTCCTGTTGCAGAATAAGGCGACCATTGCTTCATTATCGCAGCTGTTGGTCCTGGAGTTACATCAAGTGTCACTACCAGACCTGAGATATCATATTGGTCCCAGTCTGACACAAAATGTTGGAGATCCTCCGCATAAACTTGAGGAGTGAATGTGCCAGGAGTGGTATACCGATGAGTTATACTACCTGTGCCAGAATTGCCGGAGATGGAGGTCGTTGCATCGACTATGCCATCGCCTTCAAAATCCCAGTGCAATGCAAAGAGACCTACCTCACTCGTTGCGTGAGCTGTAAACGTAAATGTAGTGAGAGTGTCGCCACTGGCTGGAGACCATGCATCCATGGTGACAACAGGGGGGTTCCATCCTATGTCAAGTAGAATTGCTCCCGTCTTATCATAGGTAGCCCAAGAAGAAACAAGATTGTTAATATCAACCGATCTTACAGCAGGATTATAGTATCCATCCATGCCATAAATGTGAGATACCATTACATTATTTACATTGGTGCCTGTAACAGGCGTTGTCGCATCAACTGTTCCATCCCCATTAAAGTCCCACTCTAGTCTAGCAAGACCATTGATACATGCTGCATTGGCTGAGAAAGTAATTGTGGAACCCGGTGTGCCGTCAAAACCATTTGGATTGTACGGTGACCATAGGTTCATCGTAGTTAGGGGAGATGAATCTGCGTAAACGCGGTATGGGCCTACGCTGGTAATGACAGCAGAGGCTATTAGAAACGCAGTTAGAAACGAAGCAATTATAGATCCTCTACCGTTCATTCTTTTATAATGATTAATTAAGAAATATTTAAATGTAGATTTAAATCAATGCCGATAATGGGTTACTATAGTCGATCGAGGCCCAATATCTAGGAACAAAATCAGATTCTCTTGATTGGAGCGTTATAACTCAAAGCTTATTGAGTTTTAGAGCTCTGTTGTAAACCTTGTATCATCGAGTACGTGATTCACGCCAGCTTTGATCTTCGCATGCAGTGTGTATATACCATGTAAAGTAAAGGGTACTTCGAAATCGATCAATTGATGCTGTGATACCTTAGTCTCAATTGCCAGCTGTGACTCGTATATTTTAGATCCGTACTCATCTCGCAGCATATAGGTCAGGATAAGATCATTCTTGTCAATCCTATTGTTCCAAACAGTAGCCTCGAAGGTTGCCTTTATGCCATCATCTTGTATCACTTCCTTCAGTTTGAGTCCTAGGATTAGGTCATATTCATCGTCGTTTGGCAATGCCTCCTTTATCGGCAAGATCTTGACTTTTGGTTTGTTTCTAAAGCGAGCGATCATATTTATTCTGGCCAATCCACGTGTTGTGGTTCCTGGTTCCTTCTTGGCTAATGATAATAGGATCACCAAGGCAGAGACTCCAATTATAGATCCTGCTGCCGCTATCACTGCATACAAGTATATGTAAATCCATGGAACATCAACTCCTAGTGTAGTAAATCCTACAGTCTTGCCATCTGGCGTCGTCTGGACATCTACAAATAGTTCAAACTTATTAGGCGAAGTAAAGGGCATATCGACCTTGCCGGTTGCCGTCTGCTGTGGTCCTACTGTCATATCTACCGATCTGCTTACCCTTACTCCATTTTCATTTATGTACCATATGTTTATCGTGAACTGTTTTTGCTCAAGCCCTCTATTTTCTATTTGTATTGCAACAGGAGCAATTGCTAATGGTGGGAAGATGTTCTTTTGAATAATGTCTTCCAAACCCATCCTAACAGTTACATCTTTTCCTATCTCCAAGGTCCTAGAGTAAGCTATAGGCTTTGTGTTCACGAGTACTATGTCAGAGAGTGAAACGAATATTTTACTCCCTTCTAGCGGCTCTTCTATTTTAGGGGTCAGGCTATCCAACGCACTGCTTAGCTTTACAGTATCTTGCAGATTTAGTGTGGTTGTCGAATGGAAACCGCCACTGCCTGAGCTACCGCCACTGCCTGAGCTTGTCTGTGCTCTGTTAGCTGTTATGACGTAGGTTGAGAAATGTTCCAAGTGAACCGTAAAGACATACTCGCCGTTAATTGCCTCCGTAGGTCTGTCTATAGCGTTAACCGAGTTCCACTTACCCGATCCATCATCAAGTAGACTCAATGAAATAATCGGCACACCATTTGCATCTCTCTGTGCATTCTGTTCATTAGCCCATTCATTAGAGACTGCAAAAGTGACCTTTGGTGGATTTCTGTAGTATTCAGCAACAGTTGGATCTTCTGTTCCAGGGAAGTCTCCAACCCACCTTACATCAAAGTAGAGTGGCTTAAGATCAGCTTGCACTGCTTCAGCGCCTGCGGGTGGATTATCTAGTAATGAAACCAACAAAGCAAAATTGCTACTATCCACCTTTGGTGTGTATTCGAGCTTCATCCATGAAATTGTGTTCCCTTGTAAAATGCCAGCCGTATCTTTCAGGTCAAGAGGAATCATCACATTTGTATCAGCAGGTATATTGTCCACTTTGACGGTTAACATGGCATCACTTGACGGTATTTCTGAGGAGGGTATCATATCAATATGGTAAGATGGAAGTATCAATGTATTCCCTGGCAGATCAGTTTTTGAAATCATGATATCTGTGGGAAGCGTCGGAAGCTGGAGCTGGTCTATCAAGCTCTGGAGATCTCCATTATTCATGGAATAGCTCCCTTCCACTGACGTGCCCTCCATCGGGCTAATTAATGTGTCATCGGACGTTACCCAGTAACACAAGGGAGGGAGTGGGCTTCCTACAGGTGGATCCAAACATTTCGGAATTGCTATAAGATCAACTCTTGATTCTATAGATAGAGAGTCTGTTATGCGCTTGTCGATCGTGATAGTATCAGTTATCCGAATTGTGTCACTCAGATTCACATTCAATATTTGCGGGGGCACAAAGTCTGCATTGAGTACTAACGATTCGCTCAATGGAAGTACAAAGTTTCCTTCAACTGGTGTTGTCACAGAATGTGTCAACATGAGTGGCTCAACTAGATGCAGGCTAAGATTGACTGATATATTACCAAATTCCTCAGCGACCATTAATGCATCTGAGATTAGCACCTCTCTTAAAGTACCTATTCTGCTGTTATCAACTATCGTTAGATCATCAGAAATTGCTCTAACATAGAGAGCTGTTGTGCTAATCGAGTCTGAAATATTCAATATGTCTACGATAGTAGATGGTGGTCGGGCAGTTGTCAAAGCATCTGCTAATCCTATCGAATCGGCAATTATCACAGATGTAGAGTGTCCTGCATTAATGATGTCTGAGAACAAGAGATTATCAGATATAGTTACAATCGCTGAGCCGTTCCTTGAGACATTGTCTGTTAAGGATAATGACTCGAACATGTCAATTGAAACTGATTTGACAACACTGATGTGGTCTCCAATACTTAGCGAGTCATTGGGGTTTTGTTGATGGCTTGCAGTCTGTACTGATGTAGTTATCGAGTCACTGATAGTCAGACTGTCTGTCATAGAGCGGCTTACCTGCATGGCTATACTATCAGCCAAGCCTAGATTGTCGTTGATAGAGCGGCTTACCTGCATGGCTATCG
>Ga0070741_10007757_pt1 | contig 21981 bp, 19 predicted proteins | sample Coa_R1_4_FD_66440 | JGI IMG/M metagenome (GOLD analysis project Ga0070741, IMG submission 66440) | Surface soil microbial communities from Centralia Pennsylvania, which are recovering from an underground coalmine fire - Coalmine... | ecosystem: Environmental > Terrestrial > Soil > Unclassified ... | reverse complement strand
AAGGGTCACAGGTTCTCGACCGCGACCGACAGCGAGGTGATCCTCGCCGCCTACCGCGAATGGGGCGAGCGCTGCGTCGAGCGGTTCAACGGCATGTGGGCGTTCGCGATCTGGGACGCGACGCGTCGTACGCTGTTCTGCTCGCGCGACCGCCTCGGCGTCAAGCCGTTCTACTACCGTCTCGACGGGGACCGCTTCACGTTCGCGAGCGAGCCGTGGCCGCTCCGCCGCGCCGGCGCGAACCTGCGCGCGGTGCGCGACTATCTCGAGCAGGGCTATCTCGACGAAGGGAACGAGACGTTCTTCGCCGGCGTCACCCGGCTGCCGCCTGCGCACTCGCTCACGTTCGGCCCCTCGGGCTTGAAACTCGAGCGGTACTGGAGCGTCGAGCCTGCACCGCCGCCACGCGACGCGGCGGAGGCCGTGCGAGCGACGTTCCTCGATGCGGTGCGGCTGCAGCTGCGCAGCGACGTCCCGGTGGGGACGTGCCTGTCGGGCGGGATCGACTCGTCCTCGATCGCCGTCGCCGTCGCACACCACGGCCACGAGCATCAGAAGACCGTCACCGCATACTTCGAGGACGCGGGCTTCGACGAGCGCCCGCTCGCGCGGGCGGTCGTCGACCGCACGGGCGCCGAGCCGCACTGGGTCACCTTCGACGACGGCGATCTCGTCTCTGACCTCCCTTCGATCGTGCGGGCGCAGGGCGAGCCCTTCGGGTCGACCTCGATCTGCGCGGGCTGGTATGTGATGCGCGAGGCGCGCCGCGCCGGACTCACGGTCATGCTCGACGGCCAGGGAGGCGACGAGCTCCTCGCCGGATACCGCGCATCGTTCGGCTACAGGCTCTCCGACCTGCTCCGAGCCGGACGTCTGTCCGAGGCGTCGCACGAGCTTCGTGCGTTCGCAGAGGTACACGGTCCTCGGTGGACCGCGGTCGCGCTCGCGACGCCCCATGTGCCAGAGCGGCTTCGGCTCGCCGCGAGAGGACACCTACGAGGCGCTTCCGCGCTCGTCGCCCCCGAGCTCCGCGCGGCTTCCCCGGCTCCGGCCCGAAACGGCGCCGTGTTCCCGGACCGCCTCCGGCGCCAGCTCCACACGCTGCTGACGCGCCGCGGCCTCCCCGAGCTGCTGCGGTACGAGGACCGCAACTCGATGGCCCACTCGCTCGAGGCCCGCGTGCCGTTGCTCGACCACCGACTCGTCGAGCTGGCGTTCTCCCTTCCCGGCGGAGAGCTCATCCGCCGCGGCGAGACGAAGTCCGTCCTCCGGCGGGCGCTCTCCGACCTCCTCCCTCCTGAAGTGGCTGCGCGGCGCGACAAGCTCGGTTTCGTCACGCCGGAAGCGCGCTTCCTCCGCGGCGCGGTCGGCGGTCTCGCGGGCGACGTCTTCGCGTCGCAGTCGTTTCGTGAGCGCGGCTTCGTCGACGCCAAGGCAGCGGCGCGCCGGCTCGAGCGCCACCGCAGCGGTGACATCCGGGCGGGGATGGAGCTCTGGCGTGCGCTCAACCTCGAGCTCTGGGCCCGTGAGTTCCTCGACCGGTGAGAGTCCTCTTCCTCACGTCGTCGTACCCCGTCCCCGAGTTCCAGCAGCTCGGGATCTTCGTGCGCGAGCACGCGCGGGCCGCCTCGCGCCATGCCGAGGTGGCGGTCGCGCACCTCGAGCGAACCGACGCAGTGAGGTCGATCCACGTCGAGGACGGGACCGACGACGAGTTCAGCGCCGTCCGCGTTCGCTATCCGGCGTCCCCCGCGCCGGTCAGCTACGCCGCCAACATCGCGGCGGCGCTGCTCGCGTACCGCCGCCTTCGTCGCACCGGCTTCGAGCCCGACGTCATTCACGCGCATTTCTTCCTCGCCGGTGCGCCGGCCGTCGTCCTCGGCCGGCTGCTCAGGAAGCCCGTCGTCATCACAGAGCAATGGAGCGTTTTCCTCGCCGACGATCCCATGAGGCTCAGCCCCACGATGGAGCGCGTGGCCCGCTTCACGTTCGAGCGGGCCGACATCGTCATGCCCGTGAGCGAGGCGTTGCGGGAAGGAATCCATGCGATCGGCGCCGACACCGAGTTCCGCGTCGTTCCGAACGTCGTCGACACGAGCCGATTCCGCCCGGACGGCGCATTGACTCCATCAGGCCGATTGATCGGCATCGGCAACCTCTACGAGGCGAAGGGGTGGGAGGACCTCTTCGACGCGCTCGGGCTTCTTCGCGAGCGCGGACGAGCGCTCCACCTCGACGTCTACGGAGACGGCGTCCTGCGCGCGAAGCTCGAGGCGCAGCTCTCGCGCCTCGGCCTCGGGGACCTCGTGACGCTGCACGGCTGGCGACCGAAGGACGAGGTGGCCGAACAGCTGCGCCGGTCGGAGCTCTTCGTGATCACGAGCCGCTATGACAGCAATCCCTGCGCGGTGATCGAAGCGCTCGCCAGTGGAGTGCCGGTGGTCGGGACGGCGGTGGGAGGCATCCCGGAGATGGTCACGGACGGCATGGGCATCCTCGCAAAGCCCGGAGAGGCGGAGAGCATCGCGGGCGCGATCGAGGCTGCGCTCGAGCGGACTTCATGGGATCGGGAGGCCATTGCGCGCAAGGCGAAGGAGCGCTACGGCCTCGAGCGCGTTGGCGACGACTTCGCGGACGCTTACGAACAGGCGCTCGCACGGAAGCGGCGATGACACCGCTCTCCGAATCCGCGCGCGCACATGTCGAGATGCTGACCCGCGCATGGCTCGGGCTGCCTCGCGGACGCGATGCCCCGTTGATGCCCGAGCAGCTCGCACGACGGCTGCTCCGCGTCGAGGAGTACGAGCACTCCGCTCGTGACCAGTGGGGGAACTGGGAGTTCGCGATGTGCGAGGCATATCGCCAGGGGCGCCTCTGGGAGCCCGACATCGACCGCTGGCTCCTGCAGCATGGGGACGCCGCCCTTCCGCGCTGGCCCGGCGGCAGGCAGTACGCGATCTGCCTCAGCCACGACGTCGACCTCGTTTCGGAGTCGGTGACTCCCCGCCAGGCGCTCCGCTCGATGCGGCTCTCCCTGCACGGCGAGGGAGCCGTTCGCTTCGCTCGCCCGGCGGTCCGCGCCGCGCGGGCCGTCCACAACGGCATCTCGCGCACGCCGGCGGCGGAGGCGCTCGAGCGTTGCGTGGACCTGGAGCACGAGCACGACGTGACGGCGTCGTACTTCTTCACGGTCTATCCGGGCCCCGAGGGTCACCGGTACGACTGCACCTACGAGCTCGCCGACGCGTGCAGCTTCCGGGGCTCACCCACCACGGTCGCCGACGTCGTCCGAAAGCTCGACCGAGAGGGCTTCGAGGTCGGGCTGCACGGGAGCTACAACTCCGCGCTCGTTCAGGAGCGCCTGGCACAGGAAAAGCACGCGCTGGGGCACGCAACCGGCCTGACGATCACGTCGGTTCGCCAACATTTTCTGCACTGGGACGCGCGTGTCACGCCGCGGCTCCAATCGCACGCCGGACTTTCCGCCGACTCCACCCTGGGGTTCAACCGCAACATCGGCCTGCGGGCGGGAACCTCGCTGCCGTTCCGTTGGTTCGATGTCGGGCGGAACGAGGCGCTCGATCTCGTGGAGCTCCCGATGCTCGTCGGGGACGTCGCGCTTCTGCGTGCCGACGCGCTCGAGCTCGGTCTCGAGCTCGCGTGGGAGACGCTCGCCGCGTTCATCGGTCGCATCTCCGAGATCGGCGGAGTCGCCACGCTCGTCTTCCACCCGAACAATCTCGAGCACTCGGACCACGCAGAGCTCTTCCGGCGCACGATCGAGCACGGGAAGGAAGGCAACGCGTGGTTCGCGTCGGTGCGGGACCTCGACACCTGGTTCAGGAGGCGCGAGTCATGAGCGTCGAGATCGAGCCGGTTCGCGGCCCGCTGGACGAGGAACGTCTCGGCTGGATCACTGGTCTCTACGGAGTCGTCGACGCCAAGTACGCGTCTCTCGAGTTCGTCCGCCACCAGTTCGTCGCGAACCCGTTCGGCTGGGCGGCGCACATCTTCGTCCTCGACGACGGCCGCCCCGTCGGACACTGCAGCGCCGTGCCGTTTCGCGCCCGACGCGGAGACGAGCAGGTCGTCGCCGGAAAGATCGAGGCTGTCGTCGTCGACGCCGATCATCGTGGGCGGCGCCCGGACGGCCGGAGCCTCGCCACCGAGATGCTCTCCGCGCTCTATCCGTTCGGTCTCGACTGCGGCATGGACGTCCTCTTCGGCCTGGCTCCGCCACACGTCGCGCGGGTGCACGTACGCGCCGGCTGCCACGAGATCGCGCCGAACGCGCCCGCGTACACGATGGTCTCGGACGCCTCGGCGCTCGCGGGAAGACGACGTGCGGCCGGCCGCGTGCTCGCCGCCGCCCAGGCGACGACAGCGGGAACCGCCCGCACGGTCGTACGCATCGCAGCACGACCCGGCGCTCCGAGGCTCGAGCCGCCGATGCCTGCGGATGCGGAGCTCGCGAGGTCCCAGCCAGCCGACGACAGCTGGACGATCTCCGGCGCCGATGCGTGGGACTGGTTCGCCGGCAGCGGCACGCTCCAGGCCCTCGAGATCCCGGGACCGTCCGGGTGCCGCGCGCTCGTCCGCTTCGCGAAGCCCGGAACCGCACCTGCGCAGATCGTCGCCTGGCGGGCACGGCGTCCGGGACTGGCGCCGGCTCTTCTCCTCCTGGGCGAGGCGGCGAGGCTCGCGCGCGAGCGGGGCGCGCCGACGCTGCGCTTCCAACCGTGGGCCGGTTCGGGAGGAGACGGCGCACTCGGCCGCGCTTGCGTCCTGCTCGGATTCCTGAAGCGGCCCGAGGCCGCACTCGTCGTCTACTCGCGCGATCCGAGCCTTGACGGGCTTCGGCTCACGCCGTTCTTCTACGTCACGTTCTAGCGCGGGCCAGCCAGTGCTCGCGGTCCTGGCCGACATGCGGAGCAGCGAGCCTTGTGAGGTAATAGCCGGAGAGCAGGACGGCGAGACGACTTGAGCTCGCGCCGCGGACCTCGAGGAGCGCACAGTGCAGCTCGATGAAGATGGCGCGCGGCCGGCGTGTCGAATCGGCGAGCAGCGCCGCGGCGCCCCGGAGCACCTCGTACTCATATCCCTCGACATCGATCTTTGCGACGTCGAACGGCTCGGAGAGCGTTTCCGCGCGCACTGCGACCCCGCCTGACTGGTCTATGTTCGCACCCATGTCGAGGGTCCCGCGGATCGCCAGATGCGTCTCACCGGGGCTCGCGGCGAGGGCGACCTCGCGAACGTCAACCCGGTCGCCCATGCCGTTGAGAGCGACATTGCGGCGCAGCAGTCCGGCGACGCGCGGATTCGGCTCGAAGCTCACCACGCGCGCGCCGCGGCGGGCAGCCGCGATCGTGTAGATGCCGATATTCGCGCCGATGTCCGCGAATCGATCGCCCTCGCGGATCTCGCCGGTCAATGCAGCCCAGAGCCCAGCTTCCTCGTGCTCCTCCCAGACGTAGCGCCGGCAGATCGGGTCGACGCGGATTCGTTCGCCGCCTCCCACCGCCAGCGGCATTCCGCGTCGACCGTAGCGGACGCGAAGCAGCCGTTCGTACGGCGGGCGTACGACGGTCCACACTGCTTCGAGACGCGCCAGCGGTGGTGATCGTCGAATCGCACGGCTGACACGCTGCAAGTCCATGAGCCGAGCCTAGTCAGGCGCTATCTCGAAGGCTCGAACGCCTCAGCGAACGACCCACACCGCGAGGCCTTGCGCGCTGAACTCGTCGGGAGTCAGGTGCTGCGGATGCTTCGCTTCGAGGGTGAGGATGCCGACGTTGCCCGCCTCGCGGAATGCAACCGCCGTGAACTGCGCCGGGGCGGTCGAGGTCGAAGTCACATAGGGGCTTGCCAGATATTCGCGCTGGATGTCGATCCCACGTGCCGGGAGGCTGTGCAGTTCCGGCCAGTACACCGGCGGCGTGAGGCCGTTGCTCGAGACGAGGACGACTGGCCTCGGCTCACGCTTGAGAACGGCGATGGCGTCGCGCCACGAGTCGCGCTGGAGTGACACCTTCCTGGCGATCTGCACGGTCCCCAGCAAGAGGACGCCTACGGCGACTGCCGCCACCGCGGGTGCGATTCGCAGGCCGGCAAAACCGGCGGCGACCGCGATGACGAACGGAAGCCACGCAGCGAGCATGTTGCGGAAGAAGAAGACGTCGATGATGTGCAGCACCGCGAGCGCGAGTGGGATCCCCACTGTTGCAATCGCAATGAGCAAGGCCGTCCGCCCCCCACCCGGACGACGCGCACCGCGCCACGCGAGCACTGCGGCGGCCGCTACGGCTATTGCAAGCGCGAGATCCCGCGCCGGGTTGTAGTTGTAGAAGATGAACCTGAGCGCCACCTCCTTGACGCGCCAGCCGAGGGAACCCGTCGTAATCGCCCGGAACTTCTCAGCAGATCCATATTGGTAGACGGCCAGGGGGACGAGCAGCGCGGAAACGACACCGACGGCTGCCACGGGCCCCAGAATGGCGCGCCCGCGCCTCCGGAGCAGCAGAACAACCTCGGCGACGACGAAGAAACCGGCGAAATAATGCGTGGCGACGGCCAGTGCGGAGAGTGCCGCCCAGGACCATGCGTTCGTCCGTGTCAGAGCGGCGCCGGTACGGGCGAAGAAGAGAAGTGAAGCGGTGCAGAGAAAGGCGTAGAGCGCATAGGCGCGCGCTTCCTGCGAGTACCAGACGAGGATCGGGCTCACCGCGGTGAGCGCGGCAACTGCGACGGCAGGCCAGCGTCTGCCGAGCAACGCGAAGGCGGTCGGATATGCGAGCGCGACCATTGCGGTTCCTGCGAATGCCGACGGCGCCCTGACGGCGAACTCGCCGAAGCCGAACAGGTGCGCCGAGATCCATGCCAGCACGTAATAGAGAGGGGGTGTCGACTCCTGTCTCGAAACCCCGTGGAGCATCCCGCCGAAGGACTGGTGGAGTAGGCGCAGCGTCCAGGCTTCGTCCCCCTCGTACGACTGGTGACCGAGCGTAACGAACCGAAGCAGGCCGCCGACGATCACACACGCCGTAACGGCGATCGCGCTCCACGCTCCCACCACGGACCACGCGCGTGCCCTGGCCGCGGTCGCTTCCACAGGCGCAATCGTAACCGAGCTCCCGGAATGCCCGGCCAAGGCCGCTACGCTTCTGCGAATGCTCCGCGTCGCGGTCGTCGTTCCGTGCTTCAACGACGGCGAAACGCTCCCCACGGCGCTCGTGTCGCTGCACGAACAGGAGCAGCACGAGCTCGTCGTGGTCGACGACGGATCAGATGAGCCCGCCACCGTGGCCGCACTCGAACGGCTCGCCGGGGAGGGCGTCACCGTCGTCCACCGCAAGAACGGCGGCCTCTCCGCCGCCCGGATGACAGGTGTCGAGGCAACGAGCGCGCCGTACGTCTTCCCGCTCGACGCCGACGATGCCGTCGCACACGGTGCGCTCACGCGCCTCGCGGATGCTCTCGACGATGCTCCCGATGCGGCCCTCGCGTGGGGCGACATCGAAGTCTGGGGAGAGCTCGAGACCGAGCTCGAGGTGGCTCGATCACTCGACCCGTGGCTGCTGACGTACCTGAACGACGTCCCGGTCGCCTCGCTCATCCGCCGGACCGCGCTCGAGGAAGTCGGCGGCTGGAGCATGGGGTCGGGCTACGAGGATTGGGACTTGTGGCTCGCCCTCGCCGAGCGCGGCTATTCCGGCGTCCATGTGCCTGGGGCGGCGCTCCGGTATCGACGGCGCTCGGGCCGCATGCTTGACGACTGCACTCCGCAACACGGGGCGCTCTACGCGAAGCTGCGCGACCGCCATCCTGCCGTCTTCGCAGCGCGCCGCGCGAACCGCGTCCAGTCCACCGCTCCGTTACGCGCAAAGGTCACGTTCCCGATCGTCGAGGCGCTGCCGCTCGACCCCTTCACCCGCCACCGCATCTATCTGTTCGTGAACCGGCCGCGTCAGACCGTGTCCCTTCGTCGCCTGCGTCGCGCCGCTTGATGAAGGTGACCGTCCTCATGGCCGTGCACAACGGCGAGCCGTATGTGCGCGAGGCCGTTCGAAGTGTTCTCGACCAGACATTCGACGACTTCGAGTTCGTCATCGTCGACGACGCGAGCACGGACGGGACCGCACGGACGATCGCGGAATTCGACGATCACCGCATCCGGGTACTGCGAAACGAGCTGAATCTCGGACAGGTGCCGTCTCTGAACCGCGGGCTGCGCGAGGCCCGGGGCGAGTACGTCGCGCGCATCGATGCCGACGATGCGTGCCTGCCGACGCGTCTTGCACGGCAGGTCGAGGTGCTCGACGCGGAGCCTCGCGTCTGCCTCGTCGGCACATGGATGCAGGCGGTCGACGAGCGGGGACGCCCGCTCGGCCGGCTCGAGAAGAGGCTCGACGACTACGTCGAGCTCGTCTACCACACGCTGATCATGCGTGTGTACGTGAGTCATCCCGCGGCGATGTACCGCCGTGAGCCGGTGCTCGCCCTCGGCGCCTACGACGAGGCGACCGGCCCGTCCGAGGACAAGGATCTCTGGCGCAAGCTCGTCCTCGAGCGCTGCGAGGCGCGCATCGTGCCGGAGATCCTCGTGCGCTACCGGCTCCACAGCGAGCAGCTCTCGCAGACCCGTGCGGAGTACCAGCGCCGGATCGACGGTGAGAGCCAGGATCGCTTCCTCCGGCAGCTCGCGCCCGATGCACCGGTGACGGCCGTCCGCATGCTGCTCGCCGGCGATGCGGAGGCGTGGTCCTACGAGGCCGAGCCGATGCTGCGCGGAGTCGAGCTCGTGCTCGCCGGCGCGCGCGAGCGCCTTGCTCTCGAAGACGTCGAGGCCCGGCGTCTCGAGACGCTCGTCGCAGGCCGCCTCCTGGACGTCGCCCTAGCAAACCCGTGGCATCCCTCCGCGCGCGCAGTCGCCGCGTACGCCGTCGCGCATCTTCCGGCCGACGATCGTTCGGCGACACGACGGCGACGCGCCCGCGCGCTCGTCGTCGCCCCGATGCGCGCGTCGGGACGACGTGCCCTCCGTCGCGCCGTGGACGTGCCCGGGCTCGCGGCGCTGCGCGCCCGCGCACGGAGATCGCGAATCGCACGCCGTCTGTATGGAAGGGCGATCGGCAGCGAGTGAGCGACCTGCATCACGAGAAGGAGGCGATCGAGGCTCGTTACGGGCCGTGGACGGCGCACAACATCCGCCTGGCCGAGGGCCTCTACACGATCTCGGCGGAGCCGACCGGCGACGAGGTGAAGCTGCGCCGGGTCACGCAGCTCGCCCTCGACGTCTGCGGCGGCTCGCTCGGCGGCGTCCGAGTGCTCGACCTCGCCTGCCTCGAGGGGATGTACGCACTCGAGTTCGCACGGCGCGGCGCCGAGGTAGTGGCAATCGAGGGGAGAGAGGCGAACATCGAGAAGGCCCGCTTCGCCGCGCGTACGCTCGAGCTCGAGGTCGACTTCCAGCTGGGCGACGTCCGCGACCTGACTTCCGAGCGGCACGGCACGTTCGACGTCGTGCTCGCGCTCGGCATCCTCTACCACCTCGACGCGCCCGACCTGTTCTCGCTGGCGGGCCGCATCGCCGGGGTCTGCCGCCGAGCCCTGATCCTCGACACAGGTGTGGGCAGCGCCGGCACCGAGCGATTCCTGCACGAGGGCGAGGAATACCGAGGCGTACGCCTCGTCGAGCATGCGCCCGAGTCGACGGAGGAGGAACGGCAGCAGGCCGTCTGGAGCTCGCTCGACAACCTCACCGCGGTCGCGTTGACGCGCGCGTCGCTCGAGCGGCTCCTTGCGCGGAACGGATTCACGAGCGTGCTCGAGGCGCACGTTCCCGCCGAGCCTGAAAAGGAGGTCGACCGCACGACGTTGCTGGCGCTCAGGGGCGTCGCGGCCGCCGATCTCCTCGTTCCCGCTCCGCCTTCGTCCTCGGCGGACGTTCCGGAGCGGCCGTCGCTCGCTCGGCGCCTCGAGGCGTCCCGCCTTCGGCACGGTGCGCGTCGCGTTCTTCCTCGGCCGCTGCGGGCCGGGCTTCGGCGGCTTCTCGGCGCCGAGACGCGCCGCTACTGACCGCGTGCGATCTCGAGGCCGAGCTCGAGGACGCGATCGTTGATCTCGCGATGCTCGGCGTACGGGACGAAACAGTTGAAGTCGGAGTAGTCGAGGCGCCGCATCCCTTCTATGCGCCACGGCTCGAGGCCCGCCTCGTCGACGAGCTTGTCGCGATTCAGCCGCGAATATCGGCAGTACTGATCGTCGAGCACCCACAGGCGCTCCAACCGAGCGGGCCACGACATCAGCTTCGCGTGGAGCGTGCGCTGATCCGTGTACCACCCGGGCCATCCACGGCGACCGTCGTAGTCGAGGCCGTCGGCCCAGCGCGCAAGCTCGGCGCGCACGTCGTCGATGGTGTGTATCGCGAAGACGTCGCCCCATGTCTCGGGCAGCGCCGCGTTGAACATGATGTCGACCTCGCCTCGGTCGAATCGCTCGTCGCGGTAGACGACGAAGAAGTTCGCATCAAGAGAACCCACGGGGTCGTGGAAATAGCTCGCACGGAGCGGGTACAGGTCGATGTCGCTGATGATCACTGCGCCTTCGGTCTCGAGGATCGCCGGATACAGCAGACGTATGCACTGCGCCTGGAATGCCGCGTGCACGCCTTCGAGCGGCTCGAACGGAATGACGGCCGGGTCGTCACGGAGCGACGGCGGTATTCGCTCTCGCGGCGCGACGAGCACGAGCACGGGATCGAGGCCGACGATCTCCGACCAGGCCCGCCGCGTGGAAGGCCAGAAGTCCAAGTAGTCGCTGTTCAAGTCGCACGCCAGCAGCACGCGCCCCAACCGAAAGGGCGTGCGGCCACGACGGAGAGGAGGGCGCGGAAAGCGCGGAGAGGAGATCGGGTAGCCGACGCGCCGCGCGATCGCGAGCCAGATGCCCCGTAGCGCGACCTTTGCCCGGCTGGGGACGAGGTCCCGGACGCGTGACCTGAGGTACAGACTGCGGAGGGCGTCGAGGATGCGGCGGCTAGGCATTCAGCGATCCACAGACGTCGGCGATGAGGTTCGCGAACGCTCGATAGGTCGATAGGCGGGATCGTTCGACTGCGTGCCGGCTGCACGCTTCTCGAAGCTCGGGATCCGCCTCGAGCCGCAGCACTGCGGCGCTGAGACCCGCTACGTCGCCGGCCTCGACGAGCAGGCCCTCGCGTTCGTGGTGGACGTAGTCGACGACGCCGGGTGATCTCGTCGCGACCACCGGCTTTCCGAGCGACAGCGCCTGCACGACCGTGGTCTGCCCGAAGTCGGACGACCCGTCGCGCAAGGGCACGACGACGATCCTCGCGCCCGCGAGCCGATCGAGGAACTGCGGCAGAGGCATCGTCCATTCCACGTCCACGTTCGAGGGCAGCTCGCCTGTCCAGCCCAGCGTCGCCGGCGAGAAGGTGACGATGCGTAGCCGAAGCGGACTGTCGCGCAGCGCCTCGATGAGCGTTGCGAAGTCGCGACCTGCGCCACCGCCCGCGAAGACGTACCCGTCGTCACGCGCCGAATGGACGTCGTCGAAGTCCCCGTCGGCGGGTAGCGGAGCGAAGACCGCACGCTCCCGCACTGGTTCGGGTTGTGCGTCGATCCAGGCCCGGGAGTAGACGACGTTTCGATCGACGAGGCGGAGCTGCTCGTCGCTGAGGTGGAGCTGGTTCGTGACGACGAGGCGCGCATGACCGAGCAGACCCAGCCGCCGGGCACGGATGAACCACGGGACCGTTCGCTCCACGGAGCCGAGCAGGACGACGCGCGGGCGGCGCAGCTGGATCGCAGCGAGGGCGCGCACGAAGACGACGATGGAGTTGACCAGATTCGTGCTGTGCCCGTAGAAGACGCGCGCGTACACACGGTGTGGAAACCGCGCCGCCTCCGGCGAGGCCCAGAAGCTCTTGCGGACGGTGACGACGAGGACGTCGTCGAGCTCAGCCGACGGGCGCGGCAACGTCCGTCCGCCAGGTGAGCTGCGGCCGCATGTACGCCTTGCCGCGTGCATTCGACCCGTGGCCGGCGAAATGGAAGCTGAGCTCCGCGACGCCGGCGTAGTCGAGCACCTGGTTCACCTCCGCGATCAGGCTGACGTTCAGATCCAGCCGGGCGTCGCCGAGAAGCCCGCGTGGAAGCACGACCGTGGACTGGTAGTCGCCGGGCTCGAATCGCGGCGCGACGTCGACGTCGGGATCGTCGATGTTCTCGGTGCGCAGGACGACGCTCTGGTTCGCATCGGTCAGCGTGACGAGCAACCGCAGGCTGGGCACGGTACGGAGCACGGTGAAGTCGATGGAGACCGTCGTCTCCTCGTCCGAGCGGAACGCCACCGCGGGATTGCCGGCTTCGTCGAGGACGGCGATCCGTCTGCAGCGGAAGAGCGCCGAGCCGCCGTAGACCTTCGACTTCACCAGCCGCGCCTCGAGTGCTTCGCCCTCGACCACCGCCGCCTCCCGCGCGCCGCCTGCGCGCTGGAGATATCGCTCGACCGCCGCGTTCGTCTGGCCGTCGAATACGAGCCGCCCCTGATCGAGGAGCAACGCCCGTGAGCACAGGCTGCGCACGGCGGCAAGGTTGTGGCTGACGAACACGACCGTCCGCCCGTCACGAGTCACGTCGCGCATCTTCCCCAGGCACTTCTCCTGGAACTCGGCGTCGCCGACGGCCAGCACCTCGTCGACGAGCAGGATCTCCGGCTCGAGGTGGGCTGCGACGGCGAAGGCGAGCCGCACCTGCATGCCGCTCGAGTAGCGCTTGACCGGCGTGTCGAGGAAGCGGGCGACGCCGGCGAACTCGACGATCTCGTCGAAGCGGCTGAGGATCTCGGCACGCCGCATCCCGAGGATCGTCCCGTTGAGGAAGATGTTCTCGCGGCCCGTCAGCTCCGGGTGGAATCCGGTTCCGACCTCGAGGAGCGAGCCCACGCGGCCGCGAAGGGTGACCTGTCCCTCGGTCGGCTCCGTGATGCGGGAGAGGACCTTCAGCAACGTGGACTTGCCCGCGCCGTTCCGCCCGATCAGGCCGAGCACTTCGCCCTGCCGGACGTCGAAGGAGACGCCGGCCAGCGCCCAGATCCGGTCCGCCCGCTCGGGCTTCGCCCGCTTCGCGCGGCGAAGCGGCGCCGTGAACGCACCGGCGACGACGTCGCGCAACGCCTTGTACGGCTCCCGCTCGCCGATGCGGTAGCTCTTGCTCAGTCCCTCGACGCGGAGGACGAGTGACTCAGACGACATCGGCGAAGCTCCTCTCCACACGGCGGAAGTACTCGATCCCGCCGACGAGCAACACGCACACGACGCCGAACGACAGCAGCATCAGGTGCCCGACCTGGCCGGCCTGCTGTCCGATGATCGCCCACCGGAATCCCTGCACGACCCCCGCCATCGGGTTGATGCCGAGGTACATGCGCAGGTGCGCCGGGAAGACGAGCGCCGAGTACGCGACCGGCGTCGCGAAGAACCAGGCCTGGGAGAGGAAGGGCAGCGTGTACTGCACGTCGCGGTAGCGCACGTTCAGGGCGGAGAGCCACAGCGTCACGGCGATCGCGGTCACGATGAGGAACAGCACGAAGAACGGCAGCAGGAAGACGTGCCACGGCGGCAGGATCCCGTACCAGCCGAGGATCCCGGCGAGGACGCCGAGCCCGATCGTGAAGTCGACCATTCCGGAGAGCACCGGGGCAATGGGAATGAAGATCCGGGGGATGTACACCTTGGTCACGAGCGGCTGGTTGTCGACGAAGCTCCGTGTCGAGCTCGTGAGGGCGTTTACGAACAGCAGCCACGGGACGAGAGCCGCGAACGTGAGCACCGAGTAGGGCACGCCGCCGGCGGGCAGATGGCCGAACTTCCCGAACACCACGGTGAAGACCGCGGCCTGCAGCAGCGGCTGCAGGATGACCCAGGCGGCTCCGATCGCCGTCTGCTTGTAGCGGATCTTCACGTCGCGCCAGACGAGGAAGTAGAGAAGCTCGCGGTATTCCCAGAGCTCTCGCAGATCGAGCGCGGCCCATCCTCGACGCGGCCGCAGGACGGTGACGCGCTCGCCGCCGAAGGCCGAGTCTGTGACAGCGCTCACGACCCGCTCAGGATACTGGCGGTCTCAGGCGGATCAGCTCTGTAAAGACCGTGTGATGGCGGTCGATCCACCCCTTCACGTCGAACCGGAGCGCGCGCTCGCGGGCAGCCGCCGAGTACTCGGGCGCGCGGTCGGCCACGCCGACGACCGCTGCGGCGAGCTCCTCCGGATCAGGTGGGTGATCGCGCTCCCAGTCGAGTGGCGCGGGAACGCCGACCCCGGCTTCGCCGACGAGCTCGGGAGTGCCCCCGCTCGCGGAGTACACGACCGGGAGGCCACAGGCCATCGCCTCGAGCACGACCGTCGGGCAGGGATCGTTGTACTTCGTGTGCAGGAGGAGGTCTGCGCGTTGCATCAGTGCCGGCGCGTCCGTTTGCGTGTACGGGCCCAGCAGCTCGACGGCGTCTTCGAGCCGGAGCGAGCGCAGGAGCTCGTCGGGCGCGAACGAGAGCTCGCCGGCGACGAGCAGGCGAGCGTCCGCCCGCTCGCGGCGAAGGTGCGCAAGCGTCTCGAGTGCGACCTCGAGCCGGTAGCGCTGGTACTGGTTGCCGCCGAGCAGGAGCGTCAGCGGCCGTCGCCCGGCCGGCTCGGGAACGAAGCGACGCGTGTCGACTGGATTGTGCAGCACTTCCGACGGCCCCTCCCGCCGACCGTAGAAGCGGTCGGCCGAGAGCCTGCTGAACGCGCTCTGGAAGAAGACGTGATCGGCCTCATGGAGCAGCTTCGCCCGCGGCTCGTTGACGAGCTGCCAGCCCTCGCCGTACCAGCCGTGATACGCCACGCCGTTCTGGTTCCACGCGAACGCGGCGCCACGCCGTCGCGCGAGCTCGACGAGCCGGCGCGCCTCGAGCGGGAGGGCCGACGAGCCGAGATACAAGACGTTGAAGTCCCGTGGCGCGTTTGGGAGCGCCTCGTTCAGGACCGAGAACTTGACGTGGCCGCCGATCACGACGTTCTCGGGGGACGGCATTCGCTCGACGCCGTAGCTCACTGCGAGCTCGTTGCGGCGCAACGGGGTCGCAGCGATCTGCTCCCAGCGCACGCGCTGCCGCGAGACCGCGCGCCTGAGAGCGAGCGCGTTTCGTGCGCGGCGAACAGGCGCGCGCACGAGCCAGGGGATCCGCTCACGCATGCGCGACGAATCCATCGAAGAAGGCGCGCCACAGCGGCTGCTGTGCGTCGTTGGAGTTTGCGAGCGCCGTCTCCCGTCCGGCCCCGACGTAGCCGGTGTTTCCGGGATCGGAGAGGGCCTCTGCCAGCGCTTCGACATCCTCGACCTCGACGAGCCGGCCGTTGACGCGGTCATGGATGAGCTCGGACGCCTGCCCGACTCGCGTCGACACGACGGGCACACCGCTGGCCATGGCCTCGAGGACGCTCTTCGGTCCTCCCTCCTGGCGCGAGGGGACGACGTAGGCGTCGAGGGCGGCGTAGAGGCCGGCGACATCCTCGTAGCGCTCGAGCGGTCGATGGACGTACGGGATGCCGAGACGGTCGAGGCCCGCGCGCACGTAGCCTCGCGCCGGTCCCGAGAGAAGGACGTGCAGCTCTGGACGGAGCTTGCGGAGCGTCCGCATGCACTCCACGAGCACGTCGGGGCCTTTGATGAGCTTCGGCTCCTCGCCGTCCCCCCAGCCGACGCCGTCCTTCTGGAACGAGCCGACGACGAACGCGGTCTCGGGGAGCCCCAGAGCGCGCCGGGCCGTCGTGCGCGTCACGGGCGTCTGGGGCGTGAACAGGCTCGCGTCGACGCTGATGACGATCCGGTGCACCTTGGCCGGGTCGATCCCGCTCGAGAGCACGAGTTCGTGCATCTCCGCGTGCGTCACCTGGACGCGCTCGAGCTCGCCGTGGTGCGCGCACAGAGCCCGGTATGCGACATCGAACTCCGGCATCCCCGGCGTGCCGGGCCGTCCGTGGAAGTACGCGGTCCCGAGCGCGTGCGGGATCGGACGCCACGGCTCGCAGAGAAGCGTGAACTGACTGCCGAAGAACGCCGCCTGGCCACGGGAGCTCGTCAGCAGCCGCTGCGGTGCGAGCCGGATCCCGAGGCGCTCGGTGTGGGCAGCCAGCGCCTCGAGCTCCTTGTCGATCACCCAGCCGGCTCCCTCACCGACGAGGAAGAGGCGCGACCGTGGCGGCCAGCGGCTGGTGTACGCGACGACGGCCGGACGAAGAAGTCGCCTAGCCAGCACGCACGCCCGCGAACTCGTCCAGGCCGAGCACGGCCAGATACCCGTCGGCGACCTCGTCGAGCGAGGGCAGGTCGATCTGCGCCTGCCTCGCTTCGTACTCGTCGACGAGCCTGTCGAGGAGGCCGGTCAGCTCCTCGCGGTCGCGGAAGCCGAAGCCCGCGTCCTTCACCGCCTCGGAGCTGCCGCCGCTGTCGAGGTAGACCGCCGGCAGCCCGCACGAGAGCGCCTCGACGAGCGCGTTCGAGTAGGCGTCGTGCTCGGTCGCGGTGACGAAGATGTCGTGCGAGCGAAGCAGGGCTGCAAGGTCGTGCGAGGGAACGGGCGGAATATGGCGAGCACGGCGGAAGCACGCCTGCGTGTTGCCGACGAACGTGAACTCGAAGCGATCCCAGTCGAGGTGATCCTCCAGCCACTCGTACGTCGGCCCGCCCTTGCGGGGGTTGTCGGACCACGACGCGCTGATGAGCCGCGTCTTGCGGTCGCGGCTGAAGGGCGAGCGCCCCTCCGGATTGAAGATGCGGCTGTCGCAGCCGTTGTAGACCACATGCGGGTCGACGAGCTCGATGCCGATCTGGCGGTACATAGCGATCGTCGCGTGCGAGATGGCGATGGTCGCGTCGGCCAGCTTCGCGTTCATGTCGGCGACGCGCGCGTCCGTCCCGTCGTCGAAGCCGCGATAGAGCGAGGTGACTGCTCCGACGCGATGCACCATCCGCGCGCCGTTCAGCCTTCGCGCCAAGAGCTCCAGCCGCGGGCGGTCGAAATTGAAGGAGTTGAAGAGGACGGCGCGCGTCGACGGCGACAATGTGTTGACTCCGACGCGCACCCCGCGGCGCTCGAGCTCGGCCATCACCGCGCGGAGCGTCTGGTTGCCGCCACCTGCGGGGGAGGGCGCGAACTCGTGGAAGACGGCGAGGTCGACAGGCCGGACGCGGGCGAGCGCAGCGTCCCGCTCGAGCTCGAGGCGCCATGCAGCCCGCTTCACCGGCCGGAGCAACACGACGGCGGAGGATAGCCCCCGGCACTCCCGACGCTGCTGGCACGATGGCCTCCGTGATCGTCGCAGACCTTCGCTATCGCGTGGGCACGATGCGCCGGGACCGGGCACGCATCGCCTTCTACCGCCAGTTTCTTCGCCGCGGCGAGCTCGCGTTCGACGTCGGCGCGCACGTCGGGGACCGGACAGCCCTTCTTCGCCGCACAGGGGCGCGGGTCGTCGCGGTCGAGCCGCATCCGGCGCTCTCCGAAAAACTCGATCGCACTTTTCGGGATGACGCGCAGGTGACGCTCGTCGCGGAAGCAGTCGGCGCCGAACCGGGCGAGGCGGAGCTGCGATGGCCGGAAGCCGGCCTGCCGTTGGCTTCGATGTCCACGGAGTGGGTCGACCGCGTCCGCGAAAGCGGTCGGTTCGCGGCCGAGTGGGCGAATCGCGTGGTCGTGCCGGTGACAACGCTCGACGTGTTGATCGAGCGATATGGCACTCCGACCTATTGCAAGATCGACGTGGAGGGCTACGAGGAGGCTGTCCTCATGGGCCTCACCCAGCCGATCGCCACCATCTCCATCGAGTTCACGCCCGAGTTCCTCGACTCGACCGAGCGAGCGCTACGCCGGCTCGAGGCGATCGGCGAGTACCACTTCAATTACGGCGTGGGCGAATCACTCGTGCTGATCGAGCGACGCTGGCTCAAACGCGAGGAGCTTCTTGTGCGACTCCGACGCTGCCACCCGCTCAGCTTCGGCGATGTCTACGCGCGCGCCGTCGCTAAGAAGAGGCAGTGACCGTCTCGGCGGTCTCGTACGGCGACAGCTCGACAGCCTCCCAGTGCAGGATCGGTGCGACCACGCCGGGGCGCGCCTGATCGTTGAGGAACAACGACTCGCCGTGATCGGCGATGACGTCGAACTGCATCGCGTCGTCGGCGTACACGATCCACTTGATCCAGTGGAGCCCGATCCGGAGGTTGATCAGGTAACGGCCGCTGTTGAGGAGTCCTGCCGGGATCGTGCAACGGATCGCGTTTCGGCCGGGCTTGAGCAGCTTCTCCGGCTCGTCCGTGACATCGGTGAGATATGAGCGGAAGACCACGACCCCGTCGATTGTCGCGAGGTCGAAGCCTGCCGTGAACGACGAATTCACCTCGGCGAGGTCGAACTCGAGCGTGACCATGATCGGGCGGCTGCTGAAGAACGAGGTGGCGGTCTTTCCGTCTGGGTCGGCGAGTCGCAGCTCGCGCACCTGACACAGCTCGTCGCCGAGGAGATCGTCCTCGGCCCAGCTCCGCGAGCCCTCGTCCTCCCTGCCCACGGACGCGAGGTACCGGCGGATCACCGTCTCCGCGTCGCCCTCCGCGACGAGCTTGCCGTGGTGGAGCAGGATCCCGGTCCGGCACAGGCGTCGGATGGCCTGCATGTTGTGGCTGACGAAAAGAACAGTGCGCCCCTCCTGCGCAACCTGGGACATGCGTCCGAGACACCGCTTCTGGAACTCGGCGTCGCCGACCGCCAACACCTCGTCGACGATCAGGATCTCCGGTTCGAGGTGCGCGGCGACTGCGAATGCGAGCCGCACGTACATCCCGGACGAGTACCACTTGACCGGCGTGTCGATGTGCTTCTCAACCCCTGAGAACTCGACGATCTCGTCGAGCTTTCGCCTCACCTCGGCAGTGTTCATGCCGAGGATCGCGCCGTTCAGATAGACGTTCTCCCGCCCGGTCAGCTCAGGGTGGAAGCCAGTGCCGACCTCGAGCAGAGAGGCGACCCTGCCGTAGATGTCGGCGTAGCCGGTCGTCGGCTCCGTGATCCGCGAGAGGAGCTTGAGCAGGGTCGACTTGCCCGCGCCGTTCTTGCCGATGATGGCGATCGCGTCGCCCTCGCGGACCTCGAAGGACAAGTCGTCCACGGCCCAGATGAACTGTCGCTCGCGCCTCCGCATACGGCGGCGCGCCTGCGCCACAGCGGTCTCGACCTGCCCCACGCGGTAGCGCTTGCCCAGGCCGTGCGCGCTGACGGCGATCTCGCTCATCAGGCCATGTCCACGATCGTGCGCTCCGTGCGCCGGAAGTAATAGAGCCCGCCGACCATCAAGACGATTCCCAATGCCGCGCTGGCGGCGAGGCCGCCCACGCTCGGCGGCTTCAGGCCGAGGAGTGACCACCGAAAGCCCTCGATAACTGCGGTCAAGGGATTGAGTGCGAGGAGCCAGCGCCAGCGCTCCGGGATGAACGTCGCCGGATAGACGATCGGCGTCACGTACATGCCGACCTGGAGCATGAACGGCATGGCGTATCCCGCATCGCGGTACCGCACCATGATTCCCGTGAACCACAAGCCGAAGCCGAGCCCGGTGATCAGAGCCAGCAGGATGAAGAACGGCATGAAGACGATGTGCCAGCTCGGAAGCACCTGGTAGTAGGCGAAAAGGGCGACGGCGACGAGCATCGTCAGGGCGAGGTCGACCAACGGGGTTACTCCCGCCGAGAGTGGTGCGTAGATCCGCGGGAAGTACACCTTCTGCAGCAGCCCGACGTTGTTGAGCAGGCTCGAGGCGCTGCCGGTGAACACGGAGCTGAAGTACGTCCAGGGAAGCAGTCCGAGCGCGAAGAGCGGATACGGAACGGAGTTGTCGCCGGTGGAGATGTGGGCGAGATGCCCGAAGATCACCGAGAAGAGCACGATCGAGACGAACGGCCTGAATATCGCCCAGAACGGGCCAAGATACGTCTGCTTGTAACGCGCCTTGAAGTCACGCCAGAGGAACCGGTAGAGGAGACCCCGATAGCGCCAAAGCTCGCCGAAGTCGATCGGGATGAACCCCGTGGACGCCTGAATGCGGCGATGCGCCCGTGTAACCGCCGCAGGATGCGCGAGCACGTGTTCAGTCGCCACGGGCGACAGGGTAGCGACGAGGCGGGCCGGAAAGCCCAATAGTCTGGCTTCATGATCTCGGTCGAGGCGCGGGGCCGGCTCGGGAATCACATGTTCCAGTTCGCCTTCGGCGTGGCCACGTCGGCGCGCCTCGGAACGGACTTCGCCATGAACGACGAGCTTCTTCGACCGCTGTTCGCGTTGGGCGCATGGCGATCACCGCTACGGCGCGCCACTCGAAGCGTCCGCTTCCGCGCGGCGCGGCGACTCGCCCCACCTCGCGTGGTCAAGATCGACAACGACGACGACCCCGACGTTGCCGTCGCTGCGCTCGTCGACGGCGTCCACTACGCGGGGTTCTTCCAGTCGCTCCGCTACTTCCACGACGCTCAGGCCGACGTACGAGCCGCTTTCGAGCCACATCGACGACACGTCGAGACGTTCCGCGAGCGCTATGGGGGCCTTGCCGGGTCTCCCTACGTCTGCTGCCACGTGCGGCGCACCGACTACGAGGCTGCGGGCGCTCACCTGCCGCTTTCGTACTACCGCGAGTGCTTACGGCTGGCGCGGGCGTCGCTCGACGTACCCGTGGTCTTCGTGGGCGATGACCTCGACGAAGTCCGGAAGGAGCTCGGCGGCGAACCAGGCGTCCGTCTCGAGCACAACGAGGAGATCGTCGACCTTCAGCTCCTCATGAATGCAACCGCCGTCGTCACGAGCAACAGCTCGTTCGGCTGGTGGGGAAGCTGGCTCGGCGCACCGGGTCGCCCCGTGTATGCACCGAAGCACTGGTTCGGCTTTCGACTCGGCAAGGAGATCCCACGCGCAGTCGTGCCCCCCGGGTGGCACACGGTGCCGGTGCTCGACTGAGCCGAGTTACCGAAGCGCCTCTTCGACACGCTCCATGTACCTGTCGAGTCGCAGCACATCTGGATCCCAGTCGCCGATCAGCCGCTCGTAGACCTCGCGCGAGAGCGAGAGACGCTTGAATTCAGACCAGTCGTCGAGCACGACGAACGGCAGGTTCGGGTGCTGCTCCGTGAGGACGCTGCGGGTCACCACGGGGATCGTGCGCAGATAGAGAGCTTCCCAGACGCGATGTGTGTCGATGCCGTTGCCGCGTGGCGCGATGCAAAAGTAGGCGGAAGCGAGCCCGTGCAAGTACTCGTCGAAGTCCCTCCGCGCGGAAGGCTCGATGCCGGTCTGATCGCGGCAATATTCGCGCGCCGGTGGAAACGTGGAGATGTCGTAGCTTGCATCGAAGAGTTCCGATTTCGCCAAGCCGGCCTGCTGCACGCGAAGAAGTGAAGCGCCGTCGCCATGGCGCCAGCGGGCATCGGCTATTCCTCTGGGAAACGCGTGGAGCTTCGGATGGTGGAGCGCCGCGTTCGCGGCAAACCAGGCGCGTAGCCCAGGGCGTCGTAAGAAGCGCCTCAGGCTGGTGTCGACCGCCCGGTCACTGTTGCTGCTGAACAGGACGTAATCCCCGGTCGGCCGATGCTTGGAGAAGAAGTACTCGATGACGTCGGTACGACAGAACCACCAGTCGTTGTCGACGTCCTCGTTGATCGTGAGATCGTCCCAGTTGATGACGTAGCGGCAGCGTGCGGCGAGCCGGTTCCCGGTGATGAACGGATGATCGTCTGCGGTGACCGACAGCGCGGCGACATGTTCCGGGGTGTGGACGGGAGGCCGGATGGGGTAGACCCGACGGCGCGCTGCTGCGTAACCACGGCGACGGAGTCGGAGAACCGACGAGCCTCCGGGGACGAGGCGGATGAGGCTGCCCAGCATGA
>Ga0070741_10007756_pt1 | contig 21982 bp, 20 predicted proteins | sample Coa_R1_4_FD_66440 | JGI IMG/M metagenome (GOLD analysis project Ga0070741, IMG submission 66440) | Surface soil microbial communities from Centralia Pennsylvania, which are recovering from an underground coalmine fire - Coalmine... | ecosystem: Environmental > Terrestrial > Soil > Unclassified ... | reverse complement strand
CTCCGCAAGGCGGAGCTGGCGGCACAGGGATTCGATCCCGCGCAAGCCGGCGAGATCTACATGGACGACAGGCCCTCGGGTGGCTACGTTCGACTCGATGCTTCAGCGTACGAGCGCATTCGAAACGGCGGCCTGCGTCTGTGACGCGGAGGACTGAGGAGTCGTTGTGAGAGCGAGTACGGCGTATGCCGTGGCCGCGTCGCTCATGAACAATCCGACGGGCGTCGAGAGGTCACGCCGCTTGTTGAGGGAACGGGCCACCCACTGACCTCGAGGAATCTGTTGATTCTGACGCAACCAGGCACGTCCGATCGCAGCGGCTGCCCGGGCGCGGGGTGTCGAGATCTGCTCCAGGACGAACGTCGCCAGTCCAGTGGCATAGCCGTCACTTTGCGCAGGAAAAAGCCCGAACACGCGCCAGTGACGCCTGGCTAGAGGTGCAAGGCTCCAGCCCCCATCCGACCTCTGAGCATCCAGCACCTCGGTCGCAATTGATTGCTGCTGAGTCTGGTCCAGCAGGCCGGGAAGCTTCATCGAGGCCCAGAGAAGGAGCAGTCGGTGTTCCAGCGACTGCGATGCAGACTCTCTATCGAGATACTCACGCAGCCTCTGAAGATGATCGCGGACGGCCGGGTCTGACCGATACACCGCCGGTGCGTATCCGACCGCAAGCGCAGCCAGCGTGGCTCCATAGTACCGACTGTCCGCAGCCTCCCAGGGACGCAGTCCGAAGTTGAGCCAATCCCAGGCCCCCCGATCCGGGCCATCTGTGCGCTGCTGGGCCCACATGATGTCGAGCGCGGCCTGGGTGGCCGGGCTAACTCGCCCAGCGCGCGCACCGGTAGAGCTCAGGATCAGTGCATTGAGAACGGATTCGGTCCCGCGTGACTGCCGCGTCTTGTCCGACCCGGAATGTTGGTCATCATAGAACGGGCTGGCTTGATTCCACGCCTGCACCCGCGAGCTCACATTCTCCAGCAGTTTGACCTCGGCAGGAGCAGGGGCGGCCTCGCCAAGTGCCCTCTGCAGAGCGGGCCGAGCGAGCGCATACGGCAGTACTGTGTGGCATGAGACGCAGAAGGTCCCATGATCCCGCGCGGCATGCGGCCACCCTATCCACCAGTTCATTCGCGAGTCGAGGTACTGAGCAGCGGTCCTCGGGTCCCAGCTTTCCTGATCGACAGGTACTCTCGGCGAGCACGCTGACAATACTGCCACGCAAGCGAGGCCGAGAGTGCAGCTCAGACGCACGGCTGTTCCGGAGGATTCTCAGGCCGTATTGCCGGCATCCACAGTGAGGGTCACGCCCGTCATGTTCTTAGCCTTCTCGCTTAACAGAAATTCCACCGCTGCGGCGACATCCTCAACTCCAGCAAGGCGCTTGAGCGCGCTGCGGCGGATGATCTGATCGCGCTCGCCTTGTGTCAGCTCGCCGGTCATGTCGGTTTCGACAAAGCCCGGTGCCACGGCATTCACGGTGATTCCGAGTTGCCCGACCTCGCGCGCGAGCGAGCGCGTAAAGCCTAGCAGGGAAGCCTTGGTCGCAGCGTAGGCCGAGAGGCCACTGTATCCCGTGGTACCGATGATCGATGAAATATTCACGATGCGCCCGGCCCGCTCGACCATCATCGAGCGGAGCACGTATTTGGTCATGATAATCGGCGAGACGATGTTGAGCCTTGCGAGACTCTCAATGTGCTCATCGCGCATCATCGACAGCACACCCGCGGTCCCAATCCCGGCATTGTTGATGAGCCCGTAGAGCGGACCATGCTCCTTGCGCAAACCCGCGACCAGTGTCGAGATCTCGCTGGTGTCGGTCAGATCGAACTGCCGGAAGCGCAGCTCGCCACGCTTTTCCCCCGAGAGGCGCGCCGCGGCCTCCTGGAGGGCTGGGGTTTCGGAACGCGCGATGGCGATGACCCGGTAACCGGATGCGGCCAGCGTTGCGGCGATCGAGAGGCCCAGGCCGCGACTGCCACCGGTGACGATGACATTACGCATTCGGCCGCACCAATTTGCCGGACGCTGAGACCTCCAGCGCCGGCACGATCCGAATCACCGCCGGCACTTTGTGCGCCGCGAGAGAGCCGCGACAGGTATCGAGAATCTCCTGCTTGAGCGTCTCGTCCGCAGAGACAGCCACGCTGGGCGTCGGCTCGGTTCCGGTGAGCACGACGTCCGCCGTGACCACGGCACCGGTGATCGGATTGCGCCGTGCTTTCACCAGCGACATGCGCACCCGAGGATGCGAATTGATCACCGCTTCGACTTCCTCGGGATGCACCTTGAGTCCGCCCACATTGATGATGCCGCCGCTGCGGCCCATGAAGTAGTACCGGCCGTCGCGCAACTCCACCCGGTCTCCCGTATTGACGAACCCTTGCGCATCCCGCAGATCGCCTTCGTGGCCAAGATAGCGGGTCGCTGATCCTGCCGAGTGCACCCGCAGCGTGTCGTCTTCGATCCGGATCTCGGCGCCGGCGCGTGTCGAGCCGTTCAGGAGGCTCGGCGGAAAGCCCGTAAGGCCATCCTCCACCGAGAAGGCAACGCCCGCCTCGGTGGAAGCGAAAGCGTGAGCGATGCTGGCCTGCGGAAAGATCGCGCGCAGATTATCCAGTATCGCCTGATCGGCGATCTCGCCGGACAGTCGCACGTAGGTCGGTGAGATCCGGGAGGCGAAGCCGCTCATCAGAGCCTTGCGCCAATGCGAGGGGGTGCCCGAGATATGCGTCACCTGAGCCGAGCCGGCGCGCCCGAGGAAGTCAGCGACCGGTTCGCTCTGGCTGGAGAGGACCATCGACCCGCTGCGCAATGCGCGCAGAAAGATCTGCAGTCCACCGTAGCGCCGGATGTCATAAAAGGTGCTCCAGACCCTGCTGCCTGCCTCATCGAGCGGCTGTCGTGCAAACGCGTGCGTGAGGCTGGTCAGCGTGTGTAGCACCAGCTTGGGGATTCCCGTGGTTCCCGAGGTCAGGAGGATCCATTCGGTCGGATGAGTCTGACGACGCTCTATGTCGCACTGCACTACCCTGGGCTGAGCTTCGATTGAGAGATTCTTCTCGATGCCTTCCAGCGCCGGAGTTGCAGGGTCTCGCACGCAGGCCGCCGCTCCCGACTCGCGGAGCACGGCTCCAAAATGCGCTTCGGGCAAATCCGGCGGACAGAGGACCACTCGTTTGGCTACGCCATCCAGCTCGAGCAGCGCCACTGCCGCCGTGAGCTGATCGCGTGCTGCTATCAGCACCGTGCGGCCCCGCAGCGCCTCGAGACGATCTCCGAGGATCGATCCCGTCTGCAGAGCGGCGAGTGGGATCTGCGAACCCGGAACATGCAAGGTGCCACACGGCGCCGCCTCGCGCCGGGCCAGGAGGCCCCACAGCCACATTGGGCTACCCGGAGTGATTTTCGTAGAGCCTGACAAAGTCACCGAAGGTCACAGGGAAGGTGTCCGCGGTTTCGAATGGATCGAAACCGAGTGAGTCCTCCAGCCGCGCTACGATGAGCGCAAAGCTCAGCGAGTCGAGACCGGACTGCAGCAGCTTCAGGTTGTCGGACAGCGGCGCAAGCTTGCGCTGCTGCTCTCGTGCAACATCCTCGAAAAACGACACGATGGTGGACCTCACCGACATCCCCTGCTCCTGCTGCCCCCGGCCGCCACACATTATAGGGGCTGGCGGTCCAAAGCACCCGTGACGTGGTGCACGCGAGCGCGACTTGCTTCAGCAAAGCAGGCTCTGCGCTCGCCCGGGCCCGGGGAATGAGCAGCGGTGCGGCAGGTGGATGGGCCGATTACGCTAGACTGCGCCTCATGTCCACCACCGTTTCCAAGGTATTTTCCCGTCCCGCAGGAAGCATGACGCTGGCCGCGCGGGTGTTCGTTCTGGCAGCGGCGTTGTTTCTCGAAAAGTTCCTGCTCAACTTCTTCGTCGACTTCGACGGTGCACAAAGAGCTACGGGTCTCGGCGGCGTCTTGCGGAACGTTCAGCACTTCGGGCTGCGATTCTGCGTCACTCTGGGCATTGCGCTGCTCGTGTTCAGTTACGCGAGCGATAGCCCTCGTCTGACTCAGATGAATGACAGCGCGCGGGGCACGCCTCTCAGAATGCGTTGGCTGCTCATCCACGCGGCACTCCTACTGCCTCTGCCCCCATTGCTCTATACGCTGTACGGCGATCATGGCCCTGCGCTGCCCTTTGCTCTGCAGGCATCGCTCTGCATCGCCTTCGTGCTCGCCTCCGCGTTCGCCCTTTTTGCTGTCATGGCGCCTTGGGCGCTCTGGCGTGACACGGCCAAAGCCCTCGGTACTCTGTGGCTGTACGCCCTTATCGCTGCGGTGGCGGCAACCTGCGCAATCCTTTGGATTCAGATGTTGTGGGCCCCGACCGCCTTCGTCACCTTTCATCTGGTCCATAGCCTGCTTTCGACCTTTCTGATCGTTCAGAGCGACCCGGCACATCTGATCCTCAGCACCGATAACTTTGCGGTCCAGGTGTCAGACATATGTTCGGGCCTCGAGGGCGCGGGGCTGATGCTGGCCTTCTGCGCAGCATGGCTGCTCTACTTTCGCAAGGAGTACATCTTTCCGCGTGCGCTGCTGCTGATCCCGGCGGGTCTCGTCGTGATCTTCGCACTCAACGTGCTGCGTATTGCAGCTCTCGTGGTCATCGGCGATAAAGGATTCCCGGAAGTAGCGGCCTACGGATTTCACTCCCAGGCGGGCTGGATTGCCTTCAATCTGGCTGCGTGCGGCCTGGCGTTCGCCAGCCGGCGCAGCGTCTGGCTTACGCGCAAGGAGCACCTGCCGCGCGAGTTGCATCGCGACAACCCAACGGCCGCCTATCTCCTTCCCTTTCTCGCCATGCTTGCCTCCGGCATGATTGCCCGGGCGGCTTCCGACGGCTTCGAGCTGTTGTATTCACTGCGCCTGTTCGTAGGCGGCGCGGTGCTCTTCGCCTACTGGCGCCGCTTCACCTCGCTCGACTGGCGGGTGAGCTGGTGGGGACCGGCCGCCGGCGTGGCAGTGTTTGCTCTGTGGATCATTGGCCAACCGTGGGTCATGACTCCCGCGCGCATGCCGGATACGCTCGCGGCGTTGCCTGACGGGTATCGGATCCTGTGGATCAGCGGGCGATTTCTTACCGGCGTACTGTTGGTGCCTATCGTCGAGGAGCTCGCGTATCGAGGCTTTCTCTTGCGCCGGCTCGCCTCGGCGGACTTCGAGTCCGTTTCATTCACCGCCGTGGGCTCCTGGGCACTCATTATCAGCTCAGTCGTGTTCGGTCTCGGACACGGTGCGATGTCGGTTCCGGCGATTGCCGCCGGCCTCATCTACGGCGGCGTTCTGATGCGTACGGGGCGAATGGGTGATGCGGTGAGCGCCCATGCGACCACCAATCTGCTCATCGCGCTTGACGTATTGCTCTTCGGGCAATGGCAGCTCTGGTAGGGTCCGGGCCAGCTATTACGTTACCGCACGGTAACTTATGAGAGACAGCTGCGGTCTTATGTAACAAGTCGGGATGCAAGTGTCATCGGACGGCGACATTTTTGACCGTGCCCACGCTCCGGAGCCCCTGTGAACTGCTAAGATTCTTGCCACAGCACTCGGAAGACGGCCCACTTCGGATTGTGGCGCCCGGGTGGCAAGGTCAATAATCAGGGGACTCACGTGTTCAGTAGAAAACTGTTGGCCGCACTGGCTCTGTGCCTCGTTGCGGGTTCCGCGTACGCCAAGCCCGATAAGTGCTACGACCCGCACTCGATCCTGGGCAGGCTTTTCAAGGACAAGGATTGCAAGACCGTAACCGCACCGGAGATCGATCCGGCCAGTGCGCTGAGTGGCCTGACCTTGTTGCTCGGTGGTCTCGCGGTGGTGCGCGGCCGGCGCTTGAAGAAGTAGTCGACCGCGACGATTCAGCAGAGTCTCGCACGGACGCGAGGCTAATCGACCGATGCTCACGTCAGTCGTGAGCGGTTAGGCTGTGCCTTACCTAACTGACCCAGAGTACCCGCGACGCTCTTGGCGGCGCTTCATCCGCCCTTCCTTATCCCCCGCCTGCGCCCTCTCGATAGTGCTTTCGAATCCACTGCTGGTAGCTCCCATCCATCACGGCGCGCCACCAGCGATCGCTGCGCATATACCAATCGAAGGTCCGGCGTAAGCCCTCTTCCAGCGAGACCTGCGCGCGGTAACCGAGGTCGCGCTCGATCTTCATGCAATCGATCGCGTAGCGACGGTCGTGTCCCGGGCGGTCCTGGACAAACTTGATCAAACCCGACGAGGAACCGCCTTGCGAACACGGGGACTGCGGATAGGCCTCGCTCAGCTGCTTGGTCCCGCGGAATGCCTCGTCCGCGACCGCGCAGAGCATGTGCACGAGGTCGATGTTCTCGCGCTCGCGCCCGCCCCCGATGTTGTAGACCTCTCCGGAGATACCCTTGGAGAGAATCAGATCGATTCCGCGGCAGTGGTCGCTGACATGCAGCCAGTCACGCACGTTGCGGCCATCCCCATAGATCGGCAGCGCCCGTCCATGCAGGATGTTGACGATCATCAGCGGAATGAGCTTTTCAGGAAAATGATACGGCCCATAATTGTTCGAGCAGTTGCTGGTACTGACCTGCAGGCCGTAGGTATGGTGATACGCGCGCACGAGATGATCGGAGGCGGCCTTGCTGGCCGAATACGGTGAATTGGGCGCGTACGGAGTTTGCTCATTGAAGGGCGGATCGCTCGGGCCCAGTGAGCCATAGACCTCGTCGGTCGAGATATGGTGAAAGCGATGACGCTCGACAGCGCGCTCCTCGAGCCAGACCTTGCGAGCTGCTTTGAGCATCGAGTGCGTGCCCACGACGTTGGTCTCGACGAATGCGTCGGGCCCGTGGATGGATCGATCTACATGCGACTCGGCGGCGAAGTGCACGATCGTATCCAGGCGCTCCTCTCGCAGGAGTTGCTCGACGAGCGCCGTATCGCAAATGTTGCCGTGAACGAAACGCAGCTCCGAACGTCCCATAACCGGCTCGAGGCTGGCGAGGTTGCCCGCATAGGTGAGCGCATCGAGTACTACAACGCGATCTCCCGGATGCTCCTGCAACCAGTAGTGCGTGAAATTCGAGCCGATGAAGCCGGCCCCACCGGTGACCAGCAGCCTAGCCATCCTTCATCTCTCCCAGGACCCCGCGAAGGCGCATGCGCCAGTGGACCGGATTGGTCCGCAGCGCCGCCAGAGATGAGCAGTCGAGCACGCTGAATTTTGGGCGCAACGCCGCTGTCGGGTACTGATGCGTCGTTATGGGCGCGACACAGACTTGTGGAGAGACCAGGCGCAATTGAGCGGCTTCCTCCGCGATGGCCACCGCAAAATCGTACCAGCTGGCCACCCCCGCGTCGGTCCAGTGATGGACACCGTTGAGCTCGGGCAGGGCCACGATCTTCCAGATCGCCTCAGCCACCGAGCGAGCCGAAGTCGGCGTGCCGACCTGATCGGTCACCACCCGGACCGCGCCGTTGGAGCGCATGACCCGCAACATCGTCCGCACGAAATTGCTTCCCATGGCCGAGTAGACCCAGGCCGTTCTCAGCACCAGGGCTTTATCGGGCAAGGTGCGCAGGACCGCATCCTCCCCGTCCCGCTTGGTCAGACCGTAGACATTGAGCGGTCCCGTGGGCGAATCCGGCCGATAGGGCGTGGAGGAATTTCCGCCGAACACGAAGTCGGTCGACAGGTGAATCAGCCGCGCGCCCACCTCTGCGGCGGCCTTGGCAAGATTTCGCGCCCCTTCCGTATTGATCCGCCGAGCGAGCTCGGATTCGGCCTGGGCACGATCGACGGCCGTGTAGGCGGCTGCGTTCACGATCGCATCCGGCCGGATCTCCGCCACGCGGGCCACGACCGCCCGGGCATCGACGATGTCCAGCTCCTTGTGAGTCTGGCCGAGGATCTGCACCTCGCCCGGAGCGCTTTCAAGGAGGGCCCGCCCGACCTGGCCGCCGGCGCCGGTGATCAGGACCCTCATGGAAAGTACTCTGCCTGGCGAAAGCTGCCGGCCGTGGCATCCTTCGCCGACAGAGTCGGTTCGACCCCAGCGGCCAAGGGCCACTCAATGCCTAGATCCGGATCATTCCAGCGGATCGCCTTCTCATCCGCGGGCGAATAGAAATCGGTGCAGCGGTAGAGAAAATCCGCGTGCTCGCTCAGGACGAGAAAGCCATGGGCAAAGCCTGCGGGCACCCACAGCATCTCGTGATTCTCAGCCGACAGCGTAACCCCCACCCACCGGCCGAAGCTGGGCGAGCTGCGCCGGATGTCTACTGCCACATCGAATACCGTGCCACTGACCACACGAACAAGTTTTCCCTGAGTGTGTGGGCTCTGCCAGTGCAGACCTCTCAGACTGTGGCGCGCGGAGCGGCTGTGATTGTCCTGCACGAAGCGGGCTTCGATCCCGGCCGCGGCGAATTTGCGCTCCTCCCAGGACTCCAGGAAGAAGCCACGGGCATCCCCGAACACCCGGGGACGGATGAGAATGACATCGGGTAACGAAGTCGGCTCGAACTGCATGTCAGGTCCGTCGTCGCACGCGGGAGCCCTCAGGTTTGACCGCGGGCGATCTCGAGCAGATACGCACCGTACCCGCTCTTCTCGAGCGGCCGCGCGAGCTCCTCGAGCTGCTCAGCGCTGATGTACCCGCACCGGAAAGCGATCTCCTCCGGACAGGCGACTTTCAGGCCCTGCCGGCTCTCGATCGTCTCGATGAACATCGCCGCCTGCAGCAGCGACTCATGTGTGCCGGTGTCGAGCCAGGCTACGCCGCGGCCAAACAGCTCCACTCGAAGCGATTGCCGCGCCAGATACGTGCGATTGACATCCGTGATCTCGAGCTCCCCGCGGGCGGAGGGTTTCAGGCCTGCGGCGATCTCGAGCACGTCATTGTCGTAGAAATACAGGCCCGTCACCGCGTAGTGCGATTTCGGCTGGGCGGGCTTTTCCTGGATATCGAGCGCACGCCCTTTTGAATCGAAGTCCACGACGCCATAGCGCTCGGGATCGCGCACGCGATATGCAAACACGGTGCCGCCCGAGACATGCTGCGCGGCAGCGCGAAGCTGGTCCGGCAGTCCGTGGCCGTAGAAGATGTTGTCGCCGAGCACCAGAGCGACGCGATCCTGACCCACGAATCGGCGCCCGATGATGAACGCCTGCGCGAGCCCTTCCGGTCGCGCCTGCTCGGCGAATGAGAGCGAGAGGCCCCACTGACTGCCATCGCCCAGCAATCGCTCGAAGAGCGGTAAATCCTCCGGAGTAGAGATGAGCAGAATGTCCCGCACGCCCGCGAGCATCAGCGTGGTGAGGGGGTAGTAGACCATCGGCTTGTCGTAGATCGGCAGCAGCTGCTTGCTGATGCTGCGGGTCACCGGATGCAACCGCGTTCCCGCACCGCCCGCCAGCACGATTCCTTTGAGCGTCATCGGATTTCCTACAGGATCCGGTAACTGGCCGTCAGCATGGCGCGGTTCTCGATGAACTGGGTGGGCGCCGGCGCGATGCGCGACTCGTGGTCATAGCGCAACCTGAGCTCGAGCCGGCGCGCGGGGATGTACGCGAGAGCGAGGCTCCCCAGATAGTCATCATCGGTGAAGTCCTGCTCAAAATAACGCTCGCGCGCAGCGCGCCCGGAGAGCTCGAGTCGGATGGTGCTCGTCATTCGGCGCGTGAAACGCACTTCCGCGCTCACACGATCCACATCGAACTGTCGTTCCACGGAGTAGGTATCGCGCTCCCATGTCCCCGATACATCCAGGCTCGTTCGGTTGCGCTCGAAGCGCCACAGCAGGCTGCCATACTGATTCAGGTAGTTCTCCGTGGTGCCCGTGGTGGGTGCGATCGCGATGCGCCCCGTGGCACCGCTTTGTACGCCGCGGAAGCTATCGGAGGCATCACTGTACTGGCGGCCAGCGCTGAGCTGCAGAAGCGAGGATGCCGACAGCAGGCGCGTGATCGAGAGGCGCGCGAAGGGACTCGTCGTCCAGCTACCCTGATCGTCGGCCTGGGAGACTCCGCCATCGAGCGACAGCTCGGTCCGCGCGCCCTTCACCGCATACTGCGCATAGAAGTTGCGGCGATCGTAGTCCGGATTGATGAGCGTGTCGCTGAAGCGAATGCGCTCGTAATCGGCGTTCAAGGAGAGACTCGAGGCCGCCGACAAATCCTTCCCGACACTCAAATCACCGAGCAGGCGTGAGTTATCGAAGGGGCTCGTCTCGTAGTGCGCCGAGGCGTAGCGCGCACCGACCTTGACGAAGAGGCTGGACGTCGGCCGCAGCAACAGGTCGGGTCCGGTGGACACGACATTCACGTTCTCGAGGTTTTGCGGTGTGACGGGCGCGAACGGATCGAGCTGCGCCTGCCCGAAGCTGTCCTCGACGCTCCAACGCAGGCGCTCGGGAATCAGCACCCAGCCCGCCGAGCCGTCGAAACGGCCCAGGAGCTGTTTATGGAAGGCATTCTGGAGGTAATCGATGTAGTTGAAGTCACCCTTGAGGTCCGCATCCAGCCGCTGTGCGGCGCGGCGCACCTCGAATTCGGTTCCCACCAGGGCGAGCGTCTGCGACTCCTTGTCCGTCGATGAGAGCAGGACGTTGTCGGTTTCGCCCACTCCGGCACTCACGGCCAACTGCGTGACGTTGCCGGCCGGCCCCTGAACAGGCAATCCGATCGGCTCAGACTCGCCCATGACTCCCACGGTCGGAAGCCGGCCGGGCGCCTCATCTGCCACCGCGTTGTACACCGGAATCAGGAGGCAGGCCGCGGCCAGCGCGGCGTAGCTAACCCCCGCGGGAGGTCCCATCGACCGATCCGTAGTACGAATAGTCGTAGTAGCCCGTTCCACTTGCTGCTCGTGCGTCGTTGAGAACCAGGCCCCTGAGCTTCTTTTTGTCGAGGTGGGAGATCGCATCCAGCACGCCCTGTCGCGGGGTCTTGCCCGCGCGCACCACGAGCACGATCTGACCCGGGATCTGCACCAGCGCCCGCGCTTCGATCGAGGCCAGCAGCGGCGAGGAGTCGAACAGAGCCAAGCGGCGTGGATTGCGCGCCGCGATCCGGGCGGCGATCTGTGCCATCCGGGCACTGGTGAGCAGCTCGCTCACCCCTTCGGCCCATTTACCGGCCGGCAGGAGGTCGAGCCCGGGCACGTTGGTGCGCAGAATCAGCGACTCGACCTCGAGCGTCTCATCGAGCAGCGCATCCACCAGTCCGGGCTCACCCTGCACGCCAAAGGCGCGGCTGATATGGGCCTTGGGCAGATCCGCATCGATGAGCAAGGCGGTCGTGTCCCGCTCGCGTGCGAGGCTCATCGCCAGATTGATGCTCGTGAAGGACTTGCCATCGCCCGGCATGGGACTCGTCACCAGGATGAGGCGCAGGTCCGGCGAGCCCGCTGGATTGAGGGCCGCCTCGATGAGCGGGCGCTTGATCTGGCGGTAGTGATCGGCGAGTCGGCGCTCCTGCTCCGGCTCGGGCAGGTAGCCCTGCTGGCGCAGCATCTCGAGGTCCACCGTGATGCGCCGATACGGATACTCCGGCTCGGTCCGGGCCGGCAGCGGCGAGACGGACAGAGCGGCCGCCCGCGCAGCGTTCGGGTCAGCCTCGAGCGCTCCTGCCCGCCGCATCTTCTCGAAGACGTTCTCGATGAGGCTCACACGTTACCCAGTTGCCGCAGGGCCGCTATCGTCACGCGATAACCCTCGTGACTCAGGAACACGGCAATCCCAAACCCCGCCAGCAGGCAGGCCGCGACCGCCACCATCAGTCCACCATCTCGCAGCGCCAGCCGGGCGCTCTTCCTCGGGAAAGCCGGCGCCACGCAGCCAAGCACGGGGACGCCGCTGATGCGAGTCAGCGTGCTGCTCGAGCCGAAGACCGGATAGAGCTGATCGAGCCCGTAAGCGAGCGCACCCCCGGCGCCGAAGGCCGCCAGCAAGATCACCGCCAGCAGCAGAGCTCTGCGCGGCGAGACCGGTTTGACGCTCACGATCGGTGACTGCACGATTTCGAAGCGTACCGATCCGGCATCGTCCGCACGTTGACTCAGCCGCGCTTTTTCGAGATTCGCCAGCAGCGCGGTGTATTCCGACTTGTTTACATCGTAATCGCGATTCAGCTGGGCGAATTCGGCCTCGACCTGGGGCGCAGTGTTCACGAGCTTGCGCAGCGCCTGGACCTTCTCCTCATGCTCGCCGAGCTGCGACTTGAGGTCCGACACATCCAGGTCCGCCTGATTGAGCTGCAGCTGAATGCTCTGATACACGGGATTGGCGCTCGCGCGGCTGGCGGCGACCGCATTGGCATCCCCGTGGCGCAGGCTATCGATCTCCGCCGCCCGGCGCTTCTTCAGCTCCTCCAGAGTCTCTCGCGCGGCGATGACATCCGGATGTTTGTCGGTGAATTTCAGCAGCAGCTCGTCCAGGTGGGCCTGCGTCTCCGCGATTCGCGAGACGGTATCGGTCCCCGCCGCCAACCCTGAGGTTCCAACCATCGCAGGAGCGCTGCCGATGGCCGCCACGGCCGCATCGCCGTGCAGCTGCGCCTGCAGCGTCGCGCGACGACTTTCGGCGGTGTGCAGCTTCGCCTGCAGATCGGAGACCGCATCCGTCTCCTTCTGCAGCTGCTGGAAGTAGCCGCCCTGCTCCGAGGGCATCAATCCCAGATGCTTCGTCTTGAAATCCGCGAGTCGGTCTTCGGCGGTGCGCAGGCGCTTCTCGTAGTCCTTGATCTGCACCACGAGGAACTGCTGCGCGCTCACGCTGCCCTCGCGCTTCCCGCCGAGTGTCTGCTCGACGAAGGTGTTGAGCATGTCCTGCACCAGGGCGAGGCAACGCGATTGGACCTTGTCCTGATAGATGATGTCGTAGATGCTGCCCGCGGTGCGCTCATCTTCACGGTCGCTCGCACTGCGCTGGGAAATTTGGATGTGCTTGCGCAGCTCATCCAGCAGTTTCTCGCGGCGGACCGGATCGATCGCGGTCTGCGGCAGCACGCCGACCTGCTGGGCGATCTTTTCCAGCTCCGAGCCCGCCAGCAGCGACTGCCGCACGTAGTTCAGCTCCGAGTTGACATCCTGCTCGACGGTGAGTCCCTGCAGTGCCGGCGTGAGCGGGGTGCGCGTATCGACGAAGACACTGGCGGTGGCTTCGTATCGATCCGGCATCGAGAAGACGAACACCCAGCCGCAGAGCGCAATGACCCACGCCGCGGCGAGTCCCAGCCAGCGGAAGCGCCAGGCGCCGCGGATCTGCTCTTTCAGGTGTTCGATGGCCGGGCTCATGATGGGATTGGTGTTCAGAAGCGACTCTCGGGGACGACCAGCACATCGCCCGGACGCAGCGCGAGGTTCTGGGTCATGTCACCGCTGTTGACGAGCTTCTCGAGCTTGATCTTGATCTCGGTCTGCTTGCCGTTCTCGGTGCGCACCAGCCGGGATCGATCGCCGGCGGCGAAAGGTCCAAGCCCGCCCACCGCGAGCACCGCATCCAGCACCGTCATCCCGTCCCGGTAAGGCAACGCGGATGGATTTTTGACCTGCCCGATCACTTTCACCTGACTGAAGACGCTGGCCGGAACCGTGACGATGACATTCACTTCGGGCGACTTCACGTACTCCGACAGCACTTTTTCAATGTCGCGCGCGAGCTGCGAAGGCGTCTTGCCGACGGCGACCATGTCCTCGACCAGTGGCGTGGAAATCTTGCCATCCGGGCGCACGGGGACGGTGGCCGTGAGTTCGGCATTGCGCCACACGAAGACTTCCACCGTGTCGCCCGGTCCGATCAGGTAATCGGCGGGCACCGATGACTTGCCGCTCGCGGCTCCCGCCTGTGCAGGGGCGCCGGCGGGGCTCTGAGCCCACGTCGTGGCGAATGCGAGACAGGTGAGGACCAGCAGCACCCACTGCCGGCCGTTCAGCTTGGCGACCCTCATTCCCCTATCCTAGCCGCCAGGGGAGACCCCTGCCGGGATTGTTTTCACGTCGTATCCGGTACCAGGCGGGATATTCTGACATTCGGCGGGTGCGCACGCGACGCTGCACCGCGGCTGTGATCTGCATCACATCGGACAGTGGCCAGGAATGCGGCGGCAGGCCCGCCGCGCAGCTCAGCTGATCGTCGCGCTCGCCAAGTTGGAAAGTGCGCTTTCGCTGCCCACGGCGGTGACGGCCTGGATGGCGAAATACCAGGTCCCCGCTGCCAGTCCCTGAACGCTGTAACTGGTCGCGGTGCTGTCCGTCACCGGGACGGACCGATCGAGTGCACTGGCATCCGTGCCGTAATAAATGCGATAGCCAATGAGATTCGTCAGTGGCGTACCGTCGACATTCATCGTCGGCGGATCCCACGCAAGCGTCACACTTCCCGGCGGCTTATTGGCCGTGACCTGAATCGAGAAAGGCGCGAGGGAGGCGGAGGAGGAACCGTCGCTGACCGAAATGACGATGCCTTCGTAAGTGCCCACGTTGCCCGACGAGGGCGCGCCAGCCAATGTGCCCGTGAGGTTGTTGAACGTGGCCCAGGACGGCGTGCCGCGGATCTGGAAGCTCACGTTGGCACCGGTCGCGTTGGTAGTGGGAGTGAAGCTGTAGTTGGATCCCGCCGGCACGGAAGTCGGAGGTTGCCCGGAGATCGTGATCCCGCTGCTCGCAGGCGGCGGATTCGCCGACTGCGCGCCGGCGTTCGTGGACTGCACGACGTCCGGGCCGCCATCACAGGCCGAAAGCAACAAGAGCGCAGCGAGAGCATTTGCGGCGAAGCGCAACACCCTGAGTTTCCCCGTCAGGCGTCGCCCGGGTGGGAATCAACGCCTGTGAAAAGTTAAATTCGACTTCTTTTTCAAGGAATTATAGCGGCTACCCTCCCCGCTCGCCACCGCCCGCACGCTCTCGTTAATGGATGGTAGCGCTGGCTACGGCTGACGGCGGGCTTTGCGTGCCGGTCGTCGTATAGGCTACCACTTCAAAGTAGTACGTCGCCGGGGCCAGGTCCTGCACCACGTAATCTGCGAGCCCCGGGTTCGAGACCTGAATACTCGAGCTCAGTGAGCTCGCGCTGGTGCCGTACATGATTCGATAGCCGGCCAGATCGGTCAGCGCGGTCCCATTGGTGTTCTCCGTGGGCGGTGTCCACGAGAGCGACACGGAGCCCGTGGTGGTCGAAGCACTGCCGACCGTCAGCGCGAAGGGCGCCAATGAAGCGGAAGCTTTGCCGTCGGTAACGGAGATAATGATGTTGGATGTGGTCCCAACATTCGCCGTCGTCGGCGTTCCCGAAAGCTTGCCGCTCGTGGCACTGAAGCTGGCCCAGGACGGCGCGTTCTTCACGCTGAAGGTGAGCTTGTCTCCATTCGCATCGGATGCGCTAGGCTGAAAACTATAGAGCGCACCCGCAACGACGGAGGTCGCCGGCGTACCGCTGATCTGGGGAGCGGAATTACCGGGCGGCGCGGGGGGCGGGCTGCTCGGGGGCGTAGTGGGCGGTTTGCCCGCGCCCGAGGTGCTCACCTTGATGGTGATCGAGGGAATAGTGCTCGTTTTCACCCCGTCCGTGGCGGTGATGGAAATGTCCTTGTAAGTGCCCACGGCGCTCGCCGCGGGTGTGCCGCTGAGCGAGCCGCTCTTGGAATCCAGGCTCGCCCACCCAGGCAGGTTGTGCCCATGGAAGGTGACCTTCGAGGGCGATGAAGCCGACAGCCAGGGATGAAACCAGTATTTCTGCCCCACGACCGCGTTCGCCGAAGCGTTCCCGCCGATGTAGACGTAGTCGGAAGCCGCCAGCGCATTCGCGCAGAGTGATGTCAACAACACCAGTGCTGTTATGGCTTTGCGGCGGATTGGTGAGACATGGTTCGAGCAAAATGAGGGCTTGCGCGCGAGCGGTGCGACGTGATGCATGACCTTCCCCGTACGAGCTGATTGAGACCGCGCGCTCTTGTTGCTGCTGCCTGTGCTGCTTGAGCGGCTGGCGCGAGCGATCGGGTCGCGAGCCGCGCACCGTTCACGTTTGAACGTAAAAAAGCGCGTTATGTGCAGTAAAACCCGATGTGATGGGTGTCACAAAATGTCGGCGCGAACCGACGTGCGCAGTTAGCGACAACCGGCGCGTGATTTGACTTAACACCTCACGAATGTGGCGCGGAGCCGTAAATTCAGGCGCCGGAGGTGGAAACCGCCATAATTCACCTCCGCGGGGAGATTCGGTGTACGCTTGCCCCGCCGCGGAGCAGAACCCGTTCAAGCGGGCAGTCGTGGCGCTGAGCCGCTGCCGCGAAGGCCATCTTGAAGTGGCGGGTTCCTGTCCGCCGGCCTGTTATCTGTGAGCAAAAGGTCTACAGCTTGCCAGGCGGACACAGTTCACAGTTTTCGACGCATCACCTGCACGCGAGCGTGTGTAGTGATGAAGTAATGTGATCTGCCCATAATCAACGACTAAGAAGCAAGAAGGGGAGGACAGAGAAACCGTGGCGGCCGTGGTGGGATCAGTCAAAGGTTCGGTTCCCGGATCGGACCCGCACAAGCGCGTCCGACTCGGGAGCGTGGAGCCGGCGCTGCTTGCAGTCCTCAAGCAGCTCGATCCGCTCGTCGTGGTCATCACGCTGCTCGTCTCGGCGCTCGTCTGTCACGTTCCGCTGACTCCGGCCCTGGGCGCCGTCGCAGTGCTGGCGTTCATCATCTCGAGCCGGATTTTCGGGCGCGGCGACCGCGAGCATGATCTGGCCGGCAAGCCGCTTACGACGACTTTCTCACGCATCGCGCTAGAGTGGATGTCGGTCGTCTGCATCCTGCTGTTCACCGCTTTCGCCTTCAAGGTGAGCGCCCTCTTCTCGCGCGCGATGATGCTGACCTGGTTCGCGGCCACTCCGGTGGCCCTGGCTGCAGCACATGCCGTGCGCTCGCGCGCCCGCTGGCTGCTCACGAACAGCGCTTATGCGCCGACGTACCTCATCGTGGGAGCCAATAGTCTCGGCTTCGAGCTCTTCCGCCGTTTGCCCCGCAAAGGGTTTCTGGGCTTCTTCGATTTCCGCAGCCCGGACCGCGTCGCTCAGGTGATCGACCCCGCGCAGCTCATCGGGCACTGCAAGGACGTGGCCGAATTCGCCCGCGCCAATAATGTCGGATCTATTTACATCGCCCTGCCGCTGAGCAACGTTCCGCGCATCGGAGAGATGATCCGTGAGCTGCGGGACACGACCGCCTCGGTCTATTTCGTTCCCGATGTCTTCGCCTTCGATCTGATCCAGGGACGGCTGGTCGAGATCAACGGCATGCCGGCCCTGTCGGTATGCGATACGCCTTTCTACGGGATGGACGCCGTGCAGAAGCGCATGGTGGATCTGGCCTTCGCCAGCCTTGCGCTCATTCTGCTCTCACCGCTGATGCTGCTGATTGCGCTCGGGATCAAGCTCACGTCTCGCGGCCCGGTCCTCTTTCGCCAGCGCCGCTACGGGCTCAATGGCGAAGCGATCATGGTGTACAAGTTTCGCAGCATGACGGTCTGCGAAGACGGCGCGGTCGTCACGCAGGCCACGAAGGGCGATCAGCGTGTGACGCCGCTCGGAAGACTGCTGCGGGCCACTTCGCTGGATGAGCTGCCGCAGCTGCTCAATGTGCTCGAAGGAAAGATGAGCGTCGTCGGACCCCGGCCGCACGCAGTGGCGCACAACGAGCTGTACCGCAAGCTGATCAGCGGCTACATGATCCGGCACAAGGTGCGTCCCGGCATCACTGGCCTTGCGCAGGTGAATGGCCTGCGGGGCGAGACGGAAACGCTCGACAAGATGCGCGAGCGCGTCCGCTACGATCTCGAGTATCTCAGCCACTGGTCACCGTGGCTCGATCTGAAAATCATCCTCAAGACCATCTGGGTCATCGCGCGCGACAAGAACGCGTACTGACTGATTCCGTCAAACGGCGCGAACGTTATGTTTGGCCCGTTGCGGCGGGATCAGACATCCATCACAGCTTCACGATTCTGGTGTAGGATTCGCGCTCCGCGACGGGGATAATCACGCGAAACAACAACATGGCGTCGAGTAAGTAAAAGCGTTTTAACAACTTTGTTCTGCAGTGCCTTGAAAAGAGGGGAACCCAGTAGAGGCACGGGGTCTGAGATGACAACGAATTCGGCAGGGAGAAAAGACGCTGGCTATTCGCTGGCGAATGGAATGCACCTGCAAACGACTGTCGCTGGAGCCGCGTACGCGCCCGCAGGGCGACTTGATGATGCAAAGCAAGGTGCACGCGACCTCGTACACCTCGTCGACGATTTCGATCAGAAGCAGTTTCTGGCCGTCGCCGCGGCGTTCGGGCAGCGGCGTTACGGTTTCGTGGTGACGCCGAACGTCGATCACCTGATCCGCCTGCATGAGGATCCGTCCTTCCGAGCGCTCTATCGAAGCGCCGAGTACGTGCTGATGGACAGCCGCTTCTTCGCGCGCGTGCTGCGCCTGCTGAAGGGCATCCGGCTGCCGGTATGCACCGGTTCCGATCTGAGCGAGGGCCTGCTCGCGCAGGTCGCCGCCAAATCCGATCGCATCGTGATGGTCGGAGGCAGCGCCGAGCAGGCCCAAAGGCTCGCCGCCCTCTATGGCCTGACGAACCTGCGCCATCACAGCCCGCCGATGGGATTCATCGAGGATCCGCTGGCCGTTGAGGAATGCCTGCAGTTCATCGAGAGCGAAAGTCCTTTCCGCTTCTGCTTCCTGGCGCTGGGCTCGCCGCAGCAGGAGATGCTGGCCCAGCTGCTGCTGGCGCGCGGTGCGGCCCGGGGGCTTGCATTGTGCGTGGGCGCCTCACTGAATTTCATCACAGGCGTGGAGAAGCGGGCGCCGCTTTGGATGCAGCGAGCTTCACTGGAATGGCTGCACCGGCTGTGGCTCGATCCTCGACGGCTCGCGGGACGCTACCTGGTACGCGGACCGAGAATCTTCAGCCACCTCCGCCGCGCTCGATTCGTGCTGCGCAACCCGAGCGCTAACTCCGGCTGAGCCTTTGCGCGAGCGGCGTTGGCCTCTGGGGCATCGCCGCCCGTTTCCCGCTCTCGCGCCATAATAGAAGCACGATGCTGTCCGTCCGCGGTACCCGGCCCGTCCCGCGCTGGGTCGTCATCCTCTCAGTCCTGGTGCTCCTGATCGGCATCCTCCTGGCGATCGCTCCCGTCCGCCATGCCCTCCTGCGCGGCGCAGGTCACGCGCTGGTGAAGAACGACCGCATTGAACCTGCCGATGTCATCGTCATCGCGGCCGATGCGCGCGCCGTAGGCGCGCTTGAGGCTGCGGATCTCGTACGCGAAGGCATCTCGAGGCGCATCGCACTGTTCTTCTATGAACCCGATCGCGCCGATCGCGAGCTCGCGCGTCGCGGCGCACCGACGGTCGATTTGAATACGCTCACTCTGGAGCAGCTGCACGCAATGCAGGTGCACGCCGCGATCGAGGTGATTCCCGGGAGCATTGCCGGCACCACTGACGAAGGGGAGATACTGGGGCGTTGGTGTCGCGAGCGCTCGATCCGGACGCTTCTGTTCGTCAGCACCACCGATCACTCGCGGCGGGCGCGGCGCGTGTTGAATCGCGCTCTCGCGGACTATGGAACTCGTGTGATCGTGCACGCCTCACGCTACTCGAGCTTTGATCCGGATTCGTGGTGGCAGTCCCGCGATGGACGGCGCACCGAGTTGACCGAATCGGAAAAGCTGCTGCTCGATCTCCTGCGACATCCCTTTTCCTGAGGCGGCGCGGGCCGCTTCTCTCAACGCCACGCTTCACCTTGATGTTGGTTCGCTGCGCTGCACCTTTCCCGCAGCTTTCAGCGCGTGCGCCGCGTTGACCGCAGGAATGTTAAAGAGAACAATAATTCATAAGAAGGTTGAATCGGGTCAACTTTTTGCCCCGCGAGGCGTCTAATCGCGTGAGGTTCGCAAGACCTGACTGATTGAGTGTCGATTTTTTGTCCCGGTGTGGTATTCGCGCCCGAGTTTTTCACCCTCCCTGAGGCTCAGGCGTTGCTGCCAGTTCTCGTCATTGAGCGCCGTTGGAAGCCGCCCGGAAGGGCGGCTTTTTCTTGGGCTCAAATCCTTCTGAGCTGCCAGGCGACAGCCTGAAAGCCAGCCTACGCGATAACGTTGTTGGCCGCGGGGACTGCCGCACTCTGCAACTCAGGCCGGGATTCCCTTCGCGTCACGCCCTCGCTCTCGTCTGCCGGCAAACTAACATGGACGGCCAGCCCGCCGGCGCTCAGGTTGCGCGCCTCGATGGTGCCGCCATGAATCGAGATGGCCCGTGCCGCGATGGCAAGTCCGAGACCATCGCCGCCCACCGCGCGGTTGCGAGCCGCATCGACGCGGTAAAATGGCTCGAAAATGAGCCGCAAATCTTTCTCCGGCACGCCCGGTCCGTTGTCCCGCACGATGACCTCGATGCGCGTTTCTGCGCGCCGTGCGGTGATCCGCACCTCGGAGCTGGGCGGCCCGTAGCGGACCGCATTGCGGATCACGTTCTCCAGCGCGCTGCGCAGAAGCTCGGTGTCGCCCCGCACGCCGAGGTCGTTCTCCGACTCCAGCGCAACGCTGCACCCGTGCGCCTCGGCCTCGATGGCGACATCGGCCACGATGTTGGCGATCAGCTCCGCTAAGTCGATAGGGAGATGCTCGAACCCCTGCATCGGACGCTCGAGGCTCGCGAGGCGCAGGGTGCGGGCGATGAGTTGCTCGAGACGATCGCCTTCGCAGGCGATGCGGGCGAGGTGGCGTTCGACCTCCGTATTGTCCTGCCGACGGGCAAGTGACAACGCAAGCTGCAGCCGCGCCAAAGGTGACCGCAACTCATGCGACACATCGCGCAGCAGCTGCTGCTTCACCTCGAGGAGATTGCGGACGCGCTCGGACATCATGTCGAGATCCGAGGCGAGCAACCCCAGCTCGTCGCGGCGACCCTTGAGCTTGGGCGACACCCGGACGCTCAGATCGCCCGAAGCGATTTGCCGCGTGGCGCGCCTGAGCTGATCCACCGGCCCGACCAGATAGCGGGCGAGAAAGAAGCAGACCGCGGCGCTCACTACGAGCGCAATCGCCAGGGTCGCCGTCGAGACGCCGGGCATTTCCAGCTCACCGAACAGGTGCGGCCCGGATCGCAACGGCCCCACGAGCACGTGAAAGGCCTGGCCGCCGGGGCCCACCAGCACCAGCGGACCGCCGACCGAGCGGATCGTCGGATGCAGCAGTGCGTTCTGCCGGGCGGCGGCGATGCGCTCCGGCGGGTCGCGCAGATAGTCCGGGATCGGCCGTCCGAGCATCTCCTTGCCGGTGTTTTGATCGGTGATGTAGGTGAGCGCAAAGATCTCTGGACGCAGCCCCACGAGCCAGGCGCGCAAGGCCGGCCCACCGCCCGACTGGAACGCCTGCGTGGCCTGGGCATACAGCTCTGCCCGTTGCACCCAGGGTTGCGAGAATCGGCGCTGCAGCTCGTTGTTGACGACGAGGGTGACGGTTCCCAGCAGAATCAGGACCAGCGCGAGCCAGAAGGCGAGAAATATCCGCCAATAGAGCGAATGCATTCTGAGGTCAGGGTTCACTGTCGTCCGTCCGAGCCGACAGCGCGAGAGCATAACCGGTGCCCCGCACGCTCTGGACACTGACGCGGGCGGTGACCTTCGCCAGCTTTCTGCGCAGGTTGCTCACATGCGTGTCGAGGCTGCGGTCGGTGGGCAGCAACCGCCGTCCGAGCGCCTGGGTCATGAGCTCATCGCGCGTCACCGTCTTGGTATCGGCTCGCACGAGCAGCTCGAGAATGCGCAGCTCCGCGGCTGTCAACTCGAGGTCCTGATCGTTCACATCGGCGCGCCGGGCCCGCAGATCGAGCCGCAGCGGCCCCCATTGCATGGCGCCATTCGCGGGATGCCCTTCGCCGGACATGCGACGCAGCACCGCCCG
>Ga0070741_10007755_pt1 | contig 21983 bp, 15 predicted proteins | sample Coa_R1_4_FD_66440 | JGI IMG/M metagenome (GOLD analysis project Ga0070741, IMG submission 66440) | Surface soil microbial communities from Centralia Pennsylvania, which are recovering from an underground coalmine fire - Coalmine... | ecosystem: Environmental > Terrestrial > Soil > Unclassified ... | reverse complement strand
AGCGCAACAAAGAAGCGGTCAAGCGACGCGCCGTGAAACGGCTGGAACAGTTAGGCTTTCAAGTCGAACTGAAACCCGTTACCCCTCTTGCCACTTGACCACGGATATTTTCAGAGGAGTCTCATGTCCAAAATTCCGCTCGTAGATTTACACGCGCAATACGAAACCATCAAACCGGAAATTGACGCGGCGATTCAACGCACAATTGACAACACCGCGTTCATTCTCGGACCCGAAGCAAAAAAGTTCGAAGAACATTTCGCCGCATTCTGCAACGTCAAACACGCCATCGGTCTCGATTCGGGCACGGCGGCGCTGCATCTCGCGCTGCTCGCGCTCGGCGTCGGCGCGGGCGACGAAGTAATTACGACGACGCATACGTTCATTGCGACATCCGAAGCGATTGTGCTCACCGGCGCGCGCCCCGTTCTCGTGGACATTGACCCGCGCACGTACAACATTGACGCGCGCAAGATTGAAGCTGCCATCACGCCGCGCACCAAAGCGATTATTCCGGTGCATTTGTACGGACAACCCGCCGAGATGGACCCGATTGTGGAGGTAGCGAAAAAACACAATCTGCGCGTGATTGAAGATGCCGCGCAAGCACACGGCGCCGATTATCGCGGACGCCGCATCGGCTCGATTGGCGACATGGCATGTTTCAGTTTTTATCCCGGCAAAAATCTCGGCGCGTACGGTGATGCCGGCGCGCTGGTCACGAATGACGACGAACTCGCGCACAAAATCAGAATGCTGCGCGATCACGGACGCACCACCAAATACGAACACGAAATGACCGGCTTTGGCTATCGCCTCGACGGCATTCAAGGCGCGGTGCTCGACGTGAAGCTGAAGCATTTGCCGGAATGGAACGCGGCGCGGCGCGCACATGCGGACTATTACACCGAATTGTTGGCGAATGTGGACGATTCGATTGTGACGCCGTACGAACTGCCGCACGTGCGCGCGGTGTATCATCTCTATGTCATTCGCACACGCCAGCGCGATGAGCTTTTGCAATACTTGAAAGACCAAAACATCGAAGCGGGCATTCATTATCCCGTGCCGCTGCACTTGCAGCCTGTATACAAAAATCTCGGCTACAACCAGGGCGCATTTCCCGAAACCGAAAAAGCGGCGAACGAAATTTTGTCGCTGCCGCTGTATCCCGAACTTACGCACGCGCAAATGGAACGCGTGGTGGAAACAATGCGCGAGTTTTATAAAAACAACTGACCAGTGAAAAGCTAAAAGTTAAAAACGACCATCAAGTTTTTTTCGCTTTTAGCTTGGAACTTTTTCCGTTTGTGTCTCTCGTTACCACTTCTTGGCTCGCCGACCATCTCGATGACCCGAACGTGCGTATCGTAGATACGCGCTGGTATTTGCTCGATGTGCTCAAAGGCGAACGCGATTATGCAGCGGGACATATTCCCAACGCGATTTATTTGAGCGTGGATCGCGATTTAGCCGCGCCGCCGCTGCCCGATGCCAAGACCGGGCGACATCCGCTGCCCGATGCGGATAGGTTTGCTGAAACGATGGCGCGCGCGGGCGTTTCCAGCGCAATCGTTTCAGCGGTTGCCACCCACGTGGTTGCCTACGACGATGCAGGGGGAGCCAATGCCGCGCGCGTCTGGTGGCTGCTGAAATATTTTGGACACCATCAAGTTTCGCTGCTCGATGGCGGTTTGAATCAGTGGCTTGCCGAAGGCAGACCATTGACGACGGAGATTCCGCATTTTCCGCGCGCCGAATTTCGCGCACAGCCGAATCCCAACATGGTCGTCACGAAGCAGGAAATGTTAAAACATACGCGCCACTCACGCACGCTCATTCTCGATGCGCGCGCGCCCGAACGGTATCGCGGTGAAACGGAACCGGTGGACGCGCGCGCGGGACACATCCCCGGCGCCAAGAATGCGCCATTGGCGGAGAATTTGCGCGCGGCGAATGATTTTCGGTTTCAAGGCGCGGCGAGCCTGCGCGCGCGGTTCGAAGCGTTGGGCGCGCGCGATGCGGAACAAATTGTCGCATACTGCGGCAGCGGCATTAACGCGGCGGCGGAATTGTTTGCCCTCGAACTGGCAGGTTTTCATCACGCGCGTTTGTATGCCGCGTCGTTCAGCGAGTGGAGCCGCGATGAAACTCTGCCCATCGTCACAGGCGCCGAACCGTTCTGACGTGATGTGGGGGTAGTGGCGATTCTCTTGCCTCCCTCTCTTCAACCGAAATGGAATGATGCAAGGCGAAATGATTCTTCGCGATGTTTCGCGCAATCAATGGCTGCGTTTTGAATCCCCGCGTGAAATGATCTGCGCGTACGAACGCGCGGAGGTTTTGCCCGCGTTGGCGCGTGTCGAAGCGTGGGTGAACGAACACGCCGCGTACGCTGCCGGATTCATCGCCTACGAAGCCGCGCCCGCGTTCGACGACGCGCTCGTGACACACCCGGCGAAAGATTTCCCACTCGTTTGGTTTGGACTCTACGACGCGCCAACGCCATTTCCCTCCGTTCCCTTTGTTCCGCCGGTTCCCTCTCACACTTGGTCGCCCAACATCTCGCGCGAGACGTATAACGCCGCCATCGCGCGCATCCGCGAACACATTGCGCGCGGCGATACGTATCAAGTGAATTACACATTGCGCTTGCGCGCCGAGTTTGACGGTGACGCGTGGGCATTGTTCACGCAGCTCGTGCGCGCGCAGCCCAATAGTTACGCCGCGTTTCTCGACACCGGGCGTTATGCGATTGCGTCCGCGTCGCCCGAATTGTTTTTGCGGCGCGAGGGCGCAGCGCTCACGATGAAACCGATGAAGGGCACCGCGCCGCGCGGACGTTTTACACGCGAGGACCGTGAACGCGCGAATTGGCTGCATCATTCCGAAAAAAATCGCGCGGAAAATGTCATGATTCTCGACATGGCGCGCAATGATTTGGGAAAAATCGCGGAGGTGGGCAGCGTGACGCCGACGCGCCTGTGGGAAACGGAACGCTATCCGACCGTGTGGCAAATGACTTCGACCGTGCAGGCGACGAGTGACGCTTCTTTTGTGGATGTGCTGCGCGCGACCTTTCCGTGCGCGTCCATCACCGGCGCGCCCAAAGCGCGTACGATGCAAATCATCGCGGCGCTCGAACCGGAGCCGCGCCGCGTGTACACCGGCGCCATCGGTTTTCTCGCGCCAAATCGGCGCGCCCAGTTCAATGTCGCCATTCGCACCGCGCTCGTTGACCGCGAAACAAAACGCGCGGAATACGGCGTGGGGGGGGGGATTGTGTGGGATTCCGAAGCGGGCGACGAGTACGAAGAAACGCGACACAAGGCGCGCGTGCTGACCGAGCCGCCGCGCGAATTTGCACTGCTCGAATCGCTGCGCTGGACGCCGCAAGAAAACTATTGGCTGTTGGATTATCACCTGCGCCGCTTGCGCGATTCGGCGGATTATTTTGATTTTGTTTTTGACGAAACGCGCGTGTTGGAAGCACTCGCACGCGGCGCGGCCGCACTGCCGCGCGTGCCGCACAAAGCGCGTTTGTTGTTGGCGCAAGACGGCGCGCTGACTTGTTCCGCCGCGCCGTTAGACATCCCGCGCGAAGTCGTTCGGCTCGCGCTCGCGCAAATGCCCGTCAATTCCAACGACCGCTTTTTGTTTCACAAAACGACGCGGCGCGCGGTGTACGATGCGGCGTTCGCGCAGCGCGGGAATGCGGACGATGTGGTGTTGTGGAACGAACGCGGCGAAATCACCGAGACGTGCACGGCAAATCTCGTCGCGCAATTTGGCGAGGAATTTTTTACACCGCCGCTTGAATGCGGTCTGCTCGGCGGAACGTACCGCGCGTTTCTCTTGGAGCAAGGAAAAATTCAAGAACGCGTGATACCGTGGCAAGAATTGACCGACGCGCGCGCAATTTTTCGTGTCAATTCGGTACGGGGCTGGCAGAAAGCGAGATTGGAAATTCGAAATTAGAAATACGAAATAGAAAGTTCATGGCGGATTTGGCGTTCTGCATTCTGATTGCGCGTTTTCTATTATGCTATAATTTCCGTGCTCATCATGGAACAAACACTTTCCGGTCTCCAGTCTCCGGTCTCTTTTTCGTCCGCCTCTCCGTACCTCTCGGTCTTTATCCCCGCGCGCAATGAAGCGGGTAACATCGCGCCGTTGATGGACAAAATTGCGCGCGCGTTTCGTGACCACGCGCTCGACGGCGAAGTGATTTTTGTGGACGATGGCTCGACCGACGCGACGTGGCAGGAAGCGGCGGCGGCGTCGGAAAAATATCCGTTCCTTCAGCTGTATCGTCATCGTCGCTCTTTTGGTTTGACCGAAGCGATGCGTACCGGTTTCCGCCACGTGCGCGGCGAGGTCGTGATTTTTTTGCCTTCCGATTTGGAATCCGACCCCGAAGAGGATATTCCGAAATTGCTCGCCAAATTAAATGAGGGCTATGATGTCGTCGCGGGCTGGCGGCAGGGGCGCAACGACGGCAAAGTGTTCGCGTCGCAAATCTACAATGCCGTGTCGCGCGCGTTGTTTGGTTTGGAAGCGCACGACATGAATTGGATTAAAGCGTTTCGCCGCGAGGTGTTGGACGATTTGCATTTGCGTTCGGACTGGCATCGGTTTATTTTGCACATTGCCGCGTCGAAAGGGTATCGCATCGGCGAAGTGCCCGTGAATTTTTATCCACGGCAACGCGGCAAAAGCAATTTTGGTTTCGCGCGCATTCCGGTTTCGTTTCTCGATGTGCTCGTCGTGAAATTTTTGATGACCTTTTCGCGCAAGCCGATGTTATTTTTCGGCGGTTTGGGCGGCTTGTCTATCTTGACCGCGCTCGGCATTTGGATTTATCTCACGCTGTTGTATTTCAATACGCCGGGCAATATGCAGCAGCGTCCCTTGTTCACCTTTGCGGGTTTTCTGTTTGTCGCGGGCATCTTGTTGTTCATCGGCGGTTTCTTGGCGGAGCTCGTCGTTTCGCAAGCGGACCGTCTGGAAGATGTGGAACACCTGCTGCGCGAACGCGAGGAGACCTCACCCTAACCCTCTCCTACAAGGAGAGGGAATTGGGCGCGTTGCTCTATGCGCGTGCTATTGCTCACACACGTTTTTCCGCGCGCCGCGGACGACCCGCTCGGCGCGTTTTTGTTGCATTTGACGCAGCAACTCGCCAATGAAAATGTCAGCGCAAGCAATCCGCGTTCCGAAAATTTGCCAGAGCGAGTTGCGGCGGCACCGACGCCGGGGATGGGCGAACGCGTACAAGTGCATGTGCTTGCGCCGCACGCGCCAAGTTTGTCCGACCGCGAACGGTTTGGCGCGGTACAGGTGACGCGTTTTCATTACGCGCCGGACGCGCAAGAAACATTGGCGTACACGGGCGTGATGCATGAACGCGTCGCGCGCGGCATTGGCGGCAAAATCGCGTTCGCGCGTTTTGTGTGGCATTATTTTCGCGCCGCGCGCGAGGCGGCGAAAGCATTTCAACCCGATGTGATTCACGCGCACTGGTGGCTGCCGGGCGGTTTGGTCGGCGCGCTCGCGTCGAGAGTTTTGCGCGTTCCGCTCGCGCTCACGACGCACGGCACCGATGTGGAACAATTGCGCCGCGCGCGTTGGGCGAAACCGCTCGCGCGTTTTGTGTTCAGGCAAGCGCGCGTCGTGACGTGCGGCTCGCACTATTTGCGCGAACGATTGATGGAACTCGACGCGGCGGACGCGGCGCGCGTGCAAGTGATTCCGATGCCGGTGAATCCATTGTTTACAGAGAGAGACTGGAGATTAGAAATTCGAGGGGCGAGAGGCGAAAATCGAAATTCCAAATCCGAAATTCGAAATTCGAAATTCAAAATTCTCGCGGTGGCGCGGCTGACGAAACAAAAGAGCATGGATACATTGATTGAGGCGTTACGCATTTTGCGCGGGCGCGGCGTGGACGCGCAGTTGCAAATCGTCGGCGACGGCGACCAACGCGTTTTCTTGGAACACAAAGCGCGGGAATGGCAACTCGACGCGTTTGCGCAATTTGCAGGGATGCGTACGCAAAACGAATTGCCGGAACTGTACGCGCAGTGTGATGCGTTTGTTTTGCCGTCGCTGCGCGAAGGGATGGGCTTGGTGCTGGCGGAAGCGCTGTTGTGCGGCGCGCCCGTGATTGCGACCGATTCCGGCGGCGTGACGGACATTGTGCGCGACGGCGAAACGGGGTTATTGTTTCCCGAACGTGATGCCAACGCGCTGGCGGATGCATTGGAAAAATATGCGCGTGATTCACACTATGCGACGCGTTTGGCGCAAAACGGACGCGCGTGGGTGATGGGACGCTTTACGCCGCAACGCGTCGCCGCGCAATTTTTGCAAGCGTACGAACTCGCCGTTCACGCATAACCGCCGACTGTTCAACAGCGAGCCATCGAATGGAATGCGAGGTCTCAACAAAGTGTTCAATACAACAAAGCAAATGCTGAACAACCACCAAGTAGCGTTATTTTTTCTTGACCCTTGTTCAGCCGCCGAATTGGGTTCGATAGTCACTGGCTGATTACCGATTACAGATCACCGATCACTGACTACTGATGACTGACTCGCGTTCTTCCTCCGATAGCGCGATTGCATTTTTCCTCGCGCTGTTCTTGTTCGGCGTCTATTTGCTTTCGTTCAGCGGACGCATCACATCGTCGGACGGACTTTCGATGTTTGCGGTCACGGAAAGCGCGGTGAAACGCGGCGATGTTTCCACCGACCAGATGTGGACGTTCTTTGGCACAAAAAGCGCGCCCGCGCCGGACGGCGAGGTGTACAGCAAATACGGGTACGGCACGTCACTGCTCGCCGCGCCGTTGTATGCGCTCGCATTGTATGTGCCATTTTTTGGTTTGATGTCGCTGACGGTGTTATCGAGCGCCATTGCGGTGGCGTTCGCGTGCGCGTTTGTATATCTCGCCGCGCGGCGTTTGAATTTTTCCGTCGCGGTGGCGCTGGCGACGACGCTGTTGTTTGGGCTGGCGACGCCGGCGTGGGTGTATGCGGTGGAATTTTGGAGCGAACCGTTCGCGCTGGCGACGTTGGTCGCGGCGTTTTATTTTTTGCTGGCGTATCGCGCGGAACGCCGGTTGCTCCATGTCGTCATCGCGGGCATCGGTTTGGGTTTGGCAATCGCGGTGCGAACGACGAATTTGATTTTGCTGCCGCTGTTTGTGTGGTACGCGTTTTGGTTGCCGTCCAATGAAATTCAAGCAAAAACAAAACGCAAAAAACAATCCGGTGAGAGTCGCATAGATTGGCGCGGCGTGTTTTGGTTTGTGATTCCGATAGTTGGTTTTGTGTTGGCGATTCCGTTCTACAACGATATTCGTTTCGGCAATCCGCTCACGACCGGTTATCGCGCGGATGAAAATTTTACAAACAACATTTTGTTGGGCGCGTACGGCTTGTTGTTCAGCCCCGGCAAAGGTTTGTTGGTGTACGCGCCAATCCTCGCGGCGCTCCCTTTCGGCGCATGGCAATTTTACCAACGCTTTCGCCGTGAATTGGTTTTTAGTTTTCTGCTTTTCGCTTTTTACCTGATTTTGTTTTCCGCGTGGTATTACTGGTGGGGCGGCACCAATTGGGCGGCGCGTTTCCTCGTGCCCACGCTGCCGTGTTTGGTTTTATTGTGCGCGCCGCTGCTCGAGTTGATTCTACAACCGCCGTCACTCGCTTCTCGTTTCTCGCTTTTCGCTTTACGTTTCACCTTTGCCATTCTCGTCCTCATCAGTTTTGTGAATGAACTCGCGGGCTTGAGCGTTCATTCCCTGACGTATCGTTTGGCGTTGTCGAAAAATTCAACGAATGTTTTAGGTTCGACGAACGCGGATTGGGACGCGATATTTCAACCTACGCTTTCGCCGCTCATCGGGCATTGGCAAATTTTCAAGCCGACGAATTTGGAATTTGCATGGCTGCGCGCAAAGGCGGACGCGGCGCAAGTAGATTGGATTGCGCTCGCGTTGACGTTCGGTGTAATTTTGTTTGCATTGTACATGTTGGTGCGCGTGCTGCGCGGAAAAGAATTGCCGCGTGTGGCGACGCGTATCAATGTCGTGTTGGCAATCGTGTTGACGTTGTTGGTGATGGCGCGTTATGCGAACGACCCGCGTTTGGGCGGCAATGACGGTTACAAAAAATTGTTGACGACGGTGCAGCGTGAAGCGACCGCGCAAGACGTTTTGATTTTGAATGACGACGCGCGCGCGCGTTATTTTTTCAACACCAATCGCGCGCCGTTGAAATGGTACGGGCTTAGCCGCGACCCGGCGCGTTGGGATGTGCCGACGCAGGCATTGGTGACGCGTTTGGGACAGGAATATGCGCGCGTGTGGTTTGCGTACGATGACACCGTGGACGCGCCGAATCCGATGCGTGATTGGCTGGCAGCAAATTGGACGCAAGTGCAGCGCGTAGATTTCACGGATGGCGCGCATTTGATTTTGTATGGAGGTGCGTCACGGTGACGCAAGGGACGCGGCAGCGGCACAGCGATGGGCTGGCGCTGCTGAGTTACATCGCGCTTGCCGTCGCATTGACGTATCCGCTGGCGCTGCACCTCACCACGCACGTGCCCGGACGCGGCACGGACGACCCCGCGTTGACGTGGAATTTGTGGTGGCTGAAATTTGCGTTGTTTGATTTGCAGGCGACGCCGTTGTATTCCAACTACATTTATTATCCGATTGGCGTCAATCTGGTCGCGTACACGTCCACCTTTCTCAACGCGGTGCTGGCGCTGCCGCTGCAATTCGCGTTCGGCGTCATCCCCGCGCAAAATCTGTACACGTGGGGCGCGCTCGTTTTGAGCGGCTATGGCGCGTTGTTGTTGGCGCGCGAAATGCTGTCGCGTGGGCGCCAGCCAAATGATTTCGCCGCCGCGCTCGCGGGCGCGTTTTATGCGTTCGGCGCGTGGCATCTCAGTTACGTCGCGGCGGGACATTTCATGCTGCTGAGCAATCAGTGGATTCCGTTTCTCGCGTTGATGCTGTTTCGTTTTGAGCGTACGAACGCACGCGGGCGCGCCGGTTTTTTGGCGGGATTGTTTTTTGTTTGCGCGGCGTGGACCGAACTCACCTTTATTCCGTTCGTTTCGCTGCTCACCGGATTGTATTTCGTCTATGTTTTGTTGGCGCGGCGCGCCTTGTTGTGGGATGCCGCGCGGCGACGCGCTCTGGTCACGAATCTTGCGACATTTGTAGGTGTGGTTGCTCTGGGCGTTGCGCCGCTTGCGCTCAATTTATTTTTTGACACCCTGCGTTATGGCTATTATCTCGCGCCCGGTTTGGGGCGCGTGCAAATTTTTTCGGCGGAGCTCATCAGTTATTTTGTGCCGTCGTTTCAACATCCGGTGTTGGGCGCGTGGGCGAATGGCATCACCACCGCGAACACAAGTTACGCGTTCATCGGATGGGCGGCGCTCGCGCTCGCGCTGTTGGGAATGGTGACTGCGTGGAAATTTCCCGAAGCGCGCTTTTGGGGCGCGCTCGCGTTCTTTTTCGCGCTGGCGCTGCTCGGCGCGACGTTGATTGTCAATGGCAATGACACGGGCATTCCGATGCCGTTTGCGCTGCTGCGGCAATTGCCGTTCGTGAACGCGAATCGTTATCCCGTGCGGTTCAATGTGATGATGATGCTCGCGCTGACGCCGCTGGTCGCATTCGGCGCGGCATGGCTGACGCAAACGCGTGGGGGCAAAATCGCATTAGGTGCGCTCGTCGCGCTGTTGGCATTCGAGCAGTTGGTTGTGCCGCTGCCGCTTTCGGATTTGCGCGCGGGCGCGGTGTTTGACCAAATCAAAAACGAGCCCGGCGATTTCACCGTGATGGATTTGCCGCTCGGCTGGCGTAACAGCGTGGTCATTCAAGGCGCTATTGATTTCAAAGCGCAGTTTCTGCAAACGCTTCATCAAAAGCGTTTGCTCGGCGGACTCACCTCGCGCAACCCGTTGTTCAAGTTTCAGTACTTTCGCGAAATTCCGATTTTGAATTCCATCATTTTGTTGGAAGAAGGCAGCGCGATTGACGACGCGCAGCGCGCGCAGGACAAAACGTTCGCGAATCAAATCCTGCAATTTTTTGATCTGCGCTACGTCGAAGTGAATCGCGCGCTCACCAAACCCGCTGTGCTAGAATATGTGCGCGCAGTGTTTCCGCTGACCGAAATTTTTCGCGATGCCGAGCGCATTGTGTATCGCGTAGACGTGCCGCCGCTGCCGCAGCGCGCGACGATTGACCCGGCAGCGGAAACCTCGCGCATGTTGTTTGACGACAGGTGGGGACGCGCGCAGGAGGACAATGCCGGTTTCGGTTTTCGTTGGGCGACGGATACGCAGGCGCGCGTGTGGCTGCCGCTCGGCGATGCGAATTATCAACTCACCTTGCGTTTGCGCGGCGCGCATCCGCAGCAAAACATTCAATTGCGCGTGAATGGCGCACACGTTGCGGATTGGAATGTTTCCGACGCGTGGGGCGAATACACCGCGCAAATTCCCGCGCGCGCGCTGCGCGCGGGTTTGGACGAATTGGTGTTTGTGAGCGATACGACGCCGTTGGCGCAAGCCGCGCCGGATGACCGCACGATTGGCGGAACGGGCGTGGTCGCGCCGGTGGACATCGCGGCGACGGGCGCGGGGTTTGAGGCAGGCAAGTTTGGCGAAATTTACGTGGCGGGTCAAAATCGAATCCTGTCTACGCGCGGCTATCATCTCGTCGCCGTCAATCCGCAGTCGGGCAGTGTGGATGCGGTGGGCGCGTTCGATACGTTCGCGGACCGGAACGCGTCGCAGCAGTTGGCGAATTTTGTTGCCGCGCTGCCGCAAGGCGAAATTGTCGCGGGCGTGGCAATTGACGAAGCGTCGAATGCGTTGACCGACAAGGCGTTTACGGCATTGCAAACGCTCGGCGTCGCGGGGGATCTTCGCACACAATTTCGCGCGGGGCACGCATTCGTCGGCATCAAAGGTCTGGCGCCGGGGCAAGCGGTCGAAGACATGAACGCGCATTTTCCGGCGAATATCGCGATGGGAAAAAATGTAAGCACGGAGCGCGTGAGTTTCGCGCTCGGTCCGTTTGAAATAACCCAAAAATAGGAACGCGAATCTTTGCGTGGACTCTGCGCGACGAATCTACGCGAATTTTTAATGATGCATCGCGTAGATTCGCGGTAAAGAAAATGTTCTTGAAACGCATGACATGGCGGCGGGCAATCGGTTGGCTGCTCGCGCTCGCAATTTTATTTTTTCTGACGCGTACGCTGTGGTCGAGTTGGGACCAGGTCGCGCAGAGCGGCTTTACGTTTCAATTTAATCTGCCGCTGTTTTTGATTTCCTGGTTCCTGCTCGTGCCGGGGCGCACGTTCGCGGTCGAAGCGTGGCGGCGCATTTTGCGCGCATTGGGTAATCCGATTTCGCTGCGTTTTGCGGTGTACGCGTGGTTCGTGTCGAATCTCGCGCGTTTTATTCCGGGCAATGTGTTTCAACTCGCCGCGATGATGATGCTGACCGAAAGCGCGGGCGTGTCCAAAATCAACATCGTGCTGAGTCAAGCGGTGTATGCGGCGATTGCGCTTTCGGTGGCGGCGTTGTACGGTGTGACGCTGCTGCCTATCGCGCGAGAATATATTCCGCTCATCGTACTGGCGTTCGCGGCGTTGATTGTGTTGTTCGCGCTGCCCGCCGTATTTCAAATCATGCTGAATGTTTCGACGTGGCTTGTCTGCAAGGTGCGCCGCAATCGTGAAATCGTCGCGCCGCGCGTGCGTATCACATTTTGGCAGGGTTTGGTCGCGCCAATTTTTTCAATGCTGATGTGGACGATTAACGGGTTTGCGTTTTGGCTGTTTGTGCGTTCGCTCACCGAAATTTCGCCGACGGTGATTCCGGCGTTTATTGCGATGAACGCGGCGGCATATTTTATCGGTTACGCGTCGTTCGTTACGCCAAGCGGTTTAGGTTTCCGCGAAGCATCGCTCTCATTTTTTCTCGGCGCGTTTTTCCCCGCGCCGGTCGCGGTCTCGATTGCGTTTCTCACGCGTTTGTGGAGCATCGGCGGCGAATTGTTGGGCGTGGGACTCGCAATTGGGTGGCGACCGAAACAAGCTCCAGTCATCAGTCATCCGCCATCCGCCTCCAGTTTCCAGTCTCCAATCTCACAGAACCCCTCTTCGTTGGACGGCAAATCTTGATGAAATCGCGCGCGCACTATCTCGCTCTTGCCGCCGTGTGGCTGATGATGGTTGCCTACGGCATTTATTTTTCCGCGTATTCGATTCAACGCCATCGCGCGTTCCTCACGAATGCGTCCGACCTCGGGCAAATTGACCAGGCGATTTGGAATTCGCTGCAAGGGCGTCCGCTGGAATTTACGCGGCGCACGGGCGAACAATCCATTCGTTTGACCGACCACGTCGAACCGCTGTTTATTCCCACGTCGCTCGTCTTTTTGCTGTACGACAACGTGGAAGCGTTGTTGATTTTGCAGAGTTTTGTGATTGCGCTCGGCGCGCTGCCGGTGTTTTGGATTGCGCGCCAAAGATTTACCGTCGAATGGAATTCGACGGCACAACAAAGCGCGGCAGAAAGCCAAACGCACAATGCGGCACAACAAAGCGCGGCAGAAAGCCAAACGCACAACGCGGCACAACAAAGCAACTGGCAGATTGAATGTGCTGCGGCGCTGTTTTCCGCGATGTATTTGTTGTTTCCATCGTTGCAGGCGGCGAATCTCGCGGAATTTCATGCGGTCACGTTTGTGCCGGCGCTCGCGCTTTTCACCTATCATTATGGCGCATTGAAACAATGGGGGCGCTTTGCGATCTTTTCCTTGCTATTGTTGTCAGTGAAAGAAGAAATCGCGTTACTGGTTTTCCTGCTCGCCGGATATTTTTCCATTTCGGATTTCGGATTGCGGATTTCAGATTGGAAAACTTTGCCAAACCGATTTCTGGATTATTTGAAAACTGCGCCGCGCGTGCCGATGGTGTTTGTGGGGTTGTCGCTAGTTTGGTTTGGGTTGACGGTATTTGTGATTATTCCGCAGTTTAATAGATTGGGCAGATCGCCGTACACCTGCCGCTATGTGATTAGCGAAGAGTGCCCACAAATCGCGCGCGGGTTGTTTTTGCAGGAACGCTTGACGTATTTGTTGCAGCTGTTGGCGTCGTCGGGATTTGTTTCGCTGTTCGATCCGGTTTCGCTGCTGCTCGGTTCTCCGCTCATTTTGGCAAACGTCCTCAGCAATTATCCCGCGCAGTATTCGGGCACATTTCATTATTCCGCGCCGGTGGTGCCGTATTTTGTGCTCGCGGCAATTGGTGGAACGGCGTGGCTCGCGCGCCAAGTGACGGAGAGAGGGCGAGCGCGAGAGGGGGAGAGCGCTTTATCACCCCATCACTCCATCACTCCAGCTCTCTCTCTCTCTCTTGCTGCTTTTCTCATCGCGTTGGCGTACCAAATCTACGCGGGTTACACACCCATTGCGCGCGCGTATGCGTTTCCCGAAATCACCGCGCACAATGCGTTGTTCCAACGCTTGGCGAATGAAATCCCGCGCGGCGCCAAACTTGCGACGACGCCTTCGCTGCATCCGCATTTGAGTCACCGCGAATTTTTGTATCGCTTTCCGGTCGTAGGGGATGCGGACTATGTACTGTTGGATGTGAATGAATCGGATCGCGGGATTCCGAGCGAGTTTCGCATTGCGTACGACAATTTGCTCAAGGAGGACCAGTTTGGCGTCGTAGATGCGGCGGACGGATACGTGTTGTTGAAACGCGGCGCGCCGAAACAAAATTTGCCCGACGCGTTCTTTACCATGTTCCGCGCGCAAAATCCCGCGCCGCAGCATCCACTGCAAATTGATTTTGAGGACAAGGTGCGTTTTCTCGGTTACGATGTGTTGACCGACCAATACGGACGCGGCTCCTTGCGCACGTATTGGCAGCGTTTGAAACCACTCGATAAAAATTACGTGCTGTTTCCGTTTCTCGCGGACGAAAACGGCGCGCCGCTGCCGGATATGAATTTTCCGATGACGTGTTTGTTTTGGTATCCGAGCGCGGCGTGGAAAAAGAATGAAACGGTGGTGTGCGAAACGATTCCGCTCGAATGGAACGACCGCGTACGTCTCGGCGTCGGCGTCACACAAGATATTGATTGGGGCGACGAAAATGCGCGTTTGAAAATTACGCGCGTCGAGCCGTCAACGCTGCAGGTGAACGATGAAACGTGGGTAGATGTGGGCGCGCTCCGTGGGGAACGTGCGCCGTAACCTTCGCGCAGGGAACGGTACGGAACGCTCGCCGCAGCGTTCCCTACGGGCGCGAAAGAAATTTTCCAAAAAGGGTCTGGCGCAAATCCGGCAGCGTTTTCAATCCATCGCGCCATTTGTACACGAGAATCAAAAATGTGCCGAGCCAAATCGGATAATAGAACCATGCGCTGCGCAAAATCAAAAACGCAAGCAGCAGCGAAACATAGCCGAGCATCATTCCCCACGCGTCGTTTTTCAGCAATCGAATCCACACAAAAAATAAAATTCCCAACAAGCTCGGAACAATAAAAAACGTCAGTCCGCCCCACATGCCGAGAATAACGGCGATGGACTTGCCGCCGCGCAATTGGAGGAACGGCGTGAACGCGTTGCCGACGACCGGCGCGAGCGCGAGCGCGACGAGCGACCATCCTTGCAAGTTCGCGTACCACGCGCCGAACAGGACCGGCAGCATGGATTTGAAGACCTCGAGCAGCATCACGCCAATGCCCCACGCGAGGTAACGTTTGCCGCCCGCTTTGAAAAAATTGCTTGTGCCCGGATTGCCGTCGCCCACCGCGCGGATGTCGCGTTTCAAAAGCAATCTGCCAAACCAAACGGAGAATGGCAATGCGCCCAAACTATATGCAGCGAGAATCCACGCGAGCTCGTTCAACATTCCAGTTTTTGGTTTCAACGTTCAACGTTATTGCGTTGCCGCGTTCAAACGTTTCTGCCGCGCCAATGAATCCCGCGCCCGATAACGCGCGAAAAAATTCCCCACCACGCGGCAAGTAAAACAAACAACGCGCCGCACGGCGCCAGCAGCGCCCACCACGCAGACCCGAATCGTCGCGCGAACGGAATCACGCTCGCGCTCGACGCGAGCCACGTAATAGGCAGCCACGCGAAAGGCAACCGACGCGTCAGCGCACCAACGAAAACCAACAGCGGTGACATGAGCGCGGTGGTGAACAACGCGGTCAGAACGGAACCCGCGCCGAAAAATTTCAGCGAACCCGCGCCGAGCCGCGTCATGCCGCGCCACATTTGCGCCGTGCTGTCGTACATGCGTACCGCCGCCGCGCTTTCGCCGCGCAGCGCAATCACCGCGTAATTCAATTTGCGTAAATGCGCGGCGAGCGCCAAATCTTCCAATGCCTGGTCGCGCACCGCCGCAAAGCCGCCGCTTTGCGCATACACACTGCGCCGCAGCAAAATATATTGCCCGTTCATCAAATCATGGGTGCGGCGCACGCCCGCAAACAATCCCGCGAACGCGGTGGTCAATACAATGCCGTCGAACCAACCATTCACCTGCTGCCGCAGAAACAGCGTCAAGCCGTCCAACGCATGGTCGCGCGCAAACGCGACCGCGCGCGCCGCGCTGTCCGCATCGTGCAATGTATCCGCGTCGGTGAACAACAACCAATCGCCGTGCGCCGCCTGCGCGCCGAGATGACACGCGTGCGGTTTGCCGTGCCACCCTTCGGGGAGCGTCTCGACGCCAAGCACGCGCGCGCCAAAACTTTCCGCCACTGCGCGCGTATCATCCGCCGAATGGTCGTCCACGACAATGATTTCCAATGCGCCGGGATACTGCAACGCGTTGAGCGTCGGTAATAACAATTTCAAATTGGCGGATTCGTTGCGCGCGGGAACGATAATCGAGAGGGAAGGAAAAACATCGGTTGGCTGTGGTCTGCCATCTGTCGTCTGCGGTCTCAATCTCGGCATCACGCGATACATGCGGTCGGCGCGCAATCCAAGCGGCAATGCCAACAGCGTCAACCATGCAGCGGGCTTCCATGTATTCATACGCGGTTTCTCCGCGTGACGCGCATTTTGACGCCGGGACGCGGTTCGAGCGTCGCGCCCATGTGCGGTTTGATTTGCTGCGCGTTCAAGAGTTCGAAATCGAATTGTTGCAGCAAGCGCGCGAGCACCACTTTGGCTTCCACTTGCGAAAATGCCGCGCCGATGCAGTTGCGCGGTCCGCCGCCGAACGGCACGTACGTCAGAGGCGGACGTTTTTCGTCGCGTGGATCTTCAAAACGTTCGGGACAAAATTTTTCGGGTTCGCGCCAATGCTGCGGGTCGCGGTGCGCGAGATAAATCGAATACATCACGCGCGTGTCGCGGGGAATTTCATAATTCATCACGCACACCGTTTCGGTCGCGCGGCGATTGCCAATGTGAATCGGCGGATACAGGCGGAGCGCCTCTTTGATAACGCGGTCAAGCAAACCGAGCCGCTGGATTTCTTCCGCGCTGGGCGGACGACTTTTGGACGAAAAGGTCGCGTCCACTTCGGCGCGCGCGTTTTGCGTCACGTCGGGATGTGTGCCGAACAAATACAGCGCCCACGCGAGCAGCGCGGTGCTCGTATCATGTCCGGCAATCAGCATCGTGAGCAATTGGTCGCGCACGCGCTCGTCGTCCAAAGTTTCATCGAGACACAAACGCGTCAATAAATCCGTATGCTGCGCGGCATTTTCGTCTTGCGCCAATTCGGCGCGTCGCGCGCGAATGATGCGATACAGATACGCGTCCATTTCGCGAATGGCGTGACCGTAACCCCAACGCGGAATTTTGGGCGACACAATCCACAGCCCTGGCGAAATGTAGGCGAGTAGTTTTAAAATCGGATGCCACAGGCGTTCCAGCTCGGGCGCAAAATCCACGCGGAAGGTGCAGCCGAACAAAATCAACAACGCGACGCGCCGCATTTCCGCAAGCATGTCATACGTTTCGCCGTCGCGCCAATTTTCCGTGACCGCGTTCGTGTATTCCCACATTTGCGCCACATAGTTCGCGCTTTGCCCGCGCAGCAGCGACGGTTCCATCACCGCGCGCAAGTGGTCGTGTTCCGCGTTGTCGGTGACGAGGATGCCGCGCCGCAAAAGTTTCACGACCGGGTCGGTCTCGATGCGCCACGAAAATTTGTCGCGCGCAGTGACCAGCAATTCGCGATGCGCTTGCGGACCGACGAGCACGGCGGGTTGAAAACCGGGCAGGGTGATGCGAAACGCGTTGCCGACGAATTGGTGCATCAATTGGAGCGGCGTCAGCAGCGAACGGTCGCGCACGAGCGCGCGCAAAATTATCAGACCGATTTTTTCATCGGCGACGGGGAGGGTTTGTGGCATAGATTCAGCATTATCATTTTACTACGTTTGCACAGCGCAAATCGAAATTCGAAATTGCAATTTCAAAATGCACCCAATCCGATTCTCCCATCTCTCCTCCTCTGAAAATGTAGAGCAAATTTCTGCGATGCAGTTCATCGCCTTTGCCCTACCACTGCCCATTTTCATCCAACTGCTGGTGCGCCGCAAGGCGAATGAGCAACTCCTCTCTTTTTCCTCGCAATTCCCAATTTTCATTTTCCTATGCTAAGATACACTCCCGTGTCAAAATCAATCTCTCGTTCCCTTGTCCTCATTCTCGCGCTCATGCTCGTCGCGTTTGCTTTGCGCGTGTTCCAACTCGACAAACAAAGTTTTTGGTACGACGAAGCGTTCAGTGTGTATTTGAGCCGTTTTGATTTGGCGACCATCACCGCGCGCACCGCCGCCGATATTCAGCCGCCGCTTTATTATTATGTGTTGAATGTGTGGATGGCGCTCACAGGCGATTCGGAATTCGCGGTGCGCTTCTTGTCACTGTTTTTTGGCGTGCTGACGATTCCGTTGATGTATGTCACGGCGCGGCGTTTGTTTGACCTCACCCCCGACCCCTCTCCTACGAGGCGAGGGGAGGTAACCGGAATTTTTGCCGCGTTGGTAGCGACGTTTTCGGCGTTGTATGTGTGGTACGCGCAAGAAGCGCGCATGTACACACTCATTACATTTTTGGGATTGTTGTCGAGTTATGCGCTGCTGCGCGCCCTATTCCCCTCGTCCGATGGGAAAGGGGTTAGGGGAGAGGGGCGGTGGTGGATTGTGTTCGTCGTCGCCAATATCGCTGCCGTGTACACGCATTATTTCGCGTTCACACTGATCGCGTTTCAATTGCTTTACGCGTTGTTTGTGATTCTGACGCGCCGCGATACGCGATACGCAATACGCGATACGCTATTCGCCTTCCTCGCGATATTTATCGCGTTCTTGCCGTGGCTGCCGTTCATGCTGAATCGGTTGGGCGAAGACGCGAGTTATTTTCGCGGCGATTTGAAGTTGGACGAAGCGGTGCGCCACATCTTTATCAATTTTGCGGTCGGCGAATCGGTGTTGGAAGGCATCGCGCAATATATCGCGGTTGGATGGATCGTTTGTGTGTTCGTTAGTTTGATTGCGTATGCAATTCAAAAGCGGAAAGCGGAAAGCGGAAAGCGGAAAGCGGAAAGCGGAAAGCGGAAAGCAAATGCACCCTTCCTTTTTGTACTGCTGTATCTCGTCGTCCCGCTCATCTTGTTGTTGTTTCTCTTTTCGCGCAATCCGAAATTCAACGCGCGCTATTTGATGCTGGCGTCGCCGGGATTTTATTTGCTGCTCGCGGCGGGGCTGGCGAGTTTGTTTGCCTTGCTTCCATCGCGCAATGTGTTGGCGCGCGTCGCGTCGGGCGCGGTGTTCGCGTTGATGGCGATGGCGTTGTTTGGTTCGTCCGCGTACGCCATTCACAACGCCTATTTCGACCCCGCGTTCACCAAAGCCGATTTTCGCGGCGTTGCTCATTTTGTCACAACGCACGCGCAAGATGACGAAGCGATTCTTCTCACAAGCGGGCACATGTTTCCTGCGTTCGATTATTATTATCGCGAGGCGAAATTGCCCGAACTGCGTTTGCCCGATGAGCCGACGTTGAACGCGGACAATGTGGTGGGGTACAATGCCGCGAATGATTTGAACCGCGCGCTCGCGGGGAAACGCGGCGCATGGTTGGTGGAATGGCAAGACGAAGTGGCGGACCCGAACGGATTTGTGCCGATGCTGTTGTCGTCGCGCGGCGCGGAGCAAAAACAGGACGCGGCATTTTGGCAAGTGAAACTGCGCCATTGGCGCTTTGAAGATGGATTCAAGCCGCTGCCCGCGTCGCCCGAAATCAAAAATCCGCAAGAAGCGAATTTTCAAAACACGTTCAAACTTTTGGGCTGGGATGAACCACAGCCGATTGCGGCGGATGAGGGCGCGGCGCTGCGTTTGTATTGGCAAGCGTTGGCGGAAACGCCGGACGATTACAATGTCGCGATTCGCATTGTGGACGCGAACGGAACATTTTGGGGCAAAGTGGACCGCCGCCCCGCCGGTTACAATTATCCGACGATGCGTTGGAAGCCCGGCGAGATTTTATTTGGCGATTACGTGGCGACGCTTTTGCCGGGTACGCCCGCGGGCGATTATTACGCCACCGTCACATTGTTCACCAAACAAAACGAAGCGGGACTCGACGTGCTTGCGCCGAACGGCGCGCCGTTGGGCAAAAGCGTCAAAGTCGGTCCGCTAAAAATTTTGCCCGCGCAAAAGCAGCCCGCGTTCGCGGATTTGAAAATGCAGCATTCGCTTTCGCTGCCGCTTCCGCCGTTCACATTGCTCGGCTATCAAATCGGACGCGAAAAAGCGAGCACGGGCGAAAGCGTGCCGCTCACGTTGTTCTGGCGCGCCGACCAAAAACCGAACGCGGATTATCAATTCCAAATTCAGTTTGGCGACAAATTCAGCAAACCACTGCCGCTCGCGAACACGGCGTACCCGACATCGCAGTGGAACGCGGGCGAAATTGTGCGCGGGCAATACAATGTGCAAATTCCGACGGACGCGGACGCGTGGACAGGAGACTTGAGACTGGAGATTGGAGACGGGACGAACAAGCAAGGTGTCTCGCTGCAACAACAATTTGTGGTCGAAAAAGTAAATCGTTCGTTCGACGCGCCGAATCCGCAAAACAAACAGGACGCGAATTTCAACAACGCGATTGCGCTCGTTGGATATGATTTATCCGCTCAGGAAATTCAAGCCGGGGAGCCGCTCACTGTGACGTTGTATTGGAAAGCGACGGGCACGATGGAAAAACCGTACACGGTGTTTGTGCAACTGCTCGGCGATGCCCCCCCCCCTGTCGCCCAAAAAGATTCGCAGCCGTTGAACGGCGGACGCCCGACGCAGACGTGGGTGCAAGGCGAATTTCTCACCGACCCGTACACGCTCGAAATCAAACCCGATGTGCCAAAAGGCAAATACAAAATTCTCGTCGGCTGGTACGATGCGAGCGACCCCGCGTTCGCGCGGTTGCATGTGTTTGCGGAGGGAAAAGATGCGGGGGATTTTGTGACGTTGAGTCAAGAAGTGGAAGTGAAATAAAAAATGGGAGCAAAATTGCTCCCGCCTTTTTTCCAGAAATATCCACTCGTTGGCGTAAGAGTGCTTTGTACACGCCTTATCTGTTACACGTTGATGAAAAAGCAGACCAGCAGGTATAGTTGCCATAGACATTGTTGGTGTCGCCCGAGGTATAACCGTCAGCAATGGTTCCTCCAAGAACTAATTGGAATCTATGTCTTGAAATGGCTATCCAATAATCAGCGAAAGTGACCTCACTTGTCGAAGTACTGAAATAACTGTTAGCAATTTTATGATCTTTGATGGTCCAGTTGCACCCCATATCTGGTGAACAAGCCCCCCAACCGTTCATATAAACATGAATCCAGTACTGTGTTCCCGCCATACTTGTCGATTTGGCGTGGTATTGCCCTCCACTTGGTGTTGTATATCCAGCCATCGTCCCCCATGAGGTCAGGAAGGTTCTTGAGCCTGCAAGGGCAGTATGAAACAACGCTAAAAACGCTATACTTATTATAGTAAGCATGAGTGCAATATTAATGTGAGCACGCTTTTGCATAGAAGCTCCTGTTTTCAATATTGAATTTGAGAATCATGGCTTGTTCATATCCTCGATATGTTCCTTGAGGACAGATGCGAACCTTTTTCTTCCCGCGTCTGTGAGTAAGGAATCGGTACTTGCTCCTTCCGTAACTGACGCTGATCCTTGGATCCCATCCGCTGGGGCATCAATTCCATTCGTTTTCAAACCGGAAAGAATCTTTTGTCTGTCTTGGGGAGAAGCCTTGACCCTGAGCGAGAAAATGTAAAAGTACGAAGGTGTTTTATAGATTTCCTGATCGCCCCAAACATTCAAATCTGGCATATCTAAGACATTCGCTAGTTGTTTTGCTGGGATACCGATACCTGCTATAACCAATCCATGGCGGAACCATTGTCGCAGTTCCTTTTGATTCACGCTTTCAAGTGCTGCATGGTGAATCACCAAAGCGTTGAGCTGGTTGTTATTGACTTGTTGGCGAATTACATCCCAGTCAGAGGTATAGCCAACTTTAGGATCACTGCTCTCGAAGAGAGTTGAATGCGTGAGATTTCTTTCTACACGCGCTGAATCTTTAGGAACAAGATACATTACGTTTGCGCGCAAACTTGCCTCTGCGCTTTGTTGTTGGGCGTAGAAGCTAGTTCCACCCACAATCAGTCCAAGAATTAAGCAGAGCAAAATTGTAGTAAGCTTGCTGTTGAGAATGATAAATAGAATTCTCATGCTTTACCTCCTGTGCTATTTAGGGAATAAGTTGTACTGTACCCCAAAAACTGGACACAAAAACTATGTTTTTTGTACGACCGTTGAATTTAATTCCGGCGCGCGCGCGCGGTATTGTGCTTCAAACTCTGCCGGCGTGAGATAGCCCAG
>Ga0070741_10007754_pt1 | contig 21985 bp, 20 predicted proteins | sample Coa_R1_4_FD_66440 | JGI IMG/M metagenome (GOLD analysis project Ga0070741, IMG submission 66440) | Surface soil microbial communities from Centralia Pennsylvania, which are recovering from an underground coalmine fire - Coalmine... | ecosystem: Environmental > Terrestrial > Soil > Unclassified ... | reverse complement strand
TTTCTAGTGCAACAACATGATGAGACTGCGAGATACGGATGCGAAAGCGCGCCGAATTATACGGGCAAGAAAAAAGGTGCAACCCCGCAGTTTCATGTTGTTGCACTACTAGTGCAACAACATGATGAGACTGCGAGATACGGATGCGAAAGCGCGCCGAATTATACAGGCAAGAAAAAAGGTGCAACCCCGCAGTTTCATTTTGTTGCACTACTAGAGTTTGGGATTTTGTGCCGAGACAGCTGACAGCGAATGAATCAAGCGCATAAACGGATGCAGGCATTCTATCCGCTCATCCACATTACAAATCCGCTGCCCAATGCGATTTGCGGACGAGATTGTAACACGAAAAAAAATGGCGCGGGAATGGGAACGCGTCGTGTGGGATGTAGTGAAGGTTTTGTGGTAACCATCCTGACTTGTAACGCGGCAAGCATCGCGCCCACAAAAAGGGGCGGAGCCTTTTCGCTCCGCCCTTTTTTTTATTTTGCTTTGTCGGGTTCGCCAAACGAGATGGGATGGTCGTTAAAACGGTCGGCAATCGGATTGTCGGCAGCGCCTGCGCTTTCGCCCGGCGGGGCGGGAATGGGAGCGGCGGGCACGTGAATGTCTTTGCCAAACACGGGCGCGTTGTTGAAACGCTCGGCTACTTCGTCCACGGCGCTGGCGTGCGTTGCCGCGTACGACGCTTCCGCTTCGCGCTTTTTGCGATTCTCGTCAATCTGCCGCAATTTTTGCGCCATCCATTGATTGAGACTGCGCAAGCCGCGCGCTAACCCACTTTGCGCTTCGTCGGCGGCATATTGCGCGGTGCCTTGAACCGTGCCTTTGATGTCTGACGATTGCGCTTTGGCAATCGCCGTGTTGATGCCTTTTTCGACATCGCGCCATGCCGCGGTCAATTGCTGTTCCACTTCTTTGCCGCGCGGCGATGTTCGCACGGCTTGAAACATATTCTCAATTTGCTTTCCGAATTCGCGCAGCTCGTCGGCGAGATTCGGTTCGTTTGGTTTCGACGCGGGAGCGCCGCCACTTTCGGGTTGCGGTGTCTCGGTCGGCTGTTCGGGGTCTTGAATTTCTTCGGTGCTCATATCCATCCTCCAATTCCACTGGGACAAAGGTTTTGATCGCGTGCACCCATGCCCCACGCATTCGGTTCAAGCAATTCTACGTCCAATGGCGTCACGCGTTACGCGGCGACTACATGTGTGTCGGAAGCGGCGCGGGCGCGTTGGAGCGCCGTTTCCACGTTGGCGTACAGCGCCAGATTGTTCGCTAGATTGGACGGCGCGAGTGCCGCCACGCCAGCGCACAATTTCAATCGCTCCGGCGCGCCGTTGGCATGAAACAGAGCGGCTTCCAAAATCGTACACAATCGTTCTGCCAGCACTTGCGCGCCTTGCAGGTCCGTGTTTGGCAGGATGACCAAAAATTCGTCGGTGGAAATATGTCCCACCAAGTCCACCATGCGAATGCTGGAACGAATCAACCCTGCCATGTCCATAGCAATTTCATCGGCGCCGCGCTGACCCCGCCGTTTCACAATCTCGTTGAAATTCCGAACGCCGAGCAGGATGACCGCAAGATCATGATGATAACGCGCCGCACGCGCGCCTTCGTAGGCAAGCCGATGCAAAATATACGCGCGCGAAAACAAGCCCGTCGGCGGGTCGGTGATGAACAATGCTTCGGTGGGCGCAGCGGGCAAACGCTCCGCTGTTTCCGGCGTACTGCTCGAAACGAGGCGCATCAGTTGTTCGCGCACGCGTCCGATTTCAAACGGCGATTGCAAACATGCCACGCCGGGAAGCGCTGCCTGCAGCACGCGCGTACTCTCGGCGGCATTGTCGGTGACAAAGAGAATGGGAATTTGCTGGGTGGCTTGCAGTGTCCGCAGCGTGCGCGCGATTTGAAGCCCGCTGATGCCCGGCAGACTGAGCCCGAGCAGGACAGCATCCGGTTTTCCGTCGAGTACGCGGTCAATCACATCCAACCCATCTTGAATCGTTTCCATCTCGTAGCCCAAATCTTGGATTGCCATTTGCAGCGCGTGGCGTGTGTACTGATCCGCGTGCGCGACCAAAAAGCGTTTCATCTAGCTTGCTCCTTGTTTCAGCCAATTCTGAACAAACGCCTCTTCTTGCGCGCGTGTGGTAATTTTGCCGTCGAGTCGCTGTGCCCGCAAGGCGGTCAAGATTTCTTTGAACTCGGGTCCGGGTTTCAAACCGAGCGCTTTCAAGTCGTTGCCGTCCAGCTCCGCCTGAACTTGGCGCCACTCGGCGCGGTATTTGTCCACGTATGCTCGCGCTTGCGCGGAATCCGTCGCGATGGCAAATACCGCGAGGGCGGCATCGTCGAACCGTTCGAGCAATTCGACCACGCGGCTCGGCGTGAGATTGGGATTGTTCAATTGGCGCTCCAACAAGCGCAGCGTCACGACTTGCACCAAAATTTCATTTTCCCCATTCGAAAGTTTCAAGCGTTTAGCCAATGCTCGCGCTTCGGACGTGCGCAGGCGAAACACCAAAATTCCAAGATACAAAATCGGCGTGGGCGTGTGCGACGCGCGCAGCGCGCGAAATTTTTCCGTCAACCACGCGTCCGCCTGCAAGTTCGGTTGAATGTGTGCCAGCACGCCCAGCTCTTGCAGACGCGTCAGCGCGCGTTCGGGTTCTTGCTCGTTGAAAATCAAATCCAACTCGTGGCGCAAACGCTGCCCGCTCACATGATTCAACAAATTGCGCGCGTCGTCAATCAACTGCGCGGTGCGCGGTTCGATGCGAAAGCCAAAGCGTTGTTCAAAGCGCACCGCGCGCAAAATCCGCGTGGGGTCTTCGATGAACGAGAGATTGTGCAAGACGCGAATCAGTCCGCGAATCAGGTCTTGTTCGCCGCCGTACGGGTCGAGCAGCGCGCCGTAGCGCTCCGGGTCGAGGCAGAGCGCCATGGCGTTGATGGTAAAGTCGCGCCGATGCAAATCGAGTTTAATCGAGCTGCGTTCGACATCGGGCAGCGCGGACGGATATTCGTAAAATTCCGTGCGCGCGGTGGCAAAATCGAGATGCATTTTGTCGTCGTCGAGCAGCCAAATCGCCGTGCCAAAACGCGCGTGCGCGTGAACGCGTCCACCGTATTGTTCGGCAAGGCGTCGGGCGAGATGAATCGCATCGCCTTCCACGACAATGTCAAGGTCGAGATTCGCTTCGCCAATGAGCAAATCGCGCACAAAGCCGCCGACGAGATAAGTCGAATAGCCGAGCTCGCGCGCGAGTTTGGCAGCGTTTTTGACCAACGTCAACAGATTGCGCGGCAGCGCGCGCTCCAAACGCGCGGCAAACTCGGCGTTGCGCGCGGGACGCGTCGTCTCGATATAGAGTTTCAACAGGTCGGTGCGCGTGACAATGCCGACAATCGCGCCGTCCTGCACGACCGGCAGTTGTCCGAGCCCGTGTTGTGTCATCACGCGCTGCACGTGCTCCACCGAATCTTCGGGCGTCACCGAAACGGCTTCGGACATGAAACGCGAAACGGGCATCTTTTGCAATTTGTGATGCAGCGCGCGGTCAATTTCGCGTCGCGTCAAAATGCCGACGAGTTTCTTTTTGTTGGCAACGGGAAAGCCTTCATGCCCCCATCGCCGCGCTTGTTCCGCCGCTTGCGCGATCGTCATGTCGGGCGATAGTACGCGCACGCCGTACGACATGATGTCCTGCACCGTCGTTTGCGGATGAATGCGCTCTTGCAGCAGCGTAAGCAATTTTTTGTGCTGCGTCTTGAGTCCGCGCGAATGAATCAATGCCGCCGCTGCCGTCGCGTGTCCCCCCCCCCCGAACGCGCGCGCGATCTCGGCAACGTCAATCGTTTCCGATTTGCTGCGCGCGACAAGTTGAATTTGATTGCCCATTTGGACGAGCAAAAACAACGCGGCGGGGTCGTATAGCTGCATCAACTGCTGCGCCAGCGTGGAAATTTCTTCGACGTATTCCTGCACGCGCACGGCGGCAATCACGATGCTTTGTCCGCCGATTTCATGCGTCTCGATGCGTTTGAGCAAGCGGTTATACAACGCGCGTTGATCGGCGGCGAGCGGTTGGCGCAAAAATTCGCCGATGAGGTCGAACGACGCGCCTTGTTCCACCAAATACGCGACAGCTTGCAAATCGCGTGGGGTGGTGTCAATGTAGGTCAGCGAACCGGTGTCTTCGTAGATGCCCAGCGCGAGCAGTGTCGCTTCCAAACGCGAGAGCGGCAAATTCTTTTCGCGCAGCGTTTCGACCAAAAGCGTGGTCGTCGCGCCGGTTTCGCCGCCGCTGTACGTGGTGCGTTCATCCAGCGGACGCGCCAAGGTATGGTGATCCACAATGTGCACTTGTGGCGCATCGGCGAGCCCGCGCGCCGAGGGAAGCGTTTGGGTATCCACCAAAAGGACGCTTTTGAATTTGCGGCGGGGCGTTTGGTCCTGCGGCACGAACGAGAACGGCTCTCCGTACAGCGTCAAGAAATCGCGGACGTTGCGGTTCAAGCGGCGGGGCAAGAGGGCAACGGCGTTCGGATAGAGCTTTTTTGCCGCGTGGAGCGATGCCAACGCGTCAAAATCGGCGTTTTCGTGGGTGAGGATGGCGTCCACACATGCCATTCTACTTGGGATAGCGCGCGCGCGCAAGAGGCGTGGGGAATCCAATGTTATAATTTCGCTCTGCCATGGACATTTACTATGACCTCGAAACCAAAGAGCTGCTCGATTTGACCGTCGAAGACCAGGTGGCGGCGGTGCGCGCGCTCCATTTTTCGGTAGGCGTGACGTGGTGCGAATGCCACAAAGAACAGATTTTTTACCGCGCGGACGCGTTCGGCGATGCGCTGTTGGCGCACGACCGCTTGATTGGGTTCAGCATCAAAGCTTTCGACAATGCGGTGGTTGCCTACAATTATTTTGCCGCGCGCGCCGAGACGCCGCCGTCCAAGCCGGAAAAACGCAAGAGCGCTGCGCCGAGCCAAGAGCTTGCGGCGGCGACACCGGATGATTTGAAACATTTGCTCGACGGACGCAGCCTGGATTTGCAGATTGATTTGGAAACGCGCGTCGGCTACCGTTTGTCGCTGAATGCGTTGGCGCAAGGCACGCTGCGGCGCGAGAAACAGGGCACGCCCGCGCTTGCCGTGATTTGGTATCGTCTCGCCGCGCAGTTGAAACAGCGTTACGCCTACGCGCTGCGCGAGGCGAATGATCACGAAGGCGCGGACCGCGCGCAGGAATTGGGCGCGTATTATCAACAGCGTCTGGAAAATTATTGCGCGACCGATGTGCAGTTGGTGCGGCAGATTTTTGAATACGGCGTCAAGAACAAGCGCGTCTTTTTTCTGGATTTTGAAGGCGAGCGGAGAAATGTCAAAGTGGATTGGCGATAGCGCCGATGAACGCTACAGCACGCAACAACGGGCGAAACGAAAATACCTTCCAATGGTGTGCCGCCCCGCCGTTATCGTGGTGCGTGTGTTAGCGGTGTTTGTCGAGTCCTTCAGTTCCAATCATTTCGTTTCAAAGAGCGTGCGAGGTAAACCGGATTGTCTGACTCACCGCTTGCCTGACTTTGAGGGGCACGGTTGGCATAATCGGCATAATGTAGGTTTGTTTTTTCAACCTGCGCCGAATCTCTGAGGGTGACGCGACCTCAAAGAATCCTTCAACCGCCTCCAGTAGATTCAAGCGCGCCTCTTCAACCGTGTTACCTTGACTGACTATATCTACTTCTGGGCATGTAGCGACGTAACCTTCTCCTTCGCGTTCAATGATGGCAGTGAGTTGCAGCACTTTTTCCATAGTTCTCTCCCGTTCTGTTTGCGGACATTGTGCAGCACAAGGGTAGGTTAGGCAACGTCCCGCGCTTAAAGGGGTGTGCGTCACAATTTTGGGTGAACGAATGGAACATCTGGATTTTAGCCTTTAGGCGGTTTGTTGACATGCAGGCAAAACCCGCTAAAGCGTCGAATCCCAGAATTTGACGCACACCTTGAGTTGCAAGCCATCTCACAATTTTGGGTGAACGAATGGAACATCTGGATTTTAGCCTTTAGGCGGTTTGTTGACATGTGCGCGAACCCGCTAAAGCGTCGAATCCAAGAATTTGACGCACACCCCGCTTAAAGTTGCGCAAGGCGATGCCACGCTTGACGTACGTCGCCAACCTCTGGCATTTCAGCAAATGCGCCGGAACGGATATAATTCGGTTTCGTATGTCGCGTCAAGTTAGTCCGCGGCGCATCGCGCTCACGAGTTTGTTGGTGTTCTGGTTGAGTGTGCAGTCCGCTGTGATTGGTCTTTCGCCGGCTTGGGGTTTTCTTTTGCCGCATTCTCACATCACGGTCGGCACGATGACCGAGATGGATTGGCAAGCGCATTATCGCCAGCACCAATTCGGCGCGCACGTGAGCGCGTTTTACAAAGCGAACTGTGAGATGTCAGACGCGGCGAGCGGCGCGGTGCTCGCGTCCATTCCCGATGCAGAAGGCGCGATTTCGATGCTGAGCGTTTTGAGTATCGCGCTGCCGAATTCGCACATTGAAATTCCTCTTTTGCCTACCCCGCGCGGCAGTCTGCTGCCGCAAGTGTTTTCCGCGTTCGAGCGGTACGACCCGCCGCTTCATCCTCCGCCCAACAATTCATTCTGCCTTAATCTATCTCCCATATCATCAAATAATCTCAATTCATTCTGACGGAGGAATCCACGTGAAGAAGATTGGCGTTTTGTTGGCAAGCGCGCTGCTGTTTCTCGCGCTCGCGGCGGTGGCGTCCGCGCACGCACAAATCATCAGCTGTACGCCTGCGATCGGCGGAACGGTGGCGTCCGCGCCCGACAAGGTAACGTGCAAAGCATCGGAAGGAATGGACCCGAAAGGTTCGTCGCTCGCCGTATTCGATGCGATGGGCATGCAAGTGGATATGAAAGATTCGGCGGTGGACTTGAATGACCCAGACCGCGTCACGATTTCGGTTTCGCTCGACAAGTCCAAAATGGTGAACGGCGTGTACACCGTCAAGTGGAATACGCTTTCGTCCGCCGACGGCGACGCCGCCGATGGGGAATTCCAATTTGCCGTCGGTCCCAATCCCGTCACTATTAATCCGACAGCGACGCCCGCGCCCGAAGGCGCAGGGGCGACACCGCTGCCTGCCGGCACCATCAAAATTGTTTCGCCGGAAAACAACGCAACGGTGCCCGCCGGAAAATTGGAAATCAAAATCGCGCTCACCGGCGTGACGCTCGGCGACCAATATCACTGGCACGTGTATCTCGACCACAACATGATGACCATGATTACGAATGCGTCGGATACGGCGACCATTGATGTGCCCGCGGGCGAACACGACATCCAAGTCGCGTTGGCGGATGCGGCGCACGACGATTTGGCAAACGACCAGGTGCATGTGACAGTGCAGGGCGCCGCGCCCAGCGCGCAAGGTTCGCCCACTGCCGAGCCGACGATGGCGATGGAAATGGGCACAGCCACTGCCGAACCGACGATGGCAATGGAAAACACGGCGACGGTAGAGCCGACGATGACGATGGAACATACGGCGACACCGCAAGCCGAAGCGACTGCCGCGCCAACCGCTGCGCCAACCGCTGCCCCAAGTACGCTTCCGACTTCAGGGAATGATGCGAATCTGTCTCTGTACGGTTGGATTGCGTTGGTGGGTGTGTTGGTGTTGGGCGTCGGCGTGTTTGCGGCGGCGCGCGCGCGTCGTTAAACATACGCGATAGAAAGAAACGCGGGAGGTTGTATAACCTCCCGCGTGACAACATCATGAAATTTTGGAATCAGTTGCCTCTGCCCGATGCTTGGCTCGCGCCGCCCGCGCATGGGGGAATTTTGACGGGACATTGGGAATTTGACCTGGCGCTGTTTTTGGTGCTGATGGCGATTGTGGCGTATTCTTTTCTATTGCCCGCCGATGCTCCGCGCGGCGTCGGACGCGTGCTCATCCAAATCGTCGCGGGGTCATTTTTTGTCGGCGCGTTGGCGTTGGCGGTGATTGGTTTTCGCAATTTATAACGCAGCGAGGAAAATGGGTATGCGAAAGTGGGTTCTCATTTTGTGCGCGCTGATGTGGAGCGCATTTCTTGTTCCGCTCTCGAGCGCGGCGCAAAGCAGCGCGTCCATCCAGATTATCAAACCGGTGGACCGCCGCAATCTCGCGCTGGGCGAAGCGGAGATGATTGTCGAAATTCGCGGCGTGAGTTTACAGGACGGTTATACGTGGCAGCCGTTTTTGGACGGCGTGCCGCAGGGCATGGTACGCAATGCCACGACCACAAAACTGATGGTGGACCAACCGACGGGACCGCGCCGCATCAAAGCGGTGCTGTATGACCCCAACGGGGTCGAGATTGCTTCCAACGAAATCTTGGTGCTCGCCGCGCCGGTGGAAAGTCAAGGCGAGGTCTTTAATCGCAGCTGGTTTGTGCCGGTGATGGCGGTCTTTACGCTGACGTTGATTGGTCTGATTATTCTCGGGCTGCGGATTCGCCTGAGCCATGCCGCATGAAAAAAATCGCTGCCTTTATTCTGCTTGTCGCTGTCATACTGTTGACACCGCGCATAGTTTCGGCGCACGCGAGCGTGGTGGCGTGCGCGCCGCACATTGGCGCGAATCTCAAGCAAGCGCCGACGCAGGTGATTTGTCTGTTCGACCAACCGCTGCACGCCGATAAAGTTTTGCTGACGGTGATTGCGCCGAACGGACAGCGCGTGGACAAAAACGACGCGCGTCTGTTCGAGAACGACGCATACAGCGTAATCGTTTCACTCGATCCTGCGAAAATGACCGACGGCATTTATCAAGTGAATTGGCAGGTGACGGATACGTTGGACGAGGGGCAAACGAGCGGCACCGTGCAATTCGGCGTCAATACGGTCGTGCCGCCGACGCCGACAATTGTTTTGCCGGGGCAAGTGATTGTTACGCCGTCCCCCGCGCAAACAACGGCTTCAAGCGATGGCGCGGGCGAATTGATTTCGCGTTTTTTGATTGGCGCGAGCGCGGTGCTGTTCATCGCGATGGGCGTTTTGTTTTGGCGTACGCGTTCGGGCAGCGCGGACGCGTCGGATGACGAAGCGTGAATGCGAGTTAGGAACATGAAAGTTTTTTCGCGTATCGTAATGGGACTGTTGTTGGTGCTGTTGACGTACAGCGTCGTTTCGGCACACGCCAAATTGGTCAAGGCGAATCCGTCGCCGAACTCGGTGCTCGGTTCCGCGCCGACGCAAGTGCAATTGTGGTTCGACGAACCGATTGAATTGAATTTCAGCAGCGTTCAGGTGTTGGACGCAAAAAAGCAGCGCGTGGACACTGGCGTGCTGCAAGCGGTGGCAGGCGACCCCAAGTCAATTCTCGTGCCGCTGAAACCGAGCGGCGATGGCACCTACAACGTCATTTGGAAAGTGCTTTCATCCGCCGACGGTCACATCACGAGCGGCGTGTTTGCGTACGGCGTCGGCAGCGCGGTGGCGTCCGTCAGCGCGCCGGTGGACACAGGCGCCGAAGCCGCGCCCAATGAACTCAGTCCGGTCGGTGTAGTCATGCGCTGGGTGAGTTTGGCGTCACTGCTCGCGCTGGTGGGCGGATTTGTCTTTCGCTTTTTTTTGCTCGAACCGTCGCTGGAGGGCATCCACGCCGATAAAAAAATTCGCGCCGCCGCACAAAACCGTTGGCTGCAGCTCACGGTCGTCGCGTTCGTTCTCTTTTTCATCGCCAATGTCGGCGAACTTGGCGTCCAAGCGCAATTGGTCACGGCGCAAGTGAGTTTGTCTGCGCTTGGCGAGATTCTTTTTGGTTCGCGCTTTGGAACGCTCTGGCTGATTCGCGCGGGTCTGATGGCGCTGTGCGCGGTGTTGCTTGGCGTCGAAGCGCGCGGCGTGCGCGTGCCGTTCCGCGAATACGCGCTCATCGTTCTCGGCAATGTCGCGCTGTTTACGCGTTCGCTCAACAGTCACGGCGCGGCGGCGGGAAATTATTCGCTGCCCGTTTTTTCGGATTGGGCGCATTTGGTCGCGGTCGCGGTGTGGGTCGGCGGATTGTTTTGTTTCGCGTGGCTGATGCCGGCGCTGTGGCGCGCGCTGGAACCCAAAACGCGCAGCGCGTGGATTGCAAAACTCATCCCGCAATTTTCCGTCATCGCCATTGTCGCGACGATTGTGATTGCAGTGACGGGCATGTACAATTCGACGCAGCAAATTCCCGCGCTCGATATTTTGACCACACGCGCGCTGCCTTCGCTCAACGAACTCGCGCAGGGCAGCTATGACATTGCGCTCGGCATCAAAGTCGCGTTGTTTCTGGTGATGCTGTTGTTTGGCGCGTTGAATTTGTTGTTTCTCTCGCCGCGCTTTCGCCGTTTTGTGGCGGAACCGGAAAAAAGCGCGAAACTTTTTTCGCGTTTTCGCGTCACCGTCGCCGCCGAAGCGCTGCTCGGCTTGAGCGCGATTTTTCTCGCGGGCATTATTACGCTTTCCGTGCCGCCGCGTTCGCAGCCCGACCAAGCGGCGCCTTCCATCGCGCAAGCGCCGCCAAGCATCCAGCCCGTCACGTTGGTCGGCTATCCGTCCGCGAATGCGCAGGTGCAATTGAAAATTGGTCCCGACCCCGCCGCGCCGACCGAGTTCACCGCGCAAGTGACGGACAAAGATGGCAAGCCGTTGGCGGATGTGCAGCGCGTCATTTTCAATTTCATGTACTTGGACCAAGATACGGGCGCGCAAAATGTCAACGCCGATGCGAAAGACGAAAATCAATACGGCGTGACGGGGCAGTATTTGTCGCTCGACGGCATGTGGAAAATCAAAGTAACGGTGCGGCAAAAAGGGCGGGACGATGTCGCGGTGGAATTTCCGTACTATATCGCGCCGCGCTTTGCCGATACCGAAACGACGCCGGTGATGACCGCGCAGCTCGCATTGACGCAAGCGCAGCAAGCCATGAACTCGTTAAAGACCCTGCGCTCCGAACAGCAGCTCAATGACGGCGTGAACGGTGTCGCGATTTCGGATTACGAGTATCAAGCGCCCGACCGGACGCGCTTTGTCATTCAGGGGCAGGGTGAATCCATTGCGATTGGCGCGCAGCAGTATTATCAAGACAAAGACGGCAATTGGTTTGAACGCGCGCGCGTGGAAAATTTCGTTTTTCCGCAATTCAATTTTGCCGATTCGGCGCAGCGCACGCGCCTGGGGCGCACGGACAAAATCAACAATCAGCCCGCGCAGATTATTTTGTTTGACACGCCCAGCACGAGCGGTCAAGACGTGATTCATTACGCGTATTGGATTGGTCCGGACAAACGCGTGTTGCAACTCGGCATGGTGACGACGAGTCACTACATGATGCAGTATTATACCGATTTCGACAGCACGGATGTGGTCGTGAACGCGCCCGCGAAGGTTTTGCCCGCGCCGACGCCTGTGACCGTGACGGGCGACAGCGGTCCGCTTGCCGCAGCGGTGCAGGGCAGCGCGCGTCCGCGCGGATTCGTCACCGGCGATTTGGAAGGCGACGGCGCGTTGGTGATGGTCGTTGTCGGCGTGGTGATTTTGCTGATTGGCAGCGGCGGCAAACGCCCGCGCAATGCGCGGCTCGTCGTGTTGGGCACAGGCGCGGCGGCGGTGCTGTTGGGCATCGGTTTGTTTATTGACGCGGTCAACGGCACGATGGCGGCAAATCAAAACGTGCCGGTCAACACCGCGCGCGCCTCAACGGGCGAACAGATTTATCAACAAAATTGTCAAGTGTGTCACGGCGAAAAAGGATACGGCGACGGACCGGGCGCGGCGGCGCTTCCGGTCAAGCCATTTGATTTGACGACGCATGTGTTGCTGCACGACGAACAATATTTGCACGCCGTAATTTTGAACGGGCGCGGTTACATGCCCGCGTTTGGGGACAAGTTGTCGCAAGACCAAATCCTGGATGTGATTGCGTACACGCGTTTGCTCGCGCGCAACGCGCAGCAAGGCAACGGAACGACGACGCCGGCGCGCGCGGGCTTTACGCCGCAGCCGTGAGCGCCATGGAGACTCATGGGCTTTCGAATTGTTGAATCGTCGTGAGCACGCGTTCGAACGGCGCGGGCGAGACGGAAATGGAACCGACAAAGGGGTCGTCGAGCTCCATAATCAAAAATAAAACAAAGGCAACCACGCCGGTCATCATGATGACCATCAGGTAGTGGGCGCGCGCGTTGGGCGCGCGGAAAAACAATGTAAAGCCCAACGTAATCGCTCCACCGCCCACCAACAAAAGCCAAAACAAAATGGGCAGCTCCGTCTCGTTTTCGTTCAAGCGCAAGCGGCGTTCATTGCCGACGGCGGCGAGATTGTTGAAAAAATTGCTCGCTTGCGCCGACGGGACCGCGTTGGCGAGATGAAGGTCGCGATGCACCGCCCACACCGCATCGAGCGCTTTGTCGGTTCTGACGCTGCCTTGCCCGCGTGCCATCGCCGCCCATTCATCTTGAATCAGCGTTTGGGTGTAATCCTTGACTGCGCTCCGCAGCGCCGCGTCGTACGGCGCGGGCAGCTCCCAACTGAAACGGTACAGATCCATCACGGCGTTCGCTTCGCGCGACACAATCGCGCGCGCCGTGTCGTAACTCTGCCACACGACGACCACCACGAACGCGAGCATCACGCCATAAAATACCGCCACCGCCGCAAAGATAAATCCCGCGACCTCATTGTTGGCGGCGTGGATGCGTTCCGGAAAGTGCCGCCGCAGGAACCACGTTGCCAACACCATGAGCACAATGCTTCCGCCGACGATGACGGTGAGCAAAAACTCTGTCGAAAAGTTGAGCAACAAGTATCGGATAACCCACCTCCGTTGAGATTATAATCGCGTATTGCAAACTGCAAATTGCAAATTTACTGTTGCACGATCGCACGATTGCGCTATCGCACGAATTGAAATGTTTTTCGCGTTGTTTCGCAAAGCGTATCGGGATGTCACCAAACGCCGCGTGCGTTCGCTGTTGACGCTGTTGGGTATTCTCATCGGCGTCGGCGGTGTCGTCGCGATTGTTTCAACGGGTGAAAATTTAACGCGGGCGCAGCAAGCCGCGTACGCCAACGCGTCGCAAAACGACATCGCGTATTGGGTGTGGAACGCGCCCGCGTCGCTGCCGCGCGCGTTGCAAGAAATTCCCAACCTCCGCGCCGCCGAACTGCGCGTGGATTTTTTTACGCGCTGTCGCTGGACGGCGAACGGCGCGACAAACGCGCGAGATGTGTATTTGCGCGGCGTCGCCGATTTTGAAAACCAACGCGTGGACGAGATTTTATTGCGAAGCGGGCGGTTTCCCAAAACGGGCGAAGCGGTTATCGAAGAGTCCGCGCTGGCGGTGATACCCTTGCCGCTCGGCGCCACTATCACCTGTCGCGGCAATGGCGGCGAACCGGACCGCACTTTTACACTCGTCGGCACGGTGCAAACGCCGAATTATCCAAACGCGTCGCTCCTCGATTACGCTACCATTTACGCGCCGTCCAATGACGTGATTCGTCTGCTCGGCGCGTCGGGGTCGAACAGTCTTGTGCTCAAGGTGAATGATTTGACGCAAGCGAGCGACACGGCGCGCGCAGTATCGCAGCTGCTCGATCGGCGCGGCATTCAACACGGCGCGGCGACGATTCGCGATCCGCAAAATTATCTCGGCAAACGCGAACTCGACGCGCTGCTCGCGCTGCTTTCAATTTTTGCCGTCGTCGGTCTAATCACCAGCGGTTTTCTCGTCGCCAATACGCTCGCCGCGATTGTGACCGAACAGGTGAGTGAAATTGGAACGCTCAAAGCGCTGGGCGGCACGCGCGCCCAAGTGATGCTCGTCTATTTGCTTTCGGCGCTCGTGTATGGCGGCGGCGGCACGGCGTTGGGTTTGCTGGTCGGCGCATTGGCAAGCTGGCAGTTGATGCTATACATCGGCACGCTGTTGAATTTGCCGGTGGATTTCCAAGTTTCGCCGCTGGGTGTGGCGCTCGGCATTTTCGTCGGCATCGGCGTCACATTGTTGGCAGGCGCGCTGCCCGCGTTCAACGCGACGCGCATTCCGGTCAAAGAGGCGCTCGAGTCGTACGGCATTACGCCGACGTACGGCGCGGGACGCGTGGACCGGTTACTGCAAAAAATGGTCGCGCTGCCGCCGTTGGCTGCCATGTCGGTGCGGAATCTCGCGCGGCGGCAGGGACGCGCGTTGGTGACGATGTTGGTGATTGGCGTGGCGGTGGCGACATCGCTCGCGGCGCAAGCGGTGAGCGCGACCGTGAATACGGCGATTGACGACTTGTTTCGCACGTATCGCGCCGACGCGTGGGTGTGGTTTGGCGAATATGTCGGCGACAATATGCGCGCGGCGCTGTTGACCGTGCCCGGCGTGCAAACGTCCGAAGTGTGGTCGCTGCAAGACGCGTGGGTAACGCGAAATACCGCTAAAGAGGCGAAAGACGCGAAAGGCGCGAAAGAGGCGGCGCGCGCGCGCTTGTGGGGACTGCCCGCGAACACGACGTTGTATGTGCCGCAATTGGCGCAAGGACGTTGGTTCAGGGCGGATGAATCGGACAGCGCGGTGGTTTCGACGGATTTGGTAGAATCGCTCGGCGCGCGCATCGGCGACGAAATTCAAGTGGACACGGGCGATACCCCGCGCACGTTTCGCGTCGTCGGCGTGGCGATTGACAATTCGGTTTTTCTCGGCTCGCAGGTCGCGGGCAAAGTGTTTGTGCCCGAAACGGTTGTGGCAAAAATGCAGGGGCGCGAGGGTTGGGCAATCTTTTTCGCGGTGGGCATGACGCGTCACGACACGCCAAGCGTGGACGCGACGCTCGACGCGATTTCGCAAAAATTCAAACGCTATCAAGTGGGCAGTGACAGCGCGGCGCGCGAAGTCAAAGGCGCCAAAGAACAAACGCGCATTCTCACCATCGCGCTCGCGGCGATGAGTCTGTTGATTGGAATGATTGGCGCGTTGGGTGTGGTCAATACGATTACGTTGAATGTGTTGGAGCGCCGCCGCGAAATCGGCGTGCTGCGTTCCATCGGCGCGAGCGATGCGAATGTGATCCAGACGTTTCTCACCGAAGGGCTCGCGTTCGGCATCGGGGGGTGGCTCATCGGTATCGTGTTGGGTTATCCGTTGGGGTTGGGATTGGCGCGTGTGATGGAGACGGTGTTGTTCCATTTGAACTATGTGTTTACTTTTCAAATGGTCGCGGTGAGTTTTGGATTTGCGCTGTGGCTCACGACGATTGCGAGTTTGATTCCGGCGTGGGCAGCGGCGCGCATGCGCGTAAAAGATGTATTGCGGTACGAGTGAAGCGGACAGCGAAAAGCGGAGTGTTCGCTAGGTGTCAGGCGCAAAGAGTTTTCGATTTGCCGTCGGCGGCACAAACACACGCACCGCGCGCGGTTGAATCGAAATGCGCAGCGGCGTCGCGCCAACCGGTTCCGCGTCCAAATGCACCGGCAGGGTCGCGCCGCGAATCTCAATCTCGCGTCCGCGCAAATGTTCAATATCCGGCTGCTGACGATAAAACCCCGCGCCAAGACGAATGAAATGCCATGCGGCGTTCAACGCGTTGTCGCCGTGCAGCAGTGTTACGTCGAGCAGCCCATCGTCCACCCGCGCGTCGGGCGGCATCCGCACCAGCGCGCCGTACAGCTGCGCGTTGCTGGTGAGCGCGAGCAGGACGCGGCGTTTGCGCGTTGTGCCATCTACGGTGACGGCGATGCGACGCCCGCGATATCGAAGGGCTTGGCGCAAACCGACGAGCACGAAAAACAATTTGCCCCATTGATGTTTCAACGCGCGCTGCGCTTCGACCTCACGAATCACGGATGCATCGAAACCCGCGCCGCAAAACAACATGAACGCGCGCGCGGCGAACCCTTCGCCGCGCGCGATGCCGACATCAATTGCGCGGGTCGGCGCATGGGCTTGCAGCGTCGCGGCGCGCGCCATATCATTCAGCGGCAAACCCATTTCGAGCGCCCATACATTCGCGGTGCCGAGCGGCAACACGCCGAGAATCAAATCCGAGCCGAGCAGCCCGTTCAACACTTCGTTCAATGTGCCGTCGCCGCCGACCGCGAACGCCGCGTCGAAATGTTCGCCGACGGCTTGACGCGCGAGCCGGGTCGCGTCGCCGCCTGTGCGCGTTTCCCGCGCGACAATTTCCCAGCCCAACGCGCGCAGCTGTTGGATCGCCGCCGCGAGCGGAGCGGCATGTTGATTCGTGCCGGAGGAAGGATTGTGGATGACGACCGCGCGCACTAAAAGTTACGAGTGAGGAGTAACGAGGGATGAGAGAAATTCCTCATTCCTCATCGCTCATCCCGCGTCCCTATTTTCATCGCCACGACCAAAACGCGAGCACTCCATCGCCGACTTTTTTGACGGTTGTTTTGCCGGCAATGTCGGCGGTCCACACGGAACCGTCGCCGTTGGTCTCGAGCGTAGTATATACCAGAGCCTCGCTGTCGGGTGACCAAAACGTCGTCGAATTGGCGTACTGGTCAAAGTACGGCAGCACGCTCAAAAAACTGTCGGTTGGCACAAATGTCGCGGCGAGATGCGTTTGCGCGGTGGCGCTGTCCCACACTTTCCAATTCAACTGCACGCGCGTCTGTCCGCCTTGTTGTTCTGGCGGCGCGCCAAAAAAATGTTCAGGCGCGTTCGACGCGAGGAAAGGGGGGGGGGCGAACTGGAAATTTTGCTGATTGTTCGAGAGGGTGAGGGTGAGGAACGCGATTTTTTTGCTGTCCGGCGACCATTGAAATGCCAGCGCGGGTTCTGGCGAAATCGGTTGGTCGTCTGTGGTGTCGGTGTTGACGACGTGCACGAAGCCGTAATGGGGCACACGCAGATTCGCGTCGGTGACGATGTACGCAACGCGCGTGCCGTCGGGCGCGAGCGCAAAGGATGCGCGTCCGTTGTAACTTGCCAATTTGGTTAGCCCTTTGCCTTGCGTGTCCGTCAGCGCGATGGCTTGCGTGCTGCCGTCCTGGGTTGAAAATAAAATTTTGCCGTCACGCGACCACTGCGGCGCTTGGAACGCGCCGGGCAGTTCTGTGAGCGTGCGCGGCGATTGATTATTTTGCAAATTCAAAATCGCGAGACGCGCATTGTCATTGTCCGCGCGCGCGCCGCCGACATGCGTAAACAATTGCGCGCCGTCCGGTGACCATGCCCAATAAAACGGCGAACCCGTATCGAGTTCTTGCATCGAATCGGGTTGGTCGGTGTGCGCAACGCGCAGCGCGATGTTTTGCGCGTCTTTGTTGCTCAAAAAGCCAATGAATTGACTGTCGGGCGACCAATATAGATAGAACGGAAAATTTTGTTGGGTTTTAAAGACCGGCGTGAGGTTTTCACCGCGCGGTGACACGGTGTACAACGCGCCTTCGGCGAGCGCGCCGTTGGCGATGGTATAGCCGACGAACGCGATGCGGTGATTGTCGGGCGCCCACGTGGGATAATTGTACGCGTGCGCGTCGCCGCCATCTTGCGTGAGCGCGATGTGGTCGCCGGTGATGGGGTCGGCGACATAGATGTTTCCGTCATTGCCGACGTACACGATGCGATTGAGGGCTGCCGGCGCGAGGAGCGGCGCGACGAGTTGGGCATGGGTCACGAGCCAATACCCGCCGAACAGGAATGCGGCGCAAAGCGCAACGGCAAGACAACTGACCAGCGCGGTCGCCAAGACCAAAACGGAGGAACGATTGTTCATAGCCAATCCTCTCTGCGGAGCAAAAATGGGTGCCTCACGCGCGCGGACGGCACGCGCGCAACATCATTATAAATGAATACGCAGGCGAGGTGGCGCGAGATTCTTGCGTGCGTGACCATCGAATGGAATTCGACGGCAGAACAAGGCGGTGAGAGAAACAAGGCATGAGTGCCGGCGATTTGGAATCGCCGACTAAAGTGGGTCTTGCGCGGCGAATTTACGCAGCGCGTTGAGATTGCGCTTTTCGTCTTTGCCCGTGCCGTCGGTGGGCGTTTCCAAAAGTCCGGGAATTTCGGCGAGGCGCGCGTCGGTGAGAAAGGAACGAAAGCCGCTTTTGCCGACGGTGCCTTTGCCGATGTGTTCGTGACGGTCCACGCGCGAACCGAGCGGTGTTTTGCTGTCGTTGAAATGGACGACGCGGAGGTTTTTCAGTCCGACGATTTTGTCAAACTCTGCCATCATCGCCGCGTACTTTTCGGGCGTGGAAAAATCATAGCCTGCCGCGACGAGATGACAGGTGTCGAGGCACACGCCGAATTTTTTCTTGTCGTTCATCGGTTTGCGAATCGCGGCGAGATGTTCAAATTTGTAGCCGATGTGATTGCCTTGCCCGGCGGTGTGTTCGATACAGGTGATGCATTTGATTTTTTTGCGCGCGTAAATTTCGTTCAATGCTTGCGCCACGCGTGCACAGCCGTACTCTTCGCCCGCGCCCATGTGCGAACCGGGATGCACGACCAGGTACGGCACACCGAGCCGGTCACAGCGTTCTAATTCTTCGGCGAACGAATCGCGCGATTTTTCCCATAACGCTTGGTCACTTGTCGCCAGATTGATGAGATACGACGCGTGCGAGACGACGGGGTGAATGCCGCTCGCTTTTAGATTTTGCTTGTAACGCGCAATCACATCGTCCTTGAGTTCAAACGCTTTCCACTGATTGTTGTTTTTGTTGAAGATCTGAATCGCTTCGCAGCCAAGCGCGCTGCCGCGTTCAACCGCCAAATCTACACCGCCTGCAATGGATACGTGTACGCCGAGACGCATCGGGTTACTCCTGTTGAAATGTTCATCGAATGGGAAATCATCGAATAGAATTCGACGCCTGAACAAAGCGCTCCAAGAAACAATGCAACAGCCAGAAAAAACAAGGCATCGTCGGATTGTGCAATGAACTGCATCGCACAATCCGATGATCCGGGCGTTACAATTCCAACCACGTTCCAACATTTTGTTTCAACGCGCGTTCATACACCAGCGGCGCGGTTGCCATATCATCCAAAGCCAAACCGAGATTGCACGTCATCGTAATTTCGTCCGCGCGTTCGCGTCCGCGTTTTTTGCCTACCACCAATTCGCCGACGGTCGCATAGATGGGCGGCACGTTTTGAAAATAGCCGATGCTGCGATAATGCTCGAACTGCGGTACGTCGTCGGTGCAGAATTTATTCGCTTGCTTGAGCGCGTCGGGATGCCAATACGAATCAAAATCCACGAGCGAGGCGAACGCGCCTTTGTTCAACCAGCCCGCTTGAATCGTCGCGTGCGGCGTATGCAAAATCGGACCCGCAGTCACAACCATGTCCAACCCATCCACCGCGTCGCGCGCGTTGGACGCAACCGTTGCGTCAACCTTAAATGTTTCGCGCGCGAATTTTGCGAGCCGTTCCGCTTGCGCTGAAACATTGTCGAACGCGACCACGCGTTGCAGTGGAAACAACGCGGCGAGCGCCTGCAGATTGCTGTGTCCTTGCACGCCGCAGCCGAGAATGCCGACCGACGCCGATTCGGGACGCGCGAGATATTTTGCCGCGACCGCCGTTGCCGCGCCGGTACGCATTGCCGTAATCCACGTGCAGTCCATCACCGCGAGCGGGATGCCCGTTTCGGTGTCGTTGAGAATCAACAAGCCGCTGATGTACGGCAAGCCGCGTTTTTGATTGTCGGGATACCCGCTCACCCATTTCACGCCCGCCGATTTGAGCGCGGGAATGTACGCGGGCATCGCGTGAATGAACGCATCGGGCATGGTGTGAATGCCGGGCTTGGGCGGCATCTCGACGCGCCCTTGTCCGTGTTCGCGAAATCCGTTTTCCACCGCTTGAATAATTTCTTGCATCGTGACGCCGACGCGTTCGACGTCCGCGCGGGAGAGATAGAGAATTTTGTTTTTCATTGGTTGTTGCTCGATGGGGAGATATAGCGAATTATACTCTGCTTTGGCAAAACCGAGACGCAAAAAAAATCGGGGCGTGAAGGTTGCATTCACGCCCCAACGCGCATTATGGGATCTTGATACGAACCGCTTTTGACCACTCGGTATGCCCGTCGCGATAGGTGATGCGCAGTTTATAGCGATACACCTTGCCATGACGCACCGCGTCATCGCTAAAGCGATAGCGCGCGCCTTGTACGCCGCCGGTATTTTTTGTCGCAATCGTCTGTTGATTGATTTGTTTCCACGCGCCCTTGCCCACTTGGCGCCAAATGTCAAAGCCAACGATTTCAAGCTCGGTGCCGGTCTGCCAGTTCAAAACATTTTTGCCCGCGTTCGTTTTGCCGTGAAACGCGATGAGGTTGGCGGCGGTCGGCGCGTAATTTACAGTCTTGTTCGCCGTGTTGGAGGTCACACCGTCTGCTGTAGCGGACGCGGTGTTCGTCACAGAGCCTGCCGTCACATCTCCCGCCGTTGTGGTGTACGTGGCAGTGCACGTAATGCTCTCGCTCGGATCTAAATAATTGCTGCCATCGCCGACGGTGCTGACTGCCGGACACGTCTCATCGGTTGATTTATCGTCAGCAACCGTGACGGGTCCGACGAGCGGCGCGTATCCACTGTTGGTGACAACATACGTGTAATGCAAAACCTTGCCCGATGACGAAAATCCGGTCTCTTGCGCGTTTTTGGTGATGGACAATCCGGTGGTCGCATACGTTGCGGTGGACGGCGAAGAATTGGTCGTGCCGCTGGCGTATGTGCCTTGCGCGGTCGCGGTGTTCGCGTGCGAACCATTCGCTGCCGAAATGGATCCCATGACGCAGGTGGCTGTGGCGCCCGACGCGAGTGGCAGCGACGATGTCCAATTGCAATTCGCCGGGTCAACGGAAGTGCCTGACAACGCCGCGTCGCTCACGCTCAGCGCGGTGAATGGCAAATCTCCGCTGTTGTAAACCTTGAAGCGGTAATATACATCGCTGCCGGCGGCGACGCCGACAAACGCGGTCCACGGTTCGTTGCCTGTGGTTGAAACTTGCTTGGTCAGGTCGAGCGACGCCGTTTTGTCGTTGACCACGAGTGAGGCAGACGCGGTATTGCCGTTGCCGCCTTCGGTGGATGTGACTGCCGTCGTCGTGCTGCTCCACGTTCCGGCGGTCGCGCCTGTGACGATGACGCTGAATGAGCAGCTGGTGTTCGCAGCAAGCGAACCGCCGCTGAATGAGATTGTGCCGGGCGATGTGGTTGAAAGCGAACCACCGCACGTTGACGTTGCTCCGCTCGTCACGACGGTGAGACCAGCAGGCAGTGTGTCGCTGAAACCAATGCCGGAGAGTGAATTAGAAAGATTCGGATTCGTGATAGTGAACGTCAAAGTCGAAGTATTACCGGTAAAAATCGCGGCGGGCGAGTACGATTTAGAAATCTGCGGCGGCGCGATCACGGTCAGCGATGCCGTTGCGTAATTGGTCGAAGCGCCACTCTGCGTAGATGAGACATAACCAGTGACGTTGTTGTACTGACCTGCCGTCGTGCCCGTTACCGTTACGTTAAAGGTACAGCTGCCGCCTGCGGAAAGCGTTCCGCCTGTCAAGGCAATGGTTCGCGTCGAAGCGGTTGTGGTCAATGTGCCGCCGCATTGTGATGTGGACGAATCCGCAATCGAGAGTCCCGACGGCAGCACATCGCTGAAGGCTACGCCCGTCAATGCGGTATTCCCTGCCGCGTTGTTATTGAGTGTGAAACTCAACGTCGAAGTTGCGCCTTGGATAATTGGAGAAATGAAGGATTTGGTAATCGTGGGCGCGGGAACGGGTAGTCCGCAGCCGGTGATAGTCACATTGTCCAGCTGCATGTAGCCGTTTGTGTTTGTGGCTCCTTGTATAGTAGAGTTGTTCCCGGTTGACGACCGAGAATGAATTTCCTAAACTGCATGTAGAAGTCGAGGTCGACGTTGTGCTCCTTGAGGTTCAGCCTCGTCAGAAAGACTGT
>Ga0070741_10007753_pt1 | contig 21985 bp, 18 predicted proteins | sample Coa_R1_4_FD_66440 | JGI IMG/M metagenome (GOLD analysis project Ga0070741, IMG submission 66440) | Surface soil microbial communities from Centralia Pennsylvania, which are recovering from an underground coalmine fire - Coalmine... | ecosystem: Environmental > Terrestrial > Soil > Unclassified ... | reverse complement strand
GCCGCCCCGGAGCGAGGAGTTGGCCGCGTTCACGATCGCGTCGACTCGCTCCTTGGTGATGTCACCGCGTACCGTCTCTATGGTCATAACGACAGTGGCTCAACGTCCGAGAACCTGGTTAGTTGTCATAGGCATCAGTATTAACGCCGCCGGCCACGGTGCCCAGACTGGCTAGCGTCACGGTGCCCAGGCCGCCGTTGACCGTGCCCGCGGTGTTCGTCCCGCCGCCGGGGAGCCCGCCGGAGGTGACGGCGATCGCCAGCGTGTTGTCTCCGCGCGGGTCGAGGATTCCGGTGGGCAGCACGAACGTGGTCTGCGGACCTACCCCGTTGATGTACTGGCCGAGGTTCCAGCCGTTGACGAAGATCAGCGCGCGGTAGGCCTTCGACGGATCGTCGGTGATCGTCAGGCCGAGCGAGGCGTCGACCCCGTCGGGAACGGCCAGCCGGAACCGCGTCCGGTACCAGGCGACGCCCGGCCTGCCGTCCGCGTGCGGCAGGGTGACGGTGGCCCAGGACCGGTCCGGGTAGCCGGGGAGGGACCAGCCGTTCCGCTCGCCGAACAGGCCGCCCGCGTTCAGCGGCCCGCGGACCGCGTCGGCGGCGTGCTCGCCGCCCAGGCTGCCCTGGATCCGCCAGTTCACTGCCGGGGCGGCACCAGCGAACGCGACCGCGGTCAGGCCGAGCGCGGTCTTGAAGGCGTTGTTGACCCCGCCGTCTTCCTGATGTGCCATCGGGCGGACCAGCACGGCGAGCACGTGTTTCCCGGGATTGCCGCTCTGCGCGCTCGCCGGCAGCGGCAGCGTGACCGCGGCGGTCCAGCCCTGGGTGGTGGCCTGGGCCGTCGTCGGGACGGGCATCTGGTGTGAGCCGAGGAACTGGCCGTCCAGCCAGGCAAGCAGCATGCCTTCCTGCCCGGTGCTGTACGTGAGGCTGACGGAGGTGACCGCGGCATCGTCCGCCCACGACCCCCGGTACCACACGTCGCCGTAGTGGAAGCCGTAGTCGTCGGCGAACAGCACCGGCTGCCCGGCCGGCACCGGGGTGACGCTGCTGGACGACGTCTTGTTCGCCACGGTCCAGGAGCTGTCGTCGAAACCCGGCTCTGCCTCGGGGTTCTCTGCGGCGTACCGCCACGGCCCGAGCGCTGGCAGCGACACCGCCGGCGGTCCAGGCAGCGGGAGCCGGGCGGCGACGCTCCCCGTGCCGGTTGCCGAGACCGGCACCGGTCTGCCGTTCCAGGTCAGCACCTTGACCCTGGTTGCCGCCCAGACCTCGAGCGGTGCGGGCCCGGCGGTGTCCCCGGTCAGCGCGAGAACCATGCCGCGGGTCGTCGCGGTCCGCACCAGTGCCGGGCCGTAGACGAGTACCGGCCCGGCGTCGGAATCGAGCCGCCAGAGTGCGGCGGCCGCGGTGTCGTCGACAATGAGCAACAGCAGCGCCGGCCCGGCCGGCGGCGTGATGAGCACGTCGGTGCGACCGTCGTGGGTGTAGTCGAGACGCAGGTCACCTGTGGCGGCATCCCATGCGACGGCGGGCCCGTTGCCCTGGACCACGGTGAGCTGTGGCTCCGCGGGGTAGCGCAGGACGGTCTCGCCACCCTCGCCGGGGTGGCCGGCGAGCACCATCAGGTCCGTGGCCATCGGTGCGTGGGTCATCAGGTGCGAGGTCGTGTAGACGAGGTGCTGCGACTCCGCCTGGTAGGCGGCCACGACCACCTTCATGTCCTTGCCGTTCAGCTCCAGCGGGACGGTGTACGTGCCGTCGGCGGTAGCGACAGGGACGGTGAAGGTCAGATCCGCCGTGTGGTCGTTGCGCAGGAAGAAGAAGTGCGATCCGGTGGCCGGGTTGGTCAGGTGGTACGCCTTGACCGCCGGGTCCGGCGGCGCCGGAGCGGCCGCCGGATCGAGCATCGCGACGTCGCCGACGGAGCTGAGGAAGTACCCCATCTGCTTCATCGCTGGGATCTTCGCGGTGAGCTGGCGCGCCTCGCTTATCGCCGCACCGTAGTCGTAGGAGGTGTAGACGACCGGCGCGGGCAGCCATCCCCACGAGGTCCCGCCGAAGGTCATGTACACGTTGTGGATCTTGATGCCGTTGGCGACGTTGGTCAGGTAGAAGGTCCGCTCGTACACCGGCCCGTCGAAGGCGCGCTCGAAGGCATAGCCCTGCCCGTGCCATGGCGCGCCGCCCCACGGGTCGAAGAAGCCGCCGCCGAACTCCGCCTCGAAGCCTGGCGTTGCCGGGCTGGCGGTGGACCCGCCGGTCGCGCCGCCGACCCCGAAATAGCCCCAGTCCGGCGGCGAGCCGCTGGCCGACGGATAGCCATCGAAGGCGTAGAGGTAGTCGCTCTCGCTACCAGGGAAGCTGCCCGGGATCCAGAAACCGTGGCGACCCTTGTCGTTGTGGTAAATGGGGACGGTGATGCCGTCGGTGCGGGCCTTCGCGTACAGGTGCGCCATGTAGTTGATGCCGGTCGGCGAGCCGATGAAGTTCGCGTACTCGTTCTCGATCTGGTACAGCAGGACGGTGCCGCGGCCGTCGGTGAGCTGGTGCCGGGCGAGGACAGCGTTGATCGCGGTCAGCCATTCGTCGGCGTAGCCGAGGTAGGTCGGGTCGTCGCTGCGCGCCAGCCCGGGAGTGGCGGCAAGCCAGCCGGGGAACCCGCCGCCGTTCACCTCGCCGTTGATGTAGGGACCTGGCCGGACCAGCACGTAGAGCCCGGTCTCCGCCGCCATGTCCAGTACCAGGTCCATGTCGCGGACGCCGCTGAAGTCGTAGTGGCCGGGTGCGGCGGAGTGGTAGTTCCAGCTGAAGTACATGCACACCGCGTTGTAGCCGCTGGCCTTCATCTTCTGCAGGATGTCCCGCCACAGCGGCGGGCTGGGCAGCCGGAACGGATGGAATTCGCCGGACCAGATGAACAGCCGCCTGCCGTCGATGATCAGCGAGTATTTGTCGAAGGCGATGGTGTGCCCGGCCGCGCGCCTGCCGGGAACGAGGGGCCGCGTGGCGGCCGTGGCCAGCTCTGGCCGTCCGGCTATGGTGCCCGCCGCGGCCAGTGTGATGGCACCGCTGAGCACCGCGCGCCGCGGCAGATGTGCACCTCGCATGGCAACACATCTAACATGCGCGGATATGTTTGTCTATGAGTGGAAAAGTCAGGTATCGGGCTCGCTGCGAATGCTTGCGTACAGCAGCATGTCCCGGGTGCAGCTCGGGGATCGTCCACGCGAACGTCGTCACCGCGACAAGCGCGGCGCGGGCGATGCCGCGACGGCGGGCGCTCGGCGCCACGGAGTAGCCAGCCCTTCGGCCAGCCGGCCGCGTTGCCGCTCGATCCAGTCCAGTGCGTCCTGGCGGTCCGCGTTCGCCGGCAGGGAGCCGATCGTCGGCACGTACGGGTCGGTCGCCCATTCCATCACCATCGGCACATCGGCATCGGAGAATGCCCGCAGCACCACGGGGCCGCCGGCGACCGGCATCGCCGGCCACGCCGGCATTTCTGGAAGCGGCCTCATCGCTTATATGCTCTCTGAGTGAAGCCTTCGGGGGCACGATGGCGGAGCGTCGGCGCGGCCGCCAGTTATCTCGCTGTTGCCGTTTTCTGCTGCGTGCTGGCTGCCCGCAGCGCGGGCCGGTTCTGCGACCTTCATGTCTACCGGGCTGGTGGACAAGACGTACTGAGCGGCACGCCGCTCAGCCAGGTGAACTACGCCGGGTACCTGCCGTTCACCTACCCGCCGGCCGCCGCACTCGTCTTCACTGTATTCGCGGTGCTGCCATGGACGGCCGCGGCGACGCTGATGACGGCGGCGAGCGCGATCGCGCTGCCCGCGGTGCTGTACTTCGCACTCCGGCTGCCGCCGGTCTCGTCCTGGCTGGCCCGGGGCACGGCGGCCAGGCTGGCCCTCGTCGGCGCGGTCGCCGCGCTCTGGCTTGAGCCGGTACGCACCACCCTTGCCTACGGCCAGGTCAACATCCTCCTAGCGCTGCTGATCACCTGGGACCTCAGCCGCCCGGACGGTGCCCGGCTGAAGGGAGCGGCGCTCGGGCTGGCCGCCGGGATCAAACTCACCCCGGCCATCTTCGTCATCTACCTGCTGCTCACCCGCCGCTATCGCGCCGCCGCCGTCGCGGCCGGGACGTTCGCCGCCACGATCGGCGCCGCATTCGCGATAGTGCCATCGAGTGCCGCCTGGTACTGGACCGGGGCGTTCCTCGATGCCGGTCGCGTCAGCACCGGTCCGCATCAGGCACTGACGATCAACCAGAGCCTGCTGGGCATGCTCGCCCGCGTGCGGCATACCACGAATGTTCCCGCGCCCTGGCTGGCCGTCGTCGTCCTGGTCGGCCTGGCCGGGCTCGCGCTCGCAGCCCGCGCCGGGCGGGCCGGGAACGAGGCGGCCGGTTTCTCGCTGAGCGCGATAACCGGACTGCTGATCAGCCCGGTTTCCTGGAGCCATCACTGGGTCATCGCGATACCCGCCCTGCTGCTCGCCGCGGTGACGGCATGGCACAACGGCGCGCCCCGCCGCCCGGCAGCGCTAGCCCGGCTGGCGGTCCTGGCCGCCGTCGCCGCGGTTGGCTGGACCGGCATCGTTCGCCACACGCCCTCGTCCGCCAGCCCGCTGCATTTCCTGCTCGGCAACGGCTACGTGCTGATCGCGCTCGCCACCCTGGCGCTCGCCGCCCGCCCGCTCGTGTCCGCACCCCACCGGTCTGGGCATTTCATCCGCGAGAAAAACGTGCCGCATCCTCGAACTTCAATGTTCGCTCGGCGGTGTCTAGCAGCGTGGCATAGGTGATGACCTCCACCCGCGAGAGGTGCGCATTGTACGACCGGATCGTCTGCTCGATGATGTGCTCGTCCGCGTGGTCCACGTGAGCGGGATGTCCAATGACGACCGTAGCGAACAACCGACGCATATCGTAGTCAACGCCCAGGTCATTACGGTAGACCGTGTTGAGCGTAGAACCAGTTTCATCGAGATTGCGCAGATAATTCATTGCTTGCGACGTCGCCTCGTGTACATCGGATCCGACAATCCAGTGATTGCGGTGCTTGCGTACGAGGTTCGGAATATTGGGCCCCTTGAGTTCGACAATATGCACCGTCCCGTCAGCGCCGATCAAAGGGATATCGTGCTGGTCGAGCGGGACAAGGTTGCGCTTGGCGGCGATTCCGACATACCGTCCGCCGAACAGCCAGTAAGCGTCGCCCAGAACCTGCTGGAGATGGCTTTCCGTCGTCGCCGGGTCTTCGGCCATCAGGCGAAGTCGGCGAACCAGATCCCGGCGCTGGCTGATAACAGCGCCCTGGGCGGCCGACAGCCCTTCTTCCGTCGTGGCCAGCCCAGCCACCAAAGCATCGAGATCTTTGCGCTGCGTAAGCGCGTCTACAAGGCTGTTCGTGTCTATGCCGGCGCTATCGATGAGCGTGGGCAGGGTCGCGGTCGAACTATCCGGGTCTGCGTCCGGGGTGCTGTCTACGGTTTGGGTAGCCGCTACGGCGCCTTCGCGCAAGAAGGCAAGCAGGCTCGCGGCGTCCTTATTCCGGAGCACCATGGTCCAAATGGGATCGTCGAGATTATACTGGCCGTCCGGTCGGCGGACCACAGTCCCGAAAGCAAAAACCAGCCTACTAGCTATCTTTGCTACGCGGTCACCATAGTAAGCAAGATGCACGACCGTCGCCGCGTCGCGGCCCCTCTTGACGATCTTGCTCCCTGGGCCGAACCAGCCAAACCTCTGTGGCCTAGGCCCGGATTGATCATCTCGCCTGTCCATGCGGATCTTTCCTTTGCCCGGAGGCGAGGCGGCCTGCTGCTTCAGATGTTCCAGGAGGACAAAGAGGACCTAAATGGGACTTATGAGACATGCGAGAGTAATCTCCAGCTTCTGAAAGAATGGGCTGTTCCCGAAAGTTTATCAGCCCGAAAATGCGCCTGACTATCGCTTTGCGATAGCAGGCCGCGCCGCCCCGGGGCGCTCCTCAGCCGGGTGGACGGTAAAATATCGAACTAATAAACGTTCCCGATACCCCACCTGGGTATATACTTCATGATCACGAAGGGTTTTACGTCCTCTAGCACGTAAAACCCTTCGTGATCATGAAAACGAGCCACGCGACCGACGGAACGTATCCCCGCATAGCAGAGCAAACCAGACCGCATACCCCCGGCGTTCCGCGCGGGGCGGATAGGCTGGCGGCAATGCATGTGATCGCCTGGTGGAGCGGGCTCAGCCGACGTCGCCGGACGTTGCTGGCCGCGGTGGTGCTCGTGGTGCTGGCGGGCGCGGTTGCCGGCGGGGTGAGCGCGGCGGCGGGCGGGGGGACGGGGCCGCTTCCCGCGGCGGCGGACAAGCCCGGTGACGTGCTGCTGGTCCCTGGGTACGGCGGGAACACCGGTTCGCTGGACGTGCTCGCGGCGAAGATCAGGGCGACCGGCCGGACCGCGGTCGTGGTCCACCTTGCCGGGAACGGGACGGGAGACCTTCAGGACCAGGCGAACGTGCTCAACGGCTACGTCAACCAGGCCCTGAGCGGCGGGTCCGGTCCGGTCACTGTCATCGGTTACTCGGCCGGCGGCGTGGTGGCCTGGCTGTGGGACGTCGACTACGACGGTGCGGCCAAAGCGCGCGACGTCATCACGCTGGGCTCCCCGCTGCACGGCACCAGCCTGGCCTCGCTCGGCGAAGCGTTCGTGCCGAGCGCCTGCCCGCAGGCCTGCGAGCAGCTCGTACCCGGCAGTGCCCTGCTGACGCGGCTGGCGGCCAGTCCGGCGGCACGCCCGCCGTGGCTCTCCTTGTGGACCACCGACGATCAGGTGGTCCAGCCGCCCGATTCGGCGCGGCTGCCCGGCGCGATCAACGTCGCGCTCCAGTCCGTCTGTCCCGGCGTCAGCATCCAGCACGACCAGCTCCCGAGCAACTCGCTGGTCATCGGCATCGTCCTGCGCGCGCTCGCCAGCGCGCACCTTGACGCGCCGTCTTCCGCAGCTTGCTTACCGGGGGGAGCCGTCCCCCGGACCCCCCTGGTGACACCGTCACGCCGTGATGTCTTTGGTGGCGAAGTTGGCCCAGGCGGCGGCAAGGAACACCGCCACGTAGACCGCCTGGATGGCGAAACCGCGCTGGATGTTCCGCCAGAAGATGGGATCGCGGAAGAAGTCCACCCAGGCGAGCCAGTACCTGGTCGGCAGGTACGGCTGGATGACGGTGGCGGCGTTCAGCGTGACCAGCACCTCGCTGGCGACCAGGGCGGCAAGCGAGCCCAGCGCCGCACCCAGCGCCGAGTCGGTGAACGTGGACAGGAACAGCGCGATCGCCGCGACGCCGAGCATCGACACGGTGATGAACGCCATCGCGCCCGCGATGCGTTCGAGCAGCTGGAGCGTGGTGAGCGGCGTGCCGGACAAGGACGTGATGGCACCGCCGCCGGTCTGCACCGCGCCGCCACCGCCGGACGTGCCGCCGCCGACCGAGCCGATCGATCCGGGGGGCAGGCCGGACCCGCCGGTGCCCGGCGGTGGCTGGCCCACCGCGGTTGCCCGGGACGGGCCGAGCAGGAAGACCCCGGTCACGTACGCCGTGACGGTGACCAGCAGCACGGCGAGCAGGACGTAGGTCGTCACGGAGATCAGCTTGGCGACCAGGAGCCGGGTCCGGCCGACCGGGCGCACCAGCAGGTACCGCAGCGTGCCGGCGTTCGCCTCGCCCGCGATCGAGTCGCCGGCCACCACCGCGACCGACACCGGCAGGAATACCGGCAGTACGATGGCGAGCGCCGCCGCCGGGAACAACGAGCCCTGATTGAGCACCGCGGACAGGAACGCGCTGCTCTGGCCGGGCGGTGGCGCGAGGTGCGTGACCGCGATGAACACCGCGACCGCGAACGGCAGCCCGCAGATCAGCGCCATGCTGACCCAGGTCCGCGCCCGCCGGATCAGCTTCCGCAGCTCGACGCCTATCACGAAATATCCGGATTTGGGGGCGGGGGAGGGGGCGCGGGTGGCGGATCCCGAGGCGGGGGAGGGGGCGCGGGTGCATCTACGTGGTCGGAGCCGGTGCCGATGACGGCCAGGACTACCTCTTCGAGCGTCTTGGCGTGCGGGGTGAGGGCGGAGACCTGGACGCCGGCGCCGACCAGGCGCGCGTTGAGCGCCGCCGGGTCGTCGCACCGGACGAGCAGCGTGGTGCCGTCACGATGTTCGATGGTGCCATCGAGCAGAGCGAGCGCTCGTTCCGCGTCGCGGGTTTCGACGAGAACCTGTCCGGTGGGAGCGCGGAGCGTGGCCAGGTCTTCTTGCAGCACCAGGCGGCCGTGGTCCATGATCCCGACCCGGGTGCAGAGCTGGTCGACTTCGGCGAGCTGGTGGCTGGACAAGAACACCGTCACGCCTTCGGCGTTCAGGTTGAGCAGGAGTTCGCGCAGGTCGGAGATGCCGCGCGGGTCCAGGCCGTTGCCGGGCTCGTCCAGGATCAGCAGGCTGGGACGGCGGATCAGCGCGCTGGCCAGCCCCAGCCGCTGGCGCATGCCGAGCGAGTACGCCTTGACCGGGCGACGGCCGACGCTGGCGAGGCCGACCTGCTCCAGCGCCGCGTCGATGCGCTGGTTCCGCGTCCGCCGCCCGGCGTCGGGTCCGCGCGGCCCGGCCGCGTCGAACAGCGACAGGTTGGCCTTAGCGGACAGGTGCGGATACGCGGCCGGCTCCTCGATCAGCGCGCCTATTCGCGGCAGCACGTCGTGCAGGCGCCGCGGCACCGGACATCCCATGATCGAGATCGAGCCGCTCGTCGCGTACACCAGGCCGAGGAGCATGCGGACCAGCGTGGTCTTGCCCGAGCCGTTCGGGCCGAGCAGGCCGTAGCGGTCGCCCTCGCGCACGTCGAGGTCGACCGACCGGACCGCCTGGACGGTGCCGAACCGCTTGCTCAGGCCCGACGTGGTGATCATGGCGGACTGCTGGTGAGCTCGACCGCCGCCTGCAACAGCAGCTTGCCGCTCACCGTCCCGGCGAGGAGGAACGTGTCCGCCGACCCGTCCTCCTGGACCACCACGGCATTGACCAGCGAAGCGCTGAGCAGGTAGCCGGTGCCGTGGGGGAAGCTGTACGGCGTGCCGCCGTCGGACCGCGCGTCGGCGATGAAGTTCCCGCCGCGGACGGCGAGCACGGTAAACAAGGCCAGGCCGCTGCCGTACACGCCGACGTTCGTGACCTGGCGGGACACCCGCTTCCGGCCGGCCAGGGTAACCGGCAGCAGCTCGAAGGAAAGGTTGTGCAGCGCGCTGTGGAGGTTGCTCGCGCTGGCCGTGGTGAACCCGGTGCCGGGCACGCGCGGCGGCGGCGTGAGCACGGTGCCGGCCGGGGTCCAGGGTCCGACCTGGAAGAACTGGCTCTGCAGCGCGGGAGTGCGCGCACCACGGCCGTACACCTCGACCATCAGCGGCAGCCCGGTCGACGGCTGCGCCCAGATGTCAACGGCCCCGATCGTCGATGCCGGATCCGTCGGCGTGACCCGCAGCCCCGCGGCGGCTTGGCCGGCGACGCGCACCGGCGGCAGCGTGCCGAACCGCGCGGCCGAGGTCCCCACCAGCGACAGCACCCGCTGAGCCAGTGACGTCGGCGTCAGGTCGGCCGCCCGGGGGAGCCGGATCGTGGGGAGACCGCGCGGGGCGGGCACCACCTCGGTGAGCAGCTGGGCACCGGAGTTCCATTCGTACCCGGCGGCGCCAAGCTGGTAGGTGTCGCGTTCGCCCGCGTCGGTGAGCACGTCCACCCGCCACCGTTGCGGCGCCGCCTGCCAGACTCGCATCTTCGTCACGCCGTCGAGCAGCGACGTCACGCTGTTCAGCCCGGCCAGCGGCGGCAGTCCGAACGTCGCGTTGCTCTCCGCGTAGCCGGAATACGACATGCTCGCCGACGCGAGGATCCGGGCCCGCAGCTGGCCGGCGGTGAGCTTGGGCACGTCCACCGGAAGCGCGCTGGCCAGCACCGGCAGCGCGCACAGCACGGCCACGCCGAGCGCGACCGCGGCCCACCTGCGCTGCGTCTGCGACCGGACCACGCCCACCTAACAACCATACGGACTTCGTTCAAGCCAGGTGGCCCTGATAGTCCCGCAGCGAGCTGCCGAACAAAGCGGACATCGCGTCCTCGTCCAGGCCGCCGTTCGAGGCCTTGGCGATCCAGACCATCAGCTCGCGGCGCAGCTCGGTCAGCTCGTGCGGCGCCGCCACCGTGGGCACGGCGCGGACGAACGTGCCCTGACCCGGCTTGCCTTCGGCGATGCCGCGGTGCTCGAGTTCGCGGTAGGCCTTCAGCACCGTGTTGGGGTTGATCGCCAGGTCCGCGACGGCGTCCTTCACCCGCGGCAGCTTGTCGCCCACCTTGAGGTAGCCGAGCCGCGCGGCCTGCTCGACCTGGCGGACGAGTTGCAGGTAGGTGGGCTCGCCGGACCCCGGATCCAGCCGGAAGCGAAGCGGGGAGTGATCCCCTTCGCCACGCTTACCTATGGTCATAGTTAAGAGGGTATCCCAGGGCAAGTACCGATGTCGTTCTGAAAAAAAGCAGTTAAAACCTGGCATGCTTGACGAGTGCTGGAAGAAGAACCACCACCTACGTTCGAAAGCCGCCTGGCGCGGCTGTGGAAGGCCGCGGACGTGCGCGGCGTCCCGTTGCGCACGATCGTCGCGACCGTCGCCGTGGTCGCCGCGACCTACCTGGCGGGCAAGCTCATCTACCGGCTGCGCGACGTCGTGCTGCTCGTCGTGGTGGCGGGCTTCATCGCGGTGCTGCTCAACCCCATGGTGGTCTTCCTCCAGCGACGGGTGGTGGCCCGTCGCGGGTTCGCCGTGACGATCGTCGCGATCTGGGCCCTGCTGGTGTTCATCGGCCTGGCCATCGCGTTCGGGTATCCGCTGGTCAATGGCATCACGCACCTGGCGGACCGGCTGCCGTCCTACGTCGCGAGCGCGGAGCACAACAAGGGCTGGATCGGCCACCTGGTGAACAAGTACCACGTGCAGAACTGGGTGCAGCGCAACGCGCCGAAGCTGATCACGTACGCACAGTCGCTCAGCGGTCCGGTGCTGTCCGCCGGCAAGGCCACGGTGTCGTTGATCATCGAGCTCACCACGATCTTCGTCCTGGTCCTGCTGCTTCTCCTCGAGGGGCCGAAGATGCGGCGCGGCCTGCTCGGCCAGCTCAACCCCAAGCGCGCGGAGCGGGTTACCCGGGTCGCCGGCGAGGTGAACCGCGCGGTTACCGGCTACATGCTCGGCAACCTGCTGACCTCGCTGATCGCCGGCGTCGTCGTGTTCGTCACGCTGCTCGTCGTGGGCGTGCCGTTCCCGTTCCTGTGGGGCCTGTGGGTGGCGCTGGTCGACTTCCTGCCGATGATCGGCGGCGCGCTGGCCGGGATTCCGACCATCCTGTTCGCGTTCGGCTCCGGCCTGGGCCCCGGGATCACCACGCTCGTGGTGTTCCTGGTGTACACCCAGGTGGAAAACCACGTGCTGAATCCGATCGTGATGAGCAAGACGGTGCGGATCAGCCCGCTGCTTGTGCTGCTGGCCGTTTTGGTGTCGGCGTCCGTGGGCAGCCTGGTGGGCGGGCTGTTCGGCGGTTTCGTGGCGGCGCTGCTCGCCATCCCGGCGGCGGGCGCGCTCCAGGTGCTGGTCAGAGAGGTCTGGCAAGCAACCGGTAGCCCGCACGACCACGACCCGTAACCCGAGCCCGTTAGGCTCGTCTCAGGAGAAAACGACTGGAGGGCCCGGCATGACAGACGGCGCGTCGGTTCTGGGGATCGTGCTGGCGGGCGGAGCGGGCACCCGGCTGTCCCCGCTCACCGCCGACCGGGCCAAGCCCGCCGTGCCGTTCGGCGGCTTGTACCGGCTGATCGACTTCGCGTTGTCCAACCTCGCCAACGGCCAGATCCGGAAGATCTGCGTGCTCACCCAGTACAAGAGCCACAGCCTGGACCGGCACATCTCGACCACGTGGCGGATGAGCTCGCTGCTCGGCAACTACGTGACGCCGGTGCCCGCCCAGCAGCGGCTCGGCCCGTACTGGTACACCGGCTCCGCCGACGCTATCTACCAGTCGATGAACCTGATCAACGACGAGAACCCCGAGCTGGTCATGGTGATCGGCGCGGATCACGTGTACCGGATGGACCCGATGCAGATGGTCGACCACCACGTGCGGCACGGGGCCGGCGTGACGATCGCGGCGATCCCGGTGCCCCGGGAGGAGGCGTCGGCGTTCGGCATCGTGGGGGTCGGCGCGGACGGCCGGACGGTCACCGAGTTCCTCGAGAAGCCCGCTTCGCCGCCGCCGATGCCCGGTGATCCCACGATGTGCTACGCCTCGATGGGCAACTACGTCTTCGACACCAATGTCCTGGTCGACGCGTTGCGGAAGGATGCGGACGACGACGACAGCCGCCACGACATGGGCGGCAACATCATCCCGATGCTGGTCCGGGACGGCGTGGCGCAGGCGTATGACTTCAGCACCAACCGGGTGCCGGGGGCCCTGCCGGAGGACGAGGCCTACTGGCGCGACGTCGGGTCGCTGGACGCGTATTTCGAGGCGCACATGGACCTGTGCGCGGTCCAGCCGCTGTTCAACCTGTACAACGACAAGTGGCCGATCCTGACCCACGTGCCGTCCCTGCCGCCGGCCAAGTTCGTGCACGACGACGGCGTCAACCGGGTCGGCCGGGCGATCTCCAGCCTGGTCAGCCCCGGCGTGATCGTGTCCGGCGGCCTGGTGCGGATGTCCGTGCTGTCGCCTGGGGTGCGGGTGAACTCCTGGGCCGAGGTGGACCGGTCGGTGCTGCTGCACAACACCAAGATCGGACGGCACGCGGTGGTCAAGAACGCGATCATCGACAAGAACGTGACCGTGCCGGACGGCGCGGTGATCGGGGTCGACTCCGAACACGACCGCAAGCGCGGCTTCGTCGTCTCCAAGGGCGGCATCACGGTGGTCGGCAAGGGTCAAGAGGTCGTGCTGTGACCCGGGTGGCCCTGCTGACCAGGGAGTACCCGCCGGATGTGTACGGCGGCGCCGGGGTGCACGTAACGTACCTGGCCAGGGAGCTGTCGCGGCTGGTCGACCTGACCGTGCACTGCTTCGGTTCGTCCCGCCCCGGCGCTGTTGCGCACGAGCCGTGGTCGTCGCTTTCCGACACCTCGTTGCGGGTGGTTTCTACCGACTTGGCCATGGCTGAGGGCGTGGGCGGGGCGGACCTGGTGCACTCGCACACGTGGTACGCCAACCTGGCGGGTCTGCTCGCCTCGAAGTTGTACGACGTCCCGCACGTGGTCACCACGCACTCGCTGGAACCCCTGCGCCCGTGGAAGGCCGAGCAGCTCGGCGGGGGTTACGCGGTCTCGTCCTGGTGCGAGGAGGTTTCTGTGACCTCCGCCGCCGCGGTGGTGGCCGTCTCCGAGGCCATGCGCGCCGACCTCATGACCGCTTACCCCGCTACTAAGGCCGAACGAATCTCGGTTATCCGTAACGGCATCGATACTTCGGAATACACGGCGGACGCTGGGACGGACGTACTGTCCTCGTATGGCGTGGATCCGTCGCGGCCGTACGTGGTGTTCGTGGGGCGGATCACCAGGCAGAAGGGGCTTCCCGTGCTGCTCCGGGCCGCCTTCTCACTTGATCCGTCGGCCCAGCTGGTGGTGTGCGCCGGGCAGGCGGACACACCCGAACTGGCCGCCGAGGTCTCTTCGCTCGTCGACGCGCTGGACCAGGACCGGATCGTGTGGATCCCGAAGATGCTGGAGAAGCGCGAGGTCATCCAGCTGCTGTCGCACGCCGCGGTGTTCGCGTGCCCGTCGCTGTACGAGCCGCTGGGCATCGTGAACCTGGAGGCGATGGCCTGCGGAACCGCTGTCGTCGCGTCCCGGGTGGGCGGCATCCCCGAGGTCGTGGCCGACGGTGAAACCGGGCTGCTGGTCCCGGCCGACGATCCTTCGGCGCTCGCTGATGCGCTGAATTCGGTGCTCGGGGATCCCGCGCGGGCGCGCGCGATGGGAGCGGTCGGCCGGGAACGCGCGGTGGCCGAGTTCTCCTGGACCGCCGTCGCCGCCCAGACGGCAGCGCTCTACGCGAACGTGCTCGAGTCGCGCTAACGAGTGGTGGCTTATCGCCTGCCGCGCCGGCCGTCGGCGCGTCGCCGCGGCCCAGGTCCGCGGGCGTGCATCGTGTGCCTGGAGCGCCGTATGTGGCTGCCGGGATAGGAGCGCATCAACCGGCCCGCCTGCAACGTGGACGATTACCCCTCGTGGAGGATCCACCCCGTAACCGAGGGCCGCGTTACCACAAAAGGGTAATCGACCACGTTATCGAAGCCGATCGAGCCTATCGAGGCCGTCCGCTGACCCGCGCTGAGGTCAGGAACTCGGCGTCGGGACGGGTGAGGCCAGCGGTGCGGCCGAGTCGAGGCCGGTGGAGGCCAGCGGATCGGGGAGCGGGGTGGCGGTGTTCGTCGAGCAGTCCGTCGCGGACGGTGTCGGCGATGGCGTATCGGTGGGTGTCGCAGTCGGTGTCGACGTGTCGGTAGGTGTTGCGGTCGGCGTGGCCGAGGCCGACGGGCACACGGATACCGACGGAGAGGGGGACGGAGACGGGCACGGCGTAGCGCTCGCGGAGGCCGACGGTGACGCGGATGCGCTGGCGGACGGCGATGTTGATGGGCACGCTGTGGGGGAGGGCTCCGCTGCTGGCGCGGCCGCTACATGCCAGAGCGTGTCACCCTGGTTGCACTGGTGCGGCAGCGGGGCGCGGAACTCGGCGTAGTCGATCTTCCCGGTCTGCTGGTTGACGCACAGGAACACATACTGGCCAGCGGGCTGGATAGCCATACCCGCACGGGACGACGCGACCGCCATGCCTGTACCAACCCCGATCCCAGCGACCGCGACCGCCGCGACCGCCGCGATGATCTTGATTCTGGGTGCAGCCGTTGCCAATGGCAGGGGCATGGGTCATCCTTCCCGGTCGGTGGTGCGGTCAGCGGCCGGGCCTCGCGGGCGCGTTCGTCATCGCGCCCGCAATCACTTAAGCCCCGCATGACCCGTACATTAAATCGCCGCAGCAGCGCCGCCTAGAGCCGAGACCGAATCGTGACATTCGCGGTGCCGGCAGTGACCGAGTCTCCGGATTGCCGGAGAATTCGGGTCTTCCGCCCTCTGTGATTCTTCTGATATTCCTAAGCCGAACGCTGTCCGTGAGGCAATGATCATCATCTGTTGCGGTTTGCGTGAACGGGAGAGCGCCGTTGATGAAGCGCGCTGGGTTCGTGATCGTGACCGCCGCGATCGCGGTGCTGGCGACCGGGTGCTCGTCTCCGCGGGCTAAGCCAGCGCCGCCGCCACCGCCGACGGGGGTGCTCCGACTCGGGTTTACCGCGGACCTCGCGGATGCTCCGGCGCTGGCCGGGTTGCAGCTCGGGTACTTCGCCGCCGATCTGGGTCAGGTGACACTGGACCCGGTGCCGTTCACCAGCACGCTGGCCGAGGCGCAGGCGCTGCGACGCGGTGAGCTGGACGCCGCTTACCTGGATCCGATGGCAGCGGTCGCGGTCTGGCAGGCAGACCAGGATGGCGGCCTCAAGATCGTCGCCGGGACCGCTTCGGGTGGCGCGGAACTGGTGACTCGTCCCGGAATCACCAGCGCGCGCCAGCTAGCCCATGCCCGGGTCGCCGCGCCCGCTGGGAGCGCCCAGGAGGTCGCCCTGGACTGGTGGCTGCGGCAGAACAGCGTGCCGGACACCGGGCCGGGGAACGCGACGATGAGCGCCGCCTACCTGTCATCGGCCCTGCGGTCCGGGCGGCTGGATGCGGCGTGGGAGCCCGCCCCGCTGGACGCCGAGATCACCGCCGCCGGAGGGCATGTGCTGGTGAACGAGGCGAGCTTGTGGCCAAGCGGCCAGTTTGCTACCGCCGTGCTGGTCGTCACGACCAGCTTCCTGACTCGGCACGCTGCCGCGGTCGGCCTGCTGCTGCGCGGTCAGGTCCGGGCCGAGGAGTTCGCCGCGACCGACAAGACCGGGGCAGCGGCTGCGGCGAACCGCGAGATCGCGGTCACCGCGGGTCCGGCGCTGCCGCCAGCGGTGCTGGCGCAGGCCTTCGCCCAGCTGGAGTTCACCAACGATCCGCTCACTACCACGATCCTGGCCGAGGCCCAGCATGGCGCCGCTGCGGGCCTCCTCAACCAGGTGACCAGCCTTGACGGTTTGTTCGACCTACAACCCCTGAACGTCCTGTTGAAGGCTTCCGGACTTCGCCAGGTCACCGGCTGACGCCACTGACAGACGGCCCATTAGCCCACAGCCGCGAGGCGGCGCGAGGTGCCCCAGGAAGGGCGGCGGAGATGACGCTGCACGGCTCGCACTGGCAGATGCTGGCACGGTTCTCAGGACACCGGACCGGGGCGCGGCTGAGACGGCTGGCCCGCCGGGTCAGGGAGGTGGTCGCCGCCGCCCTCGGCCCGGTACTGGCAGCGGCGGGCGCGGTCCTTCCGTCGGTTCCCGTCCCGGTCGTGGCGGCCGGCGTGGTCGCGGCAGCCGCTGCGACGAGCGTGGCGGCCGCGTCGCCTGCGAAGGCCGCGACAGGGGCGCCGGTGCTGGTGCTGTTGCAGAATGGCGAGACCACCGCACCGGAGGCGACCGCGCTCCAGGCAGCAGGATACTCGGTGACCCAGGCGACACCCGCGACGTGGCTGGCCATGACCGCCGCCCAATTCGAGGGGTACGCGGCGCTGGTGATCGGCGATCCCTCCGCGGGACAGTCTTGTTCGGCGCTGACGCCGTCGGCGGGCACGACAGGCAGCGACGCGATCGGCAGCACCTGGTGGCAGGCTGTGACCGGAAACGTCGCGGTGCTCGGCACGGCGCCCGCCCTGGCTGGCAGCACCGCCGCGACCGCGCTGATCACTGACTCGGTGGGGTACGCCGCCACGAGCTGGAACTCCGCCCAGTCTGGCACCGCGGCGTCGGGCACGGGACTCTATGTATCGCTGAACTGCGAGGACTCCACCGCTTCGGCCGGTACCGAGATCGCGCTGCTGGCTGGGGTGGAGAACATCGGCTCGGATGGCGGCTTGGGCGTACAGGGGAATCTGGCATGCAGCGACCCGGGGACCGTCAATACGTGGGAGGCCGCGAAGGCGGGCACTTTCAGCGGGTTCACCAGCAACTCGCTGACCGTCTCGTCGTGGGGGTCCGGGTGCCCGGTCGACGAGGCATTCGGGTCCTGGCCGGCCATGTTCACGCCCGTCGCTTACGACGCGGCTTCCGACGCCACGGCCGACTTCACCGCTTCAGACGGCGCTACTGGTCAGCCTTACGTCCTGCTCGGTGCCCCGGTCAGCGGCGCGACCGCGGCGCTGGCCCCCACTTCCGGCGGTGAAGTGCTCAGCGGCACCACGGCAGGCGGCACATCCAACCCGGCGGCGCCGGGGGTGCACCAGGCGTCCGCCGGCGACCCAGTGAACACCGAGAACGGCGACTTCACCGAGACGAACACGGACCTGTCCCTGCCCGGTTTCGGACCTGCCCTGGACTTCACCCGCAGCTACGACGCGATCCAGGCGCAGAAGCAGACGCAGACCGGGACGCCTGGCCCGATGGGATACGGGTGGACCGACAACTGGGCCACCTCGCTCGCGGAGGCGCAGCCGGTCCCCGGCGACATCTACGCGGCCGAAGGGATGCGTACTGACAGCGGCGATGGCGGCCCAGCGAATCCCTCGATCGTGAATGCCCCCTACGGGGTCACCGTCGACAGCGCCGGCGATGTGTACTTCTCCGACACCGCCGACAACCGGGTTCAAGAGATCGCCGGGCCGAGGCCCCGGCGGAGGCTGGGATCCCTGGGGTGCCATGGCCAGGGCGCTTGAGGTCACGGCCACCGCGGCGGGCGTCGCCGCGGCGGCGTTGAAGGCTGTGGCGGGCTGCAAAGGCCCAGTTTGCGTACCGTCGTGAGAGGAGCATCGGTTTGGCGCTGCCGTGGCTGGAGGAAATGAGGGTGACCCTCATCGCCGAGATTACTTCGGCGGAAGAGTTCGCGGTCAGGTCGAGAGAGTGGTTTACCGGAACGCTCACCGAGGTGCTGCCAGGGTTGTACGAGGGCCTGCAGACCCGGCCGGCAGCCAGGCTGCCATCGGATATCCCGGGCAGGTCGTGGGGTGAGCCTGGCCAGGTGATGGGGATCCTTAGGATGGGCCTAGAGGATCCGGTGCTTGGCCAGCGGAGGACAGCATATTCGGACAAGGCCTTCCGGCGGTTTCTGGACCGACTGGCAGAGTACCCGTTCTCTGCAACCATCGAGATCATCCCGCTTGACGCCCAAGGTGACGAGCTACACAAGGAAGCTACGGCATACGCCCGCGTGGAACGGGACGTGCTGTCGCCGTCGTGGACGACATTTGAGTTCATCGCTCCCGCGGTGGATACGGGATGGCCTGAGTCGCGGGATATGCAAGACAGGTGGGCGGAGTTCGTCAAGGGACAAGCGGCGCGTGCCGGTGCGTGCGCGGGGGGGATGGCCGATGACGACCCGTTCTCGCTCGAGATCGCTACCGGCGGCTGGACCTGGATCAAGGACACGTGCCAGGCGCTGCGCGGTTATACGTGGGTGACAGTGGTTCCCGCCAACCTGGCAGCGCGGCTGGGCGGAGTGGGAGCGCTGCGGGCGTCGGGTGCCTTCTGCGAAGTCAGCCAGCTGCCGAACGGTTCGGTGTGGCTGCGTGCCACGCCGGCCATCAACGACTTCACCGGCGACCGGATTCGCCGGGTGTTCGAGACGCTGGCTCCAGTGCTGCTCACCGGGGTCCCCCGGTTCGACCGCAATCAGCGGAACCGGATCATCGAGGGCATCGACGCGGCCGGCTATCAGTAACCGACGGCGCGGTCTGGTACTCGCCGCATACGACGGCAACCGCTCCATTTCGCGTCGTTCAGGGGCTGTTGCAGATTCCGAGCCGGCCGCCCCGTCCTGCTCACGTCGCGGACAACGTGGAGTTCTAGCTCTTCGTGGTACTCTGGCCCCTGTTTTGGAGGGTCAGAGTACCACGATAGGCTAATCCGGCACGTTATCCGGAAACGCGTCACTGCCAGTCGGGAGCAACCGGCTACACCGCGCCCCGCAGGGCGCCGGCCGCCGCACCGGTCCGGGCACCACCCTCCGCACGCGCCTGCCAGAGCCGTCCAGCGGCAATCGTGCGCGCAACCCGACGGAATTCCGCAACAGCCCCTTCAGTCGCCGGAACAGCCCCAGAAAGCGATCTCGGTCGGCGATCCGTTGGTCCACAGCACCGCGGCTCGCCCGGTCCATCGCCCGCCGGTGATGCATTCATGGAGCCGTTCTGAGCCGGACAGGACGGTGAAGTCGGCGTGGCTAGGCTGTTCGACCCCGAAGAGTTCTATATATTCGGCTGCCGAGAGCGGCCTGATCGTGCCGTACTCTTCACCCGTGAAGCCGGCAGGCATGATCGCGTGGACGTCGATGATCGAATGGGTGCCGCATGTCCCCATGAACTCCCAGTACTGCTCCTGCGTAAGATCATCAACCGAGCCGGGTTCCGGAAGGTCATCGAACGCGTCATCGACCAGGTGCGGCTGGACGTAATCGCCGCTGGCGAACACCTCCCGGCGAAGCGCGTCGAGCGCGAGACCGAGATCCTGCTGGTAGGGCACGATATACTTCCAGCCGGACGCTCCCATGAGACTTAACCTCCGTTGACTGCCATCGGTCGTCAGCCTAGTGATTGCGGCGGCGCGCCGCGCGGCGATCCACCCGGCCGGTCTGCCTAGCGGGCCTGGCCGTGGATACCGCGTTGTAATACGCGACCGGCCGCGGACACGTGCGCTTCACCGCTCAAGGGACCAAGGCCCTCTCTGGGCGGTGCGCTGGGTTTTCCAATGAGATCTGGGTGCACACGGTCAACGGCGAATACTGACTGCGATCCTGGTGCGGCATCGCGAACGATCGTCGCCCGCTGAACCAGCGTGCGTGACCTGCGCTGGAGCCTGCTGTAACGGTTCTGCTATCCAAAGGTGATCAATTTGGCGTAAATCGTGCTCTGTGTACGGAGCGTCTGCTAGGACAAGTGGGGGAGCGGACCACGTATACGGAGGCACTTGAACTAATGCGAAGCATGAAGCGTATGACGATCGCGACCGCTGCCTTCGGCGTGGTCGTGGCCGGCACCGTAACCGGGTTGGCCCTCACCGGCGGCACGGCCGCGCGCGCTGGCCAGATTTCCAGCTGCGCTGGTACGACGAACAGCCCTGCGTCGTGCACCCTCACCGGCGTCGTTGTCACGAGCCCGATCACCATTGAGCTGCGCGCGAGCTTCAGCCCGGGCAGCCTGAGCACCGAGTTCAAGTGGGCGACGGACTGCACGTTGAGTGGCAACGACACCATGAGCTCCGGGGACAATACGGTCAGGAGCGAGCCGGCCTGGGATGTGCTCGACTTCAAGGTCTCCAATCCGGATCAGTGCACGGTGACCGCCACCGCGACCGTGGTGGGCACACCGCCCTCCGGCACTACTGCCAGCCTCAGCGATTTCGAAATCGACTCCAACCAGAACTCGCCCAGCGCGTCACCGAGCGCCTCCTCGTCGAGCACCGGCTCGACGAACAGGACCGTGCACCAGTCGCATGGCTTCGACGGCACCTGCATGGACGACAAGGGCAACAGCTCCGCGCTGCGCGCCAGGGTTCAGATCTGGACCTGCAACTCCACCGACATGGCGCAAAACTGGTCGTACACGCACTCGGAGTTGCGTCACGGCAACATGTGCCTCAACGCCAAGGGCAACGGGAAGCAAGGCAGCAAGCTCATCCTCTGGGATTGCACCGGCGCGGCGAACGAGATCTTCATCCACCGCTCAAACGGCGAGATGGTGGAGAAGGCCAACGGCTACAAGTTCTGCATCGACGACCCGGGCTACTCGACCAGGAACGGCACGCAGCTCATCGTCTACGCCTGCCACAACACGCCGAACCAGCACTGGTCGGCGCCGTAACAGGCTCGCTAGGAAAGACAGCACCTGAGGCCATCCTCGCTCCTGGGCGGCGTCGTCAGCGGCGCGGCTGCCGCCCAGGCGGAGAACATCGCCGTTGAAGTCCGTGCCCGTGGTCGCTCCGGGCTGGTACGGATACGTGCCGACGAGGTGCCCGGCGCCGGGATAGATCAGGCTTCGATGCGCGTAGCGGTCATGTGCGGCGTCCAGCTCGTTGGCGATCGTCTGTACCGACGGTGCCGACGGCCACAGTTCGTCGTCGGCTCCGGCGATCGCGAGCACCGGGCCGTTGATCAGTGACACGGGAATGGGCGAACCCACGGGTACCGGTTTGCCCTGGTATCTCCACGCGACGCCGCTCGGCAGACCAGGGTGCACCATGTCCGCGGGGGAGTAGACGATCACGCCGTGAATCAGGCTGGAATAGTCCGCGCCGAGCAGCAGCGCAGCCTCGCTGCCCCGCGAGTACCCGCACGCCACGATGTGCGCTGGGTCGACACCTGGCTCGGACGCGAGCAGCCGCGCCGCCCGCGCGAAGTACTCCAGCGGGATGTTCTGCAGCGTAGGCGGCAGTCCCGGCGTGTCGAAATAGGCCAGCGACAGCGCCGGGTAGCCGTGCGACGCGAGCACCGCCGCGCCGAACTCCTGTGAGTCGCCGCCCTCCGAGCCGCCGAAGATCAGCACGGCCGGATGCCGTGCGGTGCCCTTCGGAGGCAGGAAGAGCTGGCCGGAGACGCTGTCCGCGGCCAGCGTGACCGGTGCGCCGCGCACGCCGCGTCCCATCCACTCACGGGTCAGTGTCCGCTGGGCGAGCCGGGTACCGTGCGCGGTGACCGTAAGCCGCACCGGGACCGCCGGCAACGCGCCGTCGACAAGTGCCGATTCGTACGACGGTATGAAGCCCGGATCTGCCGAGCCGGGAGGCGG
>Ga0070741_10007752_pt1 | contig 21986 bp, 15 predicted proteins | sample Coa_R1_4_FD_66440 | JGI IMG/M metagenome (GOLD analysis project Ga0070741, IMG submission 66440) | Surface soil microbial communities from Centralia Pennsylvania, which are recovering from an underground coalmine fire - Coalmine... | ecosystem: Environmental > Terrestrial > Soil > Unclassified ... | reverse complement strand
AGTCCTTCCCCGCCAGCGACCCGCCCTCCTGGACGCCCGAGCGCACGTAGCCGCGTAGGGTACGGCGCGGCGCGGCCGGAGCGGGCCGCCAGCGTCTGCCATGGATCCGGGGGCGGACACGAGAGGAGCCCGGCTCGCCCGAGCCGGGCTCCTCTGCTGCCTTGCGGGCGGGCGCTAGCGGAACACCTCGAGGCGCGTGCCCACGTCCGCCCAGTCGTAGACGATCTTCGCGTTGGCGTCGGGCATACTGATGCAGCCATCCGAGCCCGGGCGGCCGTAGACGTGCCGCCAGTACGCGCCGTGGATGGTGTAGTCACCGTAGAACGGCATGACCCAGTGGACGTCGGGGATGTCGTAGCGCGACCCATCGGGGTTGACGCCGCGGAAGCGGGCGACCGGCATCTTGTATTGGACGTGGTAGGTGCCCGGCGGCGTGGGCGCGGCGGCCACGCCGGTGGCGACCAGGGTCGTGTACACCACGTCGTCATCCTCGTACAGCCACATCTTCTGCTGGCTGAGCGAGACCCGGATCACCTTCAGCTTGCCCGTCTGGAACGACGTGCTGACCGGCTCGGTGAGGTAGCTGCCGGAGGCCCCGGTCGGCCCGCTCGGGCCGCCATTGATCCGCACGGTGACCTGCGTGTCGCGGGGGAAGAGCCCGTCGGGCAGGAAGTGCACCTTGTCGGGCGCAAGCCACTCCCACTTGCCGGCGATGGGCGGGTCGAAGCTGATCGCCTCCTCGACGGCGTTGCGTGACGCCACAGGCTCGCTGAAGCGAAACGTCGGGTCGGCGTCGGGGCTCACCCCGGCCGCGCCGCTGGCGGGCCACACGGCGGCCAGCCGCAGCGGCGCGGGCGCCGCCAGCTCGAGCTTCATCGGGCTGGGCAGCCAGCCGCCATCGATGTCTACGGCGTCCTCGATCTCAATGGTGCGCGATTGTCCCTGGTCGAGTGTTAGCGGCAGGTCCACGCGCTGGCTGGGCGCGCCGCTCCACGAGGCAGGCGCGTCGGCCAGGCGGTAGCGCAGGGCCGTCAGCGGCGCGCTCCACTCGAGCGCCACCGGCGCCCCCGGCGGCACGACGACCCGCTCGCCCGGCGTCACGCCGTTGACGGCCATCAGGTCGACCGCCTCGGGCGTGCGCACCTCCACTGTCTGGTCGGCGCCCGGGGCGCCGTTGCGCCCGACCACGTCGGCCAGCTTGAGCGCGAAGCTCTCGCCGGGCGCGAGGTCGGCAAACTCCACGCGGAACACGCGCGGGTCATCGGCCACGCGGCCGCGCGCCCCCGCCGGCGCGTCGGCCAGGTGGGCCTGCGCCAGCGGCTCGGAGAACCGCAGGTCAATCGGCTTGCCACGGTAAGCCACCAGCGGCTCGCTAGGCACCTGCAGCACCGGCGCGTGGACCGTGCTGAACTCACGGGTCAGGCTGAGCGCAATGGGCTCCGGCGCTTGCCAGGGCGGCCGCGGCGCGTCGGAGAGGGCGTGCGCCTCGGCGACCAGGCGATAGTGCGCGTCGGGCGCAAGCGGGCCGGCAAGCCGCGCCCGCGTCTCCTCGACGGCGAACTGCGGCGCCGGGCCTTGGCGGTCCAGCCGCTCCAGCGTCACGCGGTCGAGCACGGCGCCGGTCGTCGTGACGGCGAGCGGGTCGTCTACGCGCACGTCCTGGGCCTGGTCGCCCACGGGGGTGGTGAGCGTGGGCGGCGGCTTCTGGGCGCAGGCGCCGGCGAGCGCCGCCAGCAGGACCAGGCCAACCACGAGAACCGACCGCGCGGGGATTAGACCGACTGCTCGCATTCTCCCCTCCGAGCGAGTGGTGCAGGCCTCGCTTGCAATCGCTATGCCAGAGCCGCCCGCCAGGCGAGGCGGCGGCCAGCCGCGCCGCGCCCCTATTGTCGCACACTCGCGGCGGCCGGTCGCTACGCGGGCGGGGCAAGCGCGCGGAGGCTCACCGCGGCGCTCGTGCGGCTACGGGCACGCGCTCGACAGAGGCCGCGAATTGGCCGAGGAACGATTAAACGGTTAACCGCGCTGAGCGCGCGCATTCTCAGGCCGGGCGCGGATTCGCGCGCGGGTGGCGCCGCGCACGGCGCATCGCTTAACCGAAATTACGGTACCTCCACCACGGCGATTGGCCGCCTGCCCGGCGCCCCGGATCGGCCTCGCCCCGGGCAAAAGGGGCTCTACTTACAGAGGGGTTTTCGCGGGCCTGGCGTCCGGGGTTGCGCGCGCGCTGGGCCTGGGCGACCCGGGGATACGGGGATAATAGGGAAGCGGAGGTGGGAATGCGCGTGCTCCTGGCGGGCGGGGGGTCGGGCGGGTCGGCGACGCCGGTGCTGGCGGTGGCCGAGGCGCTGCGCGCGCGGCTGCCCGACGCCGAGCTGCTGCTGGTGGGCACGGCGGGCGGCCCGGAGCGCGCGCTGGCCGCCGCGGCCGGCGTGCCGTTCGCGGCCGTGGCCAGCGGCAAGCTGCGCCGCTACCTCGACTGGCAGAACGTGGTGGACGCGGGGCGGGTGCCCGTGGGGATCGCCCAGGCGGTTGGGCTGGTGCGGCGCTTCCGGCCGCACGTCGCGTTCGGTGCGGGCGGGTTCGCCGCCGTGCCGCCGCTGGTGGCCGCCGCGCTGGGCGGCGTGCCCGTGCTCATCCACCAGCAGGACGTAGAGCCCGGGCTGGCGAACCGGCTGCTCGTCCCGTTCGCGCGACGCATCAGCGTGGCCTTCCCTGAGTCGCGGGCGCACTTCCCGCGGGGCCGCACGCTGGTGGTGGGCAATCCCGTGCGCGCCGACGTGCGGAGCGGCGACCGCCGGCGCGCGGCCGAGCTGTTTGGGCTGGAGCCTGGTGTGCCGACGCTGCTCGTGACGGGCGGCGGCACGGGCGCGCTTGGCCTGAATGAGCGGGTGGCCGCGGCGGTGCCAGCGCTGGTGGAAGTATGCCAGGTGCTCCACCTGACGGGCCGGGGGCGCGCCGTGCCGCCGGCGCAGCCCAGCCCGCGCTACCATGCCTACGAGTTCCTGGTGGACGAGATGAAGCACGCGCTCGCGGCGGCCGACGTGGTGGTGAGCCGCGCTGGCCTGGGCACCTTGAGCGAGCTGGCCGCCCTCGGCAAGCCGATGGTGCTCGTGCCCATGCCCGACTCGCACCAGGCGGCGAACGCAAGGGCGGCCGCCCGCGCCGGCGCGGCGCGCGTCGTGGCGCAGGCCGACCTGACGCCCGAGCGGCTGGTCGCGCTCACGCACGCGCTGCTGGCCGACGCGGCGGCGCGCGCCGCGCTCGCCGCCGCCGCCCGCCAGCTCTTCCCGCCCGACGCCGCCGACCGGCTGGCGGGCGTCCTGCTGGCCCTGGCCAGGCGTTGATGGCCTGTCGCTCGCGGGGTGCCCGCGAGCGACGAGTCCCCTGCACGGCTGGCTAAAGGCGGCTGCGCCATCCGCGTGTTGGACCGAGCGCAAAGTCCGGCTGGCATGTGTCCTGCACGGCCGATCCGTAGGCGGCGCAAACGGCAGAGCGCGCGGGTGCTGTATCCGGGCCGACTGAGGATCGCGGTCTGCCAGCCGCCGACAGGTAGTCACACTGGCACCAGGAGGTGCGATGATGCGCTTTGGACGATACTTGAGCATCCTGGGCGTCGCGGCGATCCTGACCGCCGCGGCGCCTAGCGTGCTCGCGGCTCCCACGGAGCAGGTGTACGTGCCAGGGGCCGGGCTGACGGTCCCGACGGCTTACCCGGGGCTGCTGCGGGACCTGCAGATGCTCTACTCGTGGCAGGACTTCCAGGGCAATCCGCTGCAGGTCGTGGCGCTCGACGGGGGCGCGTACCTGGTCGCCAACCCGAACCTGTTCTGGCCGGCGAACGCCACGGCCACGGCTCAGGCGGTCGCTAACCAGCTCGACAGCATGGACCCTGGCTGGGGCACGACCGTCGCCAACGGGCCGCTGGGCTATGGCGCCTACCTGACGTATCGGCCATCGGCCTACGCTGGCTATACGCCGGGGTTCCTGCGGGCGATCCAGCAGACCCTGCCGTGGCCGACGCTCCAGGGGGCGCCGCTGCAGGTGGCGCCGCTGGATGCCACCAGCTTCGTGGTAAGCCACCCCAGCTTGTTCTGGCCCGCTTCCAACACGGCCGCGGCCCAGGCGGTGGCCTACCAGCTAGCCAGCGCCGCGCCCGGCTGGGGCACGACCGTCTACAACGGCCCCCAGGGCTATGGCGTCTACCTGACTTACCAGCCCTGGGCCTACGCTGGTATTGGCTAAGGCCCGAACCGGCCCGGATACAGCCCCGCTCACGTCCGGCCCGCGCGGGCCGGACTGCTGTATTGTGCTGCAGGGCGTGAGGAGCCGGCGCCGTCGCCGGCCGCGCGCGGCCGCCAGCGAATTCTCCGCGGGGTGCAGGCGCTGGGGAGGTCGCCGCGCTAGACGCTGACGGCGACCTCGCCGCGCTGGACGAGCACCTGGGGCGCGTGGTCGCCCTGCACCTCGACGTGGACGCGGCCGTCGCGCCCGCGAATCGCCAGGTCGAGGCTGGTGCCGAGCACGCGCAGGCCACGCAGGCGCACGGTCCGCACATTGGGCAGGAGGCGGGGGCGCAGGACGAGGCGGCGGTTGGCCAGGTCGGTACGGAGGCCGAGCGTCTGCTGCAGGAGCAGGAACACGCTGGCGGCCGCCCAGGCTTGCGGCCGGCACGACACCGGGTAATCGGCGGGCAGGGACTGGTAGTGCCGGTCGCGAGTAAAGCCGCAGTACAGCTCGGGCATCCGGAAGTTGGGGAAGCGGATGCCCGCCTCGTAGATCTGTCCGGCCACTTCCAGCACGGCGCCCTCGTGGCCGTAGCGCTCGAGCCCCGCGGCGATGAGCGCGTTGTCGTGGGGCCAGACTGACCCATTGTGGTAGCTCATCGGGTTGAACGACGGCTCGTCGCTGCTCAGCGTGCGGATGCCCCAGCCGCACAGCATGTCGGGCGCCAGCAGGCGCGCGGCGACGCGCGCGGCGTGCTCCGGCGCCGCGATGCCCGACCACAGCACCTGGCCGGCGTTCGAGCCGACCGAGGGCACGGGTCGCTTCGCGCCGTCGAGCGCCATGGCGTAGCAGCCCTCGTCCTCCAGCCAGAAGTCGCGCTCGAAGCGCTCGCGGAGCGCCTCCGCTTGCGCCCGCAGCGCCGCCGCGCGCGCCGGCTCGCCCCAGCCGTCGAACAGCTCGGCCGCCAGGCAGCGCGCCGCGTAGACGTAGCCCTGCACCTCGGAGAGCGCGACCGGCGGCGCGGCCAGGGTGCCATCGCGATGGGTCACGGAGTCGAACGAGTCCTTCCAGCCCTGGTTCGCGATGCCGCGCTCGGAACGACTGTGATACTCGACGTAGCCGTCGCCGTCGAAGTCGCCGTAGCGGTCGATCCACTCGAGCGCCCGCTCCACCGTCGGGCGCAGGCTCGCGGCGAACGCCCAGTCGCCCGTCCAGCGCACCAGCTCGCCGAGCACGATCACGAATAGCGGCGTCGAATCGATGCTGCCGTAGTAGGGACCGAAGGGCACGGCGCCGCTAGTGGCCAGCTCGCCCATCCGAATCTCGTGGAGGATCTTGCCGGGCTCCTCGTCGCGCCAGTCGTTCACCTCGCGGCCCTGGTACTGCGCCAGGAAGCGCAGCGTGCCGTACGCCACGCCGGGGTTGAGCATCAACGTAGCGTAGGACGTGATCAAGCTGTCGCGGCCGAAGGGCACGCTAAACCAGGGGATGCCGGCCATGGGCAAGAGGCCCGTGGGCATCTGGTTCATCAGCAGGCGCAGGTCGCTCTGGCTGCGCTGCAGCAGCCGGTTCACCACGTCGTTGTCGGTGCTGATCGCCGTACACTCGTCGGCCCAGACACGATACGAGTCGCGGATGGCGTGGTAGGCCGCGTCGAGCGGCGGCGCGGCCGCCTCGTCGGCTGGCAGGGCGGTGGGGCAGGCGGCGGCGTCGCCGATCGCGGGGCGCACGTGGACCGTCAGCGACGTCGCGCCGCGGGCTGGCAGCGCCAGCTCGAACACCGCGCAGGCGATGGACGGGAGGATGGGCGACTCCGTGCGCGGGTCCTCCGTCACCTCGCCGAACTCGGGCGTGAGCACGGGGCCGGCGAGCTGGGCGTCGGGCGCCACGATCTCCAGGCGGGCGGGCGCCTGGCCGAAGTGGATGCGCGTGCAGCGCTCCACGCCGTCGAGCCCGACGTAGGGCAGCACCAGTTCGTCGCCGCGCAGGGTTGGTTCGCCGATCGTCCCGTGCTCCCCGCGGCGGTGATAGCCGCGCACGTCGAACATGTCGCGGAAGTCCGCGGCGAAGCTCAGGCGCACGGTGGCCACGACGGGGAACGGGTTGTAGTTGAAGAAGCCGATGCGCTCGTGCAGGCCGTCCTGCAGGAAGCGATTGCGCCGCACGCTGATCGTCCGGGCGCGGAGCGCCTGGCCGTCGGGCAGCACCGTCCCGCTGTTGGCGAGCTGCAAGGTGGTGAGGAAGTTCAGCTCGCCGGCCGTGGCCAGCACCGTCGGCTCGAACTCGTCGACGGCGAACTGGTACAGGCTCAGGAACCGCGTGTCGTGGTAGTAGAGGCCCTGGCCGTCGCCGGCGTGGGCCGAGACGTCGCCGCGGCCGTCGCTAACGAGGAAGATCTCGTTTTCCTTGATGACGATGTGGCCGTTCATCGCCGCGTTTCCCGCGCCAAGCACGAGGGTCGGGCAGGCCCCGCGGCCAACGCCCGACCCTTAGCGCTGCATGCCGACGACACGTTCGGAGAATTATAGCGCGGCTCCGGCTCACGCCCGCCGCAGCCTACTGTAACGGCCCACAGTATTCCTTGCAACGGTCGGGGCCGCGCCCAGGCCGGGCTGCCTGGGCGCAACGCGCCTTGCGTGGAAGGGAGCGGCTTGCTACGCTCGTAGCACTTCGCGGCCCGGCGGCGCCGGGGGCGTGTAGCCGCGCTCCGATGACCATCGCGGGAGGGAGACGCCGGCAGCGCCACGCAGCCGCGGCGACGCTGCACTCGAAGCACGCTCGATACCCTGATGAAGTAGCGCGCGGCAGCAACGCAGAAGGAGGGAATGAGAGCATGGCTCGTCGCTCGTGGTGGTCCTCGCTGGTCCTGGTCGCGCTCGTAGCGGTCGTGGGCAGCCTGGCGCTGGTGGCGCGCCTGGGGCCGCCGGCCGCGCCTACGGCCGCCCCCGCCGCGCAGGACTCTGGCATCACCGTGGAGTACCGCGGCTGGTCGCACTACAAGCTCACCTCGCCCACGGGCAAGATCGTCCTCACGAACCCCTTCATCACTAACAACGCGGATGCTGCTGTGACGGTGGACGAGGCGATTGCCCAGGGAGCCGACCTGATCATCGTCGCGGACGGCCACGGCGACGAGCAGGGCGACACGATCGCGCTCGCGCAGGCCACTGGCGCGCGCGTGGTCACGCCGGCCTTCGAGCTGGGCACCTGGTTCGCCGAGATGGGCATCCCGCGCTCGCAGCTCAGCTTTACCAGCCCGGGCGACGTGTACCGCTACGAGGGCATCACCGTGCGCGTGCTGGGCTCGATCCACGGCTCGAACCCGCCGCGGCCGAGCGAGACGGTGTACTACCCGGGCGTGGCCGCGAGCTTCATGATCACGTTCGAGAACGGGTTCACCCTGTACTTCTCCGGAAGCTCGCAGGCGACGATGGATATGATGGCCTGGGGCGACTGGTACAAGCCGGACGCCGTCATCGCCCACCAGAGCGCGGCGCACGAGCCCCGGGACGCGGCGGCCGTCGTGAAGTACATAAGCAACAACAACCCGAACCTCAAGACCGTGTTCCCGCACCACCACCGCCTGCAGCCGCAGCCGGGCGGCCTGTTCCGCCCCTCGGACCTGCGCAACGCGATCCAGGAGGCGGGCGTCAACGTGAACTTTATCGAGCCAGACCCGCTCCGGCCGTACACGCTGACGAAGTAGGCGGCTCCCCGGGACGGAGGCGAGCGACGACAACCACTCGCCTCCGTCCCGGCTCGGACGCTCCCCGGCCCGCGGACGCGGCCGACTCGGCCGCATGGCCGGCGCAGGCTGCACGAGTGGGGTGGGCGAGACGGCCGCGCTACCAGGGGGTTTGGCCGCGCCAGTGCTGGGTCTCGGCCAATTCGGGGGTTGGGCGGCGAGGCGGTTGTGCCCCGCGGCAGCGTCGGCGCCGGGCCTGACCGCCCCGCGCGTTGGGGGGCGGCGCTTGGCGGGCTAGAATGTTCGTGGCGCCTGCCGCGCGGCGGGCGCCCGACAGTCGAGAATGGGAAGCGAGCGCGCCTTGGCCAATACCCCCGCGTCGCCTGCCGCGAGCGCGGCGCCCACGTCGGCGGACCTCAAGCGCTGGCGCGACAACCTGCAGAGGGAGCGCGCCAGCGTCGCGCTGCTGCGCGCGCTTGCCGGCCGCTTGCCTGGGCGGCCGCAGGGAGCGCGCCTGGAGGCGCTGGCGGCGCAAGAGGAAGGCCAGGGCGACTACTGGGCCGCGCGCCTGCAAGCGGCGGGCGCGCCGCTGCCGCCCGAGCGGCCCTCGCTGCGCGATCGCGCGCTGCTCGTCGCCGCGTCCCTGGTCGATCCGTGCGCGCTGCTGCCCGTGGTGGCCGCGGACGCGCTGCGCGGCGTGGACGCCTACCGGACGCAGGCCGATGCCGCGCCCGTGCTGGAGAGCGAGGCGCGCGTGGCCCGCGGGCTGGCGGCGCTGGCCTACCCCAACGCCCCGGCGCAGATCCTTGAGGCGGGCCTGGAGCACCGTACCAACGTCGGCGGCAGTGGCAGCCTGCGCGCGGCGGTGTTCGGCGTGAACGACGGGCTGACCTCGAATCTCAGCCTGGTGATGGGCGTGGCCGGCGCGGCCACCGACAACCACTGGATCCTGCTCACGGGCCTGGCGGGGCTGCTGGCCGGCGCTTTCTCGATGGGCGGCGGCGAGTTCATCTCGATGCTCTCGCAGCGCGAGCTGTTCGAGAAGGAGCTGGCGCTAGAGCGGCGGCACATCGCCACCGCGCCGGAGGCCGAGCGCGCCAACCTGGCGCAGATCTACCGGGAGAAGGGATTGACGCCGCAGCAGGCCGACACCGTCGCCCGGCAGCTCATGGCCGACCCCGACGTGGCGCTCGACACGATCGCGCGCGAGCAGCTCGGGCTGAACCCTGAGGAGCTGGGCTCGCCGCGTGGCGCCGCGGCCGCCTCGTTCGTCAGCTTCGCGCTTGGCGCCGCGGTGCCCATTGTGCCGTTCCTGTTCCTGCACGGCTTCACCGCGATCGCGACCTCGCTGCTGGTCAGCGGTCTGGGCCTGTTCGTCGTCGGCGCGCTGCTGTCGCTGTTCACCGCCCGCAACCCGCTCGTGAGCGGCCTGCGCATGCTCGGCGTGGGCCTGGCCGCGGCCACCGTCACCTACCTCGTCGGCCGCCTGATCGGCGTCTCCGTCGCCGGCTAGCCTGCCTGGCTTCCGCCTCTCCCCAGCACCGAATACTGCTGATAATCTGCACCGAGCGCCCAAGCTGTGCCGCATCGGACGCCGGGGTGGCGGCCTGGCGGCCGCGGGCGGGCACGAGAGCCGCTTCTACCGGGCGCGGGGGGCGCCTTGCACTACAGCAGTGGAAAGCCCTACGGGGCCGGCCCGATCCGCCGCCGGCAGCCCGCGCAAGTGTGGTACCATCCGTGCCTGGTGGCTGCGCGCCGCGGCCACGCTCAGCGCGGCCCGCGGTCGGCCGGCCACGGAGAGCTCTCGAGCATGAGCGTCTACGAGGAGGCGCGCCTGCCTCAGGCGGGCGAGCAACCCTTCCCGGCCGCCGGCGCGCAGGCCCGGCGGCGACCGGCTCGGCCCCGGCAGCTTAGCCTGCGCGTGGCGCTGCTCTCCCTCCTGCTCGGGCTACTCACTGCCACGGCCCTCTCGATCGGCGTCGTGCAGTGGGTCACGTCCGTGCGGGCCATCCGCGAGATGGAAAGCAAGTCGTTCCAGATGCTCGTGCTCACCCTGAGCGGCCAGGTCCAAAGCTTCCTCGAGCCGGGCATGCTGGCGCTGGGAGAGGCGCAGGCGCTCGCCCTGCATGGCCGGCTGCCCGTCGACGACCTGGACGCGCTGGGCGGCTACCTCGTCGACCGCCTCCGCTACCAGCACACGCTCTCCTGGCTCAGCTACAGCGATGCCACCACCGGCCGCGTCGTGGGGGCCTGGCGCGAGCCTGATGGCCAGGTCGTGCTGTCCGTCGCCGCGCCCGACATCGACGACGGCCGGCCGCGCGAAGCGATCGTCCAGCTCGACGGCTCGTGGACGCCCTACGCGCGGGAGCCGCGGGCGCGCTACGATCCCCGCGACACGGCCTGGTACGCCCAGGCCGCCGCGACTGACGGCGTTATCTGGAGCGAGCCGTTCGCGGGCGCCGAGGGGAAGCGCGGGGTGACCGCGGCCCTGGCGCTGCGCGAGCCGGGCGACGGCCGGCTGCGGGGCGTGTTCGCCGCCGAGATCTTCCTTGACGACCTGTCGCGCTACCTGGCCGGCGTGCTGGAAGGTCACGAGGGCAAGGCGACGGTGCTGTCGCGGCGCGGCGAGATCGTGGCGCGCTCGTACGCGCCCGACGACTCGCCAGGCGCGGGGCTGCTCGCGGCCGGGCTCGCGGCCATGCCCGTCAGCCTGGCGAGCATGCCATCGGATAAACCGCTCGGCTTCACGTTTGACTACGACGGCGCGCGGTACATCGTCGCGGGCCAAGTGCTCCGTATCCCGGGCGGCCCCGATTGGGCCACCGCCTACTGGATGCCCGAGGCGCAGTTTCTGGATGCCCTCTACCGCGAGCAGCAGCTTGCCGTGCTGATCGGCCTGCTCTTCCTGGTGTTGGCGGTGACATCGGGCATTCTCCTCGCCAACCGCATCGCCGGCCCGCTCCACGCCATCGCCCAGGACCTGGAGCAAGTCGCGCGCTTCAACCTGCTGCACAACGCGCGCGGCCCGTCGTTCGTGGAGGAGGTCGCCATCGTGCGCGACTCGACCGAGCGCGTGAAGGCGAGCTTGCGCTCGTTTGGCCGCTACGTGCCGACGGACGTGGTGCGCGAGCTGCTCGCGCGTGGCGAAGAGGCCCGGCTGGGCGGCCAGACGCGCTGCCTGACGATCCACTTCTCGGACGTTCTCAACTTCACGAACCTCAGCGAGCGCTTGCCCCCCGCCGAGGTCGTCGAGCACCTGGCGGAGTACCTCCACGTCATGACGCGGGCGCTGGAGGCGCACGGCGGCACCGTTGACAAGTTCATGGGCGACGGCATCCTCGCCTTCTTCAACGCCCCGAACGACGTGCCGAATCACCCCGCCCAGGCTTGCCACGCGGCGCTGCAAGCGCAGGAGTGGCTGGCAGTGCTACAGGAGCGCTGGCGGGCGGACGGCCGCCCGGTCTTCCAGGCGCGCATCGGGCTACACCTGGGCGAGGTGCTCGTGGGCAACATCGGCACGGCCGAGCGCTTCGCCTACACCGTGATCGGCGACGCCGTGAACCTCGCCAGCCGGCTGGAGATCTTGAACAAGGTCTACGGCACGCGCGTGCTGGCCAGCCAGGAGGTGCGCGACGCCGCCGGGCCGGACTTCGAGTGGCGGCGTTTGGACCGCGTGGCGGTAGCGGGGCGCGTGGCGGGCACGGTCGTGAACGAGCTGCTGGGGCGGCGTGGGCAGGTGGCGCCGGCGGTGCTGGCGGCGCGGGACGCGTACGAGCAAGCGCTAGCCGCGTACTTCGCGCGCCGCTTCGCCGAGGCCGAGCAGGGGTTCCGCGCCGCGGCGGCGCTGCACCCCAACCGCGCCGCCGAGGTCATGTACCTGCGCGCCGAAGCGTTTAGCGGCTATCCGCCGCCCGAGGATTGGGACGGCGTGTACATGCTTCGCTCGAAGGACTAAGCCGCTGGCCGCAGTTGCAGTGCGGGTCCGGCCGCCGCCGTGAACGGCGGGCCACACTCGCGTCTGCTGGCCCGCCGTTCACGGCGGCGATGTTGAGACCAACCGCCGCCAGCGGCTTAGCAGGGCGGGCCCCCGGGGCCGGCGCGCCGTCGCTCCTCGGGCGGCGCGAGCAGCGGCTCGCTGCGAGGTTGGGCGGCGAGGTCGAGGTCTAGCTGCGCCGCCCCGGGACTGGGAGAACGCGTCACGTACCGGCGCGCCGCAGCCAGGCGGTGCGCGTCGGCAGTTATGCGATTGCTCGCATGGACCACCTCTTCGAGAAGCTCTCGGACTTCGGGGCCGATCTCGGGTCGGGCGGCCAAGAGTTCTACGTATCCGTACAGCAGAGTCAAGCTCTGGTGCAGGGTATCGCGAACGGTGGCCGCCATGTGCTGAACGGCCTGATCTTGAGCGCGCAGCCGGTCCGCGATGGAGCGCACCCGGCGCTCGCGCTCGAAGGCCACCAGCGCGATGAGCAGCAGGTCGTCCAGGCCCCGCCGTAGGCGCTCGTGCCAGAGCAACACCTCCTCGGTCTGCAGGCCAGTCAAGGGCGGGACCAATTGCTGGATCCGCTCTAGCAATTGTTGATAGACGCGCACGACCGCTGTGGCGCTCCTGCCCCGCGCCGCATATTGCCGGCCGATTATCGTAGATTGCTGGCAGGCCTCGGCCAGACTCTCCGCGCTGGTGATGTCGGGCATCGCCGCCCCTACGAGCACGCCGAGCAGGACGCTGTCCAGCGCTCGGCGCAGGGCGCCCTCTGTCACACTCGAGCCGGTCGTGGGCTCTCGGGGCATAGACACGGTTATGGAGTTCTCGCTTTACCGAGTAGTGGTGCGCCAACGCGGGCGGCGCACACGGTGGGTCGGCCCGGTGACAGGGGTGTTGCTCCTGTGCTTATAGCGCCCGACCGTTAAGTTGTCGTTGAGCAGCGGTCATTTACGCATAGCGCTGCCGGCGTGGGACTGGCTGGCCGAAGGGAGGAGACAGGTTTACGAGTCGGGGGAGGGGGAGCGGAGGAGCCCGAGTCGCTTCAGGAGTCGGTCTCGCCCTCGGCGTGAAGGGCGGCTGCCAGTTGCTGGAGTCGCCCGGTCAGCGCCTGCAATGCCTGGATATCGGCGCGGAGCTGCGCACAGAGCTCGGCTCGGTCGGCGTCCGTGAGTCGCCCTGGCCCAAGCCGCAGCATGTGGCCCTGGACGTCATCACGGACTGCCCACGCGCTTGGTGGCCGCTCGAGCGTGACTAGCAAGCTCTGGGCCTCATCCAGCAGTCGCTGATGCAGGCGCTCGAGCGCCTGCATCAAGGCACGTGTGTCGCGGGGTGTTGGCTCGCCACTCTGAGAGGACATCATCGTCCCCCGCCGATGCAGCCTGGCCACGGCGCGTGACTGTCCCCGTAGTCATTGTCGTACAGCCTGCGACTGCCCCGATCGCATCCTATAGTTAATGTTAGTGTACCCGACGCCGCGCTAGCCGTGGTTGGCGCACCTGGCCGCGAGCGGCAGCTCGAACCACACTCGAGCTCCCCCGCCCCGACGGTTACTTGCCCCTACTCGTCCCCCGTGCGCCGCCACAATCGTCTGCACAATCGCGAGCCCGAGCCCCACGCCCTGCTGAGCGGCCGGGCTCGGCGCCTGATAAAACGCCTCGAATAGATATGGGAGCGACTGATCGGGAATCCCGGGGCCTCGATCCTGTACCGCGACGCGAGCGTGATCGTCGCATCGCGTCAGCATGACCTTGATCGTCGTGCCAGCGTCCGCGAACTTCGCGGCGTTCGCGATGAGATTGATACACACCCGCCCAAGCTGTTGCCGATCGCCGACCACGGGCGGCAGGGGCCATGGCTCGACGACCTGGAGAGTTTGGCCCCGGGCGCCAAGCACCGGTAACACGGCCGGCTGGATCTCGGCGATAACGTCCCGGAGGTCGAGCGCCTCCTGGTGCATCGGCAGGTCACCCTCGGGCGCCGCGGTCAGCACCAGGAGATTCTCCACGAGCTGTTCGAGCCAGCCGGTGGCGCGGCGGATGCTCACGACCATCTTCCTGAGCTGGTCGGCGTCCAGCCGGTCCAGGTCCTCGCACGCGAGCTCCGCCGCGGTACGTACGGCCGCCAGGGGAGCCCGCAGGTCGTGCGCTAGCCGGGCGACCTGGGCGGGCGTGACAGGCGCGGAGCGCCTCTGCTCGGTGAGATCGTCGACTAGCTCGCGGCTCATCGGACTTACTCCTACTGAGTCGGCAGCGCCAAACGCTCACAGATGGCACCGCAAGGAGGACGCGGAAGGGCTTGTCCCCGACTCCCTCTCCGAGGCGAAAAGTGCCGCCCCCGCGGACCCCCAGGGTTCTATCACCGCCACCTTTCCGAACGAAACCATTACGCAGGTATCGTGCCTGGACGTCCCACCTGACGACAACGTCTAAACCTTCGCGCCGTAATGAATATCACCCTGTTAGCAGCATTGTCGAAGAGAGGAATCGCACCGACTTGGCTCGAATGCCTCGGTCCACAAGCGATGCGCTACCCGATACGATCCGAACGTGCTAGCAGGCTACGTCTTTAAACTCCATTATGTTCGCTCATCCTAGGCCAGAGCTCGATTGGTGTCAAGAGCGGCAGCCCACCGCGCGCTCACAATTCGCTCACAACTGATCCGCGTCTCCATGCGGTGAGCCGTGCGGGAGTCAGCGCGCGGGCGGAGACAGCCGCCCCAGAGGCTAGCATTCGGCTTGTTCGGCCGAGCGCTGCAGGTCGAGGATTGGGCCCGCGGGGGTCTCGCGCATTTCCACGCGCACGATGTGCTGTAGCCGCTCGACGTGCTCGACGGCTTGATTGAGCCGCAGCGCCGCGTCGCTCACCTGCCCGGTCACGTCGGGCGGCAGGTCGGGCCGCGCCTCCAGCGCCTCCAGCCGCGCGGCCACCTGCAGCAAGCTGTTGTTCAGCAGGTGGGCCAGCGCGCGGCCGGCCAGCGTCACGCCCTCCAGCCGCCCCTCGGTCAGCTTCGCCTCCGCGAGGCGTTGGTGCAGCGCCGTGACGCGCTCGGCTGCGATCAGCCGGAGCCGGAGGTCGTCGATGTCGAGTGGTTTCACCAGGTAGTCGTCGGCGCCTGCCTGCATGCCTTGCAGCGCGTGCGGCCGGTCCTCCAGGCGCGTCAAGAACACGAAGTAAGTGTACGCCGCGCGCTCCTTGCTCCGCACCCGCCGGCATAGCTCCAGGCCGTCCATCCCGGGCATCATCCAGTCGCTGATCACCACGTCCGCGCCGTGCCGGCTGAACAGCTCCCAGGCTTCGGCGCCGTCGGCCGCCACCAGGCACTCGTGACCGAGCAGCGCCACGGCGTCCTGCAGCATGTTCCGTTCGAGCGGGCTATCTTCCGCGATCAAGACACGCATTCGGCTCCCCGGGGCGCGAGCGCCGTTCGCGCCGCCGCGAACGCGCGCTCTAGCGCCGCAATGATCTCGTCAGCTTCGTCTGGCGTGCAGGTGGCGGCGACCTCCTCCAGCCGCGCACCGAGCGTGTGGATGTCGCGCGCGCCGATTACCTGCGCCTCGCCCTTGAGCGTATGCGCGACCGTCTGGAGATCGGCGCGCGATTCTTGCTCCAGCGCCGCGCGCAGCGCGGCCAGGCGCCGCGGCGTCAGCTCCAGGAACAGGCCCACGTACTTCGCGACCACGTCCGGCTGGCCGGACTGCTGCAGGCGGCGTAGCCGCTCCCAGGCCGTCTGGTCGATCGGCTCGTCCGCGGGCGGGCTTGGGGTAGTCGCATCAGCCGCCGGGGCCGCGGGCGAGGCGTCGGGCCGCGGCCCCGGGTCGAGCACCCAGCGCCGCAGCGCCGCCTCCAGGTCCTCCAGCCGGAGCGGCTTCGCCACGTAGTCGTCCATGCCCGCCGCCAGGTAGCTCTCGCGGTCGCGGTGCATGGCGTGTGCCGTCATGGCGATGATCGGCGTGTGGCGCCCCGGGCCGTCGCGGCGGCGAATCTCGGCCGTCGCCGTGAAGCCGTCCATGCCGGGCATCTGGCCGTCCATCAGCACCGCCGCGTAGGCGGCGCGCGCTAGCGCCGCCAGCGCCTCGGCGCCGTCGCCGACCGCATCGGCCTGATAGCCGAGCTTCTCCAGGATGCCGACGGCCACCTGCCGGTTGATCGCCGAGTCTTCCACCACCAGCACGCGCGGGGCCGTGGCGGCGGGCGGGCTGGTGGTCGGCGCGGGCGCGGCCGCCGGGCGCGGCGCAGGCGCCGGGCGCCCCGCCGCGAGCCGCGTGAGCGTATCGAGCAGCCGCGACTGGCGCACGGGCTTCGTCAGGCAGGCGGCCACGCCGGCCGCGTCGCCCGCGTCGTCCTCCAGCGCGGTTAGCAGCACGAGCTGGGTCGCGGCCAGGCGCGGGTCGGCCTTGATGGCCCGCGCCAGCGCCCGCCCGCCCCCATCCGGGAGCTGCGCGTCGAGCAGGGCGACGTCGTAGGGCGCCCCCGCGTCGGCTGCCTCGCGCAGCAGCCGTAGCGCGGCGGCCGCATCCGCGGCGTGCGCCCCCTCCATGCGCCACGAGGCGAGATAGTCCTGCACGAGCCCGACGCTCGTCCCCGCGTCGCCGACCACGAGCACGCGCAGTCGCGCGGCGATAACTTGCATCGCGGCAGTCACGCTGCCGTCCGCCACCACGCCGAACCGCGCCGTGAACCAGAAGGTGCTCCCCTGGCCCGGCGCGCTGTCCACGTACATGTGGCCGCCCATCAGCTCGACGAGCTGCTTCGAGATCGTCAGCCCGAGGCCGGTGCCGCCGTGCTGGCGCGTCACCGACGGGTCGCCCTGGAAGAACGGCTGGAACAGCCGCGCGCGGACCGCGGGCGCGATGCCGCAGCCCGTATCCACCACCTCGAAGCGCACCAGCGCCGTGTCGGTCGGCGTGGCGGCCAGCCGCACGTGGACGACCACCTCACCCTGCTCGGTGAACTTGATCGCGTTGCTCACCAGGTTCGTCAGCACCTGGCGTAGCCGCCCGGGATCGCCGCGCAGCCGCAGCGGCACCGTCGCGTGGACGAGCGCGCCGAGCGCCAGCCCCTTGTCCTGGGCCGGCGGCGTCATCAGGCGCACGACGTCCTCCACCAGCTCGCAGACGTCGAACTCCACCTGTTCCAGGTCCAGCGCGCCGGCCTCGATCTTCGAGAAGTCCAGGATGTCGTTCAGGATCGCCAGCAGGGCCTCGCCCGAGCGGCGCACGGCTTCCCCCTGCTCGCGCTGCGCCCGCGTCAGCTCCGTGTCGAGCAGCAGCCGGTTCATCCCCAGCATGCCGTTCAGCGGCGTGCGCAGCTCGTGACTCACCATCGATACGAAGGCGTCCTTCTGGCGCTCGGCCTCGCGGCGCGCCGCCACCATCGCGGCGAGCGAGCCACTCAGGTCCTCCACCTCGTCGCCGCTGCCGACGCGCGGGAGGTCGCGGGGCTCGCCCGCGGCGATGGCGCGGGCGGCGGCCGTGATCTGCTCCAGCGGCCGCAGCAGCCGGCGCGACAGCAGCGCCGCCAGGCCCACGGCGCCGACGAGCGCCAGTAGGGCGGCGCCGGCCATAGCCTGCCGGAACAGCTCCAGCGTCTGCCCGAGCGTGTCCAGGGGGATCACCACGCCCAGGTAGCCGCTTAGCTCGCCGTCGGGATCGGCGAGCGGCCAGGCGTAGATTGCCTGCTCCTGGCTGTCGACGACGGCGGAGTCCGCGTAGCCGCGCGGGGCGGCGCGGATCGCGGCGACCGTCGCCGGCTGCAGCGCCGCGCCCTCGATCGTGCCGTCGAGCTGGATGGCGAACGCGCTCAGGCCCACGTCGCGGCGCAACGCCTCCAGGAACTCCCGGTTGAGGTTCTGGGTAATGACGACGACGCCCTCGACCTGGCCGTCGACTTCGACGGGCGCGTAACCCCGCAGCGCCAGGCCGCGGATCAGCCCGACCTCGGTGCTGTATAGGTATTGGCCCTGGAGCGCCAGCTTGTGGCCCTTGGTGGTGATCTGCTCGCCGTATTGCTCGGGGGCGTAGGCGCGCACGATAACCGCGCTGCGGGGGTCGGCCACGGTGAGCGTCGGTCCGTCGAGGCCCGCCTGGAACTGCTGGGCGAGCGGCAGCAGCGTGTCCCGGTCGCGCGCTTGCACGGCCTGGCGGACGGCGGGCTCCCGGGCAAACGTCTGCGCCGTCGCCAGCAGCCGCAGGCCGCGATCGGCCGTGATGACCCGCACCAGCTCTCCGAGCTGCGCCGCGTCGTCGGCGCTCGCCGTGCGCAGGCGGGCCGTGGTGGCCGTCGCCAGTACGATGCCCGCGAGTAGCAGCGGCACCACCGCGATCACCAGCGTGGCCACGAACAGCTTGCCGCGCAGCGAATGGGAGAATGGCGCGCTATTCCCCTGCAACCCGAGGCCCCAATCGTGTCCGACCGCGCGACGCCGCGCCTGCTCCCCCTGGGAGGGCAACCGCCGCGCCGCGACAGCGGCGTCCGCGGCCGTTGGCCCCCAGGCAGTATGGCCGGCCGCCCGAGTTATTCGCAAGCGCGACCGCGCTCCCCGCCAAGCGCCGACGTGCGGACGCCGGGCGCGCCCGGGCCTGCCCCTCGGGACCCTGACGCCCGCTAGCGGGCCGGCGCGGCGCGGGGCACGCCGTAGCGGCCCGGATCGATCCGGTCAGCGTTCGGCTCGGCCACGACCGCGTTGCGGTGGTGGCCGACGCGCTCGACCCACCCCTCCAGCACGTCGCCCACCGCGATCGGGCTGACGCCGCTCGGCGTGCCCGTGGTCAGGACATCGCCTGGCTCCAGCGTCATCGCCGCGCTCAGCCAGGCGATCTGCGGCTCGATGCCGAACACCATGTCGGAGGTGTTGCCGTCCTGACGCAGCTCGCCGTTCACGCGCAGCCCGAGCGCCAGATGGTGCGGGTCGGGCACCTCGTCCTTCGTCACCAGCCAGGGGCCCATGACGGCGAACGTATCGAAGCCCTTACCGCGGTCCATGCGCCCCTGGTCGAGGACCGGCACGTCGCGCGAGGACACGTCGTTGAACACGACATAGCCGGCCACATGGTCCATCGCCGCCTCCTCGGCGATGCGGCGGCCGCGCCGGCCGATCACCACGCCCAGCTCGATCTCGTGGTCCACGTGCTGGCTCTCGGGCGGCAGCACAATCGGGTCGAACGGCCCGATGAGCGCCGATGGCGGCTTGAGGAAGCCCCGCAGCCGGTCGGGCGGCGGCGCCGTCCCGCTGCGCGCGGCCATCTCGCGCTTGTGCTCGCGGTAATTCGCGCCCACGCACCAGATCTTCGACGGGCGCGGCACAGCGGGTGCGAACGGGAGCTGCCCCACGGGCCAGCGAAAGCTCGCCAGCCGCTCGGGATCGTCGGCGCTCACCGCCTCGAGCCAGGCGGCCAGCGCCGCGGCCCGCGCCAGCGCGTCAGGCCCGCTCTCCAGCAGCGCGTGGACATCCGACGGCATCTCGCGCGCCGCCCGCGCCGCGGCACGGGCGCGCGGCTCGCCCTGGTCCTGGTGCAGCCGCGCCGCGTGGCCGGCCGACAGGTCCACGAGGTAGTCCCCGAGCACCACGGCCAGCCGCTGGCCCCAGTATGTGTCGAGCGTGGCAAGCTTCATGAGCGCCCTCACTCTGCCCTCTCCCGGGGGGAGAGGGGATCTTCGAAGCGGTGCGGGGGTTAGCGCGGGGGCTGGTACTCGCCCAGGTAGCTGACCGCGAACTCGGCGAAGCGGGGCTCATACGCCCGGCTCAGGTCGGGCACCTGCGGCATCTGGCCGCCCGCCACGTAGATTGCCGCGTCGGCGCTCATGTTGGCGGTGTTCACGCGCCCGTTCGGGTCAGCCCAGTTCGTGCGCATCCGCTGGTAGATCTGGCGATCCTTCACGGCCGTGTTGCGCACCAGCACGTCGATCACCGCGTCGCGGTCGCGGTCGTAATAGAAGGCGTTGATGTAGTCGCGCACGCCGCGCAGGTAGCCGATCATGAACCGCTCGCCCGCGCGCTCGCCGGCGGCCTCGATAGCCTTCATGTTGTAGACCATCACCAGCAGCTCCTGGCCCGGGTACATGTCGCTGGTGGAGGCGAGGACGTTGAACTCGCCGGCGTCAAGACCGGCGGTGAGGTTCGGCTCCGACACGAACCCCAGCTCGATGCCGCCGTTGGCGAGCGCGATGCGAATGTCGCTGGTGCCCAGGTTCGACATCGTGATCCGCGACTTATCGATGCCCTCGCGCTCGGCCCAGCGCATGATCGGCAGGTAGAGGCCGCCGCCGGCGCCGCCGGGCGCGAAAATCTCGCGGCCCTCGATGTCCTTCGGGGCGCGGATCACGCCGCGCTCCCAGAGGTCCTTGCGCACGGCGAGCGCGTCGGGGCTCGGGTGGTCGGCGCGGATGGACTCCATGTCGGCGACGATCTTCAGGTCCGCCTCGCGCCCGATCAAGTTCATCGTGCCAGCGTTCAGGCCGCCCCCGCCGACGGCGAGCTGGCCGCTCACGATGCCCGGCCGCATCTCCGTGCCCGTCGGGAACTGCTCCATTTCGACGTTCAGGCCCAGCTCCTGGAAGTAGCCGCGCTCCTGGGCGATGAACATGCCCGACCACGAGCCGATGGCCAGCACGCCCGCCTTCAGCGTGACCGGCGTCGTCGGCACCGCCGGCCGGGCCGACGTGGCGGCTGGGGCCGCGGCGGCTGGCCCGCTGGCCGCGGGCGCGCTCGTCGTGGGCACGCTGGCCGTCGGCGCGCTCGCGGCCGGCTGCGCCGGTGTGGGCGCGGCGGGCGCGCTGCACGCGACAAGCGCCGCCGCGGCCAGCGCGAGCCAGCCGCCCAATCGCGCGCCCCGCCCCACGGACCTCACTGGGCGCGCTCCTTCGCCGCATAGTAGCGGTGGCCGCGCGCCGTCCGCACCCAGGGATCGTCGTAGTCGTCCCAGAGCTGAACCTCCCACCAATTGGTGTCGCGGTCCTGGAAGTAGAACGAGTAAGAGCTATGCTGGTGCGTGACGGGCATCACGCGCCGCAGCTCGTAGTGCTCCTGCTGCGCCTCGGCGGCGCGGTGGAGTGCGTCCACCTGCGCGCGGTCTGTCCAGACGGTGATGCCGTGGTGGTTGCCGAGCGGCTGCTCGGCCACGCGGTCGCCGACCGCTACGACGATCAGGTTGTGCCACGGGCCGCCGTGCGTGACGAAGTAGTGGGGCGCGCGCTGCTCTACCTGCAGGCCCAGAAACTCGCGATAGAAGCGCATCGTCGGCTCGATCTCGCGGCACTCCAGCGTCACGTAGCTGATCGGCCCGGGTGGGAGCAGCGCCGCGCTGCCATTGCTATCGGCCGGCAACTCCTGTGGCCCAAACGGCCCGTCATTCTCCTCGACGCGCCACCAGTTGCCGTCGGCGTCCTTCAGGTAGAAGCCGTAGGTGCCCACGCCGAATTTCGCGGGGTCCTCGCGCGCCGGCGTGGTGATCTCCTGGATGGCGTACTGCTCCCGCGCCGCGCTCAGGCGGCTGTGGGCGGCGTCCACCACCGCGGCGTCGCGTAGCGGCCGGGCGTAGTAGTTCAGCAGCGGCTGGGGCGCCGGGTCGGGCCGCCGCACGCAGGCGGTGTACGCCTGGTTCGTGCCGCCGAGGATCCCCGCGTGCTCGCTCGTCTGCTGCGTGCGCAAGCCCAGGGCCTCGCCGTAGAACCGCAGGCTGGCGGGGATGTTGCGGCATTCGAGCGTGGTGTGCGTGGGCTGGCCGCCCTCGATAACTGGCATCGTCGCTCCTCGAGACGGGCGCACGCGCGCCGCTGCCGCGGCTGGCGCGCACGCGACTGCTGCAACAGGAAGCGAGGTATGCTACCAGCCGCCCCCAGGGCTGTCAACGGCGCCGGCGCGCCCCTAATCCGTGGATTGTTCCGGCGGCGGCGAGCGGAGGGCGCGGTGCAGCGGCCGGGAAGCCGCCGCGTGGGAATGCTCGCCTTCCGGGACAGCACGGGACCGCGCGGCGGAAGGCGCCGAAGCCGCGCGGCCCCGACGCGGGGCCGCGGGCGGCCAAGACATCGCCGCGGAGCAGTCGCGGGCACCGGGAGGGGGGGGCGCTCAGGGGCCTGCGGGCCAGGCACCGGCGC
>Ga0070741_10007751_pt1 | contig 21990 bp, 22 predicted proteins | sample Coa_R1_4_FD_66440 | JGI IMG/M metagenome (GOLD analysis project Ga0070741, IMG submission 66440) | Surface soil microbial communities from Centralia Pennsylvania, which are recovering from an underground coalmine fire - Coalmine... | ecosystem: Environmental > Terrestrial > Soil > Unclassified ... | reverse complement strand
ACCATCGCCAAGGAGATCGACCTGGCCAACCCCTACGAGAACATGGGGGCGCAGCTGGCCAAGGAGGTCGCCACCAAGACCAACGACATCGCCGGCGACGGCACGACCACGGCCACGGTCCTGGCCCAGGCGATGGTCCGGGAGGGCATGCGCAACGTGGCCGCCGGCGCCAACCCGATGGACCTGAAGAAGGGCATCGAGAACGGCGTGAAGGTGGCCGTCGCCTTCATCGCCCGCTACTCCAAGGACGTCGAGACCAAGGAGGAGATCGCCCAGGTGGGCTCGATCTCCGCCGCCGACCCCGAGATCGGCCAGCTCATCGCCGACGCCATCGACAAGGTCGGGCGCGACGGTGTGGTCGAGGTGGAGGAGGGCAACACCTTCGGTCTGGAGCTGGAGTACACCGAGGGCCTCCAGTTCGACAAGGGCTACATCTCGCCCCACTTCATCACCGACCAGGAGCGGATGGAGACGGTCCTCGACGATCCCTGGATCCTGATCGTCAACCAGAAGATCGCCGCCATCCGCGACATCATCCCGGTGCTCGAGAAGGTCATGCAGACCGGCAAGCCGCTGCTCATGATCGCCGAGGACGTCGAGGGCGAGGCCCTGGCCACGCTGGTGGTCAACAAGGTCCGGGGCACGTTCAACTCCGTGGCCGTCAAGGCCCCCGGTTTCGGCGACCGCCGCAAGGCCATGCTGGAGGACATCGGCATCCTCACCGGCGGCCAGGTCATCGCTCCGGAGCTGGGTTCCAAGCTGGAGAACACCACGCTCGACATGCTGGGCCGGGCCCGGCGGGTCACCGTCACCAAGGACGAGACCACGATCATCGAGGGCGGCGGCTCGTCCGAGGCCGTCAACGCCCGCATCGCCCAGCTCAAGGCGGAGATGGAGGACAGCGTCTCCGACTGGGACCGGGAGAAGCTCCAGGAGCGCCTGGCCAAGATCTCCGGCGGCGTGGCCGTCATCAAGGTCGGGGCGGCCACCGAGGTGGAGCTGAAGGAGAAGAAGCACCGCATCGAGGACGCCCTGTCGGCGACCCGGGCGGCCATCGAGGAGGGCATCGTCACCGGCGGTGGGACGGCGCTGGTGCGGGCCCGGGAGGCGGTCCGCAAGGCGGCCGACGAGCACCTGACGGGCGACGTCGCCACCGGCTGCCGGATCGTGGCCTACGCCCTCGGCGAGCCGCTGCGGTGGATCGCCGAGAACGCCGGGCTGCCCGGCGGCGTGATCGTCCAGGAAGTGGAGGCGGCCGCCGGCCCGATGGGCCTCGACGCCACCACCGGCCAGATCGTCGACCTCGTCAAGGCCGGCGTGGTCGACCCGGCCATGGTCACCCGCTCGGCCCTGGAGAACGCCGCCTCGGTGGCGGCCATGCTCCTCACCACCGAGGCCCTGATCGCCGAGAAGCCCGAGAAGAAGCCCGCCGCCCCGGCGATGCCCGGCGGTGGCATGGGCGGGATGGGCGGCATGGGTGGCATGGGCGGCATGGGCGGCATGGGCGGGATGGGCGGCTTCTAGTCCGAAGGCCGACCGGCAGTAGGCTTGGCCGGGTGGAGAGACCCCCGATCGACCCGGCCAAGCTGCTCGCCTCCTGGATGGAGTGGGAGCGGGGCGACACCCCGCCCGGGCAGGTCATGGCCAACCTCAAGACGGGCGGACTGAAGGAGTTGCTGGAGGAGCTGACGTCGCAGCTCCAAGCGGCCGACTGACGTGAACGGCCGCCGGGGCGGTACGCAGCGCATCCCCCGCCCGCCGACGATCCGGCTCGGCGGCCCGGCGGCGTGGACGGCCCTGCCGCCGGAGGCCCGCCGGCTGCCGCTGGCCGAGGTGCGGCGGCGCTGCCTGGCCTTCCCCGCCCCGCCCGGTCCGCCCGCCGTCCACGGCGAGCAGGCGGCGGCGGCCGTGCTGGTGCCGCTCTTCGAGGCCGGCGGCGAGACCCGGGTCGTGCTCACCCGCCGGCCCGACACGATGCCGTCGCACCGGGGCGACGTGGCCTTTCCCGGCGGGAAGGTCCACCCCGAGGCCGATCCGACGCTGCGCGATGCGGCGCTGCGGGAGGCCGAGGAGGAGGTCGGCCTCCGCCGGGCCGACGTCGAGGTGGTGGCCGAGCTCGAGACGATCTCCACGGTCACCAGCCGGTTCCTGGTGGCGCCGTTCGTCGGCGTGCTGGCCGCCCCGCCGCAGTTGCGGCCCGACCCCCGGGAAGTGGAGCGGGCCTTCGACGTGGCGCTCTCCGAGCTCATGGCCGAGGGGGTCCACCGGGTGGAGCACTGGGGCACCGGCGTCCTCACCCGCGACGTCCACATCTTCGAACTCGAGGACGAGACGGTGTGGGGTCTCACGGCCCGGATCCTGGCCGGTTTCCTCACGCTCATCACCAGTATCTGACGGGACCGGTTCGCGCCCCGCGGTCACCCGGTTCCGTCCCACCCGGGCGCTATCGTGGGCTCTCGGGCGTTGGGATTCCAAGGGAGTGGGGCCATGGAAGTCGAGATCGGCATCGGCAAGTCGGGGCGACGGGCCTACGGGTTCGACGACATCGCCATCGTTCCCAGCCGGCGGACGCGAGACCCGGAGGACGTCGACATCTCCTGGGAGCTCGACGCCTTCCGCTTCGAGCTGCCGCTGATGGCGGCGGCGATGGACGGGGCGGTCTCGCCGGCCAGCGCCATCGAGATCGGCCGCATCGGCGGTCTCGCCGTCCTCAACCTCGAAGGGCTCTGGACGCGCTACGAGAACCCCGAGCCGCTGCTGGAGGAGATCGCCAAGCTGTCGGCGGAGAAGGCGACGCTGCGCATGCAGCAGATCTACGCCGAGCCGATCAAGGAGGAGCTGATCGGCGCCCGCATCGAGGAGATCAAAGCCTCGGGCGTGACGACGGCGGCGTCGCTCACACCGCAGAAGACCGAGCGCTACGCCAAGGCGGTGCTCGACGCCGAGCTCGACATCCTGGTCATCCAGGGCACGGTCGTCTCCGCCGAGCACGTCTCCAAGACGGTCGAGCCCCTCAACCTGAAGAAGTTCATCCGGGAGTTCGAGCTGCCGGTCATCGTCGGCGGCTGCGCCTCCTACTCGACGGCGCTGCACCTCATGCGGACGGGAGCGGTCGGCGTCCTCGTCGGCGTCGGCCCCGGCCAGGCCTGCACCAGCCGGGGCGTGCTCGGCATCGGCGTCCCCCAGGCCACGGCCATCGCCGACGCCGCCGGGGCCCGCATGCGCCACCTCGACGAGACGGGCGTCTATGTCCACGTGATCGCCGACGGCGGCATGCGCACCGGGGGCGACATCGCCAAGGCCATCGCCTGCGGCGCCGACGCCGTGATGATCGGCTCGCCGCTGGCCTCGGGCTACGAGTCGCCGGGCCGGGGCTACCACTGGGGCATGGCCACCTTCCATCCCAGCCTGCCCCGGGGCGCCCGGGTCCACGTCGGGCAGAAGGGCTCGCTGGCGGAGATCCTCGTCGGCCCGGCCCACGAGAACGACGGCACGCTCAACCTCTTCGGCGCCCTGCGCACCTCGATGGCCACCTGCGGCTACGAGACCGTGAAGGAGTTCCAGAAGGCGGAGGTGATGGTCGCCCCGGCGCTGAAGACGGAGGGCAAGTCCCTCCAGCGCAGCCAGGGCATCGGGATGGGCAAGTAGTGCACGACGATGTCGTCCTCGTCGTCGACTTCGGAGCGCAGTACGCCCAGCTGATCGCCCGCCGGGTGCGGGAGGCCAACGTCTACTCCGAGATCGTGCCCCGCGACATGCCGGTCGAGGCGATGCTGGCCCGCCGGCCGAAGGGCATCATCTTCTCCGGTGGTCCGGCCTCGGTGCACGTCGAGGGGGCGCCGTCGATCGACCCGGCGATCTACGAGTCGGGCGTGCCGGTGCTCGGCATCTGCTACGGCTGCCAGCTGATCGCCAGCCAGCTCGGCGGCGAAGTCCGCCGGACCGGGACGGGGGAGTACGGCCGCACCGGCCTCAAGGTGCTCGACTCGTCGCTGCTGTTCGCCAACCTGCCGGTGGAGCAGGAAGTGTGGATGAGCCACGGCGACTCGATCGTGCTGGCTCCGGCCGGCTTCAAGGTGACGGCCTCGTCGGCCGCGCCGGTGGCGGCCCTGGAGGACCCCGAGCGGGCCATCTACGGCGTGCAGTTCCACCCCGAGGTGATCCACACCGCCCGGGGCATGGAGATCCTCAAGGCCTTCCTCTACGACGTCTGCGGCGCCCGGCCGACGTGGACGAGCCTGTCGGTCATCGAGCAGTCGGTGGCGGCCATCCAGGCCCAGGTCGGCGACGGCGCCGTCATCTGCGGGCTGTCGGGCGGCGTGGACTCGGCGGTGGCCGCGGCGCTGGTCCACAAGGCGGTCGGCGACCAGCTCACCTGCGTGTTCGTCGATACCGGCCTGCTCCGGGCCGGTGAGGCGGAACAGGTCGAGGAGACGTTCCTGCGCCAGTTCCACGTCGACCTCGTCCACGTGAAGGCGGCCGACCGTTTCCTGTCGGTCCTGGCGGGGGTGACCGACCCCGAGCAGAAGCGCAAGCGCATCGGCGAGACCTTCATCCGGGTCTTCGAGGAATCGGCCCGGGAGCTCGGCAAGGGCGCCAGGTTCCTCGTCCAGGGGACGCTGTATCCCGACGTCATCGAGTCCGGCACCCGCGATGCGGCCAAGATCAAGTCCCACCACAACGTGGGCGGCCTCCCCGAGGACATGGACTTCGAGCTCGTCGAGCCGCTGCGCCTCCTGTTCAAGGACGAGGTGCGGGCGGTCGGCGAGGAGCTCGGCCTCCCGGAGGACATCGTCTGGCGCCAGCCCTTCCCGGGGCCGGGGCTGGCCGTGCGCATCGTCGGCGAGGTCACCGCCGAGCGGGTCGACGTGCTCCAGCGGGCCGACGCCGTGGTCACCGAGGAGGTCAAGCGGGCCGGCCTGTACCGGCAGCTGTGGCAGAGCTTCGCCGTCCTGCCGGCCGTGCGGTCGGTCGGCGTCATGGGCGACGAGCGGACCTACGCCTACCCGATCGTGATCCGGGCGGTCACGTCCGACGACGCCATGACCGCCGACTGGGCCCGCCTGCCCTACGACCTCCTGGAGCGGATCTCGTCCCGCCTCATCAACGAGGTCCCCGGCGTGAACCGGGTGGCCTACGACATCACCTCCAAGCCGCCGGGCACGATCGAGTGGGAGTGAGCCGGCTGTGTGCCGGCGCTGACATTCCCGGCGTGTGGCCGGCGACGGTCCGCCGCCGCCGGCCGAGGCAGAGTGCACCCGTCCGACCCGACGAGGAGGGAGCACGGTCATGGCGCTGGATCGGGAGAGCTGGGCCCGGAGCTGGAGCAGCGGGACGGGGGCCACGCCGGCTGACGTGGCCGCCATGTACCACCAGAACGGGGTGCGGCGGGAGACCAACACCGGCCTGGTGAGCGACGGTCCGAAGGGGATGACGGCGTTCGCCGAGATGTTCTTCGCCGCCGTGCCCGACGCCGTGTGCGAGGCCCGCACCTGGCTGCAGACCGGTGATGTGGTGGCCATCGAGTGGACATGGTCGGGGACCCACACCGGTGACCTCGAGGGCTGGCCGGCCACAGGGAAGAGGTTCACGCTCGAGGGCTGCAACATCACGCAGCTCCAGGACGGGCTGATCGTCGACGAGCGGTCCTACTGGGACTGGGAGTCGCTGCGCCGCCAGGGCTGACTTCGGAGCCGCTAGCGTCCGCCTCCGTGCGGGCGCTCATCCAGCGCGTGAACCGGGCCTCGGTCACGGTGGACGGGGACGTCGTCGGCGAGATCGGGCGGGGCCTGTGCGTCTTCGTCGGCGTCACGCACTCCGACGACGAGGCGGTGGCGGCCAGGCTGGCCCAGCGCGTCTGGCAGCTGCGGATCTTCGACGACGACGCCGGGTTCATGAACGTGCCCGTGGCCGAGGCGGGCGGCGAGGTGCTCGTCGTCAGCCAGTTCACCCTCTACGGCGACACCCGGAAGGGGCGGCGCCCGTCGTGGGCGGCGGCCGCCCGGCCCGAGCAGGCCGAGCCGCTCATCGAGCGGTTCTCGGCCGAGCTGACCGGGCTGGGCGCCCGGGTGGCCACCGGCCGCTTCGCCGCCCACATGCACGTCGAGCTGGTCAACGACGGGCCGGTCACCGTGACCGTCGAGGGCTGACGGGCGTCACGGAGCGTGGGAGGGCGGGGTTTGCCGAGGGAACTTCGCGGGCATGGAGGCGCGACGGCGGGCGGCCCGCTACCCTTTCCCCCGAGACCGCCCCGAACGCCTGGGGCCGGGGTGGTCCAGGATCGGAGTGTCGCGGATGGAACGCATCGACTCGTGCCACAGCGTCTGGCTCTTCGACACGGAGCGGATGCGGTTCCGGCGCGTCCCGAAGGAAGCCCGCATCGACACGCCGGCCCTCGAAAGCGACTGGGAGCCCTACTACGGCCTGGAGATTTCCCCGGACTCGGGGGCCTTCGCCGTGGCCCTCAACCCGTCGCGGACCCGGCTGCTGCGGTCGTGGCGCCACACCGAGCCCTGCGAGCAGTGCGTCCCGGCGACGGTCGACCTCGACGCCACCGGCGAGCTCTCGCTGGCCGAGGCGTCCGAGCCGAATCCCGGCTGAGCGGTCGGCGAACCGGCGGGAGGGCCCGGCCGTGACGGCCCCGGAGGGGCCGGCGGCCCGGCCGGCGGTCGTGCTCGACGGATCGCCGCTCTCCGTGGCCGACGTGGTGGCCGTGGCCCGCCACGGCGCGGCGGTGGCGGTGGGGCCGGAGGCCGCCGTCCGGATGGCCCCGGCCCGGGCGGTGGTGGAGCGGATCGTGACCGAGGGAGCCACGGTCTACGGCGTCACCACCGGCTTCGGGGCCCTGGCCTCGGTCAAGGTGTCGCCGGCCGAGGCCCGGCGCCTCCAGCTGTCGCTGGTGCTGAGCCACGCCGCCGGCATGGGCGACCTCGTGGAGCCCGAGGTCGTGCGGGCCATGATCCTGCTCCGGGCCCGGACGCTGGCCGCCGGGCTGTCGGGGGCGAGGCCCGTCGTCGTCGACGGGCTGGTGGCGCTGCTCACCGCCGGGCTGACGCCGGTCGTGCCCGAGCTCGGCAGCCTCGGGGCGTCGGGCGACCTGGCGCCGCTGGCCCACGTCGGGGCCGTCCTCACCGGATCGGGCGAGGTCGTCGACGCCGCCGGCCGCCGCCGGCCGGGGGCCGAGGGGCTGGCGGCCGCCGGCCTCGAGCCGGTCGTCCTGGAGGCCAAGGAGGGCCTGGCCCTCCTCAACGGGACCGAGGGGATGCTGGCCCACCTCTGCCTGGCCCTGGCCGACCTCGACCGCCTGGCGGCCACCGCCGACGTCGCCTGCGCCATCACCGTCGAGGCGCTGCTCGGCACCGACGCCACCTACCGCCCGGAGCTGCACGCCATCCGGCCCCATCCCGGTCAGGAGCGCAGCGCCGCCAACCTCCGCCGCCTCCTGGCCGGCTCGGAGATCGTGGCCGGGCACGGCCCGTCGGACCACGCCGTGCAGGACGCCTACTCGCTGCGCTGCGCCCCCCAGGTCCACGGCGCCACCCGCGACGTCGTCGCCCACGCCCGGGCGGTGGTGGAGCGCGAGCTGGCCTCGGTGACCGACAACCCCGTGGTGCTGGCCGAGCGGGGCGAGGTGGCCTCGACCGGCAACTTCCACGGCCAGCCGCTGGCCTTCGCCGCCGACTTCTGCGCCATCGCCCTGGCCGACCTGGCGGCCATCTCCGAGCGGCGCACCGACCGGCTGATGGACCCGGCCCGCTCCCAGGGCCTGCCGGCCTTCCTGGCCGTCGAGGCCGGGATCAACTCGGGGTTCATGCTGGCCCACTACACGGCGGCGGCGGCCGTCAACCGGCTCCGGATGCACGCCACCCCGGCCTCGGTCGACTCGATCTCCACCAGCGGCGGGCAGGAGGACCACGTCTCCATGGGGTGGAACGCCTGCCGCAAGCTCCGCCACGCCGTCGACGACGCCGGCCGCGTGCTGGCCATCGAGATCCTCTGCGCCGCCCAGGCCCTGGAGCTGCGCCGGGAGGCGGGAGGGCTGCGCCCGTCGCCCGAGACGGAGGCCGTCATCGCCCGGCTGAGGGAACAGGTGGCGGCCCTCCCGACCGACCGCTTCCTGGCCCCCGATCTCGAGGTCGCCGAGGCCCTGGTGAAGGCGGGGACGCTGCTGCCGCCGTGGATCGGATGAGCTGGCCGGCGGCGCCCCGGGGCCCGATCCGGCGCTGAGACCGCCCGGTGACGGCGGCCGCGAGGTCGAAGGGGATGCGGCCACTATCGCCACCGCCCGGCTTCGGCGGGGACAGGTAGGCTCGCCGCCGTGGCGGCAGAGGCCTCTCCCCGGGTGGTGGTGGCCGGCCCCCCCCGGTGCCGGACGTGGCTGGCGGAGGCGGCGCTGCGCTGCCTGGAGAACAACCTCCACCCCGACGTGGCCGAGGACCCGGCCAACCTCGTCGTCTACGGCGGGCGGGGGAAGGCGGCCCGGGACCAGGCCAGCCTGGCCGCCATCAAGGCCACGCTGGTCGACCTGGCCGCCGACGAGACGCTGCTGGTGCAGTCGGGCAAGCCGGTGGCGGTCTTCCCCACGCACCCGTTCGCCCCCCGGGTCCTGATCGCCAACTCGCTGCTGGTGCCGGAGTGGGCCACCTGGGAGGAGTTCTGGCGGCTCGAGGCCCTGGGCCTCACGATGTACGGGCAGATGACGGCCGGGTCGTGGATCTACATCGGCACGCAGGGGATCGTCCAGGGCACGTACCAGACGTTCCTGGCCCTGGCCGAGCAGCGCTTCGGCGGCACCCTGAGCGGGCGGGTGGTGCTGACCGCCGGGCTCGGCGGCATGGGCGGCGCCCAGCCGCTGGCCGTCACCATGAACGGCGGGGTGGCGCTGTGCATCGAGGTCGACCCGGCCCGGCTGCGGCGCCGGCTCGACACCGGCTGGCTCGACGAGGAGGCGCCGTCGGTGGAGGACGGGCTGCGCCGGGCGAGGGCCGCCGCCGGGGCCGGCCGGGCCGTGTCGATCGGCGTGGTGGCCAACGCCGCCGACGCCTTTCCCGCCCTGCTGGCGGCCGGGGCCGACGTCGACGCCGTCACCGACCAGACCAGCGCCCACGACCCGTTGCACGGCTACGTGCCGCCCGGCCTGACGCCGGCCGAGGCGGTCGCCCTGCGGTCCTCGGCGCCCGGGGAGTACGTGCGGCGGGCCCGGGCCGGGATGGCCGTGCACTGCGAGGCCATGGCCGGCTTCCGCGACGCCGGCGCCGAGGTCTTCGACTACGGCAACTCGCTGCGGGCCGGCGCGGTCGACGGCGGCCTGGCCCGGGAGCGGGCCTTCTCCTATCCCGGCTTCGTCCCCGCCTATCTCCGGCCGCTGTTCTGCGAGGGGAAGGGCCCGTTCCGGTGGGTGGCCCTGTCGGGCGACCCGGCCGACATCGCCACCACCGACGCCGCCGTCCGCCGGGCCTTCCCCGACGACGACGGGCTGCAGCGCTGGCTGCGCCTGGCCTCGGAGCGGGTGCCGTTCCAGGGGCTGCCGGCCCGGATCTGCTGGCTGGGCTACGGCCAGCGGGACGAGGCGGGGCTGGCCTTCAACGAGCTGGTCCGCCGGGGCGAGGTGGCGGCGCCGATCGTCATCGGGCGCGACCATCTCGACTCCGGCTCCGTCGCCTCCCCGTACCGGGAGACCGAGGCCATGGCCGACGGCTCCGACGCCATCGCCGACTGGCCCATCCTCAACGCCCTGCTCAACGTGGCCAGCGGCGCCGCCTGGGTGGCGGTGCACCACGGCGGCGGCGTCGGCATGGGGCGCTCCATCCACGCCGGGGCCCAGGTGGTGGCCGACGGCACCGACGACGCCGCGCTGCGGCTCTCCCTGGTGCTGCGCAACGATCCCGGGACCGGCGTCGTCCGCCACGCCGACGCCGGCTACCCGCAGGCCCGGGCCGTGGCCCGGCAGCGGGGGGTGCGCATGCCGATGCTGCCCGCCGGACCCGACGGGCCCGACGGGGCCGGCGGGCCATGAGCGACGGCAATCTGCTCGTCCGCCACGCTTCGCAGGTCGTGACCTGCCAGGGGCGCCGGCCCGCCGACCTCGGGCTGGTGGAGCGGGGGGCGGTGCTCGTCCGGGGCGGGAAGATCTGGTGGGTCGGGCCGGAGCGGGAGTTGCCGGCCGAGATGCTGCACGGCGACGTGCCGGAGCTCGACGCCGGCGGAGGCTGCGTGCTGCCCGGGTTCGTCGACGCCCACACCCATCTGGTGTTCGCCGGCGACCGGGCGGCGGAGCACGAGGCCCGCCTGCGGGGGCAGCGCTACGAGACCGGCGGGATCATGACGACGGTGGCCGCCACCCGGGCGGCGACCACCGACCAGCTCCTGGCCGAGACCGAGGCCCGGGCCTGGTCGGCGCTGCGGTCGGGGACGACGACGCTGGAGGCCAAGTCGGGCTACGGGCTCGAGACCGAGACCGAGAAGCGCCAGCTGGAGGTGCTGGCGGCGGTGGCCGAGCGGACGCCGCTGCGGATCGTGCCGACGTTCCTCGGCGCCCATCTCAACCCCGAACCGGGCTACCTCGACCTCCTGGTGGAGGAGATGCTGCCGGCCTGCGCGCCGCTGGCCGAGGGATGCGACGCCTTCTGTGATCTCGGCGCCCTGACGGTCCCCGAGGCCCGCAAGGCGCTGGAGGCGGGCAAGGCCCACGGGCTCGTGCCCCGGCTCCACGCCGAGGAGCTGGCCCACACCGGCGGCGCGCTGCTGGCCGCCGAGCTCGGCTGCGCCAGCGCCGACCACCTCGTCCACGCCACCGAGGACGACGCCCGGGCGCTGGCCTTCGCCGGGGTCGTGGCCGTCCTGCTGCCGGCCACGTCGTTCTGCCTGCGGTCGGCCTACGCGCCGGCCCGGCGCTTCCTGGACCGGGGCGCGACCATCGCCCTGGCCACGGACTGCAACCCCGGCACGAGCTACACGACGTCGATGCCGTTCGTCATCGCCGTCGCCTGCTCGGAGCTGCGGCTGTCGGCCGAGGAGGCGGTCCGGGCGGCCACGGCCGGCGGGGCGGCCGCCCTCCAGAAGCCCGACGTCGGCCGCCTGGAGGCGGGCACCGCCGGCGACCTCGTCGTGCTGGCCGGGGAGACGTACGCCGACCTGGCCTACCACCCCGGGATGGACCGCATCGCCGCGGTGGTGGCCGGCGGGGAGATCGTGAAGGGTCCGGGCCATGCGGCCCCGTGACCCGCTGTGGCCCACCGCCGCCGACTGGCTCCGCCGGGAGGGCGAGGACGGCGCCGCCGAGACGGACCTGGCCGTGATCGGCCTGCCGCTGTCGGTCACCTCGATCACCCAGCCCAACGGCGCCCACCAGACCCCGGCGGCGGTGCGCCGGCGGCTGGCGGTGCTGTCGACGTACCACTCGGAACGCGACGTCGACGTCGGCGAGCTGCAGGCCGTCGACTTCGGCGACCTGGCCGCCCAGCCGTCGAACAAGGAGATCGCCTCCGCCGCCCGCGACGTCGTCCGCCAGGCCCCGATGGCGGTGCTGCTGGGCGGCGACAACGCCGTCACCTATCCGGCCATGCTGGGCATGGCGGGGGAGGGCATCGAAGGCTGGGGGCTGGTGACGCTCGACGCCCACCACGACGTCCGCACCTTCGAAGGCCGGCCGGGCAACGGCTCGCCGGTCCGGGCGCTCATCGAGGCCGGCCTGCCCGGCAACCAGGTCGTCCAGGTCGGCATCGCCGGGTTCTCGAACTCCGTGGCCTACCGCCGCTGGTGCGACGAGGTCGGCATCGACGTCGTCACCGCCGCCGAGGTCCGCTTCGGCACGATCGAGGACGTGCTGGTCGAGGCCTTCGACCGCCTGGCCCTGTCGGTCGACCACATCTACGTGGACCTCGACGTCGACGTCCTCGACTCGGCCTTCGCCCCCGCCTGCCCCGGCGCCCGGCCCGGCGGGCTGTTCCCCGGCGAGCTGCTGGCGGCGGCGTTCCTGGCCGGCCGCAACCCGAGGGTCCGGGCGGTCGACATCGTCGAGGTCGACGCCGCCCGCGACGTGGCCGACCGCACCGTCGACGTCGCCGCCCTCTGCCTCCTCAACGCCGCCGCCGGTCTCCACGAACGGCTCCGGTGAGGCGTGGGCCGGGAGGGGATGGGCCACGTCCGGCTCGGCGAGGCCGCCGGGAGGGCCAGGGTGCTGCTCGAGACCGACGAGCTGATCTTCCGGGGCGAGGTGAAGGGCCGGGTCCCGTTCACGGCGCTGACCCGGATCGAACCGGGGCCGGACGGGCTGGGCCTCGCCTGGCCGGGGGGCGAGGCCACCGTCGACCTGTCGGAGCGGGAGGCGGGGCAGTGGGCCGACCGGATCGCCCACCCCCCGACGCTCCTCGACAAGCTCGGCGTGACCGACGGCACCCGGGTGGCCGTCGTCGACCCTGACCATCTTCTGGATGGCGACGGCGCCTTCGCCGCCGAACTGGCCGGCCGGGCGGTGAAGCTGGTGCGACGGGGCCCGGCCGACGTCGTCGTCTGGCCGGTCGACGGGGCGGCCGACCTCGCCCGCCTCCCGTCGTTGATCCCCCGGTTCGAACCGGCGGGGGCGCTGTGGGCGGTGTGGCCGAAGGGACGCAAGGAGCTCAACGACAACCACATCCGGGAGGCGGCCCGGGACGCCGGGCTGGTCGACGTCAAGGTGGCCCGGTTCTCCGCCACCCACAGCGCGCTGAAGCTGGTCGTCCCGAAGGCGAAGAGAGGTCGGTCGGACGGTCACCCCTAACCCGTACGATGGCCCACGCGATGACTGCCGAACCGCTGCCGCTCGAGACGCCATCCTCGTTGCTCGACGGGCTCAATCCCGTCCAGCGGGAAGCCGTGGTGCACCCCGGCGGCCCGATCCTGGTGGTGGCCGGGGCGGGGTCGGGCAAGACCAGGGTGCTGACCCACCGGGTCGCCCACCTGATCAAGGATCTGAAGGTCTCCCCGTTCGCCATCCTGGCCATCACCTTCACCAACAAGGCGGCCGACGAGATGAAGGATCGGGTCGGCCAGCTGGTGGGGCCGGTGGCCCAGAAGATGTGGGTGTCGACGTTCCACTCCGCCTGCGCCCGGATCCTGCGCCGGGAGGCGGCCCACCTCGGGATGCGGTCGTCGTTCTCGATCTACGACCAGGCCGATGCCGTCCGGCTGACGGGCTACATCCTGCGGGACCTCAACCTCGACCCGAAGCGGCTGCCGCCCCGGCAGGTCCACGCCGCCATCTCGGCGGCCAAGAACGAGCTGCTGTCGCCGGCCGAGATGCTGGAGCGGGCGCTCACCCCCTACGACAAGAAGCTGGCCGAGGTCTACGGCGAGTACCAGAAGCGGCTCACCGATGCCTCGGCGCTCGACTTCGACGATCTGCTCACCCAGGCCGTCAACCTGTTCCGCCGCCATCCCGACGTGGCGTCGCAGTGGCGGTCACGCTTCGCCCACGTGCTCGTCGACGAGTTCCAGGACACCAACATCGCCCAGTGGGAGCTCGTCCGCACGCTGGCCGAGGAGCACCGCAACATCATGGTGGTGGGCGACGCCGACCAGGCCATCTACCGCTTCCGGGGCGCCGACTTCCGCAACCTCATGCGCTTCGAGGAGGCCTTCCCCGACGCCTCGGTCATCGTGCTGGAGCAGAACTACCGCTCGACCCAGACGATCCTCGACGCCGCCAACGCCGTCATCGCCAACAACGCCGGGCGCCGGCCCAAGCACCTGTGGACCGACGCCGTCGGCGGTGAGCTGATCACCCGCTACCTCGGGGAGGACGAGCGCGACGAGGCGCTGTATCTGGCCCGGGAGATCCACCGGCTGGTGGAGGAGTGCCCCTACCGCTTCGGCGACCTGGCCGTGTTCTACCGGACCAACGCCCAGAGCCGGGTGCTGGAGGAGGTGTTCGTCCGCAACGGCATCCCCTACCGGGTCGTGGGCGGGGTGAAGTTCTACGACCGCAAGGAGGTGAAGGACGTCCTCGCCTACCTGCGGGCCCTGGCCAACCCCGACGACGAGGTCAGCCTGAAGCGGATCGTCAACGTCCCCAAGCGGGGCGTGGGCGACACGTCGGTGGCCAAGGTCGAGGCCTACGCCGCCGAACGGAACCTCACCTTCGGGGGCGCCCTGGCCCGGGCCATGGACTCCGGCGTGAGCGGCAAGGCCCTGGGGGGGATCCGGGCGCTGCTCGACGTGCTGGAGGAGCTGGCCGAGGTTTCCGAGCACGGCGTCGGCGCCACGGTGGAGGCGGTGCTCGACCGCACCGGCTACCTGGCCGAGCTGGAGGCCGAGCGGTCCATCGAGGCCGCCGGGCGCATCGAGAACCTCCACGAGCTCGTCGGCGTGGCCCGGGAGTTCGACGAGGCCCTGGAGCGGGGCGACATCGTGGGGGCGGCGGCCAACTCGGTGGCGGCGGCCCTCGGCGACGACGACGGCGCCGGCGCGGTCGGGGAGGGAGACGGCGACGAGCCGCCCCCGCTGGTGGTGCCGGTCGGCATCCCCCGCATCCAGGCCTTCCTCGAGGCGCTGTCGCTGGTGACCGACATGGACGACGTCGACCGGGAGCAGAGCGCCGTCACGCTGATGACGCTGCACTCGGCCAAGGGCCTGGAGTTCCCGGTCGTGTTCATGACCGGGCTGGAGGAGAACGTCTTCCCCCACGTCCGCTCGCTGGGGGACCCCGACCAGCTCGACGAGGAACGGCGTCTCTGCTACGTGGGGATCACCCGGGCCCGGGAGCGGCTCTACCTCTGCCACGCCTGGTGCCGGAATCTGTTCGGGGCGACGCAGTACAACCCGGCCAGCCGCTTCCTGGCCGAGATCCCCGAGCAGCTCGTCCAGCTCACCGGTCGGACCCATCCCGGCCGGGGCGCGGCCCGGGAGCGCCAGCTCGGCTCCGGCGTCGTCGGCAGCGCCCCGGGGCGGGGCCCCGGCGGCGGGCCGCTGACCGGGGCCAGCGGGGCCGAGCGGATCGGCCTCAAGCTGGGTGACGACGTGGCCCACGACAAGTTCGGCGAGGGCGTGATCATCGCCATCGAGGGGCAGGGCGACAAGGCCGAGGCCGTCGTCCGCTTCCGCGACGTCGGCGAGAAGCGCCTGCTGCTGGCCTGGGCGCCGCTCAAGAAGCTGTAGCCGGCGGCTTCAGCCCCACCCGGCCCGGGTCGGCGGCATCCCGGACCGGCCGTCGGCGTCGGGGCGGACGCCGAGGACCTGGTGGATGCCGAGCCCGTTGTCCTCGAAGCCGACCGCCGACGCCACCATGTACAGCCGCCAGATCCGGGCCCGGCCCTCGCCGGCCAGCGCCACCGCCCGGTCCCAGCCCGCCTCCAGGTTGGCCACCCAGGCCCGCAGCGTCCGGGCGTAGTGCTCCCGGAGCGACTCGACGTCGCGGACCTCGAAGCCGGCCCGCTCCATGCCCAGGACGACGTCGCCGACGTCGATCAGCTCGCCGTCGGGGAAGACGTAGCGGCCCATGAACGTCCGGCCGGTCAGCTTCGAACCGCCGACCGACGAGATGGCGTGGTTGAGCAGGCGGCCGCCGGGGGCCAGCAGCCGGTGGAGCGTCCGGAAGTACCCGTCCATGCGGGCCCGGCCCACGTGTTCGAACATGCCCACCGAGGAGATGGCGTCGAACGTCTCGCCGGCCAGCGCCCGGTAGTCCTGGCGCCGGATCTCGACGGCGTCCTCCAGGCCGGCGGCCCGGACCCGCTCCCGGGCCGACCGGGCCTGTTCGGCGCTGAGCGTGATGCCGACGACCCGGGCACCGTGCCGGCGGGCGGCGTGGAGGGCCAGCGACCCCCACCCGCAGCCGACGTCGAGGAGGCGGGCACCGGGCCGCTCCGGCAGGCCGAGCTTGCGGCAGATCAGCTCGTGCTTGGCCGCCTGGGCCCCGGCCAGGTCGAGGTCCGGCTCGCTGAAGCGGGCGCAGGAGTACGTCATCGACGGCCCCAGGACGATGCGGTAGAAGGCCTCGGGCACGTCGTAGTGATGGGCGATGGCCCGGGCGTCGCGGGCCCGGGAGTGGCGCCGCCCGAAGACCCGGTCCTCCTCCGGCGGCGGGGCCGGCGGGCGACCGATCCCGCCGAGCCGGCGGGCGGCGGCCACGATCGCCGGGATGGTCTGCAGGCCGAAGCGCAGGTCGTCGGGGGCGGCGTCGCGCAGGTGTTCGATGGCGCTGAACATGTCGCCGTCGACCTCGAGGTCGCCGCTCACGTAGGCCCGGCCCAACCCGAGCTGGCCCGGCGCCCAGACGAGCCGGCGGAGGGCCTCGGGGGACACCAGCCGGAGGGTGACCTTGGCGTCGTCCGGGCCGAGCCCGCTCCCGTCCCAGAACTCGAAGCGCACTCCGGGGTCGGGGCCGAGCACCGCCCGGACGACCGGTTCCATGCCGGTGGCCACCGAAACGGGCCCGTTCACCACCCTGTGCGTCGTCGTCATGGGGCGCTGACTTTCCCCGCTTCCTGAACGCCCGCTGACGACTGGAGCGTGCGGCACAATCGGGAGATGGCCGAGGAGCCGGAATGCCACAAGGTCGAGTGGACCCGCCTGGAGATCGGCGACCGGTCCTGGCGGGTGAAGCTCGAATACGGCTGAGACGAGCAATGGTCGGCGCTCGCCATCGGTGACACCTACATCGAGGCGATCGGCCGCGGCGCCTCCCGTGCGGAGGTGCTCGACACCCTCGCCTGGCGGCTGCAGAACTAGGAACGGGGCGGGGTCGCCGTCCGCAGGTCGACGAAGATGCTGACCTTCCCGCCGATCGTCCTCGTCAGGACGGGGAAGCGCTCCAGGGAGTTCGGGTCGACCGCCGCGCCGTGGCAGTCCTGGTAGCGCCGGGCGGCCCGGTCCCACTGCACGATGCAGGCGGGGCTGCCGCCGGGCGGGACGACGTGGAGGGCGATGATCCGCTCGCCCTCGAGGTCGAGGCAGAACGAGCGGTCGCCCCGCTTCGGGTCCGGGTAGCACACCGGCCCGCCCGACGCGATCCGCTTCGACACCTGGTCGGTCGTGCCGGCGAAGAACGGCTGGTAGGGCGCACCCGGGCCGCTGCCGCCGCCTCCCCGGACGAGGAGGACGACCACGATGCCGACGACGAGGCCGGCCACCACGGCGGCGGTGGCCAGGAGGACCCGCGTTCCCTTGTCCAGCTCGCTACTCCCCGGGGGCGAGGAAGAAGGGCGCCGTCCAGGCCATGGTCCCCTGGGCGGCGAACGTCGCCCGGGTCACGGGCTTGGTCAGGCAGTCGCCGTTGTAGGGCGGGGCCAGCTGCAGGGTGGCCCGGATCGACGGCGTGGTGAGCTTGCCGGCGCCGGCCACGACGAACTCCTGCTTCTCCTTCTTGTGGAAGATCATGGCGCCGCTCTGGAAGGTGTAGTCGACCATCCCGGTGCCGATCCGCTGGAGGCAGGGCCCCCCGGCCGGCAGCACGGTGGTGTAGGTGCCCTTCCCGGTGAACGGGCCCGATCCGAAGATCCGGTAGCCGTTGAGCGCCCCGTCGCAGTCGATCTGGCCCGGGTTGATCTCCCACGTGCCCGGGCCCGTCGTGCCGAACGGTTCCGTGAAGGTGATCGTCCCCCCGAGCACGCAGGCCGCCGCCCCCACCGCGTGGGCGGGGGGGACGAAGCCGACCAGCGATGTGGCGACCACCCCGAGCAACAGCCAGACCCGTTTCAAGGGTCCGAATCCTACCAATCCCCCCTCAGGCGGGCACGAAGGACAGGCGGATCCGGCGCTGCGGGTTGTCGCGGTTGAGGTCGACCAGCACGAGGCTCTGCCAGGTGCCCAGCGCCATCCGGCCGCCGACGACGGGGATCGTGATCGACGGGCTGACGAACACCGGCAGGAGGTGGTCGGCGCCGTGGCCGGGGCTGCCGTGGCGGTGGCGGTAGCGGTCGTCGCGGGGGAGGAGCCGGCCGAGGGCCTCGTCGAGGTCGGGCTCCGAGCCCGAACCGAGCTCCATGAGGGCCACGCCGGCGGTGGCGTGGGGGGCGAAAACCGACAGCAGCCCGTCCCCGAGAGGGCGGCAGAAGGCCGCCGCCTCCCCGGTCAGGTCGACCACGTGACGGTCGCGGTTCTCCAGGGTGATCTCGGTCGTCTCCATCCGGCGTCGATGCTACGGCGGCTCTAAGTTTGCGGGCATGCAGAGGCCGTACCGAGTGGTCGTCGCCAAGCCCGGGCTCGACGGGCACGACCGCGGCGCCAAGGTCATCGCCCGGGCGCTGCGCGACGCCGGGTTCGAGGTGATCTACACCGGCCTCCACCAGACGCCCGAGCAGGTGGCCGAGACCGTGGTCCAGGAGGACGCCGACGCGGTCGGGCTGTCGCTCCTGTCCGGGGCCCACAACACGCTGTTCCCCAAGGTCATCGCCCAGCTGGCCGACAAGGGCGTCGGCGACGTCCTCGTGTTCGGCGGCGGGATCATCCCCGACGCCGACATCCCGCCGCTCAAGGAGCAGGGCGTGGCGGCCATCTTCACGCCGGGGACACCGATGCAGACGATCGTCGACTGGCTGGCCGGGGCGCTCGACGAGCGGGAACAGTCTCTCGCCGGCTGAGAAAGGACTCACGTGGATCTCTTCGAGTACCAGGGCAAGCAGCTGCTGGCGCGCTTCGGCGTTCCGGTCTCGCCGGGCGAGGCCGCCGACACCGTCGACGACGCCGTGGCCGCCTCGGAGCGCCTCGGCTACCCGGTGGTGGTCAAGGCCCAGGTGCAGGTCGGCGGGCGGGGCAAGGCCGGTGGGATCAAGCTGGCCAACGGCGCCGACGAGACCCGCCGGCACGCCTCCAACATCCTCGGGATGGACATCAAGGGCCATGTCGTGCGGCGGCTGTGGATCGAGAAGGCCAGCGAGATCGTCGAGGAGTACTACGCCTCCTTCACCCTCGACCGGGCGGCCAAGAAGCACCTCGGCATGGTCAGCGCCAAGGGCGGCGTCGACATCGAGGCCGTGGCCGAGGAGGACCCGTCGGCCATCGCCCGGGTCCACATCGACCCCCTCGTCGGCATCCAGGACTGCCACGCCCGCCAGCTGGTCTTCGGCGCCAGGCTCAACCCCGCCGCCCGCAGCGGCGCCATCGCCATCCTGAAGAGCCTGTACCGGGCCTTCGTGGAGCTCGACGCCGACCTCGTCGAGGTCAACCCGCTGATCCTGCGGCCCGACGGCAGCGTCCACGCCCTCGACGCCAAGGTGTCGCTCGACGACAACGCCGGCTTCCGGCACCCCGAGTTCGAGGACTTCCGGAGCCTGGCGTCGGCCGATCCCCGGGAGCAGATGGCCCGGGACCGGGGCCTCAACTACATCGGCCTCGACGGCGAGGTCGGCATCATCGGCAACGGCGCCGGCCTCGTGATGAGCACGCTCGACGTCGTCAACCAGGCCGGCGGGAAGGCGGCCAACTTCCTCGACGTCGGCGGCGGCGCCGGGGCCAAGACGATCTCCAACGCCCTCGAGGTCATCACCAGCGACCCCAACGTGCGGTCGGTGCTCATCAACATCTTCGGCGGGATCACCCGCTGTGACCTGGTGGCCCAGGGCATCCTCGACGGGTTCGGCTCCATCGACGTCAAGGTGCCGGTGGTCGTCCGCCTCGACGGCACCAGCGCCGAGGAGGGCCGGGCCATCCTGGCCGCCAACCCGAAGGACGGGCTGGTGCCGGCGGCCACCATGCTGGAGGCGGCCGGCCGGGCCGTCGAACTGGCCAAGAGCGGAGGAGCGGCGTAGTGGCCATCATCATCGACGAGAACACCCGCGTCGTCGTCCAGGGCCTGACCGGGCGGGAAGGCCGCTTCCACGCCCTGCGCAACCGGGACTACGGCACCAAGGTGGTGGCCGGGGTCACCCCGGGCAAGGGCGGCACCGACGTCGAGGGCATCCCGGTGTTCGACACCATGGTCGAGGCCGTGGCCGAGACCGGCGCCAACGCCTCGATCATCTTCGTCCCGGCCCGCTTCACCGCCGACGCCGTCTACGAGGCGGCGGACTCCGGCGTCGGCGTCATCGTCTGCATCACCGAGGGCGTGCCGGCCCACGACGAGGCCAAGTTCGTCGACTACGTCCACCACCACCATCCCGGCACCGTGCTGATCGGGCCGAACTGCCCCGGGCTCATCTCGCCCGGCAAGTGCAACATCGGGATCATGCCGGGCGAGATCACGCTGCCCGGCGGCCCGGTGGGGCTGGTGTCGCGGTCGGGCACGCTCACCTACCAGGCCGTCCACGAGCTGACCCAGCGGGGGATCGGCCAGACCACCTGCGTCGGCATCGGCGGCGACCCCGTGCCGGGGACGGGCTTCATCGACTGCCTGTCGCGCTTCGAGGCCGACCCCGACACCCGGGCCTGCGTGATGATCGGCGAGATCGGCGGCTCCGACGAGGAGACGGCGGCGGCCTTCATCGCCTCGGAGATGACCAAGCCGGTGGTGGCCTACGTGGCCGGGGTGACCGCCCCGCCGGGGAAGAAGATGGGCCACGCCGGGGCGATCGTGTCGGGTTCCAAGGGCACGGCGGCGGCCAAGATCGAAGCCCTGGAAAAGGCAGGATGTCGCGTTGGGCGCAATCCGTCCGAAATCGGCGAACTGATGGCCGAGGTGCTCAAAGGGGTGTAGCGGCCCGCCCTAAGGTGGGCGGCGGTGAAGCTTCGAGCGCTGGTGGTGGTCGTGGCACTGAGCGGAGCGGCCTGCTCGTCGGGATCGTCGCACCCCGCCGGGCCGAAGGCCGCCGGGTCGTCGACGACGGCGTCCTCGGAGTCGACGTCGGCGCCGTCGTCTCCGGGCACCACGGTGCCGGCTTCGACCGCGTCGTCGGCGCCGGCCACGACCGGATCGACGGCGGCCGGGTCGCCGCCGACCACGGCCCGGCCGGTGGCGACGACCCTGCCCGGGTCGAAGGCCGCCTCGGGCGCCTTCATCGCCGGCGACGGGGGGGCGGCCGTGGCGTCGGCACCGGGCGGCGCGGTCCTCCGCCGCATCCGGGCCGGGGTGGCCATGGGGGTCGACGCCGTCGACGGCGGCTGGGCCCACGTCGTCACGCCCTGCGAGAACAAGCTGTGGGTGAAGCTGGCCGACGGCCACGTCGAGCCGACGGCCGACATCGTCCTCGACCCCGGCCACGGCGGGCCGGAGTCGGGCGCGGTCGGGCCGGGCGGGCTGACCGAGAAGGAGCTCAATCTGGCGGTGGCCCGGATGGTGGCCGACGACCTGGCCGCCCAGGGGATCACCGCCGCCCTGGCCCGCACCGGCGACTACCGCCAGACGCTGGCCTCCCGGGTGTTCGTGGCCACCGCCCTGCACCCCAAGGCCTTCGTGTCGATCCACCACAACGCCGAGCCGGACGGGCCCCGCCCCCAGGGCCCGGGAACCGAGACGTACTACCAGCTCGGCAAGGAGGTCACCCCGGCCCAGTCGGCCCAGTCGAAGCGCCTGGCCGGGCTGATCTACGAGGAGGTCGTGAAGGCGCTGTCGGCCTACCAGGCCGACTGGATGGCCGACACCGACGCCGGCGCCAAGTACCGCATCGGCGACTCCGGCAACGACTACTACGGCGTGCTGCGGATCTCCGGCCTGAGCGGCGTGGTCGGGAGCCTGGCCGAGCTGGCCTTCGTCACCAACCCGTCCGAAGAGGCGCTGCTCAAGCGGGACGACGTCCGCCACGCCGAGGCCGCCGCCGTGGCCCGCGGCATCGTCCGCTACCTGCGCACCGACGACCCCGGCAGCGGCTTCACCACTCCCTACCCCCGCACCGAGCCGGCCGGCGGGGGCGGCGGCACCGAAGGCTGCGTCGACCCGTCCTGATCAAACCGGCGTGCATCTGCCCGGATAGAGCGGCGGAAGAACGCCGGTTGGGCCGGGGTGGCTGGTGGCCACGAACCGGCGTGCATCTGCCCGGATAGAGCGGCGGAAGAACGCCGGTTGGGCCGGGGTGGCTGGTGGCCACGAACCGGCGTGCATCTGCCCGGATAGAGCGGCGGAAGAACGCCGGTTGGGGCGGGGGG
>Ga0070741_10007750_pt1 | contig 21992 bp, 43 predicted proteins | sample Coa_R1_4_FD_66440 | JGI IMG/M metagenome (GOLD analysis project Ga0070741, IMG submission 66440) | Surface soil microbial communities from Centralia Pennsylvania, which are recovering from an underground coalmine fire - Coalmine... | ecosystem: Environmental > Terrestrial > Soil > Unclassified ... | reverse complement strand
GCGGCGTCGCTGGGCCACTCCGAAGAACTGAGCGTCAAGCACTCGGTAGGCGAACCCGTACCCGAGTTCGACCATGCCCCCGAGAATGGCTCCAAAGTCCCGTCCGCCGTTCGACGACAGGACGCCGGGGACGTTCTCCCAAACCAGCCATCGGGGCCGCAGGCGGTCAGCCAGCCTAAGATATTCGAGGGCCAGGCTGCCGCGGTCGTCGCCCAGTCCGCCTCTGAGACCCGCGATGCTGAAAGGCTGGCAAGGTGTTCCTCCGACCAGAAGGTCGATTGGGTCGTACTCGCCAGACTTGATCGTCGTGAAGTCGCCATGCAGCGGGATCTCCGGGTGATGGTGCTTGAGCACGGCGCGCGGGAACGCCTCGATCTCGGACACGAAGGCGCAGCGCCAGCCCAGCGGCGCCCACGCCACGGTCGCGGCCTCAATGCCGGAACAGACCGATCCGTAGGTCATCTCAGCCGACGGCGCGATCATCCCCACACCCCCTTGACTCCGGACAAAATGTCCGCATACAGTGGGGGCATTCGGAAGGGCGCCCATGCCCGCTGGAGGACGAGATGACCAAGCTGTCCGGCATGTTTACGGTTCGGTTCCTGAACGACGACGGGACCGAGAACCGCTTCCACTTCAACACCATTGAGCGCGCGGAAGTCTGGGCTCGGTCCCGGATCGCGGAAGGCGTCAAGGTCCTCGGCGTCGAGGCGCAGACCGCCGAACACTTCAATTCGCTGATCGCGTCCATGGGGCTTGCTGCTGCCACGGCTGCGGCTCTGCGCCGGTAGGATGCGATGACCGCCGAAGCCTTGCGCGCGACCCTTGAACGACTCGGCCTGTCTCAGATCGGCGCGGCGCGGTTCCTTGATGTGGACGCGCGGACGGTGCGCCGCTGGGCGACAGGTGACGCCGTGATCCCACGGTCTGTCGAGCTGCTCCTGCTGCTGGTCGAGCGGTTCAGCGTGGATATTGAGGGGCTGTAGCATCAGCCCCTCCCCATCACCCGACGGCGCACTTGGAGCGCCGAGAACTGCTGGTCGTTCTGGTGAGCTAGGAGCCATTACTTTACACCGACTGCGACCGGGCCAACAAATTCCGCAGGCGGCCTCGGTATTTTCACTAAATGCGGACGCCACAGATGCAGACAATGCGGGTGACAATTGATATGATCTGTCTGCGGCACGTGGAGTTGCATGGCCGTCTCTTCGGGCTTGAAGAAGAGATGCTTCACGTGCTCCATCTCTTCCCATGTGGGACAGCGGTCGGCGCGCGAGACTGAGACGTGATCCCAACCGGCGTCATTGGACGCTATGACGATCATGCTCTCTTGATCCGCCGGACTTGGCAGTTCAAAGACGCCGGTCTTGTCGTCGCCAGTGTTCCCGTACATCTCGACAACAGCGCGATCGGTACGGCGAATGGAATTGAGCGCGTAGAGACTCTTCATTTACTTCCCCTCCCCATCAGTAGGGGTGAGGGAAAGTTCAGACTCCTCGGCTTCGTAGGCTGCGCGGGTCTCTTCGCCGTAGTTCGGCGGGTCGTCCACCGCGCCCAGATGGCCACTTTTCCAGGCCTCGCAGGTCATGCGGCCCGTGGTAAATTTCCCGGCCCTAGAGCCCGTCCCTGACAGGCATAGAGCCTCCACAGGACCCCCGCCGATAGACTGAGCGATCATCTCGCTCCAGAAGCGACAGCCGGAGCAATCCTTCGTTTCGCCATAGGTCCGCATCTATCTCTCCCCCCGTCTGACAATGGAGCCGTTGAACGTGCGCCAGCCTTCTAACCCGCGTGATTTGATCCGGCTGGGCTTCACCTCGCCGGCCTCGCGCTTCCTGATCCTGTTCACCTTGGCTATGACTTGACGGTCGAGCGCGGTCTTGAATTTGTGGCAGTCGGCGTGCGCGGGCTTGCGGTTGCGCAAATCGTTCGAGCCGCCGATGCCAAGGCAGATGACATGCTCGTCCTGCATCTCCTCCAGAGCGATCGGATGGCCGCAGAGGTAGCAGAGGCCGTCGTTGTCGGCGTGGACCTGGGCGCGCTGCTTGGGCGTGAGCGGCTTGCGCGGCTCCAGGTCCAGCGCCTCTCCGGTCTTGGGGACGACGCGGCTCACCGCAGGGCCTTCTCGGTGATCTTGGCCATCTCGGCGATGCAGCGCAGGTTGGCCTTGGCCAGCTCCAGTTGCTCGGTGCGGGTGGAGGCGCCGGCGAAGGTGCGCTGCACGCCTGAGACCAAGGCGCTCAAGGTGGCGAACGAATCCCGCGCGTCGGCGGGGATGGTGCAGTAGCCGTCCGCAGCCGGGACCTTCTTCAGTTGAATGACGCGAGCGGTCATTGTGATTTCCCCTTTTTCAGCTCGTTTCTGTGTTTGGAGACCGCCGCGCGCAGTTGAGCGGCGAGTCCCTGCGAATAGGCGTCGAGCGCCCTGAATTTGGCTTCGGTGTCCGGGTGCTTCCACCATGCGCTCACCGCCTCGGCGTCCGTCATGTCGAGCGCGTGTCTGTGCGCCCCAGCGGCCCATGAGGGGGCGTCGAAGCCCGCCGGCAGGTCTGGAGCCTCGCGCGCCGGTTCGGCCGCCACGGGGTCTCCTTGCGGCTCTGTGGGGGTCTCCTCGCGCACTTCCCCGGTTTCGGGATCGAACGACGGGATGTCGTCGCCCTCAAGGATCGCGTCCAGCACTTCGGCGGGCTCGATTTCGGCGGCGTCCTCGATGGCGCGCTGAGCGGAGAAGCCTTCCGGGCGCTCGTCTTCGTTCTGCTGTAGGCGGGCGAGCACGCCGGTGGTGGCGGGCGGGTCCTTCGGGTAATCCTCCACTTCCTCGCGCATCTGGAACCCCTTGAGCGCGTCCGAGGCCCCGTCGCGGCACGCAAAGGCGCGCGCCCGCATCTGGAGCATCCGCTTCTGATTGGTGGACCACGGCCCGGTCTTGTTGAGCAGGTTGGCCTTCTTGGCGTCATCTACGCTGTAGGACCGCTCGATGATCTGGCCATTGTCCGGGCGGGTGACACGGCAAAACGCCTTGGTCGGGGCGTCGTCGTTGTCGAACCACTCCTCGACCTTGAAGCCGTTGCGCAGCACCACCGCCAGCATGGAATCGCCCCACAGCACGGGCCTGCCGTTGATGATGGCGAAGGCTTGGCTCGCCTGGAACGGCGCGAGGCCGATCTCGGCGCCAGCCATGATCGCCACCAACACCTTCTCGGTGCTGTTCAGCGAAGACGGAACCATGCCGGAGGCGTGCATGGCTTTGGCGAGCCGATAAGCCTCCTCCATGGTCTGCGGCACGAGGCCGGCGACTTCACCCCCCGCCACCAGTTGAGCGGGTTCGCGAACGGCGATCTGCGTTGAGTCGGCCACGGTCATTCCTTCAACAGTTCAAGGCGCGCGTCGATGTCGGACGCCGCGTAGGACGGGAGCGAGAGATATTCTGCGTCTTGCTGATTGCCCCCAGGCCCGGGCCAGTCGCCGCTGGTCAGGCACTCGCCGAAGATGCGCGCGGCGACATCCACCTGCATCTGTCCGCGCAGCAGGTCTTCCGGCGTGAAGGCGGTCACCCGGCAGCAGTAGGGCGGGGTCTTTTCGACCCAAACCAGCGAGAAGCTGGTCATCTCGATATCCAGCGTCGCCTTCATGGCCATGCCGGCCAAGGCGGCTTGTACGTGATAGCCATAATCTCGGAGTGACCGGCGCAGAGAGTCGGCGGACACGCTGGTCACGGTCTTCAAATCAGCGGTATCACCGGAATCGTTCGGGATGCAGTCGGGCCGGCTCTTGAGCCACACGCCGGTGTGGTGCTGGAACACCATCGAGCGCTCCACCGCGCCGTCGAGGATGCCCGCCTTCACCAGCGGGTGCTTGGCGAGGCTTCGGGCCATGCCGGTGATGTGGCCAAGCTCGGCGTCGGTGATGATGGTCATCCCGGCCTCGATCTGGTCGGCCCGCCACTCCTTGGCCTCCTTGGTGCGCCAGTCCGACCATTTCTCTGGGCGCACCACGAATTCGGCGTCAAAGCCCTTGCGGCCCAGAAACAGCAGATGATGCGCGGCGCGGCCCAGGCTGAAGTGCGGGCGTTCAGGCGGCGGCTCGCGCGCCTCGTTGAGATAGGACTCCAGGAAATAATGCGCGGGCGACTGGTTCCAGATCGTGCGCAGGCCGCTGGAGCTGATCGACGGCGCGACCGTCAGTTGGCCGTGGTAGGCGTCCATCGGCACGTCCTCATAGGCGCCCGCCGCGCAGATCGGCTTTCCGTCCCACTTGACGAAACTGAGCCGGTCCTTCGGCCGCTGGGTGTTGGCGGCCCTGAAGTCGTCCTGGGTGATCTCGACGGTCACTGGAAATCCCTTCGCTCAATCGCGGCTTGGCATTCGGCCTCGGTGGGCCACACGCGCTTGCCGACGAATTCATAGTCCTGATCCCAGCCCTGATCGGCGTCGCGCCCGGCCAGCGTCCACATGCCCACGCGGGCGATGCGGAAGCCGCCGAACACCGGCCAGGGCTGGAGCAGGGTCATTTCTCAGCCGCCTCGAAAAGCGCCTCGATGGCTTGGTCTTTGACGAATTCCAACAAGTGGTCCCTGAAGGCGGCGAACGGGTGCGGCTGGCTATAGGCGTTACCCACCAGATCAATTCGCTCGCCTCGGCGGTCGGCGTGAATCCCGGTGATCATCAGGTCGGCGAGTTCGTCCGGGTCGCCGGGCAAGCCGCCGTGCGCGTATGCGGGAGGCTGAGGCGGCGTCCCCGGCAGATAGAGCCCGGCGACTTCGATCTCGATCTCGATGTAGACCTTGGCGGTGACGGGACGGGACCGGCTCATTCCGCAGCCTCAGCCTTCTTGGGTCGGCCGCCGCCGTGCGACGCCTGACCGCCAAGCGCGCCGGCCCTGGCCGCCAGCTCGCGATCGGCCGCGAACGAGCGCACCTCCGGCTTGAGCGAACGACCGCCCATGGCGGCGATCTCGCGGCGCTTCTCCGGTGTCATGGCCGCGAATCCGCGTCGGGCCTTCGGTTTGTCGGTCATTCCAATGTCCTTCGTGTGAGCCCATGGGGACGCGCCAGAGCGATCTTGGGAGGGCGACCAGCGGGGGCGCTGGCTCGCTCTGGCGCGCTTCGGCGGGGTTAGCCGCCGAACCTCATGGGGTGTCTCCTGTGTTGTCCGTGTTCGGGGTTTCAGCAATGGCTATGCTTGCACTGGCCTGTCTTATATGCAAGTGTTTTGTCGCACTAACGGTGAAAAATGTTCCATGATTGACACGCCCGCCTTGGACCCTGAGGTCGTTCGCCTGCAAAGCCTTGTTTTCCAACACAGATTGAAAATGATCGACGTGCTGACCGAGGCGGGCGTGTCGAGAAGCACTTGGTCGCGGATGCGCAACGGCGACAATTTTTACGTCTCGAACCTGCGCAAAATCGAAGCGGCGATCGTCCAACTCACTCAGAAAGACCGAATCAATGGCGAAGACCAAAACTGACGAAACGGAGGGGCGCAACGGTCCCTCGCACGAAGACATCCAGATGGCGGTTCACGCCCAGTTGGAATGGAACCAGAAGCGCGCCGAGCTGAACGGCGCCATCGGCAAATTCCGCAAGGGCTTGAAGGCGCAGGGCATCAGCCTGGGCACGCTGGATTCGCTGGTGCGGATGCTGGAATGGACACCGGAAGAGGTGAAGGCGGATTTCTCCGAACGTCAGTGGTACGCCGAGGCCATGCGGTTGCCGGTGGGCAGTCAACTGGAAATGTTCGGCGGCGAGAGCACGCCCGAGCCGGTCAGGGACCAACTGAAATGGTTCAACGCCGGCTATAAGAACGGTCTGGCCGGCATCGGCTGGCCGGACGAGCCGCCGGACGGTTGCCCGCCGGAGTGCGCCCAGGAATACGGCAAGGGCCACGAACAGGGTTCGGAGATCGTGCGCGCCGCCTTCCTCAAGCGCCAGGCCGAGATGGGGCCGCTGGACAACCCTTACGTCAAGGATGACACGGGGCCCGATCCGGGCGGGCCGACCGCCGACGAGGCCGTGTTCTCAGAGGTCGAATGAGCGAGCCGATCCTGTTCTCGTTTTCGGGAACACCCATCGGCAAGGGCCGCCCGCGCGCTACGGTGCGCGGCGGCTACGCCAGGGTCTACACTGACAGCAAGACGCGGAAATACGAGCTGGCCGTGGCCAAGATCGCCAAGATCACCATGGGCTCTCAGAAGCCCCTGGAAGGCCCACTGAGCGTGTCCATGCGCTTTCGGCTGGCGACGCCCAAGAGCATGTCCCAGCGCCTCAGGCGCGCGGTGCTGGCCGGCGAGGAGGCCTATATGGGCGCATATGATCTCGACAACTTGATCAAGGCTGTCTTGGACCCCTGCAACGCCATTTGCTTCCATGACGACAAGCAGGTGGTGCGGCTGTTCGCGACCAAGGTGGCCAGCGAAAAGCCCGGCGTGGACATCCGCATCGAGGCGCTTCAACCACAACCATCGGAGGGGATATGTGCGGCGTCGATCCAGTCAAGATGACCCGGCAGCAGCTTGAGGACGAAGTGCTCTATCTGCGGGGCGAGCTGGGGATGCGGGATGACCAGATCGCCCGCCTTGGCCATGCGTTCAAGCTCACGCCGCAGGAAGCCTATGTGCTTTCCACCCTGTACGCGGCGCGCGGCAAGATCATCAAGGATGGCTTCATCCTCGACAACCTGCCTCGGTGGCGCACGCGCGACCGCGACGAGAACACCGTCAAGGTCTACATCCATCGCATCCGCAAGCGGTTCGCGCCCATGACGGTGATCGAGACCGCCGGGTGGCACGGCTACCGCCTGACATCGCTGGGGATCGCCTTATGCGATGGCGTCGCCGCGCCCAAGCAGGCGGCCTGATCCATGTCGAGGCACGAAGGGGACAGGCGCAGTTTCCGTTGTCCGGCGCCCGGATGCGATGGGTTCATGATCGTGCGCGACAGCCGCGCGATGATTGAGCAGGTCGGAATCCGGCGCCGGCGGTGGTGCACCACTTGCGGCTTGCGGATCGGCACCCGCGAAGTGGTGTTCGTGGACACCGACCACGACCCGGAGCGCATCGCGCTTCTGGAGACCATCGCCACCCTGAGCAAGGTGATTCAAAGGCTCAACGGACAGCTCACGCGGTTTCTGAGAATGCGCGACTGGGACGATCTCTGACAGCAACATTGGGGGGTTCGATGATCACGTTGTTTGGTGACGACGAGGCGCGTGCGGATTTCGAGACCTTCTGGGCTCTGTACCCGCGCAAGGTGGGCAAAGGCGCAGCGCGCAAGGCTTTCGACAAGGCGATCTACAAGATCGGCGGCCGCGATCCGGTGCAAACCTTGTGTGACGCGGTTGTCTTATTTGCCGCAGCGGTCGAATCAGGCGATATTCGGTTCGTTCCTCATGCAGGAACTTGGTTGAACCAGGAACGTTGGACCGACGATATCGAGCATGTCCGGAGGGGTTATGCCCAACCAGAAGCTAGACCTGATCCCGGCGCCCGGCGGCGCGATGAGCGCACGGGGCGAATGCTCCAAGGGTTTGTTCGCGCGGCTGAGCAGCGACGGCAAGACTGACGACGTGGTGCGCGAGCTGGCGTGCGACCCGGTGATGCGGGCCGACGCCATCGCCGCCAGGAGCGCCCTGGAGCGCCGCCAGCGCCCGTGCGGGGCTGAGGGCGTGGCGATCCTGATCATGCCGCTGGTGGGCGTCTACGGGCTCGCGGACCGCAACGAGGAGCAGTGGGCGAGCTTCTGGAAAACCTACATCGACGTGCTGGGCGAACTGCCGTTCGACGCCCTAGAGGCGGCGGTCAAGGCTTACGCCCGCGAAGGTGAGTATTTCCCCAAGCCGGCGCAGCTCTACAAGCTGGCCGAGCCGATCGCGATCAAGATCAGGGTCGCCGCCTGGCGGGCCAAGCGCATCGCCGAATACAAGCCGCCAATCGCCCGCCAGATTAGCGACGAGGACCGCCAGAAAGTCCGCGCCATGCTGGCGGAATTCAAGCTGACTCCTCCGCCGGTCCCCGCCACGCGCGAGACCCCGCAGCAGATGGCCGAGCGGCTGCGGAAGATGGCGTGATGCGCCTCAACTGAGGTGCAGCACCGCCGCCAGCGTCGCCACGACCACGGCGACCGCCAGCAGCAGAGCCAGCAGCGGGTTATGCGCGATCAGCCACGCCAGCGTTCCCGCCAGCAGAAACAGCGTCGCCCACGTCGCCAGGCAAAGCGGGAGATAGCGCATCGGTCGAGCCTTTTTCCAAATCGGCGACGATTTTTCCTAGCACCAGTGCTTGAGAGAATCTTTCCGTTTAGCTGACTCTGATAAGATATTGTTACGGATAGACTTTTTTAAAAGACACAGGAAGACCAGCCTCCGGCCGGAACGGCGCGAAGGGCGGTCCTGCACGGTGAGCCTCTTTCGAGGCCCAATGCGTGCGCCGGCATCTACTCGGTGAGAGCCGGTGGGGGCGACTGCTTTACAAGGGTCTCCGAGCCCTTGCCGATCCCCGCTTCGCCTATTCGGACTCGGGTTGCGCTATGATCGGGCCTCACCAGTGCGCACTGCGTCGGGTCGCTGACGACACCATACGGGAAGCCCCCGTCCGGATTGCTCCGGCACCGACGCGCCACGCGCTGTCAACGGCGTGACCCGGTGAAATGTCGTCTTGTTGCGGGAACCGAACTGCCCTAAATTGGTTGGGCAATTGCTCTGTCGTTCCTGCAAACGACATTCCGGGGCGGTCCAGCGACTAACTGGGCCGCCCCAACTTTTTCAGGTTGCTACCGTGCCGCCTGTTCTGTCAATCCGTGTTCACAACAATCGGTGAGCGCCGAGCCCCGGCAGGCCCTCCAGCAGCCACACGATCAGGAACAGGATCACGATCGCGGGCGCGATCCAGTTGAATGGCGCCGGCAGCGGAAGCCGCTGGAGCAGATAGACGATCAGACAGATCACGACGACGACAACCAAAAGGCCGATCAGGGTCATGGGCGCGGCTCCTTTGTGAGGAAACGCCTCAGCCACGGTCCAGGTTGCCACAGGATCAGGTCCAACCGAGTCGAGCCGGATTCCAGGTTGCTGTCGTTCGCCGGTCAAACGCCCTAAGGGGAAAACACGAGATCGAGCTTGGCGACCAACGCGCGCGATAGGCAGAGCGCAGCCAGGGTTCCGCTCCCGTCGCTGCGGATGGCGTCGAACCCCAGCTTGCGGCGTATCTTGCAGACCTGGGTGTCCACCGCGCCGTTGGATCGCTTACCGACAAGAGCCTCAATGCGCACTTCGTCGTCGATCACCGTGCGCAAGACCCAGCGGCCGCGCCCGCCATACAGGATGGATACGATATGGGCTTGCTGCTGCGTAAGCCCGAGCACGCGGCCAATGGTGGGAATGCGCTCATCCCGATAGCCCAGCTCGGCGCGAAGCCAAGCGACTTCGGCCTGTAGCTCTGCGATCAGTTCCTCGTGATCATAGCGGCGGGCGAGGCTCATCCGCCCAGCAGGAACGCTGCGCCCAGCAGAATCGCCGCCAGCGCGCCTATGGATGTCTTGGTGGGGTCAATCACGGGACGGCTCCTGATCCACCGCCCAGAACAGCGCCAGCAGGGCGACGACGACAAAGGTTGCGCCGATCATGATTGCGGCCCTGCAACGGTCATTCGACCGAAGAGAAAACCAGAGAGGAATGTTAATGCCAGGATGATCCAGCTCATGATCTTGTCCTTCCACGTTGCAGGCTATTTTAGCCTATGTCACAGTTTGGCGCATGGCTATCAGCAAGAGCCTCCGCGCCGCGATCCATGGCCGGGACCGTCTCCATTGCCGCTACTGCGGACGCCGCTGCATCCTCCCGGCCGACACGTGGCAGACTCGCCTTGCACATCCACGCGGTCCAGCCGCAGCGCGAGATAAGGGACCGCCCAATCGCAATCTTCCTTGAACCAGTTCCCGCCCGCGAAGCTATCGCGATAGGGCATGGGGATGCGTTCAAAGGCCTCTGGCGCAACCCAAAAGCCACCATGGGGGCCGTCGAGACGCTCACCACATGGTCGCCAAGCGGATGGGAGATAATAAGCACAGCACTAAACGGCGCGCAAGCGTTTTGTCGCATGAAATAGAGACGGTGGAGAAAAACCCGCGACGCCGCTACCTTCAGCCCATGGCGCGCAAGCTGTATCCCATGCCCGTCGAGCCGATCATGCGCCACCCGCTCGCAATCCATCTGCCCGGCGCTGCGCTCGGCGCCCTCATGCGCCTCTGCTTCCATTTTTGGGACACGGAACTGCGCCCCCTCCCCGGCGACGACTATTCCCTACGCCAGCTCGCCCGAGCCCACGGCCCGACCTGGCGCCATCACCGAGCGGACGTTCTGCAGGTCTTCGCCGACATCAAGCCAGCGCTCGAACGCTATCACCATGAACGCCGAACCAAGGCCACGACCATTAAGCTGGTCGCCTCACGCGGCGGCGGCGCCCGCGCGGCCCAAGCCGCCAAGCGAAGGCTAGACGCCTATCACTCCCCTTCCGAGCCCACCGCCTTCCAGCAGCTCGGCATCACCCCCAAGCGTGAGCCATCCCCAGATCGCCCCCCAGCGCCCGACCAGCGCCCTCGACGCCCAGTGCGCACCGACACACTGCCCAAGCGCTGAACGCCCGCCAGCAAGCCCCACAAGGCCTCGGCGACCCATCGCAGCGCAAACCCCCGCCCCGTCCCGACTAGAGTGCGCGAACCATCCTTCCTCCCCTATCTCCACCTACCCCAGATCAAACCAGACAAACCCACACCAACGCCGCGCCTCGGCAAACGGTCGACCAGACAAAAACCAGCGACGCGGATAAAGGCGAGAGGCTGGCGTACCTCCGAAATCGCCTCTCGCTCTAGCCGCCTGCGCGCGTGTAAGGTCGCTCGGCGAGCTGATTAGGTGGCCAGTATAGCGACTCGTCCCAGGTAGTGTTGAAGACCCTCTGAAAACGTGCTTAGACTGCATTCGTTCGGTGACTTCCGATAATGCGGCTTGAACATTCAAAAGCGGCGTTTTAGGACTGGCAAAAACTTCCGATACTACATATTAGACGCCGTTTTCACGCGCCCGTGATCGGTGTTGCAGGCCCCTGACCACCCTAGGCCAGGCGCTCGGCGGCCCGCGTTGGTCCGCGCGAATCGTCACGGATGGAGGCCCCATCCGTCCCCGCCCCAAAAAGGCTGTACAAATTGTGCAATTCGCTGCTGTACAAATTGTACAGGGCGGGTATGGTTTTGGGGTTGTACAATTTTGGGAATTGAACAGGTGGACGGCGAGGAATTGATCAGGTGGCGTGAGGGTGCGGGGTTGTCGCAGGGCGAGGCTGCGCAATTTTTGGGGATCAGCCGTGGGACGTTGCGCAATTACGAGAGCGGGGCGACGCCGATCAAGGCGAGTGTCGTGGAGCGGTTGTCGGCGCTGCCGGATGGCCCGCTGCTGTCGGTGAAGGCTGAGCTGAAGGGGTCTGTGAAGGGCGGAGAAGCCGCGCCGGTCCCCTCGGGGGTTGATGCGATGGAGGGGCTTTTGGCCAAGCTGATCGACCGGCTGGCGAAGCTGGAGAAGCGGGTGGACCTGCTGGAGGCGCGGCCCGAGGTCGAGGCGTCGGAAACCGGCGGTGCGGCTCCCAAGGGCAAAAAGATCGTCAAAGAGCCAGTGAGCCGGGGCGTGCTGAAGGGGTTTGATCCGATCACCAAGGAGCGGCTTTACCGATGAACTGGCGTGATTTGACGGACGAGCAGCGGGAGGCGCTGGAGCCTGGGTCTGAGGGCTGGCGCTGGGATCGGCGCACGGTGTTGCCGGAGGGGCGGTATGTGGAGGAGCTGCGCGAGCCGGAGCGGTTTGCGGGCGGCGGAGAGGTGCGGTCGATCCGGTGGTGTTCGAACGGGGTTGGCGCGCCGTCGATGGTGCTGGTGGGGACATCGGCGCGAGAGCCTGCGGCGGGGACTGATGGCTGGTATCCGCTGCCCCGCGGGGCCTATCGGGGCTGGACGCCGGTTGATCCGCGCGGGGCGAGCCCGAAGAAGGCGAAGGAGCCGAAATGAGCAAGTCGGACATCGAGCGGCTGACGGAGGTGGCGTGGGGCGCGTTCAGCCGCTCTGAGGCCTATCGGATGAGGGCTGTGGTGGTCGCCGTTCTCCAGGCGATACGGGAGCCGACCGAGGCGCAGCAGAACGCGCGGTGCGTCGATCAGTTTGGCGAGCCCGGCAATTTGGTTACGGCCTGGCTTGATTACGTGGACGGGGCGGATGTTTACCGCGCCATGATCGACGTCTTGCTGGACGAGAGCCGATGACCGAGCCCGCGATCGTGGCCTATCGGCGCTGGTGCGCGGCGGAGCAGCGGAAGCTGGCGAAGGGCGCGCGCAAGCCGGCGGGCTGGGTGAAGGTGGATGGGAAGTGGGTGAAGCGCGATGGCTTACGACGCTGAGGTTGAGACGGCGGTCGGGATAGCGGCCGAAAACGGTTCATCCGGAACCTTGAGCGTGCTCTCCGGCGACGTGTGCTTGGGCTATGTGTGGCTGGCGGAGGTGGTCATCGGCGAGGTGCATCGCGTTCGCATCACCAAGTCCGGCGTCCCGACAAAGGTTGAGTGGCGCCCGGTCGTCGGCGAGCCCGGCGAAGAGCTGTGGGACACACGCGAGGCCCTGCGCCCGAGCGACACGGTGGAATGTCTATTCATCGCCGCGCCGCAGAAGGATGACCAACCGTCCTTCCTGGGCGCCGCGTGGCGGCGGTTGCAGGCTTTGATCGGAAAAGGGCTGAGCCAATGAAGCCGCTGGTCGTCATGGTGGCGCTGCTGCTCTCGGCCTGCGCCTCGGACCAGTACGTCGCCACCACGGGTTCGGCGGCGGAGCTGCCTGCGACCCTGGCGGGCTGCAAGCAGCAGGCGATCCACGACTATTTCGCGCACCAGGACTTCGGCGCTGTGGTGGCCGGCGGCCTGGTGGGCGGCGCGGTCGGCGGGGCGGTGGTGGGCTCGATGTCGTCCACCCGCCCGTCGCTGGCGCAACTGACTGAAGCCTGCATGAAGGACCACGGCTATCTGGGGACCAGCAACTGATGATCACGCGAGAGGCCCTGATCGACCAGTGCGTGCGCCGCTCGCTGCTGCGGCGACTGAGGTTGGCGCGCATCGAGTTCAAGGCGGTGCTGAGCGACGTGCGCATGGACTTCCTGCATCTGAAGCTGCGCCGGCTATCTTGACCGCGAATATGGCTTAATCCACCTTCGGTCGCATCCAGGGTCGGGGGTGGCGATGACGGATCAACAGGTTCGCGTAGAACAGCCGCCGAGCTATCTGGTCACCGTGGTGGGGATTTTCCTGCGCGTGATCCTGGTGGCCGGGGGGACCACGCTGGTCAACCATGGGTTCCTGACCAAGGACCAGGATCAGGCGTTCATCGCCTGGGGGCTGGGCGGCGCGGCGGCCATCGCGGCGGTGATCTGGTCGTTCCTGGAGCGCCACGACAAGATTCAGACCATCAAAGACCTGCTCTCGATCGTCCAATCCATAAAATAGGATCACCCACCATGTTTCCGACTCTCTGGGCCAAGCTGCAAGCCCTCTGGAACAGCGGCGTTCAGGCCGTGGAGGCGCAGTTCAGCGCCGACGAGAAGTTCGTGCTGGGCCTGTTCCAGCCGGTCCTGGCCTCGGCCGAAGCCACGGTGCTACAAGACCTTTTGACCTTCATCATCGCGGTGCTGTCCCAGGCGCAGGGGTCCAAGACTTTGAGCGAGTGGGAAACCGCCGTGCTCAACGCCCTGGAGGCCACCGGCAGCGAACTGCTGGCCCTGGCCGAAAAGCTCGGCTCGACCCTGCTTCAGGCGCTGATCGCGCTGGCCATGTCCAAGCTGCCGGCGACCCATCCGGTCAACGCCGGCTGACATGCCAGTGTGGGTGATGCTGCTGCTGGCGTTCGGCGGCGGATGGCTGGGGGCGATCCTGTGCGGTCCGCTGCTGCGCGATCTGTTTTTCGGGGATGACTGAATGCTCCGTTTCCTGTTGACCTTTGTCACGCGCGGGATCGGCTTCATCGTCTCCGAACTGTTCGGCGGCAAGCGCGTCACCCCTGAGGAGCAGCAGGCCCAAGCGCTGGGTCAGGCCCAGGTCCAGGCCTCGACCGATTCCCAAGCCGCCAAGACCGAGGCCGCCATCGCCCAGGCCGAAGTCCAGCCGGCCTCCGTATCCGACACCGAGGACTCGCTGGACAAGGGGAGCTTCTGATGCGCCGCCACTACGCCTCGCCGATCGCGGCCCTGCCGCTGATGGTTCTGCTGATGCTCGCCTGGCTGCTGTACGGCTGCGCCACCGCTGCGCCACCGCCGGTGGTGACCGTCAAGGTGATGTGCCCGCCGATCGTGAGCTACACGCCCGCTCATCAGAAGGCCCTGGCCGCCGCCCTGCGCGCCCTGTCTCAGGACAACCCGCTGAGCGGCGCCATGGCCGACTATCACAAGCTGCGCGACGCGCTGCGGGCCTGCTCGGCGTCTTAACGCTTGCCTCTGACGTATCATCCCATAAGATAGGCGCATGAGCCAGTCACGCACCCTCCTTCGCCGCCGCAGAGAGTCCAATCTGCGCACTCGTCTTGACGATGAAGGTCATCCTGAGACCTACAGCTACGTCAGGATGAAGCCCCATTCGTTGAATCGGCGCATTCTCAAGGAGTGGCGAGTGGGCGATTACCTGCATTCGGTTCACGCCACCAAGGGCGCTCGCGTCGTGAGGCAACCAGCGTGATCCAGTATTCCGGTCTCCAGAACACCATCGCCAGGGAATCCGTCGAGAATGACGCGCGGAGACGTTTGTACTCCAACACCCCTGCTGGGCGGTTCACGCGCCAGATGCATCGTCATTTGGACCGATGCGAGGTCAAGGCCGCACGTCGCGCGGCGAAAACGGCTTTTAAAGGCAAAGGGGGATCGGCGGCCATCCTATGGGAGTAGAGCAGAAATCCTTCTCGTCCTCGCTGATCGACAGCGCCGCCTACGATGCGGAGAAGAAGGTTCTGACGGTCAATTTCCTGAACGGGCGCAGCTACGATCACCAGGACGTGCCGCCGGAGGTCTGGGCGGGCCTGCGCGACGCCTTCTCGGCGGGCCGGTTCTGGAACCAGATGCTCAAGGGGCGATACTGATGCCGGCGCTCGGATGGGTCAGCCCCAATCGCAAATCGCACAAGCTCAACGTGCCGATTGACGACGAACTGAAGGCGCGTCTGGAGGCCATGGCGGTCAAGCGCGGCGTGAAGAAGACCGAACTGGCGCGCGAGATCATCGATTCGGCGCTCAAGGTCATGGAGGCTGCGTGAGCGGCATCGCGCCGCCGTTGGTCCAATGCCCGAAATGCGCCGGCCCCAGCGTCACCGAGCACACCGAGATCAGCCGCCGTTTGGGCCACCGCCGGCGCCGCTGCCGCTGTCAGGATTGCAGGCTGCGATTCACCGTCAGGGAACCGCTGGTCCGCGCCGTGGATGAGGACGCCGCCGAATGACCACCGTGGCCTTCAAGGACGGCCAGATCGCCGCCGACAGTTTCGTGTGGGACGACCATGTTTGCGCCGGGCGGACGCAGAAATGCGGCGCCTTGCCGGACGGATCGGTGTGGGGCTTCACCGGCAACCTCGGCCAACTCCACAAATGTCGCGCCTGGCTTAACTTGCCGCTGGGCGACCCGCCGGAACTCAGCGAATCCTCGCTGATCATCGTCACTCGCGACGGCGAGGTGAAAGAGTGGGACGAACACGGCTGGCAGATATGCGAGGCCCCGTTCTACGCCTGGGGCACCGGCTGCGATATCGCGCGCGGGGCCATGGCGTTCGGCGCCACCGCAGAGCAGGCGGTGCTGATCGCCTGCGACTTCGACGCCTACACCGGCGGCGAGGTGCGCGTCCTCTCCATCGCAGGCCATGAGCCCGAGCCAGACCCGGAGCCGGAACAGGACGAACTGGTCGGCATCCTGTTCGAGCCCGACACTCCCACTATGGAGACGCTACGCCAGCGGCTCGGCCTGGAGTAACTTGCGGTTGCGCTGAGTCGCGGTCATGATCCGGGCCATGGGGCTGTGCGCGATCAATCTCAGGGGCGGGTTCGTCGTCACCGAAGACGGCCGGCGGCTGCCGATCACCAATCTGTTCGACGACGAGAACCAGCCGACCGGGCGCTGGCAGGACGCCGCCTCGTTCGTGGCCGGCGCCGGCGGGGAGTGGTATTGCGGGCGCACCGCCGACTGGATAGAGGTCACGATCCACTGATGGCCAAAGCCTCACAATGGATCAGCGTCTTCGAAGACTTCATCAAGGACCTGAGAATCAGTTCCAAGGAGGCGCCGTCCGAAGACGAGCGCGGCGCCCCGCTGATGCTGTGGGAGAGCCAGCGACGGTTCCTCAATTTCGTGGGGACCGGGCTCGATGACGGGATTCGGCAGTTCTACACACTGAAATCGCGCCAGTTGGGCATGACCACCATCTCCTTGGCGCTGGATTTGTTCTGGTGCGCCATGAACAAGAATATGTTCGGCGCCCTGGTCACGGACAACGAAAAAAACCGCGACATCAACCGGATGATCTTGCGGAAGTACGTCAACAGCTTCCCGAAAGACTACTTCGGCGAGGAATTCTATATCGTAAAGGACAACAGATCGTTTATCGAATTCAGTAACGGAAGCCGCTTAGACCTGCTGGTCGCAGGAACAAAGGCCAAGTCTGTGTCCTGGGCCGAAGGCGCCGGCTATGTCATGGCGCACCTCACCGAAGTGGGCAAATACGGCAGCGCGGACGGGGTGGAGTCGTTCATGGAGGCTCTGCCCCAGCAGAACCCCAACCGGCTGCTGATCGCCGAATCGACGGCCAACGGATTCAACGTGTGGCGCAGCATGTATATGAGCGCCAAGGACGATCCCTACACCAAGCGCACTCTGTTCTGCGGCTGGTGGTCCAGCGACATGAACGCGATCCCCCGCAGCGATCCGCGCTTCCTCCAGTACGGGACCTATGCCGCGTCGGGCGAGGAGCGCGAGCGGGTCGCCGCCGTGGCCCACCTATACGGCTGGCGCATCACGCCCGAGCAACTGGCCTGGATTCGCTGGCGCCAGGACAACGTGGGCGAGGCGGACGGCATCTTCGCCCAGAACCAGCCCTGGACCGAAGACGACGCCTTCGTCATGTCCGGCTACTCGTTTTTCCAGTCCCGGCAGGTGGCCAAGGACATCAAGGAGATCATCGACGCCCCGCCGGCGCCGGTGGAGGAGGGCGGCTACGGTTACGCCGCCTACCGCTATGAGCTGGACGGCTCGTTCTTCGACATCAAGCTGCATCCGATCGAGGACGGCGAGGACCGCGAGATCGAACTTCGCGTGTGGGAGGAGCCGGTCGCCGAAGGCAAGTACGTGATCGGCATGGACCCGGCCTGGGGCCGCAACGACCACAAGGATCGCCACGGCATCGAGGTGTACCGCTGCTTCGGCGACAAGCTGATCCAGGTGGCCGAATACGCCAGCGCCAACGTCGAGGTGAAGCACGCGGCCTGGGTGGTCGCGCACCTGGCCGGCGCCTACACCGACTGCATCGTCAACATCGACCTGAACGGCCCCGGCCGGGCGCTGATGATGGAGTGGGAGCACGTCCGCGACCTGCTCAACGCCCAGATGAACGAAGGCCTGGTGCGCGCCCGAGACTGGGAGAACGCGCTCGGCAACGCCCGCTGGTACCTCTACAATCGGCCCGACACCATGGGGCGGGGCTTCGCCGCGAATTTCGAGACCACCTGGCGCACCAAGAGCGAGATCATGCACCAGATGCGCGGGGCCTACATCACCCGCGAACTGGTGATCCGCTCGATCCCGCTGCTGGACGAGATGCGGATCGTGGTGGTGGACGGATCGGAAATCGGCGCGCCGGAGTCCTCGGGCGAGAATTCCAAGGATGACCGGGTGTTCGCCACCGCCCTGGCGGTGCGCGCCTGGATCAACTGGCGACGCCCGGAGATGCTCGGCCAGGGCCTGACCTGGCAGCGGGTGATGGACGAGGAAAGCGGCAAGGCCACGCCCCAGAACAAGGCGCTGAACCAGATCGTGCAGAGGTTTTTCTTGACGGCGGAGCAGCGCGCGCAGATGGAGGATATCCGGCCAAGCTGGCGGGTGGACATGGGGCTGTCATGACGGACGTTGGACCTGAACCCAAGCGGCGAGGGCGCCCGCCGCTCCACGGCCACGTCGAGGTGGACGCCGGATTCCAGCCCGCCATCCAGCAATTGACCCCCTCCGATGTCGCAGAGCCAGGCGCGATCGTCCCCAAGGGCTGGGAGGCCATGTCCAGCGCGCCCGACGACGGCAAGCCGGTGCTGCTGATGAGCGGGGAAAAGCAGATTCTGGAGGCGGTCTGGCGCCACACCCGCAGATGGGACAAAAACGGCGGAAAATGGCGCGTGATCGGCTTCTGGTCGGTGCGGAACTCGGGCGGCCAGCCGGTTCTCTTCAAGCCGGTCGCCTGGAGGCCGGCGACATGAGCGAATCCTACGTCGGCTCTGAGTTGCTTGAACCGGACGGCTATCTACAGCCGAAGCGATATCGCATTACTTGCCTGTGCCACAGATGCGGCAAGGAATACAGATACACGACCACCAAACTGACCGCCAAGGACAAGCCATGCCCGAAGAAGAAATGCGTCGAGGCGGCCATCCGCGAGCAGGTGGAGAAGGGAACCGCCAATTTCCAGCGCATCGTGGAGACCGGCATCCCGCCCGGCCACATCGGCGACAAGCCGCTGGTCAAGGCGGTGGACGAAACCGCCAAGATCGTCATGGAAGACCACAAGATGACCGATCTGCGCGACAATCTGCGCCCCGGAGACGCCATGGCGCCGAAATTGCCGGGCCAGATGCAGCAGCAGGCCGACAACTTCTTCTCGAAAAACCCACTGGCCGAGCGTGGTCTGGGCTCGCGTCAGGCCGAACTGCTCAAGCGCCGCGCCATCGCCGGCGCCTTCCGGGGCATGGCCATCAATCCCTCGCAGGTGGTGCCCGGCTCGACCGGCCAAAGCCCGCTGCGTCAAGTGCGCACCGAACGGCTGAAGTGATCAGCGCCGCCCGGCCTGGGCGACCAGCTTGAGCTGCTGGTCGCGCGCCTGCGCCTTAGCCTGTTCGATGCGGCGGCGCACGATGCCCATCTCCAGCTCGCCCGGATCGCCGATATCGACGTGCTCCACCACGTCCTCCGGACCCATGGCCCCGATCTTCAGCAGGTCGAACACCAGCGCCTTGGCCTCGGCCTGGAACGCAGGCGAGGCGCTGTGGGCGTCCACCGTCAGGGTCACGTCGTCGTCCAGGTCGTCGAAACTGAACGGCGCGGCGACCAGCCCTTCGGCCGGCGGCACGATCAGCGGGTCGGCCTTGACCCCCTCCAGCCCGGCCAGGGGTTCGGGAATCCACGCCACCATCTTCTTCGGGTCATGCACCCGGGCCAGGTCGAGCATCAGCGAACCGATCCCCTCCACATCGCGCTCGACCAGCAGGGCGCGATCCTTGAAGCGGGGCGAGAACATCCGCACCAGGGTCTCCGCATGGCCCGCCGATCGCACCCCGGCCTCGCCATGGCCCTTGGCGATCGGCGGCAGGCCGCCCATCTCGTCGAACATCCGCTCGTACTCGTGCAGCGAGGCCCACAGGTCCGCCTTGATCTCGGGCGTCAGCTCCTTCATGTCGGCCTGGGGGTTGTTGTCGGTCCAGAAGCCGCCGGGCTTGTTGAACCGCGACAGGGCGACCTGATTCACCCCCGTGGACATCTTGAAATAGCGCGGCGGGTCTTCCTGCTTGCGCAACAGGCGGTTGATCCCGCTGATCCGGGCGTTGATCGCCTCTTGCAACAGGGCCACATTGATCACTTCCGAACGGCCCCAGAAATAGTCGGCCATGCGGTTGGGGCAGACCTCGTTGAACGGGTGCTTGGCCTTCAGTTCGGGGATTTCAGCCAGCGAACTGGAGTTCCACGCCAGGGCGTTGGCGATGAAGTGCTTACCCCAGATCAGCATGTCGTCGCCGATCATCTGGAACGTGGCCCACCCGTCTCGATCGTCGTCCCAGACCCACACCTCGTCCAACTGCATGAAGCTCTGCATCACGCGCGGCGAGAGCGTGGGCGACGGGCCGCCCATCCAATCGACGATGCCTCGGGTGTTGCTGGGCGAGCCGCCGGCCGGCTGGAACGGATAGAGGCCGCCGATGATCACCTGCTTGGCCGACCCCTCGCTGGGCGACAGGCCGTTGCGCATCTCCTTCATGTAGCGCTGGGCGCGTTTGCGCAGGGCGTCGCGGTCGGGGTTGCGCGCGATCATGCGCTCGAACTGATAGGGCGTGATCAGCATCGAATGGACGAAGGCCTCCATGTCCTCGTCCAACTGCGTGTGGTGCTCGTGCATCACGCCCATGTTCTCGGGCTGCACCAGGGCGGGCGAAAACCCGCCGCGTTTCCAGGTCTGCTTGATGAAGGTCTTGCCCTTCACCAGCGACCAGAACACCGCCTCGGAAATATGGGTGTCGGTGTCTGAGCGCCGCGCATAGGTGCGCAGCCTCTGCGCCGCCGCCCGTCCCTTGGCCTGGGACAGGATGTTGGGAAGGTCGGGGTCGCCGATGTGGAACTTGAGCGAGATCGGCGAATACAGCAGAGATTCCAGATCGTCCATATAGGCGAATGTCTTGTTGTACATCGCCGGACTGTCCGGTTTTTCGCTGCCGAACAACACGTAGTTTCTGTAAAAAGCACCTCGATTGGTGCGATCCTTCTGAGACGCCATGCAATCGTCAGCAACTTGTCTGACGAATTTCTCAAGATGGTTCTTCGGAATGCGCATCCCATGTCGTCCTATAGAACGTGTCCTGGCGTAGAGCGAGGCTATATTGACACTGATTTTTACGCGACCGTATTTTTCAGGCGTCGGGATACGGGTGTCTCCCGGTTTTTCAGAAGGATGCCAACGATGACCGCCAAGCGTAAGTCTCACCGCAAGGGCCGTAAGTAAGCCTTTCCGTGGGCGGTCATCGCAAGGTGGCCGCCCATTCGGGGCTTTGAAGGGGGTTTTCAGTGCTGCCGACGCCGCAAGGACAGGGAGGGCCGCCCGCGCCGGGCATGTCCGCTTTGATGCAGCACCCCGCCGGCGGCACCGGCGCGGCCACCCAGCCCGGCCCCATGCAGGGACAGTCGCAACAGGCGATGGTCGGCGTGAAGCTGGCTGTGGAGGCGCTTCAGAAATCCCTCGCCGGTCTGCCGATGGGCTCGGACCTGCACACCGCCGTTCTCAAGGCGATCACCGAGATCGCCAAGCACCTGGACAAGGCCGGCGCCGATGGCGATCAGGCCGCCGTCATTCAGCAGCTCGCCCAGATGGCGCGACAACAGCAGACCGGCGGCCAAGCCGGCGCCATGAACCGCATGTTCCCCAGCGGACCCGGCGGACAACCCCAACCACCCGCGATGCAATAGGAGCCCGAAATGGCCGATCGTTTCCCCCGCGCTTATGTCAACGACGTTCCCAAGGAAGGGGACGGCAAGGTCATGGAATATGTCGATTTCCCGAAGATGGGGATCGGCGCGCGTTCGTCCGGCCTGCCTAAGGGCGGGGTCAACCCTCCGGGGATGAATCTCGATCACGTGGGCGGCTCGGCGGGCGGAAAGAAGTAAGCCATGGCCGACCCCGCACCCGAATCCATCACCGAGGGCCAGAAGCGCGCCCTGGAGCTGTTCAACGAGTTCTGGAACGACAGCGGCGAAGCCGGCCGCGCCCTGCGCGCCAAGGCCAAGGAGAAGTGGCCCACCGACGTAAAGCTGCCCGAGGAGGCCGCCGAACCGCTGGTGGCCCCGCTGCGCGCCAAGCTGGAGGAAACCGAGGCGGCGCTGAAGGCCATGCGCGACGAGCGCGAGGCCGAGAAGAAGGAGCGCGAGGAGAACAAGGCCAAACTCGACCTTGAATCCGCGCTCTCCGCCGCCCGCAGCCGCTACAACCTC
>Ga0070741_10007749_pt1 | contig 21992 bp, 23 predicted proteins | sample Coa_R1_4_FD_66440 | JGI IMG/M metagenome (GOLD analysis project Ga0070741, IMG submission 66440) | Surface soil microbial communities from Centralia Pennsylvania, which are recovering from an underground coalmine fire - Coalmine... | ecosystem: Environmental > Terrestrial > Soil > Unclassified ... | reverse complement strand
CGAGAATGGAGAATCGGTCATGGCGTACAAACAAATTCTGTTTCGTTCGGCGGCGAGGGAAAAAATCCTGCGGGGCGTGAGCGCGCTTGCCGACGCCATCCGCGTGACGCTCGGTCCCAAGTCCAAGTCGGTATTGATCCAGAAAAAATGGGGTGCCCCGGTCGTTTGCAACGACGGCGTCGCCATCGCCAAGGAAGTCGAGCTGAAGGATCCCGAAGAAAACCTCGGCGCGCAAATGCTGCGGCAGGCGGCGGAAAAGACCGGCGACGCGGTCGGCGACGGCACCAGCACCTCGACCATTCTCGCGCAGGCGATTTTCGCCGACGGCGTGCGTAACGTCGTCGCCGGCGCGAGCGCCATCGATCTGAAGCGCGGCCTCGACCGCGGATTGAAAGTCGCGATGGAGTCGCTGCGCGCGCAGTCGCGTCCGGTCAAGGAGCGCAAGGAAAAGGCGCAGGTGGCGACGATTTCGGCGCACAACGACGCCGCGATCGGGGAGCTCGTGGCCGATGCCATGGAGAAGGTCGGGGAGAACGGCGTGATAACGGTCGAGGAATCGAAGACCACCGAGACCGTGCTCGACGTGGTCGAAGGCATGCAGTTCGATCGCGGTTACATTTCGCCTTACTTCGTCACCGACCCCGCGAAAATGGAAGCCGTGCTGGAAGACGCGTTCGTGGTGCTGGCCGACAAGAAAATAGGCGTGTTGAAAGATCTGTTGCCGCTGCTGGAGCAGGTGGCGCGCGCGGGCAAGCCGATCCTGTTCGTCGCCGAAGACGTCGAAGGCGAAGCGCTCGCCACGCTCATCGTCAATCAGCTTCGCACCGTGCTACATTGTATCGCCGTCAAGGCGCCCGGTTTCGGCGATCGCCGCAAGGAGATGCTCCAGGACATCGCGGTGCTGACCGGCGGTCAGGTCGTGTCCGAGGAGCTGGGTACCCGCTTGGAGGACGTGCAGCTCGCGCAGCTCGGTCGCGCCCGGCGGATCGTGGTGACCAAGGATACGACGACGATCATCGGCGGCGCCGGCGATCGCAAGTCCATCGATGCGCGCATGCAGCAGATCCGCAAGCAGATCGACGACGCGACGAGCGACTACGATCGGGAGAAACTGGAGGAACGCCTGGCCAAGCTTGCCGGCGGCGTCGCGGTGATTCGCGTCGGTGCGCCGTCCGAATCGGAAATGAAGAGCAAAAAAGACGCGCTCGATGACGCCATCAGCGCCACCAAGGCCGCGGTGGCGGAGGGCATCGTGCCGGGAGGCGGATTGGCGCTGCTGCGTGCCGCGCAAACGCTCGCGGGCGAAGAGGCGAAGTGCGACGGTGATGAGCGCACGGGGTTGCAGATTTTGCGCCGCGCCTTCGAGGCGCCGGCGCGTCAGATCGCGGAGAACTCGGCGGTGGACGGCGGCGTGGTGGTGAACCAGATGCTCGCGAGCAAAGGCAACGTCGGCTTCGACGCCGCGCGCAAGGAATACGTCGATATGATTGACGCAGGCATCGTGGATCCGACCAAAGTGGTGCGTATCGCGCTGGAAAACGCCGTCTCCGTCGCGAGCGTTCTGTTGCTCACCGAGGCGACGATGACCGAAGTTCCCGAAACGAAGAAAGAAGAGGCGGGCCCGCCGGAGATGTAAACCGGGGCGAATACATCAACAACCGAGGGAAGGAGGTGCCGATGTTCAAGCGTATCTTGATCCCGACCGACGGGTCGGAACTGTCCGAGCGCACGGCGCAGAGCGGTGTGGCGCTCGCGCGCGCGCTCAATGCCAAGGTGACCGGCTTGCATGTGATGCCTCTCAATTTTGCTCTTTCCTATGGGGAAATGGTGCTGGTGGATGAATCGCTCGAGCAGGAAATGCGGGAACGCGCGCGCGCCGAGGGTAACAAATACCTCGATCGCGTCCAGGCCGCGGCGGCGTCCGCCGGTGTGCCGTTCGAGCGTGTGTTGAGCGCGAGCATTTTCGTATGGAAAGGGATTGTCGATACCGCGCTGGAGAAAGGTTGCGATCTTATCGTGATGGCGGCGCACGGGCGGCGCGGTCTCGCGGCGCTCGTGATCGGAAGCGAAACCAATAAAGTGCTGACGCACACGAAGATCCCGGTGCTGGTGTACCGCTAGGCCTCGTCGCCCATATTCATGGAAAAGGAGAAACCATGCGCCCGATGTTGCGAGCTGTACCCTTTGGAGCCGTCCTGCTCGTTGCCGTGTCGCTGAACGTCGTACGTTACGCCGCGGCGGCGCAACCCGAACCGCAGGCCGAATCGCCGTCGCTCGCGCTTTCGCCCAAACTGCGCGGCGCGCTTATCGCCGAAATGGCCGGGCTCAAGGACGGCATCGCCGAGATCGTCACGGCGCTCGGCGTCGGAGATTGGGGGAAGGCGGCGGCGCGCGCCGAGCGCGTGCGCGATGCCTACATCATGAAGCAGAAACTGAGCACGGAGGAACTGCATCAACTGGAGCGGGCGCTGCCGGCGGAGTTTCTCGAGCTGGACGAACGCTTTCATCATCATGCCGACGCGCTCGCGCAGGCGGCACGCCGCAAAGACGCCGAGCTGGCCGCGTTCTATCTCTCCCGCGTGACCGAAGGTTGCATGAATTGCCACGCGAAGTACGCGACCCATTCGCTCAAGGGCTTCGCCGCGGCGTCGCCCCGCCCCGCCGGACACTGAAGCATGAACGACCCGCGAGCCGGGCGTCATGACATCAACCGTGTGGACAATAGAGGTGCCCCCACGGAAGACCAGGAGTTCGACCCGTATCAACGCGCCGCCACTATCGCGCATCATTGCGGTGGGGAAATCAAAGGAGATGACCATGCCGTTTATTCATAAGCCGATCGTCGATCAGTGGTACCGACATCTCGACAAGGGCGGGAATTTTCGGGTGGTCGCGATGGACGACGCCGAGCACACGATCGAGATTCAGTATTTCGACGGCGATGTCGAGGAGATCGACCTCGAGAACTGGTACCCGATGGATATCGAGCCGATAGAGCCGCCGGAGGATTGGACCGGGCCGATGGACGACATCGAGCGCGATGATCTGGGTTACAACGAAACGGGCGTGGTGGAGGACGTGAGCGGACTGACGCCGGAGCAAATCGCGCGCCGGATATCGAAAAGGGAGGGGACCGAGGAAGTCGGGAGCAAAGAGGGCGAACCGGAATAGTCCGGCAATGGCTTAGAGCTTCGTCGCCTGCGGCTCCTCGCAATGACGGTTATTCAGGGCTTCCCTAAGAATGCAAAACGGATCGCCCGAGGAGGCCGACCGGCGCTACCGGAAAGCGCATCGGGCGCCGCGCGCGTTTGATCGCGTAGCAGGCACGGTCCGCGTCGCCGAGTAGCTCGCGGACGCTGCGTTGCCGTCCGACGATTGAAGTAAGGCCGATGCTGGCGCCCAACCGGACCGTTTTGTCGCGCACGCGAAACGGGTGAGCTTCAAGCGCGATGCTCAATCCTTGCGCGAACTCCGCGGCTGTCTTCGGCGGACAATGCTCCAGCAGTATGCCGAATTCGTCGCCGCCGAGGCGCGCGAGCGTGTCCTGCCGGCGCGAGCGGGTGCGCAGAACCCGGGCGACATCGCGCAGAACCGCGTCGCCCGCGCCGTGGCCGTAAGTGTCGTTGACGTTCTTGAAGCCGTCGAGGTCGATGTAGAAGAGCGCGTGGGTGTCGCCGTCGATCATGTTCGCGAGCGCGCGCGCCAGGCGCCGCTCGAATTCGGTGCGATTCAGCAGGCGCGTCAGTCCGTCATGCGTCGCACGCACGTTCAGGCGGTGCATGAGATCGCGCATGCGGCTGGCGTCGCGCAGCACGAAGAGGGTGCCGATAATGGCGCCGGTGTCATCGTGGATGGGATTCGCCGAGTGCTCGATCGGGACTTTGCTGCCGTTGCGCCGAACCAGAATGTCGTAACTGCCGGCGCGGGTGCCGGGACTGGCGAGCAGATGGTCGACCGGTGACACAATCGGCATGCGGGTCCGCGCGTCGAGCAGATGCAAGACATCGTTGAGCGCGCAATCGTGCGTTTCCTCCGGATCACAGCCGACCAGCCGCTTCGCGGCGAGGTTAAAGCAACGTACTTCGCCATGGGTGCCAACGGCGATTACGGCGTGCGGGAGCGATTCGAGCATCGCCCGAGCGAAAGGTGAGGTCCATGAATCAACGTGCCTCTGCGTTTTCACCATCTGCAGCAGCTCCGTCTGTTTGCGTGAACCGATCGTAACGTATCGATCTTTCAGTACCATTACAGCTTTCACGGGTAGGCGAAAGAATGCGTGTGGGTACGTACGTGGGGCTACGTATATGGAGAACGCGCGGCTTGAAGTGTGGGCGAGGTCGTCGTCTGCGAAATTCTTTCCCGGTCTCGTTAACTCGAAGGTTTCCTGCGTATGATCGGTGTTCAGATGGGGTCGCGCCCTTATACGACGGCGACCTGGCGGGGCAACTCGGTCTTTGATTTACCTCAACCCAATCCTCTTCGCCCACGGCGAGCCGTGGATCGGGCGCGCGCAAGCGGCGCTCGCCGGATTTCTCGCCGTTGGAGAGTAAGGAAGATATGTATCCGACGCCGACGGCGAAAGATCGAAGATGAAAACGCTCGTCGTCTTTTATTCCCGTACCGGTAACACGCGCAAGCTCGCGCGATTGATTGCCGGCGCGATGCACGCGGAGATCGAGGAGATCACCGATCGCGTGAAGCGGCGCGGCGTTCTCGGCTTTCTGCGCTCGGGTAACGAAGTTTCCTTCGGTCGGCGCGTCGAAATTCTTCCGTTGAGCAGCGATCCACGTGAATTCGACCTGGTGATCGTCGGAACGCCGGTTTGGCGCGTGTCGGTGTCGAGCCCGGTGCGCACGTATTTGCAGGATCATGCGGCGGAGCTGCGACAGGTTGCGTTCTTCTGCACCATGGGGAGTTTCGGCAGCCGTTACGTTTTTAACGAAATGCGGGAGCTCTGCGGCAAGGCGCCGCTCGCGACGCTAGCGCGCACGGAGCGACAGCTCATGAGCGCGGATCTTCCCGATGCGGTCGCGGCATTCGCCGCGCGGCTCCTTGGCATGCCCGTGCCGCAGAGGGTCGGGGCAGAACCGACGTGAATAGTACCCGCAAGACCTCGCGATCTTGATCAGCGGCGCCGCAAAGCCCGATACCATTGCCAGGCGGTCGCTGCGCGGCCGAGCCACACGGCCAGTCGACCATGACGGGCGCGTACGAGAAACATAACCGCGAGGGCAATCAGATCCGGCCGGCGGCTTAATGCACGGAGGAGGCCGATACCCCTGTTGAACCACGCGAGCGGCCGATGCCACCGATCGGCAATAGCGGCGAGGGCCGCGCGTTGCGCCGCCGCACGTTCTACCAGCGCCTCGCGGCGCCGAAGCATGGCGGCGAGCGATGCATTTGCCATCAGCCGGTCCCGATCTCGGCGCGGTCCTTGCGCAACTCGGCGAGCGTCGTCGCGAAGAGTCGCGTGCGTTCGCGCAGGCTGCGGCGCAGCCGCATCGCGGCGACTAAGCCGAGCAGCAGGTAGATAGCCCCGAACGTCGCGAGCACGTGCAGCCGGTAGGATTCCCATAGCGCCGCCACGATAAACAGACTGACGAATACGATGCCCATGCTCGCGAAAAACAGCGCCCAGAAGCCGTAGGTCACGAGCTCGCGCAACCGCTCGCGTTCTTCTTCGAACTCGGTCGAGACAATCTCGACGCGCGTGTAGGCGATATCGAGCAGCGTATCGAGCAGCCGCCGCAGCGACAAAAGCAAGCCGCCGTCGGCGTCGCGCTCGGAGGTGGCCATGCGCTTAATGCCGGCGCGTCAATAGTCCTACCAACAAGCCGAGCGCCGCCGCCGCGCCGACCGATTGCCACGGATGGTTGCGAATATAAGCGTCGGTGGTGCGCGCCGCCGCCTTACCGCGCGCCGCGACTTCCTCGCCCACGTCGGCCAGCTCTTCTTTGGCGCTCGCCAGGCGTTCCTCGACGCGCGCCCGCGCGCTCGCGATCCGTTCGCCGGTCTGGTTGGCGGTGGCGCGGAGCAACTCCTCGGTATCGGTGATGACGGCTTTGAAGTCGCTGATCAGTTTTTCGCGCGCCGCCTCGCTCTGAGTAGTCATCGTTTATCTCCTCGCTTGCTTTGCATGGTTGGACGGAATGCCTGTGAAACATTCTCCGGTAAAACGAGGAGGTCGCTTTGACGTGGATCAATAGAATCCCTGTATAAACGCGGGGTGTTACGCCGTACTCCGGCTACGTCGTCGAGCGGCTCCGGGGGACTGCGTAAAGGCTCCGTTGGTATGCGCCACGGCTTCACTCGTTCCTTACGTCCGCGTAACCTTCGATCAGGAGAGTTTGACGTGAATCAAAATCACGTCGCCCGCGGCAAGTGATACTTGCTAGCGGTTTATTACGGCAAGGGAAAGGAGGTCCTATGGAACGCGTCAAGGTTTACACGCTGTCGCCTCCGGGTTTTGTCGGGATGATGTTTCTGTTTTTACTCCTGACCTTCGTTGTTGCGCGCCATGCCCATGCGCAGCCCGGTGATTGCCCCGGCTACGGCGCCGGATACGGCATGATGGGTTATGGAGGACCCGGCATGATGGGCGGCGGCTATGGAATGGGGCCGGGGATGATGGGTTACGGCGGCGGTGGCGGCTGGGGTATGGGTCCCGGCATGATGGGCCCGGGAGGTGGATATGGGCCGGGGATGATGGGTGGCGGCTACGGAGCAGGACCGGGGATGATGGGAGGCAACGGTTACGGTCCCCTCGCCGCGCTCAATTTGACCGGCGACCAACGCGAAAAAATCGCCAAGATCAATTCCGACCAGCGCAAGCGCCAATGGGACACGATGGGGAAACTCATCGACGAGCAGGAGCAACTGAACGAGCTCTATGCGAGCGACAACCCCGACACCAAAAAGATCGGCGCGGTCTACGGCAACATCGCGAAGTTGCAGCAGCAGATGGCGGAAGCCCGTCTCGATGGATGGAATCGCGTGCAGGGCGTGCTCACGAAAGAGCAAAAGGACCAGCTCAATCAGTGGCGCCGCGGCGGCGCCGGGCCGGGAGGCGGCGGTCCGGGTCCCGGTCGCATGATGCGCTAGTTCAAGGAGCGCACGCGCGCGTAGTTGGGAGTCGCCGCTTGACGTTGTGCGGCGGATCGATACCGATCAGCGCCGCGATTCACCGCTCGCGCGAGTGTGCGAGCAGCCAACCTATCAGGGACAGCGTATGAATTCTTATCAGCTGATATTCACCCCCGGCCGCATCGGCCGCTTGACCGCGAAGAATCGTCTGGTGATGGCGCCGATGGTGCGCAATTACGCGGATGGCGACGGCCATGTCACCCCGCGCCACATCGCTCACCTGGAGCGGATCGCGCGCGGCGGCGTCGGCACGATCATTGTCGAAGCGAGTTTTGTGCGCCAGGACGGCAAGTCATTTCGTCACCAGTTGGGCATACACCGCGACGAGATGATCGCGGGTCTGAGCGCGCTGGCGGAAACGGGGCGCAAGCACGGCGCGCTGATGGGCATCCAGCTGTTTCACGGCGGCCGGCAGGCCTCGGCCGGCGTATCGGGGTCGCAGCCGCACGCGCCGTCCGCGCTGCCGGATCCCGTGGTTAACGAGCTGCCGCACGAGATGACGCCGGCGGAAATCGCCGACGTGGTCGGCGCCTTCGGCGAGGCGGCGCGACGGGCGCAAAAGGCCGGATTCGATTTCGTCGAACTGCACGGCGCCCACGGTTATCTGATCGCCGAATTCCTTTCGCCCTTCAGCAACCGGCGTAAAGACGATTACGGCGGTTCTCCCGAGAAGCGACGCCGCTTCCTCGAGGAAGTTTATGGCGCCGTACGCGCCGCGGTCGGCGCCGATTTTCCGATCACGGTGCGCTTGTCCGCCGAGGAGCTGATGGCGAGCGGCCTCACGCTCGAAGAGACGGTCGGCACGGCGCGCCGGCTGGAACAGCTCGGCGCCGCCGCGCTGCATATTTCGAACGGCAACAATGCGACCTACGCGCTCGGCACGATGATTCCGCCGATGGCGGTTGCCGACGGGGTGCTGCTGCCGTTCGCCGAGTACGTGAAGAAAGCCGTCCGCATTCCCGTCATCGCCGTCGGCAAGATACGCCAGGCCGCGATGGCCGAAGAGGCGCTACGGAAGGGACAAGCCGATTTCATCGCGCTCGGACGCAGCTTGCTGGCGGACCCCGACTGGCCCGTCAAAGTCGCGTCGGGCCGGGAGGCGGAAGTGTGCCACTGTATCGCGTGCAATCAAGGCTGCATCAGCCGGTTGTCCGCGCAAGAGGACGTCTGGTGCACGGTCAATCCCGAAGCGGGGCACGAGCTGGCGTTCGCGCGATTAAAGGACGGCGCCGGCCGCAAGCTGCTCGTGGTCGGCGGCGGACCGGCCGGTATGGCGGCGGCGCGCTGGGGCGCGCTCGCCGGACTCAGCGTCGTGCTGCACGAAGCGCGCTCGGTGCTCGGCGGGCAACTGATCGCGGCGGCGGCGGCGCCCCATCGCGAGGGCTGGGATATGTTGCGGGAATATATGACGCGCGAGCTCGATCGGCTCGGCGTCGACGTGCGCCTGAACTCGCCGCTCGACGCCGAGGACATCGGGCGCGAGCAGCCGTGGGCGGTTATCGTCGCGACCGGCTCCGAGGCCGTCCGGCCGAAGCTCACCGAGATACAGGGAATGCGCGTCGCGACGGGACGCGACGTGCTTGAAGCGTCCGAGCCGCACCAGGGCCGCGTCATCGTGGCGGGCGGCGGTTGCGCGGGCGCGCAGGCGGCGGAATATCTCGCGACCTGCGGACACAGCGTCACGATACTCGAGGCGGCGAACGACATCGCGCTCGACGCGCCAAGCGACGAGCGCGCGCTGCTGCTCGGGCGGTTGCGCCGGCACGGCGTGCAGATGCTGGCGAACGCGCGCCTGGTCGATCTGGCCTTAGGCAACGTCGTCGTGCAGTTGCCGCACGAGACGCGCATGGTGCCCGCCGATATGGTGGTGCTGTGCCTCGGGGCGAAGCCGGTCAACCCGCTCGGCGCGGCGCTCGAGTCCGCCGGGCTGCGCGGTTACGTCGTCGGAGACGCGTCACGGCCGCGCAAAGTGACGGAGGCCATCGCCGAAGGCGCGCTCGCCGTGATTGCGTTGTTGAACGACGCGCGGGAACCGGTGTCCGTGGAACGGCGCTCCTCCCGACGGGGCGCGCCCTTGCTCGAGACCGTGCAACTGTAGCGGGTAACGTGACGCGAGAGCGGTTGTCGTTGTGAACAATAAAGCACGAAAAAGGAGCGCGACATGTTCAAACATATTTTGATACCGACCGACGGGTCCGAACTATCGGAGAAGGCGGTGCGTGCCGGCGTGAGCATGGCGAAGACGCTCGGCGCCAAGATCACCGCGCTGCACGTATATCCGACGGTCTTCGCTCTGTACTACGGCGAGCTTGCCTGGACGGATGATCGCCTGCAGATGGATTTGCGCGAGACCGCGCAGAAAGAGGGTAATAAGTTCCTCGAGCACGTGCAGTCGCTGGCCGATGCGGCGCGCGTGCCGTGCGAGCGCATATTGCTCGAGAACGAAAATCCGTGGCGCGGCATCATCGAAACCGCCGAGCGCAAAGTCTGCGATCTCATCGTGATGGCGGCGCACGGCCGGCGCGGCTTCTCGGCGCTGGTGCTGGGGAGCGAGACGAATAAGGTGCTGACCCATTCGACGATCCCGGTGCTGGTTTATCGTTGAGTGCGACCCTCGCGCGTGGAGCTTGTTGCGGGAGCTGCACGCGTGGGCACATGGCGAACGTTCCGCGGATGCCGATTTTCGACCCCAAGTCAGGGAAGCGTCCTGTTCCTTTTCAGCCGTGATGCGTAAACCCACGCGAGGCGACGCCCGTGCTCGATGAATTCGTCCATGAACCGCGGGTCGCCTACTTCTCGATGGAGATCGCGCTACGCAGCGAGATCCCGACGTACTCCGGAGGCCTGGGCATTCTTGCCGGCGATACGCTGCGTTCCGCGGCGGATATCGGGCTGCCGATGGTGGCGGTGAGCCTGGTCGCGCGCGCCGGTTATTTCCGCCAGACGCTCGATGCCGAAGGCCGCCAGATCGAGCAGCCGGCGCCCTGGGACCCGGCCCGCTGGGCGCGCCTTCTCAACGCCAAAGTCGCGGTATCGATCGAAGGCCGCATGGTGTGGGTCGGCGCGTGGCTGTATATCGTCGAAGGGCAGGCGGGCGCGCGCCAGCCCGTGGTTCTGCTCGATACCGATCTCCACGATAACGCGCCCGCCGATCGCGAAATCACCAACTTGCTCTACGGCGGCGATGAGATCTACCGGCTCAAACAGGAAGTCGTGCTCGGAATCGGCGGCGTGCGCATGTTGCACGCGCTCGGTTTTCGCGTCCGTCAGTACCACCTCAACGAGGGACATTCGGCGCTCCTGACGCTCGAGCTCATGCGCCGGTACGCGTACGCGCCGCACGAAATCCGGCCGGGTGAATCGCTGTACGACATTCCACGCGTGCGCGAGCTCTGCAACTTCACGACTCATACGCCTGTCGAGGCCGGGCACGACCAGTTCTCCTACGAAATCGTCCAACGCGTCTTGCGCGACGTCGTCAATGCCGAGGCGTCGCGGCAAGGGCCGGGCGCGATGAATCCCGACGCGCCGCCACGCGGTGCGGATGAAAGACAGATCGATCTCGTGACGCTCAAGCGCTTGGGCGGCGAGGATCGGCTTAACATGACGCGCCTCGCGCTCAATCTGAGCGAATACATCAACGGCGTCGCCGTGCGGCATGCCGAGGTGTCGCGCCGTTTATTTCCCGAGTACCCGGTTCACGCCATCACCAACGGCGTGCATCCGTTCACCTGGACGTGCGAGAGCTTCTGCGCGTTCTACGACAAGTACGTGCCCGCCTGGCGTCATGAGCCGGAACAGCTCGTGCGCGTCGACTGCTGTGTGCCGGACGAAGCGATCCTCGAGGCGCACGATCTCGCGAAGCAGGCGCTGATCCGCAAGATACAAGTGCTGACCGGCGTGAACCTGCGAGCGGACGTGCCGCTTCTCGGGTTTGCCCGCCGCATGACCGCCTACAAACGGCCGGATCTGCTGTTCCATGACGTCGAGCGCCTCGCGGCGATGGCGCAGCGGTATCCGTTTCAGATACTGCTGGCCGGCAAGGCCCACCCGCGCGATGCGGCCGGCAAGCGATTGATCGAGGAACTGCACGCGCACGCGCGCGCTCTGGCCGGGCGGATTACGACCGTGTATGCGGCGGATTACGACATGGCGTTGGCCCAAGCCATGGTCGCCGGCGTGGACGTGTGGCTGAACACGCCGTTGCCGCCGCTCGAAGCATCGGGTACCAGCGGGATGAAGGCGGCGTTCAACGGCGTGCCGTCCTTGTCGGTGCTCGACGGGTGGTGGGTAGAGGGATGTATCGAAGGGATCACCGGTTGGGCGATCGAAGCGAACCGCGACGATACCGCGAGCGCGGCGGGCGCGCTCTACGACAAGCTCGAACGGGTGGTGTTGCCGCTTTTTTCAGAAGCGGAGAAACGGCCGGCGCGGCTACGCGTCATGAAAGGGGCGATCAGCAAGAATGCTTCCTACTTCAACAGTCACCGCATGATGCGGCGTTACGCGACCGAAGCTTATCTTCGTTGAGCCGCTGGTCTCGGGCGCCGGCGAACGCCCGCGCCGTGCACGCGGTGTTTTTGTCAACCACTCGGCCGGTGGATTAACGGTTTGGCGCGGCAAATCGGGCGCCGCCGCGCCGCTACGCCTTACCACGAGATCGGCGTTCTGTTGCCGGCCGTCGTCGCCCAGGAATGCCGCCGCCACGTTCGTCCCCGGCGGTTTCCGCGTCAGGCGGCGCGAGCGCCCGCGCACACGTAAAAGGACGCCTCTTCGCTACGCTGTGTGAGGCCGGTGTGCCGGGATTTCGCCGGTCCACGCCTGCGCGGCAGGCCCAATACCCATGCAACCTTGATATGTATCAAAGGATTCCCGATAAGCGGTGCTTATAGTGAGGCGGATCGAAACGCGCATAATAAGGGCACGACTATGTTCAAGCACATTCTCCTCCCCACCGACGGTTCCGAACTGTCGACCAAGGCGGTGAAGGCCGGCATCGCCTTCGCGAAATCCGTCGGCGCCAACGTCACCGGCGTGCATGCTTTTCCGGCAACGCTCGCCATCTACTACGGCGAGCTCGCCTGGGTCGACGAGCAATTGCAGCAGCAGATGCGCGAAGCGTCGGAAAGCGAGGGCAATAAGTATCTCGATGACGTGCAAGCAGCCGCCAAGTCAGCCGAAGTGGAATTCCGGCGCGTATTGGTCGAAAGCGACAGTCCCTGGAAAGCGATTGTCGATACGGCGCAAAGCAAAGGCTGCGATCTCATCGTGATGGCGGCGCACGGCCGGCGCGGGATGGCGGCGCTCGTGCTCGGCAGCGAAACCAACAAAGTGCTGACGCATTCGAAGATTCCGGTCCTGGTGTATCGCTGAGAGTTTCGCAGGCGCGAGGAAGGATATGCATTCGACGATGGAGCGGATGATAGCGTATCGCCTTATGCGCCTGCTCGGGACAAGGAGGTAGCCAATGCCATCGCTGATGTCATTTTCGTACGTTCCTTCGAGTGTTCCCACGCACGCCGGCGCATCGATGCGTCGGGAAACGGCGACCGACCCGGTATGCGGCCGGAAGATCAAGCCGTATCACGCGGCCGCGACGGTTATCTGTCAGGGCGCGACGTATTACTTCTGCTCGGACACCTGCCACCAGCGCTTCACCTGGAACACGAGCGCGTTTCTCGCGCCTGCGAACGCCGCTCTGCGACCGGACGGTCGCCGCTAGGGACTACTCGTTGTCGGCGGTCGGCGGCGGCGCCGGTTTGTCGTGCACCGACTTGGGTGCGTCGAGCGCCTCGTCATCCATCAGCACGCGATGCGCCGGTCCCTCGAGGTCGTCGAACTGGCCGCTCTTGGTCGCCCACAAGAACGCCCACACGATCACGCCGGCCAGCAAGACGGCGAGGATCACCAGCAGGTAGACGATTTCCATATTAAGTTCGCGTGAGGCGCAAGGCGTTCGCGACGACCAGCAGCGAGCTGAACGACATGCCGATCGCCGCCATCCAAGGCGTGACCAGGCCGGCGGCCGCGACGGGAACGGCGAGCACGTTGTAGACCGCGGCCCACGCGAGGTTTTCGCGGATGACGACGAGCGTACGCCGGGCGATGCGCAGCGCCTGCGCGAGCCGGCGCAGATCGGGAGACAGCAGGATCATGTCGGCGCTGGCGGCGGACACGTACGCACCGCCGCCGATGGCGATGGAAACCTGCGCGGCGGCGAGCACGGGCGCGTCGTTCACGCCGTCGCCCACCATCGCGACTACGGCGCCGGCGGCTTGCAACCGCTGCACGTGCGCGAGCTTGTCGGCGGGCTTGAGCCCGGCATGCACTTCCTCGATGCCGAGCGCGTCGGCGACATGATGCGCGGCCTCCGCATGATCGCCCGTAAGAAGGACCACGCGCTTGCCGCGTCGGTTCAGTTCGGCAACCAGTTCCGCCGCGCCCGGGCGCAGCGTGTCCTCGAGCACGAAGGCGGCGAGCAAGCGCTCGGGTGTCGCGAGCACGACGACGGTCCCGCCGCCGCCGCCGCGCATGTCGGCGAGTGTCGCAGCGTCCACTTGCCTGCTTGTGCGTTGCGCCACGAATTCAGTCGTGCCGAGATAAAACGTTTCCCCGTCCACGGCGCCGCGCAGGCCTTCCCCCGGAGCATTGACGACTTCCACGGCTTGGGTGGTGCCGGAGCGCGCGGCCGCCATGATGGCGCGCGCGATCGGATGCTCCGAGCGCGCTTCGAGCGCCGCGGCGACCTCGAGACAGTAGGCAATATCGACGTCGGCGAGCGGCCGCAATCGACTCACCCGCAATTCGCCGCGCGTCAGCGTTCCGGTTTTGTCGAAAACGAAGTGCGTCGCACGCGCCAGCGTTTCGAGCGCGTGCCCGCGCGTGACCAGGAGCCCCAGGCGGCTCAGCGCGCCGGTCGCGGCCGTCAATGCGGTCGGCGTGGCGAGCCCGAGCGCGCAGGGACAGGTGACGACGAGCACCGCGATGACGATCGGCAGCGCGCGGGCGGCGTCGTGCTGCCACCAATACAGGCCGACGGCGACGGTGATCACGAGCACCGCGAGCACGAACCCGGCGGCGGCGCGGTCGGCGAGCTGTGCCAGGCGCGGCTTTTCCGCTTGCGCCCGGTCGAGCAGGCGCAACACGCCCGAGAGAATGCTGTCCGGTCCGGTTCTGCCGACGCGCAAGGTGAGGGAGCTTTCAACGTTGATCGAGCCGCCGATCACCTTGTCGCCGGGGGCCTTGCGAATCGGCAGGCTTTCGCCGGTCAAGAGCGCCTCGTTGACGCTCGATTGCCCTTCGAGGATGGCGCCGTCGGCCGGAATATTCTCTCCCGGCCGCACCAGCACCGTGTCGCCCGTTTGCAGTTCCGCCGCCGCGACTTGTTCCGTCGCGCCGTGCGCCGTCACGCGCGTCGCGACGGCGGGCGCGGCGCGGACGAGCGATTCGGCGGCGGCGAGCGCGCGGGCGCGCGCCATGAGCTCGAAGTAGCGACCGCCGAGCAGCAGAAAGACGAACATCGTGACGGCGTCATAGTAGGCCGTGCCGCTCCCCGTGATCGTCGTCCATAGGCTCGCGATGAAGGCGGCGCCGATGCCGAGTACCACGGACACGTCCATGCCGGCGCGCGCGTGACGCAGGTCGTTCCAGGCCGCGCGGAAAAACGGTTGCGCCGAGTAGCCGAGCACCGGCAGCGTCAGCAACAGGCTCACCCACTGAAAGAATTGGGCGAGCGCCGGATCGCTGCCCGACCAGCTGCCGACGTAAAGCGCCTCGGAAAGCGTCATCACCTGCGCGCCCAGTATGCCGGCGACGCCGAGGCGGCGCAGCAGCGCGCGCCGTTCCGCCGTCCACAGTTGCCGGCTGCGCGCCGGATCGTAGGGGTGGGCGCGGTAGCCGATCGCGCGCACCGCCTTCAAAATATCGCTCAGCCGGATGCGCGCGCCGTCCCATGTCACTTGCGCGCGTCGCGTCGCGTAATTCACCTGCACCGCGTGCACGCCGGGGAGGCGGCGCAAGTGCTGCTCGTTCAACCACACGCACGCCGCGCACGCGATGCCTTCGAGGATCAGCGTCGCTTCGCGCCGCTCGCCGTCCGCGCGCACGAACGCGCGCTGCACGGCCGGATGGTCGTAAGCCTCGAGCTCGCGCAGCGCCGGCGGCACCAGGTCTTTCCCGGTCGGCGCGGCGGCCGTTCGGAAGCGGTAATAGTCCGCGAGCCCCGCGTTCACGATGGCGCGCGCCACCGCTTCGCAGCCGCCGCAACACAGCAGGTGCGTCGCGCCATCGAGCGTCACGGAGAAACGCGCACCGGCGGGAACCGGCAACCCGCAATGAAAGCAGGGCGCGAGAGCGGAGGCCATGCGAGATGATAGCGTCGCCGCGGGCGCGCCCGACAGTGCAAGCGTCCGCTCCGTCACCGGTCGCACGAGCCGTCTCGATGGGCACCGAGTCGCGGGAGCGAAAGACCGAGCGCCGCCGTCGGATGTCCGGCTCGCATCGAGGTATGGACTTTCACGAATTTCATCTATAAGTTTTCCGCCGGTATTCGATCGAACGGCATCGAGGCGCTGATGGCCACGACACCCCGCAACTTGGAGGACAGCTCATGTTCCTGAATCACGTTTGGGGGTTGCTGACGAATCCCGAGAAAGAATGGAAGGCCGTGCGTGCGGAAAGTCCCGGCGTCGTCGGCAGTTACATCTCGCATGTGCTGATCCTCGCGGCCATACCCGTTGTCGCCGGCTACTACGGAACGACGCGCGTCGGCTGGCAGGTGATCGCGCGCGAAGTGCATCGGCTGACGCCGGAAAGCGCGCTCTCGATTGCAATCGCGTCGTACATCACCCTGCTCGTGGCCGTCTTCGTGGTCGGTAAGCTCATCGAATGGATGGGGCGGACCTACGGCGGCAAAGCGGATCTCGGCTCGAGCGTCGCGCTCGCCGCGCACACGGCGACGCCGCTGTTCCTGATCGGCCTGTCATTCGTGTATCCGTTGCTCTGGCTCAACCTGCTGCTCGGGTTACCGGCGCTCGCCTACACGGTGTATCTGCTCTACACCGGCGTGCCCATCATGATGGGCATTCCCAAGGAGCGCGGGTTTCTCTTCGCCAGCGCCGTCCTGGCGGTCGGTCTCGTGATGTTCATCGGGATCCTGGCCGCCACCGTCATCCTTTGGACCGCCGGTGTCGCCCCTGTTGTAGCAGGTTGATTCGCCAAATCTTTGACTTTGATCAAGCCCGCCGCGAAAGCATCGGGTACGATGCGTGCGTCCTGAAAACTCCTTTTTCAAATAGTAACCGGCGAGAGGAAATCCCGAATGGCTGAAGCGTACAACGACCGCGTCGTGCGCCAATTTGCGGTGATGACGGTGGTGTGGGGCCTCGTCGGCATGCTGGTCGGCGTGCTGATCGCGGCGCAGATGGCGTGGCCGGCGCTGAATTTCGACATTCCCTGGCTCACGTTTTCGCGGCTGCGGCCGTTGCATACCAACGCCGTCATCTTCGCCTTCGGCGGCTGTGCGCTCTTCGCCACGTCGTACTACGTCGTGCAGCGCACCTGTCATGCGCGGCTGTACTCCGACAAGCTCGCCGCCTTCACGTTCTGGGGCTGGCAGGCCGTGATCGTCGCCGCGGCGATCACGCTGCCGCTCGGCATCACCTCGAGCAAGGAATACGCGGAGCTCGAATGGCCGATCGATATTCTGATCACGCTGGTGTGGGTCGGCTATGCGATCGTGTTTTTCGGCACGCTCGCCAAACGCAAGGTCGCGCACATCTACGTCGCCAATTGGTTTTTCGGCGCGTTCATCCTGGCGATCGCCGTGTTGCACGTATTCAACAACCTGGAAGTGCCGGTGTCGTGGACGAAATCGTACTCCATCTACGCCGGCGTGCAGGACGCAATGATGCAGTGGTGGTACGGCCACAACGCCGTCGGTTTTTTCCTGACCGCGGGTTTCCTCGGCATCATGTACTACTTCATCCCGAAGCAGGCGGAGCGGCCGGTCTACTCGTACCGGCTTTCGGTCGTGCACTTCTGGGGGCTCGTGTTCACGTACATCTGGGCGGGGCCGCACCATCTGCACTACACGGCGCTGCCGGATTGGGCGCAGTCGCTCGGCATGGTGTTCTCGTTGATCCTGCTCGCGCCGTCGTGGGGCGGAATGATCAACGGCATCATGACGCTCTCCGGCGCCTGGCAAAAACTGCGCACCGATCCGATTCTGAAATTTCTCGTGGTGTCCGTGTCGTTCTACGGCATGGCGACCTTCGAAGGCCCGATGATGTCCATCAAGACGGTCAATGCACTGTCGCATTATACGGATTGGACCATCGGCCACGTGCACGCCGGCGCGCTCGGCTGGGTCGCGATGATTTCGATCGGCGCGATGTATTTCCTCATCCCGCGCCTGTTCAACCGCAAGCTCTATAGTCTCAAGCTCGTGGAAACGCATTTCTGGGTCGCGACCGTCGGTATCGTGCTTTACATCGCCGCCATGTGGATCGCCGGCGTCATGCAGGGACTGATGTGGCGCGCGGTCAACGCCGACGGCACGCTCACGTACTCGTTCGTCGAAAGCGTACAGGCGATGTACCCGTTCTATATCGTGCGCACCTTGGGCGGCGTTTGTTTCTTCGCCGGCATGGTCATCATGGCCTATAACCTGTGGCGCACGGTGGTCGGTGCCCAACCGGTCGCGGTCGCCATTCCGGCGCCGGCGCAATAAGGAGCCGCCATGGCGAGTGGACACGACAAAGTCGAAACGAACGTCGGCCTGTTGATCGTGCTGGTGGTGGTGGTGCTCAGCATCGGCGGGTTGGTGGAAATCGTGCCGTTATTCTTTCAGCGGTCGACGACCGAGGCGGTGGCGGGGATGAAGCCGTATTCGGCGCTCGCGCTCGAGGGGCGCGACATTTACGTGCGCGAGGGCTGCTACGTCTGCCACTCGCAGATGATCCGGCCGTTTCGCGCGGAGACCGAGCGCTACGGTCATTACTCGGTCGCCGGCGAATTCGTCTATGACCGGCCGTTCCAATGGGGCAGCAAGCGCACCGGGCCCGATCTCGCGCGCGTCGGCGGGCGTTACTCCGACGACTGGCATCGCGCGCATCTGATCAATCCGCGCGACGTGGTTCCGGAATCCATCATGCCGGGCTATCCCTGGCTCGAGCGCAACCCGCTCGACACCACGCTGATTCAGCGCAAGATGCGCACGCTGCGCCGCCTCGGTCATCCGTACACGGACGAGGAGATCGCGCAGGCGCCGAAAGAGCTCGAAGGGAAGAACGAGATGGACGCGATGATCGCCTATCTCCAGGGGCTGGGGACGGCGATCAAGGCGCGGAGATGAACATGGACATGGCGCATGCGGTTTGGACGGTGCTGCTGCTGGTCATCTTCATCGGCATCGTGATCTGGGCGTGGAGCGGGCGGCAGAAGCAGCGCTTCGAGCGCGCGGCGCGCGCGCCGCTCGAGGAGGACGACTCTCATCCTCATTCCGTCGCCGGCGCGGCGGGAGAGGGAGGCGAGCCGAGCGCGCAACGCGCGACTTCATCCACTCGCGGAGAGCGCAACAATGACTGATTTCACCAGCGGGTTCTGGACCTGGTTCATCATCATTCCGACGCTTGCGGGCATCGTCGGGCTGTTCTGGCTCAATCGCTGGATGGCCGCGCCGCGGCGCAAGGGGGAGGAAGAGACCACCGGTCATGTATGGGACGAGGATCTGCGCGAGCTGAATAATCCGTTGCCGCGCTGGTGGCTGAATCTCTTTTACCTGACGCTCGTCTTCGGCCTGGTGTATCTGGTGTTGTATCCCGGTCTCGGAACGGTGGCGGGCGTCCTCGGCTGGACCCAACAAGGGCAATACGAAAAAGAAATCGCGCAAGCCGATAAGCGTTACGGCGCGCTGTACGAGAAGTATCTGAGCCAGGACCTGCGCGTGGTCGCGGCGAACGCCGAGGCGACGAAAACCGGCGAGCGCCTGTTCGTCAATTATTGCACCGGATGCCACGGGTCGGACGCGCGCGGCGGACCGGGGTTTCCGAACCTGCGCGACAGCGACTGGCTTTGGGGCGGCACGCCGGAGGCGATCGAAGCGACGATTCTGAACGGGCGTCAAGGCGCGATGCCCGCGTGGGGAGCCGTCCTCGGCCGCGAAGGCGTGCACAGCGTCGCCGAGTACGTGCTGTCGCTCTCCGGCAAGCGCACGGTCAACCAGACGGCGGCCGCGGCGGGCAAGCAAAAATTTCAGCAACTGTGCGTCGCTTGTCACGGCCCCGAAGGGAAGGGCAACACCGCGGTCGGCGCTCCGAACCTCACCGACGACGTGTGGCTCTACGGCGGCACCCAGCAGGCGGTGATGGAGTCCATCGAGAAGGGACGGCGCGGCCAGATGCCGGCGCACCGGGATTTTCTCGGCGAGGCGAAGGTGCACGTGGTGGCGGCGTACGTTTACAGTTTATCGCCGCCGCCGGCGCCCGCGCCGAAGGTCGCCGCCAGCAGTAAGCCGTGATGCGGAGCGTGGACCCCATCAAGCTCGAAAAGCCGCCGGCGAACGCCAATACCAAGAAACAAAATCCGCGACGCACGATTCCGATCGCGCCGGCCGGCGAGCCGGAGCTTTACGCCAAGCGCGAGAATATTTATCCGCGCGCGGTGCACGGCGTATTCGCGCGCTGGCGCGTCTTCTTCGTGGCGCTGACGCTCGGCATCTATTACGGGTTGCCGTGGGTCAACTGGGGCGAGGGCCGGCAGGCGTTTCTCATCGACCTTCCGGGACGCAAGTTCAATCTGTTCTTCTGGACCTTCTGGCCGCAGGATCTTTTTTATCTCACGGCCATCCTGATTATCTCCGCGCTGTCGCTGTTCCTCTTTACCGCGATCGCCGGACGCCTGTGGTGCGGTTATACCTGCCCGCAGACGGTGTGGACCGAAGTGTTCCTGTGGATCGAGCGGCGCATCGAAGGCGATCGTTTGCATCAGATGCGTCTCGCGGCCAGCCGCTGGACCGGCGAAAAACTCCTGAAAAAAGGCGCGAAGCACTTGGTCTGGATCCTGTTCTCCGCCTGGACCGGCTTCACCTTCGTCGGTTACTTCACGCCCATCCGCGAGCTCGCCGTCTCGGTCACGCAGTTCGCGCTCGGTCCGTGGGAAATGTTCTGGATTCTGTTCTACGGCTTCGCGACGTACGGCAACGCCGGATTTTTGCGCGAACAGGTTTGCATCTATATGTGTCCGTACGCGCGCTTCCAGAGCGTGATGTTCGACCGCGACACGCTCGTCATCTCCTACGATTCGGCGCGCGGCGAGCCGCGCGGGGCGCGCGCGCGGAGCGACGACTACAAGGCCAAGGGGCTCGGCGATTGCATCGACTGCACGCTGTGCGTGCAGGTCTGCCCGACCGGTATCGATATCCGCAACGGCCTGCAATACCAATGCATTTCCTGCGGCGCCTGCGTCGACGTATGCGACACCGTCATGGACAAGATGGGTTACCCGAAAGGACTCATCCGCCATACCACGCAGAACGAATTGGAGCGAGGGGAGCGGCGGCGTATCTTGCGCCCGCGCGTGCTCGTGTACGGCTCGATTCTCGGCGGCGTCGCGCTGGCGCTGCTCGTCGCGGTGCTGTTGCGGGTGCCGCTCGAGCTCGATGTCATCCGCGACCGCAACTCGCTCTATCGGGAGACGCCGGACGGTCTGATTGAAAACGTGTATACCCTCAAGATTCTCAACATGGACATCCGCCCGCACCGCTACCGGTTGAGCGCGGAGGGCATCGACGATCTCAAGCTCGTGCTCGAGCGCGCCCCCATCGCGGCGGGCGCGGGCGAGGTGACGGAGGTGCCCGTACGGCTGCAGGCCCCCGCGGAGGAGCTCGAGCATCGCAGCAGTCACGTGCGCTTCACGCTGCAAGCCGAGGACGATCCGGCCCTGCGCGTGAGCGAGGAAGCGCGGTTTCTCGGCCCGGCATCGCACCGATGAATACGATAACGACCGATCCACGTTGGTATCGCGTGCCGTTCGTGTGGCTGCTGGTCATGCTGCCGCTCGCTTCCGTGGTCGGCGCCTTCGCGCTGCTTTGGCTCTCGATCGAATCGGACGACGGGCTGGTGGTGGATGATTACTATCGCCAGGGCCGGGAGATCAATCGGGAACTGACGCGCGACAACGCCGCGGCGGCGCTCGCCTTGAAAGGACAGTTGCGCTTCGACGCCGCCCGGCGCGAAGCGCGCATCGAGCTCAACCTGCCGGCCGCGCGCCTGCCGAACCGGCTCGAGTTCGCGCTGCTGCATGCGACGCGCCAGGGGTACGATCAGCGCTTCGTGCTGACGCACAACAAGAACGGCGCCTACCGGGCGTCGCTGACGCGCCTCGTGCCCGGGCACTATTACATTCAGCTTGCCGCCGACGGCTGGCGTCTGGTCGGATCGGTGCGCGTTCCGCAAGACGCGGACGCCGAGATATTGCCGGCGGGGCAGCGCTGAGTCATGCCCGTCGACGTTACGCCGATTTCGGCTTTCTTGATCGGCCTGCTCGGCTCGACGCATTGCGTCGGGATGTGCAGCGGCATCGTCGGCGCGTTCACGCTCGGCGTGCGCAAGGAGGCCGATCGACCGCGCTCGCTCCTGCCTTATCTCGTCGCCTATAACCTCGGCCGGATCGCGAGTTACGCCGTCGCGGGCGCGTTGCTCGGACTCGTCAGCGCGCAGGTGTTTGCCTGGAGCCCGGCGGGGAGCGCCGCGATCGCGGCGAGAGCGATCGCCGCGGCGTTCATGCTGACGCTCGGGCTTTATTTCATCGTCGGATGGAACGCGCTCGCGGCGCTCGAACGGTTGGGCGGC
>Ga0070741_10007748_pt1 | contig 21997 bp, 16 predicted proteins | sample Coa_R1_4_FD_66440 | JGI IMG/M metagenome (GOLD analysis project Ga0070741, IMG submission 66440) | Surface soil microbial communities from Centralia Pennsylvania, which are recovering from an underground coalmine fire - Coalmine... | ecosystem: Environmental > Terrestrial > Soil > Unclassified ... | reverse complement strand
GCCGCCTCGCGCTCGAGCACGGCATCCCCGTCTCGGTGCACGGGGAGGCCGGCGCCGCGTTCCCGCACGACGAGCTCCGCGACGGCACCGAGATCGCCGTGGGCTCGGTCACGGTGCGGACGATCCACACGCCCGGGCACCGACCGGAGCACTGCTGCTTCGTCGCCGACGGGTCGCTCTTCACCGGCGACTCGCTGTTCGTCGGCACCGCCGCGCGGCCCGATCTCGCGGTCGACGCCAGGGAGGGCGCGGAGGACATGTACCGGAGCCTCCACCGCCTGCTCGAGCTCGAGGACGACGTCCGCGTGTACCCGGGCCACGTCGCCGGCTCGCTCTGCGGCACCGGCATGAGCGCCGCCCCGTCGACGACGATCGGGGTCGAGCGGCGCGCGAACGCGCTGCTCGCGCTCGCCACCGTGCAGGAGTTCGTCGACGAGTCCGCGGGGAGCGCCGCGCCGAGGCCGCCGAACATGGAGCGTATCGTGGAGCTGAACCGAGGCCCGCTCCTCGGCGCCAGCCCGCAGCCGGAGCCGGTGCGGTCGCCCGGTGACGCGACCGTGCTCGACGTGCGCCCGGCGGACGACCACGCCGCCGGCCACATCCCCGGCGCCCTGAACGTGCCCGTCGCGGTCAAGGGGTTCGGCACGAGGGCCGGCTTCGTGCTCCGCCGCGGCGAGCGGGTCGTCCTGCACGCGGCGACGCCGGCCGAGGCCGAGCTCGCCGCGCGCCGCCTGCGGGCCGTGGGCATGCTCGAGCTGGAGGGATACCTCGACGGCCCCCAGGAGCTCGTCGAGACGACCGAGACGGTCGAGGTCGCGGAGCTCGCCGAGCTGCTCCGGCAGGGCGAGGTGGACGTGATCGACGTCCGCGAGCTCGACGAGCGCGACTCGGGGTTCATCCCCGGCAGCAAGCACATCCCGTACCGGCTGCTGCGGGCGTACGGCGCCTCCGTCGCCGACTCGAAGCCTGTGGTGACCATCTGCGAGAGCGGCGCGAGGGCGGCGATCGCGGCCAGCATCCTGGCCGCCGCCGGCGTCGACGCCAGGCCGGTGCTGCACGGCGGCATCGCCGACTGGCATAGCAGCGGCGGCCACACGGTCGAGTTCCGGCGCTGCGGATCGTAGGCTAGGCCGACGCGGCGAGCAGAGACTCGCCCTCGCGGACGTACCGGCTCGCCCCCACCGAGCGGTGGAACGACAACGCCCGGTGCAGCTGCCCGTCGGCACCGGCGCGCCGGCCCTCCTCGACCAGCCGGCGCGCGGCCGAGAGGCGGCAGTAGGCCTCCGAGGCGACCGCGCCCATCGCGCCGAGCAGGTCGGCCGCGCCCGCAGGGTCGCCGAGGGCGTAGGCCCGCCCCGCGCGCGCCCACGGGTTCTCGTCGAACTGCTCGAGCGCCTCGGCGAGCTCCGGCCCCCTGCCCAGCGGCACCAGACTCCAGGCGAGCACGTGGACGGCTGCGAGTCCGAACCCGACCCCGCCGCCCGCCTTCAGCGCCTCGAGGAACGGCTCCACGGACGGAGGCGGCGTGCCGAGCTCGTGCGCCACGTGGGCGCAGACGGCGACCGCCGGGTACAGGGTCTGCGGATCCTTGATCCGCTCCGCAAGGACCAGCGCCTGCTCGGCGTCGGCGGCCGCGCCGGCCTCGTCCCCGCGGGAGAGACGCATGCTGGCGCGGTAGAAGTGGCAGGCGCCCGCGAGGTAGTGCGGGGATCCGGCCTCGACCTCGCCGATGAACGTGTCGGCCCGGCTCATCGCCTCGTCCCACATCCCGAACTCGTACTCGGCGTGGAGCGGCACTCCGCGGAACCAGCGTGCGAAGCCCGTCTGGCCGTACCGCTTCGCCTCGGCCAGAGCATCCTGCCAGAGCGGGAGTGCGACGTCGAGTTCCCCGCGCAGCCATCGCCACGTGGCGAGGTTGCCGATGCCGCGGCACAGGTCGAACGCCGCGTTCACGCCGCGGGCGAACTCCACCGCCTCGGCCAGGATCGCGAGACCTTCGTCCTCGCCGAGCGCCGACCGGGCCGACCCGATGTCGACGAGCGCCGACGCCTTGATCTCGTCCCGTCCGACCTGCTCCGCCAGCGCGCGCGCTTCCTCCCCCAGCCGGATCGCGTCGTCGTCCCGCGCCGAGAGCATCATGAGCCTGGCCGCTGTCGCCGTCATGCGGGCCTTCGCGGGCGAGGGATCGCGCTCGGCGAGCAGGTCGCGTGCGCGGTCGAGATGCTCGATCGCCTGCCCGGTCTCGCCCGCCAGCCAGAAGTGTTCGCACAGCGTGGTCTCCGCCTCGGCGGCGCCCTCGACGTCCCCCGCCTGGAGCAGGGCCGCCGCCGCCTGCTCGAGCATCCCCGGATCAGGCGTGCCGAGCTGGTAGAGCGAGCGTCCGAGCGCATAGAGAAGCCGGCCCCGGCCGCCGTCGTCCCCGGGAAGCAGATCCAGCGCCGCCCGGAAGAAGCGGGAGGCGGTGTCATACGCGTTCAGCGCGAACGCGCGGTCGCCGGCGTCGCTGAGCGCCGCCCGCGCGGCCGCGGCGAACGACTCGCTGCTCCCACCGGCCGCAACCGTCAGCTCGATCGCCTGGAGGTAGTGGTGGGCGAGCATCTCGGCGTGGTCCTCGCGGCGGCCGAGCCGCTCGATCCAGGCGGCGGCGAGGAGGTGCTTCTGGATGCGGTCGGCCCGAGGGATCTGGCCGTACGCGACGTCGCGGACGAGCAGGTGCCGGAAGGCGTACTCGTCGTCGCCCTCGACCGTGCTGCCCCGCTCGCGCCGGACGAACTCCTTCCGCTCGAGCTGGTGCAGCCCGGCGTCGAGCGACCGCCCGGCGTCGAGCGACCCGAGCGCGCCGGCCCAGAACCGCGTGCCGATGACGGCGGCGTCCTGGAGCAGGGCTTTCTGATCCGGCTCGAGCAGGTCGAGCCGGGCGGCGATCAGCCCCTGGACCGTCTCCGGCAGCTCGCCGACCCGCCCGCGGTCGCGGAGCATCCGCGCGAACTCCTCGGCGTAGAGCGGGTTGCCGCCGGCCCGCGCCAGGAGCTCGCTCTGCGTGTCGGCCGGCAACACGGCGCCGAGCAGGTCGGCCAGGAGCCGCGCGATCTCGTCGTCGGAGAGCGCGGTCAGGGAGATCGTCAGCGCGTTCGGCTTACCGCCGCCCCACGCCGGACGCCGTGAGAGGAACTCCGGCCTGGCCGTGCAGACGACGAGCAGCGGCACCCCGGTCGACCATTCGACGAGGTGGTCGACGAAGTCGAGCAGGTGGTCGTCGGCCCAGTGGAGGTCCTCGAACACGAGCACGAGCGGACGCTCCTCGGCGAGCTCCTCCAGGTAGCGGCGCCAGGCGGCGAACGCCTCGTCCCGCATGTCGCCCTTGCCCGTCGCGCCGCCCGCGAGCCCGAGCAGCGGCCGCAGGTGCGACTCCACCCACGGATCGGCGGCGGCCGAGGCGAGCTTCTGCTCGGCGACGGTGGCGTCGTCACCCTCGAGGATCCCGAGCTGGGCCTTCACCATCTCGCCGAGCGCCCAGAAGGTGATCCCCTCCCCGTACGACAGGCAGCGGCCGTGGCGCCAGGAGATCAGCTCCGGCATGCGCTCGATCGCCTCGTACAGCTCGAGCACGAGCCGGCTCTTGCCGATCCCCGGGACGCCGACGATCGTGACGAGCTGCGGCGACCGCTCGGCGACGACGCGGGCGAGCGCGTCCTCGAGCAGCGCCACCTCCCGCTGCCGCCCGACCAGCGCGGCGCCGTGCACGCGCTCCACCGCGATACGCGACCGCGCCTGCACCGCCTCCCACGCCGGAACCGGCTGCGCCTTCCCCTTCGCCTCCACCGGCTCGAGCTGGCCGTAGTCGATCGCCTGCTCCGTCGCCCGCCGCGTCTGCTCGCCGACGACGATCGAGTTCACCGCCGCCGCGCTCTGCAGCCTCGCCCCGGTGTTGATCACGTCGCCCGCCGCCATCGACTCCCCCGCGCCGGGCAGCGCGTCCACGTGGACGAGCGCCTCGCCGGTGTTGATCCCGATCCGAACCTCGATCGCCTCGTCCACCGCCCAGTCGCGGATGGCGAACGCGGCACGGACGGCACGCTCGGCGTCGTCCTCATGCGTCGTCGGCGCGCCGAAGAGCGCCATCACGGCGTCGCCGATGAACTTCTCGACCGTCCCGCCGCGGCGCTCGAGCTCCGCTCGGACGTGGTCGTGGTAGCGCTCGAGCTCCGCGGCCACGTCCTCGGGGTCGAGGCCCTCGGCGCGCGAGGTGAAGCCGACGAGGTCGGCGAAGAGCACGGTCACGACCTTCCGCTCGCGGCGGCGCTCGGCCACCGCGCGAGTGTATTACGGCCCCGTTTTCGCGCCCGGCACCGGCGGCCCCGCGATCGGCAGCACCTTCGCGAGGAAGGCGAGCTGGTCGCGGTAGACCTGGGCGTTCAGGTCGTGCCCGGCCTGGTACCAGCGGACGACCGACCCCTGCGGCGCCGCCTTCTGCAGCGCGACGAGCGCCGCGCGCGGGACGATCTCGTCCTTGCGGCCGTCCTGCAGCAGGACCGACCCGGCATGCGCGCGGGCGAGCCAGCGCAGCGGGTCGATGGCGGTGAGCGACCGGCGGACCTCCGGCCGGAGCCCCGCCGGTGCCTGCGCCGCGTACTCGGAGACCGGCAACGAGCCGCCCGACATCAGCACGACCGCCTTGATGTGCGGCTCCGCGCCGGCCGCGACCGCCGCGACCCGCGCACCGAGGCTCCACCCGACCAGGCCGATCCGGCCGGGATCCACCCGGGGCAGGCTCCGGAGGACGTCGACCGCCCTGCGCACCGCGACGACGTCCGCGACGAAGATCTGCTGATCGCGCGCCAGCCGCTGCACCGGCGTCAGCCCTGCCGGCGCCGCGCCCGCGGTGCTCGACGGAAGGGTCAGGGTCATGCCGACCGCCCGCTTGCCGGCGGCCCAGACGGCGGGCAGGAGAAACCGCTCGCGGCTCTCGCCGGAGCCGTGGAGGTAGATCACGGCCGGGAGCTTCGCCCCGTGCTCCGGCGCCGCCAGGTACCCCTGCACCCGCCCCGAGGGGGCGGCGTACGAGACGGCGTCGACCGCGATCGGGTACGGCGAGTTGACCCGCCCCGCGTCCCGGTAGCCGAGCGGCCGGGAGGCGTCGTAGGCGAAGATCCGCAGCGACGGCGACGGCGTCGGCGCCGTCGCGGTCGTCGTCGCCCGGCCGGCGTCGCCGCTGCCGCCGCCGCCGCAGCCGGCGAGCGAGAGCCCGGCGAGCGCTAGCGCAGCCGCTCGACCTCGTAGCCCCATCCGCGCATCTCCTCCAGCAGCACCTCGCAGTGCTCCTCGTCCCGGGTGAGCAGCGTCAGGTCGATGCCGGTCGCACCGATGGGGATGTCCACGCCCTCGCGACGATGCTCCACTGAAAGGACGTTGACGCGTTCCTCGGCGACAAGTTGGAGGAGACGGAGCAGCTCGCCAGGCCGGTCGGGCACGGAGGTGCGGACGACGAGGTGCCGCCCGGCCGCCGTGACGCCGTAGCGCATGACCGCGATCAGCGTGCTCGCGTCGATGTTGCCGCCCGAGAGCAGCACCGCGACCGGGCCCGAGCCGGGGATCTCGCCGGCGAGGAGCGCGGCGACGCCGACCGCCCCGGCGCCCTCGACCACCAGCTTGGTGCGCTCGAGCAGCAGCAGGATCGCCTCGGCGACGCCGTCCGCGCCGACCTCGACGACGTCGTCGAGCAGCCGGTCGAGCAGCGGCCCAGTCAGCGCGCCGGGCTCCTTGACGGCGATCCCGTCCGCGAGCGGGAACGCCCCGCGCTCGGCCCGAATGCCGATCAGCCTGGTCCCCGGCGCGACCGCCTCGAGCGCGACGCCGATCCCGGCGGCGAGCCCGCCGCCGCCGATCGGGACAAGCACCGTCTCCGCCTCCGGCACCTGCTCGGCGAGCTCCAGGCCGATCGTGCCCTGGCCGGCGACGACCGCCTCGTCCTCGTACGGGTGGACGAGCGTGGCGCCGGTCTCGGCGTGCGCCCGGCCGGCCTCCGCGATCGCCTCCTCGAGGCCCTGCCCGACCATGCGCACGTCGGCGCCGTAGCCCTTCGTCGCCTCGACCTTCGCCATCGCCGCATCCTCGGGGACGTAGATCGCCGCGCGGAGCCCGGCCTCGCGGGCGGCCCAGGCGACGGCCTGCGCGTGGTTGCCGGCGCTCGCGGCGACGACGCCCGCCGCCCGCTCCGCCTCGCCGAGCGTGGACAGCTTGTTGACGGCGCCGCGGATCTTGAACGAGCCCGTGCGCTGGAGGTTCTCCGCCTTCAGGTGGATGTCGCGTCCGGTCAGCCGCGAGAGCGTCTCCGAGCGGTAGACGGGCGTGACGCGCGCGACTCCGGCCAGCCGCTCGCGGGCGCGCTCGACGTCAGCGATCGCGGGCATCGCCGTCCACGTCGAACACGCGCGACATGATCTCCGAAACGGCGGTGAGCGGATCGAGCTTCCGCGCCTGGACGTCGTCGAGGATCCGCCGCAGGTCGGGATCGGCCTCGACGGCCTGCTCCAGGTGGGTCCGCGCCCGCGCGGAGGCGACCGCGTAGACCTCGGCGGCGAGGTTGCGCCGGCGGCGCTCCTCGAGGCCGCCCTCCCGCTCGAGGAACGCGCGGTGCTCCTCGACCTTCGACCAGAGCTCGGGCACGTTCTCGCCGCGCTGCGCCTCGGTGAGGACGATCGGCACCTTCCAGGGCCGCTCGCGGTCGAGCGACAGCACCGAGCGCACCTCGGTGAGCATCGTCTTCGCCGCCGGGTGGTCCATCTTGTTGATCGCGATCACGTCAGGGATCTCCATGATCCCGGCCTTCAGCGCCTGGATCGAGTCGCCCGAGCCCGGCATCAGGACGAGCACGACCGTGTCGGCGACGCCGATCACCTCGATCTCGCTCTGCCCGGTCCCGACGGTCTCGACGAAGACGAGGTCCTTCCCGGATGCGTCCAGGATCAGCAGCGCCTGCAGCGTCGCCTCGGCCAGTCCCCCGAGGTGGCCCCGGGTGCCCATCGAGCGGATGAAGACTCCGGGGTCGAGGAAGTGGTCGGACAGGCGGATGCGGTCGCCGAGCAGCGCCCCGCGCGAGAACGGGCTTGACGGGTCGACCGAGACGACCCCGGCGGTGCGGTCGAGGCCGCGGACGTGCCGGAGCAGCGACCCGATCAGGCTGGACTTCCCGACCCCGGGCGGGCCGGTGACGCCCACCGCGTAGGCCGTGCCGGTCTCCGGGTACAGGTCGTGGACGAGCGCGCGGGCGAGCGGGTCGGCGCTCTCGACCAGCGTGATCGCCCGCGCGAGCGCGCGGCGGTCCCCGGCCCGCACCCCGGCTCCCAGGGTCTCGCGCGTCCAGTCACGGCGGGCGGTCACGACGGAGCCGGCTGGGGAACGGCCGCGGGCTCCCGCCGGAGCAGCGCGAGCCCGGTGAGCGCCGACACGAGCCCGACCACGCCGGCGATGCCCCAGACCCACCGTGCGCCGTACACGTCCACGATCGGCCCGGCCATGATCATCCCCAGCCCGAGGAACGCGAAGTTCGTGCCCATGATCAGCGTGAACGCCCGCCCCCGGACGTGGTCGGGGGCGCCGCGCTGCACGAGCAGCGTGTTGCAGACGAGGGCGTTCGCGTTGCCGACCCCGCTGGCGACGACGAACAGGGCGGCGACCCAGACGTTCGGAGAGATCCCCGCGGCGATGTCGGCGATCCCCATCAGGCCGATCGCGCCGCCGTAGAGGAACGTCATCCCCCGCCGCTCCACCAGCCCCGGCGCGAACAGCGCCCCGATCACCGCCCCGAGGCCGTTCGACGCGAAGAGGAGGCCGAACCCGAAGTTCCCGGCGTCGAAGGAGTCCCGGGCCAGGAACACCTCGGACACGTTCACGAACGCGATCGTGATCATCGCCAGGTTCCACGAGAGGAGGACGGCCAGCAGCGGCCGGGAGCGGATCACGACGTGGAAGCCGTCGCGGAGGTCGTGCCAGTAGCCGCGGCTGGCCACGAGGCCCTGCTGGAGCAGCGCGCCCGGGATCCGCAGGAGGAGCGCGGCGGAGAGCCCGAAGCTGACCGCGTTGACCGCATACGCGGTGTCCTCTCCGGCCGCGGCGACCACGATGCCGCCGGCGAGCGTGCCGACCATGATCGTCAGCTGCTCGGCGAGCCGGAGCAGCGCGTTCGCCCGCGGAAGGTCGTCGCCGTGGACGAGGTTCGGCAGTCCCGCGTACACGGCCGGCCGGGCGAAGCCGGTGGCGAGGCCGGCGACGAAGGCGAGCGCGACGATCTGCCCCGCCGAGACGCTGAAGGCGAGCAGGACGAAGACGCTCAGCCGGATCAGGTCGGCACCGACGAGCAGGCGCTTGCGCGACAGCTGGTCGACGAGCGGGCCGAGCAGGAGGCCGATCGCGACCGCGGGCAGGAAGTCGGCGATCAGCAGGCCGCTGACCCACCGGCCGGAGTGCGTCCGGTCGTAGACGTCGACGCTGAGGGCGATGACGGCGAGGAAGGTGCCGAGCCCGGAGACGAGGTAGGACGCGAACAGCAGCCGGAAGCTCGACGACGACCGGAGCACCTCCCGCTGGCGTGACAGCAGCGCCGGCACGAGGCTCGACGTTAGCGCGCCGGGTGGCCGGTTTGCGCCTTGCCGAGCGCCTCGGCGAAGAACGCGTTCTCGTCCGGGGTGCCGCATGACACCCGGATCGCAGTGGGCGCGCCGAAGCCGTGCAACGGCCGGACGATCGCGCCCTCGGCGAGCAGCGCCTCGAACAGGGGCCTGGCGTCGGCTCCCGTCTCGGCGTAGAGGAAGTTGCCGACCGCCGGTCCGGCCGGCGGCAGCCCGGCTGCGTCGAGGATCCCGGCGAGCTGCGCTCTCGACTCCGCGTTGATGGTCCTGCGGCGGGCGAGCTCGCCGGCGTCGTCGAGGCTCGCCACCGCGGCGGCCTGGGCGGCGGACGAGACGTCGAACGCGCGCTTCACCTTGTTCACCGCGGAAACGACGGCGGGATTCGCGACCATGTACCCGACGCGGAGGCCCGCGAGCCCGTAGATCTTCGAGAACGTCCGCAGCACGGCGACCGGGCGGCCGGCCTTGTAGTACTCGGCGATCGCGTCCGGGTACTCCGGGTCGTCGACGTACTCGCGGTAGGCCTGGTCGATCACCACGAGCGGGCCGTCCGGAAGGGCGTCGAGAAACGCGTCCAGCTCGGCCCGCGTGTTCATCGTCCCGGTCGGGTTGTTCGGGTGGCAGACGAAGACGAGCGTCGTCTTCGGCGTGACCGCGGCCGCCATCGCCTCGAGGTCGTACCGGTCGTCGCGCAGGGGCACGCGTACCGTCCGCGCGCCCTGCTTCGCGGCGTCGATCACGTAGCTCGCGAAGGACGGCCAGCCGCAGACGATCTCGTCGCCGGGATCGAGCGAGGCCTGCGACAGGCAGTCGATCAGGCCGTCGGCGCCCGCCCCGACCGCGACCTCGTCGAACCCGACGCCGATGCGCTCCGCGAGCGCGTTCCGCAGCTCCCAGGCGCCGCCGTCGGGGTAGCGGTTCAGCTCGGCGATCGACCGCTCCAGCGCCTCCAGCGCGGCCGGGAACGGCCCGAACGGCCCCTCGTTCGAGGCCAGCTTCACGCAGCGCGCCAGCCCGAGCTCGCGCTGAACCTCCTCCACCGGCTTGCCCGGCTCGTACGGCACGAGGCTCTGCACGGACGGCCGGAAGAAGCTGTCGGCGATCTCGGCGACGGACGCGGCCACGCGGAGACTGTAGCCGCGCTTACTCTTTCGCAGTGCCCGAGATCGGCCTGTTTCCGCTCGAGCTCGTGCTGCTGCCGGGGGAGCGCGTCCCGCTGCACATCTTCGAGGACCGCTACCGGGAGCTGATCGGCGAGAGCCTGGCCGACGGCACCGAGTTCGGCGTGATCCTGGAGGACGAGGAGGGCCTGCGCCGGGTCGGCACGAGCACCGCCGTGATCGAGCTCGTCCACACGTTCGACGACGGCCGCATGAACGTCCTCGTCGAGGGCCGGAGCCGGTTCCGGCTGGTCGAGGAGACCGAGGGCCGCTCGTACCGCACCGCGACCGTCGAGCCGCTCGAGGACGAGGACAGCGAGGAGCCGACCGCCGAGCAGACCGACCGCACCCTCGAGGCGTTCCGGCGGCTGGCCGAGGTCGCCGAGGCCGAGGACGTCGGCCTCCCGGCCGACGCCCCGGGGCCGCTCTCGTTCCAGCTCGGCTCGCGGGTCGACTTCGGCGCCGTGCTCAAGCAGGAGCTGCTCGAGCTCCGCTCCGAGCGGGCGCGCCTCGACCGGCTCGTCGACCTGCTCGGCCAGGCGGCCGCGGCGCTCACCCGCGAGCGCGAGGTCCGGGAGCGCGCCTCCGGCAACGGCAAGGTCACGCGCGAGTAGCTAGGCGAGCTCGAGCGCCATCAGGATCGCGTCGACGTAGCCGCTCTCGCGCCGGTAGTGCTGCCTGCGGTAGCCCTCCTGGACGAAGCCGAACGCCTCGTACAGGCGGATCGCGGGCTGGTTGTGCGGGAAGACGTGCAGCTCGAGCTTGCGAACGCCGGCCGTGCGGGCCCAGGCGATCGCCTGATCGAGCAGCGCCGAGCCGACGCCGCGGCGGCGCGCCGACGCCGCGACCATCAGCCCCAGGTCGGCGACGTGGCGGCTCGCCGGGTGCGGGTCGCGGGCGATCGAGAGCCGGCCGACGATCCCCTCCTCCGACTCGGCGACGAACACGGCCGCGTCGGGATGCCGGCGCACCGCCTTCAGGTAGCGCCGCTCGTCGGAGACCGAGCGCCACCGGCTCTCGGAGATCAGCCAGCCTTCCGGCTCCGAGCCCACCGCCTCGGCGAGCGCGACCAGGACGGCCGCGTCGGCGGGCCGCGCCGGGCGCACCACGACCGTCATTCGACCACGATTCCGTGTCCGCCGCGGCGCGGGTCGCCCGCGGCCGCCAGCGCGCCGCCCGCCTCGACCTCGACGCCGGCGACCCCGCCGAAGTAGAGGTTGCGGCGCCGCCAGCGCACGACGTCGTACCCGCGCGCCTCGAGCGCGTCGAGCTCGGCCGCGTCGGCGCCGCCCTCGCAGTGGAGGTGCGCTTCCTCCAGGTGCACGCGCGCGGCGTCGATCGCCGCCTCCACGCCGAGGCCGTGATCGACGACGTTGACGACGGCCTGGAGGATCGCGCCGCGCAGCCGCACCGAGCCGGCGCTGCCGACCACGAGCCTGGGCCGGCCCCGCCGGAGCACGATCGAGGGCGCCATCATGCTCGTCAGCCGGGTTCCGGGCCGCGCCGCGCCGCCCGCCGGGTTGAGGTCGTACTCGCCCAGCATGTTGTTCATGTGGATCCCGGTGCCCGGCACGATCACGCCGGAGCCCGAGCCCGTCGACGCGGTCATCGAGGCCGCGTTCCCGTGCGTGTCGACGACCGAGATGTGGGTCGTGCCGCGGTCCGCGCTCTCGCGCACCGCGTCGCCGCCGTCCCGGATCCGCTTCAGCGCCGCGCGGATGCTCGCCGTCGCGTACAGCCGGCCGGTAAGACCGCCGCGGTACAGGTCGCGCGCGAAGCCGTTCGCCCTCGCACGTCCCTGCTCGCGCATCACCTCGGCGAGCGCGGCGATCGCGTCCGCGGTGCCCGCCGCGCCGAGCGGGCCGAGCGCGTCCAGCAGCCGCAGGCCGTAGCCGATCAGCACCCCGCCCGACGACGGCGGCGGGTTGGAGACGAACTCGTGCGTCCGGTAGCGGACACGCACCGGCCGGCGCCTGATCACCCGGTAGGCGGCCAGGTCGGACGCGGTCACCGCACCGCCCGTCTCGCCGAGGTGCCGGACGATCTTCCGCCCGATCGAGCCGCCGTAGATCGCCCGCGAGCCCCTGGCGGCGAGCTCCTCGAGCGTGCCGCCGAGGTCGTCGAGCACGAGCCGGTCGCCGGCGGCGAGGCGCGCCCGTCGCCCGTAGATCCGCCGCCCTTCCGGCGTGTGCCGGAGGATCAGGTCGAGGATCGCGTGCAGGTACGCCTGAGGCCTCGTCAGCTCGACCCCCGAGCGGGCGAGCTCGAGCGCCGGCTCGAACAGCCGCGGCCAGGGCAGCGACCCGTGGGCACGGTGGGCGGCCTCCAGCCCGGCGGCGGCGCCCGGCACGGCGCAGGATGCCGCCCCGATGCGGAAGATCTGGGTCGTGTCGCCGTCGAAGTCGATGTCGATCGACTCCATCCGGCTGCGGCGCCGCGAGCGCGCTCCCAGCCCCGGGACGGCGACGAAAAAGTCGAAGACCCGGTCGGTGCGGTCGAGCGCCCGGTGGACGAGCAGGAACCCGCCCGCGCCCGGGCCGGTGAGCGGGCTCTCGGCGACCCAGGAGGCGAACGCCGCCGCGACGCAGGCGTCGACCGCGTTGCCGCCCTCTGCGAGGATCCGCGCACCCGCCTCCGCGGTCAGCGGGTGCCCGGCTGCGATCGCGCCCTTCACGACGCCAGCCTAGAACGAACCCGCGCCGCCCAGTCCGCGGTCGGCCCGGCGAGCTCGCCCCCCGGCGGCGTCTAGAGGTCGCGGAGGAAGCTCGGCGGCTCGAGCGACTCTTCGGGCTCGGTGTCGCGCGGGTGGACGGCGAGCGGGCGCCGGCTCCGGCGCTCCCCGCCGAGCCCGGTCGCGACCACCGTCACCCAGACCTGGCCGTTGAGGCGCTCGTCGATCGTCGCGCCGAAGATCAGGTTCGTGTCGTCGACCGCGCCCTGGCGGACGACCTCGGCGGCCTCGTTCACCTCGAAGAGGGAGAGGTCCTCGCCGCCGGCGATCGACAGCAGGATGCCGCGCGCGCCGGTGAGCTCGGTGTCGATCAGCGGCGACCGCAGCGCGCGCTCGGCGGCCTCGCGGGCGCGGTTCTCGCCGGTCGCGAAGCCGATCCCCATCAGCGCGTTCCCGCCGTCCTGCATGACCGTGCGGACGTCGGCGAAGTCGAGGTTGATCAGGCCCGGCTGCGTGATCAGGTCGGTGATGCCCTGCACGCCCTGGCGGAGGACGTCGTCGGCGATCCGGAACGCGTCCAGCATCGCCGTGTTCTTCTCCAGCACCTCGAGCAGGCGGTCGTTGGGGATCACGATGACGGTGTCGCAGGCCGCGCGAAGGGCCTCGACGCCCTCGTCGGCGGCCGCCCGGCGGCGTGTTCCCTCGAACCGGAACGGCGTCGTGACGATCCCCACCGCCAGCGCGCCGAGCTCGCGCGCGATCCGCGCGATGACCGGCGCCGCGCCCGATCCCGTCCCGCCGCCCTCGCCCGCGGCGACGAAGACCATGTCGGAGCCACGGATCGCGCGCTTGATCTGGTCGTAGGCCTCGTCGGCGGCCGCGCGCCCGATGTCGGGGTCGGCCCCCGATCCGAGTCCGGACGTCAGCTCGCGGCCGATGTGGATCTTGAGCGGCGCGTCGTTCATCTGGAGCTGCTGGATGTCGGTGTTGACGGCGATGAAGTCCACCCCGGTGATCCCGGCGTCGATCATCCGGTCGATCGCATTCAGGCCGGCACCGCCGACGCCGACGACGCGGATGACGGCGAGGTACGCGGCCGAGTCGGCGCGCGGCGCGCGCCACAGCCGCGGCGGCTGCTCGGGCAGCGGCCCCGACCAGCGGGCCGCGGGTCGGTCCGGCTCGACGGGAGGAGCGGCGAGCGGCGCCGGCTCGGCGGCAGCGGCGGGTGCGGCCGGCTCGGGCGGTGCCGGTCGAGGCCGCTCGACGACGGTCTGGGACTCCTCGGCCGCCGGCGGCAGCTCGGGCTGAGGCTGCTGCGGCTCGGGCGCGGGCTCGGGCTCCGCGGCGATCTCCTCCGGCGCGGGCCGTGCCTCGGCCTGGCGCTGGGCGGCCTCGGTCGCGCGGAACAGCTCGGCGAGCGGCCCCTCACGCATGCTTGCGCGTTTGCGCGCCATTGAGCACCTCCTTCGCCAGGTCGCGGTAGGCCTGGGCGGCCGACCCGGTGGGGTCGTACTTGAGCACCGAAGTGCCCTTCACCGGCGCCTCCGCGTAGCGGATCGTCTTGCGGATGCGCGTCTTGAAGACGAGGTCTCCGAAGTTCTCCTCGAGGATCTCGAGCGCCTCGCGCGAGTGCAGCGTGCGGCTGTCGTACATCGTGGGCAAAATCCCCTCGATCCCGACGTCCGGGTTGAGGTTCTCGCGGATCATGCTCAGCGTGTTCTCGAGCTGGACGAGGCCCCGCAGCGAGAGGTACTCGCACTGGACGGGGACGATCACGCCGCTCGACGCGACCAGCGCGTTGATCGTCAAGAGGCCGAGCGACGGCGGCGTGTCGATGACGACGAAGTCGTACTGGCCGAGCACCGGCTGGAGCGCCTTCTCCAGCGAGCGCTCGCGGCCGATCATGGCGGACAGGGCGAGCTCGGCCCCCGCGAGGTCGATCGAGGCGACGGCGAGGTCGATCTCGCCGTGGTGGATGATCTGCTCGATCGGCAGCCGGTGGACGAGCACGTCGTACATCGAGCGCTCGATCGTGTCCGGGTTCAGCCCCTGGCTCATCGTCAGGTTGCCCTGCGGATCGAGGTCGATCGCGAGCACCTTGTTCCCCTCTTCCGCGAACGCCACGGCGAGGTTCAGCGTCGAGGTCGTCTTCGCCACTCCGCCCTTCTGGTTGGCGAGTGCGATGACCCTTCCCACGGTTGCTCCTTTAGAGGTGGACGCCTGGAGGTGCGGGCGCGAAATATCCTGGACGGCGGACATGATGGAGGGCCGTCTTTCGGCCCAGGCTAGCAGAGTCCTGCTCGAATTCTCCTAGCCGAAAAGGAGCTCGCGACACCGTCCGATGGCGTCGATCGTCTCCTGCGGGACCTCCCGCTCGGCCCGTGTCCAGTCCTCCGCCTCGCGGAGGAGCGCACGGAGCTCGGCGAGCAGGTCGGCCCCGGACGCATGCGCACGGTCGAGCGCCTCGATCCGCTCGAGCCGCTCGAGCACGGTCCGGGCCTCGTCCACGCTCCGACCGTAGCCGGGCGATCCGCAAGCGATCGTGACGGGTCTGCGCCGTCTTCGTCAGGCCGCGCCGGCCCGTGCGGCGAAGGAGCCGGCCGGATGCGGACGCAGCCCGAGCAGCACGTCGTCGAGGCCGGCCACCAGCCGGCCGCGGTCGTCGTGCAGGATCGTCTCGACCAGCACCCGCCGCACGGTCTCTGCCGCACCGTCGTCGGCCTCGCCGTGCGCGACCCTGCGCAGCCCGTCGGCGAGCTCAGCCCGGTCGGCGGCCGTCTCGCCGATCAGGATCGACGCGCGCATCACCGCGGCCCAGAGCCCGTCGGCGCCGCCGAGCATCGCCGCGAGCGCCTCGCGCAGGCGCTCGGCGCGGCCGCGGCCGGCCTCGAAGAGCGACAGCTCCCAGCGCTCGATCGCCTCGCCGAGCTCGACGTCCTCCTCGATCGCCGTCAGCCGGGCGAGCAGGTCGGCCGCGAGCTTTCCGCGCCAGGGATCGAGCCGGGTGGGCTCGCCCGCCGGGAGCGCGGCGGCGATCCCGAGCATCGGGCCCGGCTCGATCGGGCGGCGGTCGAGCTGACGCAGCACGGCTGCGCCGGCGGCGATCCCGGCACCGGTCGCGAGGCGGAGCGCGGTGACGGCGTCGGCGAGCTCGCCGGCGGCGTCCGGCAGCGCCGTGACACCGGGCTCGACCTCGCGCTCGAGCTCCAGGACGCAGCTGCGCTCGCGCTCGTCTCCGAAGCCGTCCGGCAGGTACTCGCGCCCGCCGGACCACCGGGCCGCCAGCTCGGCGGCGCTCGACACGCGCACGCGCAGGCCGCGCGCCAGCTCCACCGGCGCGCCGAGCGAGACGCCGACCAGGGGCGCGGCGGCAGCCTGGATCCGGCGGTCCCCGAACAGCGACTCCTCGAGCTCGCCGTAGACGCGCTCGAACGCCCCGTCCTCCCAGTCGAACCCTCCGCAGGCCTCGGCCGTCGAGACCAGGAGCGGGACGAGGATCGAGCGGAAGAGCGCTCGCTCCGCGGCCGCCTGGCTCCCTGCGGGCGCGAAGATCCCGGTCGCCGGCTCCCGCCGGAGCTCGTCGAGCGCGATCCTGGCGTCCTCGAGCTGCGCGAGCGCGTGCACCCGGGCCTCGACGTGGTCGCGCAGCAGCGGCCGGTACTCGTAGAGCCCGCCGCGGCTCTCGACCACGAAGGGAATGTCGCCGGCGTCCGCGTCGGGGCCCAGCCGCGCGAACGCGGCCAGGCAGAAGCTTCGCACCGCCTGGTGCCGGTGGGGAGCAGCGGCTGCCATCCCGTCCCTCTTCTGCCGCCGCCCCCGTTCACCTGCGCCGAGCGATCCCGGGCGGCTTCGGCAGCGAGCCGCCCAGGGCAGACCCCGACCTATAGCTCGTAGTACGAGCTATAGGCTCTGCATCACTGTACCCGCCCTCCCCGATCGGTGCAGCTCGTGGGATCAGCCCTGGCAGCCAGGGCACCAGTAGGCGATGCGGTTGGCGTCGCCCTGGCCGCGCGAGCGGATCGCCTCGCCGCAGCGCGGACAGGGCCGGCCGACACGGCGGTAGACCCTGTTCGCGTGCCGCTGCCCGTCCAGGGAGCCGCGCATCAGGCCGGCGGCCGCCCCGAGGACTGCGAGCACCTCCTCGTCGGACGAGTCGCCGAGCGCCCGCCACGGCGACACTCTTGCGGCCCAGAGCGCCTCCGCCTTCCACTTGTTCCCGATGCCGGCGACGAGCCGCTGGTCGAGCAGCGCATCGCCGATCGCGCGGGTCAGGCCGCCCGCCCGCAGACGCGCCAGCATCCCCGCGAAGTCCGGCTCCGCCGCCAGCACGTCCGGGCCGAGGCGGCCGATCGCGCGCGTGCGCAGCTCGAGCACCGGCCCGTTCCACTGCACGGCCTCGTGGGTGGTACCACGGAGAACGAGCCAGGGGCGGCCGCGGCGCGTCGTCCCGCGCGGCACGACCGTCCAGCGGCCGTTCATCCGTAGGTGGCTGTGCAGCACGTATCCGCCCTCGAAAGCGAGCAGCAGGTTCTTGCCGATCGCCTCGACCGAGAGGAGGCGCCGCCCGTCGAGCCGCTCGGCGAGTCGTCCGACCTGCGCGCGTGGATTCGGCGTCTCGACCTCGAGACGGTCGCCGACGAGCGGCTGCAGCCGGCGCGCCGCCCGGTGGAGTGCGTCGCCCTCGGGCATCCCCGTCCAGAATAGGAAGATGAACGTCCGGGCGGCAGCGGCCGGTGGGACCGCGGCACTGGCATGGGCGGCGCAGGAGCCGCTCGACACGCGGGTGTTCCGCTGCGACTACTCTGATACCGCCCTGCTGGGGAAGGCCGTCTCGCGCAGGCACTGGCGCCTCGCCGGGCTCGCGCTGCACGCGGCGAACGGCGCGGTGTTCGGGCTCGTCTTCGCGGAGGTTCGGAAGCGCGTGCAAGTCCGGCCGGTGCCGCTCGCGGTCGGGATGGCGCTGGCCGAGAACGCCGCGCTGTGGCCCCTGGTCGCGATCGTCGACCGCTTCCACCCAGCGCGCGGCGCGCCGGGCCTGCCGCCCCTGCACGGCAACCGGCGCGCCTTCGCGCAGGCCTCGTGGCGGCACGCGCTGTTCGGCTACGTCCTGGGCCGGCTCGCCTGACCGGGCACAATCCTGCGATGGCGACGAACTACGAGCGCGCGTTCGCCGAACGGCCCGACGTCTATGCAGCCTGGGTCGGGCTGCTGACGGCGATCAAGGCGAACATGGACCTCCGCCGCTACGAGCTCGCCACGCTGGCCGCGGCGCAGAAGCTGAAGTCGAGCTACTGCTCGCTCGCGCACGGCAAGGTCCTGCTCGAGCAGTTCGACGAGCCGGTGCTCCGGATCGCGACCGACCGTGGCTCCTCCGGCCTCGACGAGGTCGACCTGGCGGTGATGGACCTCGCCGAGCAGGTGGCCGCCGATGCGACCGCGATCTCCGACGCCGACCTCCAGCGGCTCCGCGACCTCGGGCTGTCCGACCCCGAGATCATGGACGTGGTCCTCACGGCCGCCGTCCGCTCGTTCTGGACGAAGACGCTCGACGCGCTCGGCGTCCGGCCGGACGCGAGCTACGCCGAGCTCGACCCGGAACTCCGCGAGGCCCTCGTCGTCGGCCGCCCGATCGCCGAGGACTAGGAAGGTTCGGCGGGCCGCTGCCGGCGGACCACGCTGGCCGGCCGAGCCTCGGATCAGGGCCGGAGTACTGCGCGGCGTGGCCCGGCGAGGAAGCCGGCCTCGACGAGGAGCGGCAGGACGTCGCTCTCGGAGACGGGCTCGCCGTCGAAGCGCTCGACGGCCAGCCGCTTGCGGCTGAACCGGCGCGCGTGGTCGACGAGCGCCGTCAGCGCGACGAGCAGCCACTCCGGCTCCGGGTCGCGCAGCGACACCATCGACTTGCCTCCACGCTCGACGAACAGCGCCGGGCGGCCGCCGAGGAGGACGACGTACGCGCCGGCGACCCGAGCCGCGCGCGCACCGGAGCGCTTGGGCCAGGGCAGCACCGCCCCGTAGGGCTGAGCCGGATCGGCCGCCGCCAGCACGAGCGGCTCCTCCTCGTCCTCGTCGCGGGGCCGGAGCTCCCGGAGGCGCTCGACCGCGCCGCCGAGGGCGAACTGCGCGCCACCGAGGCCCTCGACGAAGTAGCCGCGCCTGCACAGCCCGAGGGTCTCCAGCGCCTTCAGCTCGCCGTAGACGGCGCCGTATCCGCCGGGGATGCCCTCGCCGCGGACGCCGTCGCGCGTGACGATGCCCTGGCGCTCGAGCAGCAGCTCGGCGAGGGCCCGCCGGTCCTGGTCGCCGGTGAAGAGGCGGTCCGCGAGCGACCAGCGGCCCTGCGTCGCCGTGGCGCCGGTCGCGCGCGCGCGGGAGAACCGCCGCGGCCGCCGCTCGGGCCGCGGAACGCCGTAGCGGCGGCCCGCGCGCAGCGGCTGCCAGGCATCGTTGGTCACCTCGCCCGCCCAGACCAGGTCCCAGAGGGCCGGCAGCGCCGACTCGGCCTCGAGGCCCGTCGCGAGCAGCAGGTCGAACCAGAACTCGGCGCTCGAGCCGAGCGCGGCGCGGATGGCGTCGTGCGCCGCGCCCTCCGGGGCCGGCGCGGCGGACGGGCGGCCGAGCGCGGACGCGTCCTCCCGGAAGAACACGGCGACCCGGTCGAGACCGGCACCGACCCAGACCACCTCGCCGGTCGCGCACAGCTGGTCGAGCAGCTCGGGCCGGTAGCCCGGCACGCGCCGCGGCAGGAGCTCCGACTCCCAGAGCGAGACGGGGAGCGACAGCGCCTGGAGCGGGACGAGCGCCTCGCGCAGCGTCGCGCGGCGGTCGATGCCGTGCCAGGACGGGAGGAAGCGGCCGAGCGTCGCCTGCTCGGCGGGCTCGACCTCCTTGCGCAGCGCGGCGAGCGACGCGCGACGCAGGCGGCGGAGCACGTCGGGGTCGCACCATTCGCGCTCGGTGCCGCCGGGCCGCAGCTCGCCGCGGACGAGCTGCTCGTCGCGCTCGAGCGCCCGCAGCTCCGGCTCGACGTCGCGGCCGAACCGCTCGTTCGCCTCGGCCGTCGTGAACGGGCCGCGCGAGCGGGCGAAGCGGGCCACGAGCGACCGGAGCGGATCCTCGCCGCCCTCGAGGAACACGTCCGGCAGCCCGGACGGCGGCATCGCCCCGAGAGCGTCGCGGTAGCGGCCGGCGTCCTCGGCCGCGATCAGCCGCTCGTCGCCGGCCACCCGGATGAGCACGGCGCGCCGCTCGTGTATCAGACGATCCGCAAGGCTCAGATCAAATTCGTCACTTCGCAAATCTCCGCGCCTTCTCAGCACATCGTGCAATTCGTCTGCAGAACGCGGGTCCCCGCGCAAGTAGGCCTCGACGTCGTCGAGCGCGCCCGGGTCGATCAGGTCGCGCAGCTCCTCCTGCCCGAGCAGCTCGCGAAGGAGGTCGCGGTCGAGCGACAGCGCCTGGGCCCGCCGCTCGGCCGGCGGCGTGTCGTCCTCGTACATGTATGTGGCGACGTAGTCGAAGAGGAGCGAGGCCGAGTACGGCGAGGCCGACGGCGTCTCGACGTCGACCACGTCGATCGTCCGCGAGCGCAGCCCGCACAGCAGCTGCTGCAGCGCCGGCAGGTCGAAGACGTCCTGGAGGCACTCGCGGTAGGTCTCGAGCACGATCGGGAAGGCGGGGTAGCGGCGCGCGACCTGCAGCAGCGACTGCGCCTTCAGCCGCTGCTGCCAGAGCGGCGTCCGCTCGCCGGGCCGCCGCCGGGGGATCAGGAGCGCCCGCCCGGCGTTCTCGCGGAACCGCGAGCCGAAGAGGGCGCTCTGCCCCACCTCGGCGACCACGAGGTCCTCGAGCTCGTCCGGATCCGGGATCAGCTCCTCGGTCGGCGGCGGAGCGTCGGCATCGGGCAGGTGGAAGGCGATGCCGTCGTCCGACCAGATCGACTGCGCCTCCAGCCCGAGCGCGTCGCGCAGCCGCGCGCCCGCCGCCATCGCCCACGGCGCGTGGACGCGGGCGCCGAACGGGGTGAGGATGCAGACGCGCCAGTCACCGATCTCGTCGCGGAAGCGCTCGACCACGATCGTGCGGTCGCTCGGGATCGCCCCGGTCGCCGCCTCCTGCTCCCTGAGGAAGACGAGCAGGTTCTGCGCCGCCCGCTCGTCCAGCATGTGCTGCTCCTCGAGCCTCGCCAGCGCCTGCTCGTGCGTGAGCGCCGCCAGCTCGCGCGAGGCGCGGCCGATCTGCTCGCCGAGCTCGTACGGCCTCCCCACGCCCTCGCCCTTCCAGAAGGGCACCGCGCCCGGGACGCCCGGCGCCGGCGTGACGAGCACCCGGTCGCGGGTGATCTCCTCGATCCGCCACGACGACGCGCCGAGCAGGAAGGTCTGTCCGGCCCGAGCCTCGTAGACCATCTCCTCGTCGAGCTCGCCCACGCGACCGCCGCCGTCGACCAGGTGGACGCCGAACAGGCCGCGGTCGGGGATCGTGCCCGCGTTCGTGACCGCCAGCCGCCGGGCGCCGTCGCGGCCGCGGATCGTGCCGCCGGTGCGGTCCCAGACGATCCGGGGCTTCAGCTCCGCGAACTCGTCGGACGGGTAGCGGCCCGAGAGCATGTCGAGCACGTTCTCGAGCTGTGCGCGGGAAAGGTCGGCGAACGGGTAGGCGCCGCGCACGAGGTCGTGCAGCTCGCCGACCTCGATCTCCTCCTCCGCGGCGACGGCGACGATCTGCTGCGCGAGCACGTCGAGCGGGTTCCGCGGGATCACCGTCTCCTCGATCTCGCCGGCGAGCATCCGCTCGGCAACGACCGCCGACTCGAGCAGGTCGGCCCGGAACTTCGGGAAGATGCGGCCCTTGGAGATCGCCCCGAGCTCGTGCCCCGCGCGGCCGATGCGCTGGAGGCCGCGCGCCACCGACTTCGGCGACTCGACCTGGATCACGAGGTCGACGGCGCCCATGTCGATCCCGAGCTCGAGCGACGAGGTCGCGACGAGGCACGGGATCTCGCCGCGCTTGAGCTGCTCCTCGACCTCGACCCGCTGCTCTCGCGCCAGCGAGCCGTGGTGGGCGCGGGCGATCTCCACAGTGCCGGCCTCGGACCCGGTGGCGAGCTCGTTCAGCCGCAGGGCGAGCCGTTCGGCCAGGCGGCGGTTGTTGACGAAGACGATCGTCGAGCGGTGGGCCTCGACGAGCTTCAGGAGCTCGGGGTAGATCGACGGCCAGATCGACGTGGCCGCGACGCCCTCTGCGCCGGTCCCGAGCAGCGGGTCGGTCCGGGGAGCTCCGGCGCCGGGCTCGCGCATGTCCTCGACCGGGACGACGACCCGCAGGTCGAGCTCCTTCCGCGTGCCGGCGTCCACCAGGCGGATCGGCCGCGCACCGGACACGAAGCGGCCGATCTCCTCGAGCGGGCGCTGGGTCGCCGAGAGGCCGACGCGCTGCACCGGCTCGCCGACGAGGCGGTCGAGCCGCTCCACCGACAGGGCGAGGTGCGCGCCGCGCTTCGTCCCGGCGACGGCGTGGACCTCGTCGAGGATCAGCGT